>Ga0116231_10002838_pt1 | contig 36121 bp, 28 predicted proteins | sample S1TSphgellanicum_2_FD_89695 | JGI IMG/M metagenome (GOLD analysis project Ga0116231, IMG submission 89695) | Host-associated microbial communities from peat moss isolated from Minnesota, USA - S1T2_Fd - Sphagnum magellanicum MG | ecosystem: Host-associated > Plants > Peat moss > Unclassified...
ATTTTTTTCCAAAAATTTTAAAAAAAAAAAAAAAAAAAAAAAACAAAAAAATTTTAAAAAAAAAAAAAAAAAAAAAAAAAAAAAAAAAAAAAAAAAAAAAAAAAAAAAAAAAAAGATAAAAGAGCGTAGTCACAGAATTCTCGGGAGCGAACGGATTCCGTTGCCGGGACTCGAACCCGGGTCGCTCGGGTGAGAGCCGAGTATCCTAACCATCTAGACTACAACGGATGATGTTGAGAATGGTACGTAAACTGTACATAATCTCTCTCACCTTGTGTTTTCTCTGTTCTTCAGTCTCTAGACCCACATCAGGAGGTTGCTGCTTTGTAGAAAAATGGAGTACCAGATTCGCCTGGTCTTGTATGTACTGTATCGGTGTAGATTGTATGCCATGGATTAAATCTTTTCAGAGTTCTATGCCATAGCTTCCAGACTAGATAGATCCTTTAAGAGAGTTTGACCACATGTATATATTTTTTCAAGCTCTTTTGCCAACAACTTCTGCACCTCAAATTCTGTTATAAGTTAAACCTAATTAGGTTTTAAATATTAATTAGGTTGAACTTATGCTGAGAGAGTTCAAAGTTAGGTTTAAAGTTCAAAATCAGTGAGGCAGCATGACCATTGGTTCATTATACTGGCCATAATGTGCACAAAAACGATCAGCAATGCTTTTAGAATTGAACAGCAGATTCCCCTCAGCCTTTCTAGCGACAAAATAATATCGCATCCAAACATGTCTACTGTTAACCCTTTCCAGCAATCCAGTGTTTACCTTCAAAGAAACAGATACCCATGTTGGGAACAACCACTTTGCATCATCACTCGCTGAACATAGCAAAGCTTAAAAACTGATGTTAACAGTTGAGAATCAACAGGACATTCATCACTTCTGTGAGAGATCCACTCATCAGGTCTGGTGATCACCATATCTTTGTTTGGGTGCTAGACTGCACAACCAACAATTTTGAGACTGTCGCGTGCAGCAACATGTTGAGAGTCATGTGCCTATCCTCAGGTATTGATCAATCAATAAGGTCAGGACCTCGAGATTTATGGACAGAAAGTGAGGATGTCCACTTGTCATGGAACATAGTGTTTCACTCATGTCTGATCCCACTCATCTTTACTTCAATTCATCCCCTTCAGTATCAGGGTCAAACTCAGAAATCACGGGCACAAAAGTGCAGCAAAAAGCTTCTTTGTCCTTTAAAACCAATGATGTGCCATCAGGGTTCCACTTAATTTCAGACACAACAAATTGAGGGAGAGGAATATGCACACAACAAGCACCGGCAGGTGTCCACATGTACAATTGAGAGGTCCCAGTGCAAAGGGCAATACGGGGGTGGATGGGGTCCCAGGCCACTGAGCGGATAGGGTCCTTTTGTAATAACAAGGCAGCAAGCTCCAAATGTGATACATCCCATATCCAAAGTGCTGTTGGCATGTTGTCATTTCGGGTGCAAATGTACTGACCGTCAGCACTCCAAGCCAGTAAACCTGACAACAATTGAACACTTGCCATAAGAAATAGTAAACAGGAGAAATTTTCAGTGTTTATAAAGATGTTAGTTGTTGGAAACTAAACCCAAATAGATCAATCCTACATTGCATGAACCCCAGATATGTAACATGGCAATTTCTGGGTCAATGCAAAGAACTAGTCTGGTGGCTGAACACTGCAGTCCAGACATGATTCATGGCTCATGGTGTAGCTTGAGCAGAGCAGAGCACATTTAACATACCAATGCCTTGCTTTGGATTAGGTTTGTCAGGAGGCGGCTTCTGTGATGGAACTGTCACAGGCAGGTCTGCAACATTGTAGCGCACCCTTCTTCGGTTATCACTTGGACTGTCTGCAAAACTCAAAGTGCTAAGTCACAATCCATCCCTGATAGAGCCGAGAGTCCAGAGATCTAAAGCACCATTCAGTGACAGACCCATATGCAGCCCTGAGGCACAGACCCTTCCAGAAACCCATTATGGGATCATGCCCAGTTACACCCTTGAAGTGGCCTCTAACATTGACTGCTGAACCCTAAAGTGCAAAACTACACAGCTCACAGCAATAAATCCTCCAACAGGATAAGGCTCTGGTGTTTGAGTTTGGTTTCATTATGGTGTCAGAGCAGACAGTTTCAACATTGCAAAGGCATTCATCCCTGAAATTCTTTTCTCAATTCTGGTTCCTATCATACAACTCTGATGATTGGTTAATCAATCAGGTTGTCTTACCACCCAAATTATCACATGCTGGACTTCCGTTCATGTACTGCATATCAACTTGCCAGGCCTCTTCTATTTCCTGCAAGCCAGCCAAGGAAGATCATAGTTCATTGTGTTGAGCAAAAGCTACGAATTTTCTGTTACCCCTCTTTAATGGCAAAAAGTTACAAGTCTTGCACCTGCCCTATCATTAGCAGCACATTTGTTAACAAAAGTACATTGTGTGGAGCATGCACACCCACCTTGAAAACAACTGTGGTCATGGGGCCCTTAACAGCAACTGGATGGCTGAACTCAGCAACAGGCTTCCATGTTAGATGATTCAGAGCACGTACTACCTGATCATAGCTCCCAACTCCCAGAAACTGGCCACATGGTGACCACATCACCACCTTTACCCCCAATGCATTGTCATATGCTGAGTACTTGAAGAGGCAACGACCATCAGGGGAGTACACGAGCACCTGCATCCAATGACATATGCTGTATATGAGAAAGCTGCCAAAAAGTGGAATCAAATGGAGACTATCTGCAAGGAAGCAGGCTGCATTTTGATATTTGAAAATAAAAATCAGAACTATAACTTGCAACACTTCAACCATCTGGCCATCAATTTGCCTCAGGTGAGTTAAGTTAAAGAAAGAACTGAAGTGTTTGTGAAAGGAAGTGACCTGAATAGTACCTTGTACTCAAGTGGAGAATCCCACACAGCAATGGTACTATCAGTGGGTGACCACTCCAAGTCTGCAAGGTCTGAGGTATCAACTGCAAAGGTTCCCATGGCCTCCCAACCCTGACAAGACAAAAGATTCATGTAGTCTTTGCAGTCTCGTCTGGTTGCAATTGCGACAAACTTGCCATCTCTTGTAAAGGAAACACCGCGAGAAGAATGCTTGGGCCAAGGCACATGCACACAGGCTGTGCTTACTAATGACCAAACAGTGAGGCGGAGCTGAAACTCAGAAGTGGTAAGGATATGACGACTATCTGGGCTCCACCTGCCAATACACAAACCATCTAAGCAAAGAATGGTATAGAGTTTATTAACTAGGAGCAAAAGAAAGAAGATTCCGAGAAGAACATGATACTGGTCAAGTTTGTAATAACCTGGCATGAGTGATGCCTGCAGAACCTTCATCAATCTTACATGTCCAGTCAGGTTGTGACACAGACCATGCCTGAACCATAGACCGTTTGTGTATAGCACAGAGCAAGTACTCTGAGTCAGGTGCCCACTCCACATGGCTGATTTTGTCTACACACGAATATAGCTGCACCACCTGCAATCCAATCCACAACATTGAAACAATACCTAGCCAAGAAGTTTTTCTTCAATAGCACTTATAGCACATACATAAGTGTGCTTATGTTTATCTCTTGTTGCATTAACCCTACAATGTCTGGAGGTCACAGAGGAGAGGCTGCTTAATGCTGCTACCATGGTGATTGAGATGCATAACATATGGACTGCAATATATTGATGGATCTTGTTTGGGTGCTATCCTAGTTGAAGGCAACAAGCTGATGGGAGTGGATTGAGGTCATCATTTCCTACTAGCAAGCTTTGGATGAAGCCCTTAGGTCATGTGATAGATGGTGTTCCAGGGAGAAAGGATCAAATTCCAGTTGTAAACCTCATCAGCACATGTTTCAGAAGAGCTCATTCTAGAACCAAGTGCTTTTGGCATAGGAAGTAATGATGCAGGCTTTGTCTGAGCCAGAAAACCTGCTTTGGGCAACTGGAAAGCATGTGGAATGATACAAGAACAACAATACATTCCAGAGAACCTATGCAATGATGAGAGAGAGAGAGAGAGAACAGCGGGGAAGAAGGGTGAGGACAACATACCTTGAGGGACACAACGTCTCGTATGACGAGTCGAGAATCAACAGCAACAGCCAGAAATCTAGAGTCCGGAGAGAAAGTACATGGACCTGAGTGCTTGTAGGTATCGCTAAATTCCATACCCCTCTTCTGGCCTCTCTTCTTCCTGTTCCAGGATGGATCTGAAACAGAAAGAAGACTCCCCGAGTCAACAAGAAACCCGCGAATTACACGGCTAGCTCTGGTCGCTGCTAACGCAAACCAGACATTTTTCCGGCGCTTCTTCTCATACTTCCTTCAACACGAAAGAAAAAAGGTTAAGACAAAACTTTTGTTCATAGCTTCCTCTACTCTCCAAAAATGTCTTGAACCAAAAAACAAAAGAAAAGAAACCTAATGAGAAGATCTTCACCTACATTCTTCGGACGTCGGTCCGGGAACAACATTTCATAGAAAGTTACAAGAACAGAAAGGACAAAAGAAACGACCAAAAAAACACAATAACAACTTCTTTCCACCAGACGTGAAACTTTCCTGGAGATGACTGAGCAGGAGGCTATACCAGGAGTGCAGAACAGCAAAGGAGAAACAAACAGTCAGTAACAGGTCACAAAATTCGTGAATTATTATGGCAACTAGTAGGTGTGTGTCTTTCTCAGCTCATTAAGTAACAAATCAATTCGCTGAGAAGCAGGAAAAATATACATACCTGAAAGAAGAAGAAGAAGAAGCTCACGAACCAAGAAGCATTTTCTTTTATCCGGAAGCTGAGCTTGATCCAAGCAAGAAAACTGCGACAATGCTGGCGAGTCGGGCAACGGAGAAGCGCGCAACGAAAACAGAGCAGTGCGTAGGCGCCAAATACACGTACACACTTGTTGCTCAAACAAAACAGACCACAGGGCGAAGAAGACGACCATTCTGCACTAGAATAGACAGATTTTGCAGTCTAGAATCGACGTGCGTCCAGGGTGGAATTGCACTGGCCTTCTTTCTCATCCCCACATTCCATATAACGCGTAATTCCACATCCCTACAAACGTAGTATGCCTCATATCAATGTATCGAAGCCGTCCACGAAATCCCAGGACGGCTTAGATTCTCATGGTGAAAATTGGCCACAGGATCATCCGCGAGATCGACGATGATCATTCTGCATCAGAATAGTCAGATGTTTGAGTCTAGAATCGACGGGCGTCCAGGGCGGAATTGTACCGGTGTACTTTCTCATCCCCACATTCCACATAACCCTAATTCACATCCTTACAAACGTTTCTGCCAAATATCAATGTATAGGAACCGTCCACGAGATCCCACGGGACGGCTTAGATTCTCCTGCTGAAAACTGGCCGCAGGATCCGCAAGATCAACGGCTGACGAAGATGCTTTCTAGGGTTTGTGGACGATTAGGTCTTTCTTGCTTCATTCCCTGTTGCGTGTGCTCTTCTCTTGTCTTCTTTTTTTTTCTGGAGTTCTTCTTCCCGGCTTGCGTTTGCTGCTGTTTGCTGCAGCGGCTTCTTCCTCTCCACACTCAAGCTCATCAACGTGCGCGTCGGCTCTTTCGGCACCATGGTATGTCAAGTAATACTCTCGGATTTTATTATGTTTTCTCCGTCGCCTTGCCTCCTCGTAGCACCAAGTTTTGGCACCTGTATAGAAGGAAGGGCATGGTTGTCAGTCGAAGATGTATGTGCTCACGCCGTCTCTGAAGTAGGATGGTTTATGATTCTATGACTCTTAGCGGATGTTTCTCAGCTTCTTCAACCCAGTATAATATCTTCCAGCAGTTGAGAACTGTCACCAGCTGTCGCAGGGTTTTGTTAGTATTTTTGCCTTCGTCTTCGAGTCTCTCCTTGTCATATACTTATTGCCCTTCTTTGTTGTGGGACTTTCCTGCAGTAAGTTACTATTCTTGCACCATTGTAAAATTGTAGGCTATCGAGTGTTGTTTACATTTGTAGCTATGGGGATTACCTAGCTGATCATTCTTGGTCTGTTTTGGGATCACAGCCTTCCCAGAAGACGTTCAGGATCAAGAAAAAGTTGGCTAAGAAAATGAAGCAAAATCGCCCGATTCCGCACTGGATTCGGATGCGCACTGATAACACTATAAGGTAAATTCTTCCATCTCTATCAAGCTCTCAAGCATATATGTTGAAAGAAATTGCATCCATAAAGAATGCCTAATCAAACTGGGCTTAAATCTGGGATCTTCTGAGATGGTGATTGTAGCCAGTCATTTAGGTTAATTGAACTGCATTTTTGATAAGTTCAATTCTAAGTTCTCCTGGCAGGAATGTGAAAAATGCATCTCCTCCATAAAATTGTCTTGACTTTGCTATGCTCTACAGACTTTGTTGTGGCCATTATGCTTAGAGAGCTTGTATGGCTGTCAGGTACAATGCAAAGCGGAGGCATTGGCGCAGAACAAAGCTTGGGCTGTAAGCTTGATCAGAATCTAGGAGGATTGAGTGTGTTCTATCACAATACATGGCACTGTGTTCATTGCAGCTGGTTACTTGAGTGGCATCAAAGTAACAGACATATTATCACACTGATTGCTTGCTAGCCAACATTATGACTGAGTCTTCCCGTTGCCTCTGGGAATGTGACAGATGGAATCTCAGGACACATATTTCTGTATGTTGGTTTGCCTGAAATTTTTGGCTGATAGTATTACACTATTTTCTGCAGAATCAAGATTTAATGAAATGAATTTTACTGTCACAAGTTTGTTGCAGCTTGAGTGAGGATACTTCCAACTTTATTGATTAGCTGTGTCTCTTGAATAGTAGCCAACATCATGACTGAGTCTTTGTTGCTTCTGGAAGTGTGACAGAACTGCAAGATGCAGATTTTTTATGGTGCTTTGCCTGAATTTGTGCAGATTATTTTATACTTATCTTTAGCCACTGTCACAAGATTATGAAGTCAGTGGGTAGTCATGGTAGCTTGTCATGTCTGTTCATAATGAAGGTGATGGTTTGACACTTTGTGCAGTGACTTTCACATGGTTATCTGCACTCAGTGTTGTGTTGCCTTCTAAATGTTGTTTTGGAGATGTCCCTGCAATCTTATAGATATGGTGGTTACATGATTTTCCACACCCTCTTTGGGAGCTGATGAAGGTAGTGGGTAGTCATGGCATCTTGTCACTGCTATTTGCAATGGAGGTTATGGTCTGACACTTTTTGAGTAACTTTTGAAATGTTATGACTGCACTCATTGTCATCTTTTCTTTATAATTGTTGTGCAGATTTCACCTGTGTGTATGTTTTTTCAAGATGCCTTCAGTACATTCTACAGTTACTGTTTGCAAGTTTCACACTTCAAAGGCATTGAAAAGTACCACTTAGTACCCCATGCAGTTGATCACATTTTCTGTTCTGATCTCCCTTTGAATTTGGGGTTGTTCCTCACTCTGTCCATCCCTGGTAGAAGTGCCACCAAATCATGGACTTGTTATTAGAATCTATACATTACTTCAGTTTGGTTAAAAGCTATAAAGCTTGACAAGAAAAGGCTTAGCAACTAATCCGATTCTAGCACAGTTTCAATAACTGAGGCTGATTGCATTGTAGTTGAGCACAGCCATCAGAAAGCTCTACACGATAAGGTCTGGGTCAATTGTACATCAGGTATCAAGTCAAGCGACTTTATGTCCCTCTAGCGCTGGTATTAGATTTGCTCCTGTTTGATGGGTTCATGTTTCTATAGTAAAACACATTTTTATGTTCATTGATGGGTTTCGTGTTTCAATAATCATCATGTTCATTGATAGGTTTGTGTTTCAAAAAAACTCTTTTGTTCATTGATGGGTTCATGTTTCAATAAGTATAGTGTTCTTTGATGGGTGTGCGTTTCTATAATCTTGACTGTTCTTAGGTTCTTGTGAATGGCAGTGTTTTGCTCTGAACTATCTTGATCCACCTTGGACGGTTTGCTTGCTTTGTGTACACAGCAAATGAATGCATTTTGGGATGAAGTATGTGTCTCAATTGTATGAAACATACAGAATGTTTGCTGTGGTCCTTAACTTGTACGAGTGAAATCTAGAACGTGATAAGCATGCTTTGAATCCATCAAAAGTGTACAGAGTTATAAATGAGTCCAAAATTCTTGAATATGAATCAAGACATAAAATATACTAATTGCAAAGCAAGAAGCTAATTTGTGTCTCTTAGGCCATGAAATATTCTACTCTTGCTTGAAGGTTGCAGGAAGCAGCTTATCGTGGGATGGTTCATTTCAGTTCCTTTTGTAAGCTTTGGTTAAAGATTTAGGCAAAATTGAAAGTTCATGTCCTTTTATTGGACTTTTAGTAGTGCATCACTACTAGGTATACGGACTTCCAATGGTCCATAACTAGATCATTTTGAACTGGGACAATAGGAATAGGGTTAGAACAAGTTGAGGGGTTCTTTTGGTTTTGCAGATTCTAAGGCTTGACTTAATAGTTCTAATGGTCAAAATGCATTTGCTGTATATAGGTGGGAAGAGCTTGCTAGCCTCATTTTTTCTGTCAGGTTTCAAAATGCCTTCCTAAAAACCTTCTGTAAAAATATTATGAGAAATAAACTAGGTTGTTAGATTGGCATTTAAACAGGTGTCAAAATGTGATGATACTTTGGATCGTTTAAACATGTGTGAAAAGTGGTAAAATCTTTCTATCGTTTAAACGGGTGTGAAAAGTGGTAAAATCTTTTATCGTTTAAACAGGTGTGAAAAGTGGTCATCTGTTGTATCGTTTAAACAGGTGTGAAAAGTGGTAATCTGTTTTATCGTTTAAACAGGTGTGAAAAGTGGTAATCTGTTTTATCGTTTAAACAGGTGTGGAAAGTCGTAATCTGTTTTATCGTTTAAACAGGTGTGAAAAGTCGTAATCTGTTTTATCGTTTAAACAGGTGTGGAAAGTGGTAATCTCTTTTTATCGTTTAAACAGGTGTGAAAAGTGAGAATCTCTTTTATCGTTTAAACAGGTGTGAAAAGTGTGATGATATTTTTCACCAGGTACACCTCCAATTTGGACACAGGGCTGGCTGGGTGGTGAGGAGGAATTAGGGTTTTAGAAGAAGAACCTAATTAACAGGTAGGCCGCAGACTTTACAAACGATGTCGTATTCTTTTGGCAATTTCTCCATTTTGGCAAGTGTTCACCAGATGTTTTGTGTGCATTGGCCAGTGAACGGCGATTTTTATTTAATTTTGTGATGTAGCCAAACTGGCAATCATCCACTAGAAGATTTAGCCAAATTGGGTCATGCAGCAGATATAAAACTCAATCAAGAATCCTATAATATTTTGGCTCCCTGTTGGCACCCGCTGTAGAAATGTGGGGATTTAGGAAAAACAATTCTCGAAATCTAGTGAACAGGGTCATTTTTTGCAGGTCGAAAAAATTGTGAAATTTAACCAGAAAAGAACAGCGATTGTGGCATCACCGTTTTGGGTACTTCATTGGGACAGTTCCTACTATAACCGACGTTGGGAATTTCTTGAGACATTTCGTATTTGAATGCTTGCTGGTTTGCACTTGCCGTAAGGTATAAGGTATAAACTGGCTGCCCCGCCACTAGCGTTACACGATCAGCCGTTTGTTATATACTGTTGTTGTTCTTAGGCAGTCTTCGCAGTAGGGAAGAGTGGAATTGCAGTAAATCACTAGTACCTGAGCAGTCATCTTCCGCTAGCGTGAGATTTCTATTAGGTGAGGTTGCTTTACGTGATCAACATCCACAGCATGTGTGGTTGCACATTTCAAGAATTTGAGGTTTTTGAGTTCGCCCAGAGAGAAGAGGATGAGTAATAGAGCAGTTAAGGTTCAGAGCTTCGATGCAAAGGATCCTTTTGCTGGATTGGCATTGGTTACAAAACCTGTGCCCAAAGCAGAGGCAGGTCATGTGGTTGTTCAAATCACTCTACGTCCTATCCTTCCCTGTGATCTGATGTTCATACGTCAGGGCGCTCATGGCTTTTTCACTCCAGGGACTGAGGGATTCGGAATTGTTCACGACGTAAGAATAAGCATCCTATTGCCTTCCTTTCATGCACATTGATTTGGAAGTCTCTTTGCTCCTTTTGATATTAATGTGCTTTCTTTTTCTTTTTGTTTTAATTTGGCAGGTAGGGGAGGGAGTGAAGACAGTGAAAAAGGGGCAAAGAGTGGTGCCATTTATCTCTCTTGATCCTCGAAATGTGGAGGGATCATGGCAGCAATACGTTTGTGTAAAGGAAGAGCTTGTGTGGGCAATACCGGACTCAATTTCAGATGAAGCGGCAGCTCAATTTGTCATCAACCCATGGACCCTATATGGTATGCTCACCGATCTTAAGGTTCCCAAAGGTGAGTACCTCTTGCAGACAGCAGCGGGCTCGGTGCTTGGTCGGCAAGTGATACAACTTGCAAAACATTGGGGCATCAAAACTATCAACGTTGTAAGGCGCGGGGAACAAAAGGAGGAGTTGAAAGCCCTAGGTGCAGATGAAGTCATATGCACAAATGAAGTAGAAGAAGAAGATGTGGCGACAAGAGTGAAAGAGATCACCGGCGGAAAACTCGCATATGGGGCTATTGATCCTGTGGCTGGCACACTCACAAAACAAGTTGTTGCGAGTGTGAGAGATGGAGGTCAAGTGTTTGTGTTTGGAATGTTGGGAGGGAGCGACATAACAGTTGGCGTGGGGGATTTATTCAGGGGCGTACGTTTGACGGGATGGAATCTTTATCACGCCATGACTTCTGCTGAGAGACGCAAAGTATTCACTAACGGAGTTTCGAAGCTGATGGAAGCCAAGATCATTGTGCCCCTTATGGGTGAGACTTATGATCTTGCTGACTTCCAACTTGCAATCAAGAAATCAACTGAAGTTGCTGGAGGAGGGAAGGTGCTTCTCTCGAGTTAATAAACCAAAAAATCTTCCAATACAACAACAATCCATCCTGCCTACAACAAAATTTGTAAATTCATCTGAAGGGGCGACTTTGTGGTGGGATTTTCTAGTGCACGTTTTGCTAATTTTTCTAATATGTTTTACGAACTTTGTTTGTACATCTTGCTGGATTGATGTACAATTGTTGTCTTGTTACAAATTTACACAAACCCTAAATTAATATGAGATTTGGATTGGATATCAAGATTTCAAAGATAGTAGTTAATTTACAAGAAAATGTGAAGAAGAAAAGTTTCATATGTTTTGGGATACTTCAAACATGGAGAAGAAGAATTAGAGGATCTTTCTTTCCATAGAGATGGGAATAAGGGGGTGAAGCTTCCATATATACATGTTCCAGCTTGTGGGAGGATTTTAAATACAAGGTCCAATTGGAAACCCAAAGTGAAGAATTCATTTTGATGCACATGTCAATTGTCAATCTTGTATCATGTCAATTTTACTTTTGCAAGTATTGTGAATATGAATATGAATCATTTGATGCACTTGTTGATTGTGAATATGAATATGAATCATTTGATGCACTTGTTGATGTACTTTCATAGAAGGGGGCATGTTTTTGTTGTACAAAATGTTTGAAATCAATTGCATGGCTTTATGCATCTTTTTGATTCCTGTTTAAAAAAATGCAATTGCAAAACTTTTTAAATTTTCACAAATCCAACTTTAATTTGTGCCTAGGATTACGAGTAAAATCCAAAAGCATACGTAGGGTCAAATAAAATGACTTGTATTTATGGTCTTCATGATGGTGCTTTATGCATTCAATTGTGCACCAAATTTGACTTGGTTTGCCTTTCGTAATTTCCATTACCACAAACTAAATCTTCTCCACCCATGTTGTCACTTTTGTCCATGATTTAGGGATAAACAAATCACCTTGCATCTCACATTAACAAAACAAATAGTTTGTTTTTGTTTTTTTCCTATCAAACCTTCAACAATAAAAATGAAATTCCACAACACAAAGAACATAGATTCATGTCCCGGCAACGGAACCAAAAGATGTAAATCACAAGTGGGTTTATGATTGGAATTATGTATGTTTATTATATAATTATGAAAATTTATGTTCGTGTTTGCATAAATGTTTTTTCACCTTTCTATTGTCTATGTATATCTAGTATGCCACGTCATTTTCCTACCATGGACTTCACATAAACTATATCAAAACCTTTTAAAACTAAAATCTCAATTCTCTTCACAATTCTATTTCATGAAGTTTTACAATCATATAATAACTTATTTTTATCAAGTGAAGGTGAAACCACTTAAATGTGAAGAAAGACTTGTCAACAATTCAATGTTACAAATGTCGAAAGATGGGACATTATTAAAAAGAATGTTCAAATTTGCCAACCTTGTCTACTAGCGAAAACATGGGTTCTTTTATTTAAAGGTTTTTTGTAGAGGAGAAGGGCAAAACTCAAGTACATTTAATTGAACTAATGAATGAAGGGCGAGAAATTTTTTTGATGGGTTTAGAAAGGAGACTCAAATTTTTTGAGGATGTGATTGATGTCATGGCCTAAACTAAATGACCAGTGGAAGGCACTAGTCATCCTGACGTAAGCGCCAAGATATTGAAGGAGATGGCAAAAAACCCAAAAGAGAAGAAAAAAAGTCGAAGGTGGAAGTTTGGATTATAAAACTTTCCATTATAAAGAATTTGGTCTTTATTCGGTGGTGAAGGATGTGGGATCATAGAAAACAAACATCACCATTGGATAGTTGGTGACAATGGTGCCATCAATTCGAAGGGAATTAAGGAAAGGGTTGTCAACACCTAAAGTCCCAAAGGTACCCACACCTTTGAATGCCATAGCACCTAAGTGTGAATGTGATTCAATCATTGATGTGTAATGTAATGGATCAGTGTTGCATGAAGTGTTGGTGGATGGAGGGGGAAAAGTCAATGTGATGACAATTTTTGCAATGAGGTACTTAGGGTTGAGATTTGATAGATTGGCTTCAATAACTCTAAAAATGGCTAATAAGCAAGTTGTTAAGCCAGAAGGAATAATTAGTAGTGTTATAATCATTATAATGAAAGTTTTCACCATTGTGGATTTCCATGTGGTATTAGAGGAAGATGAGGTTTACCCAATGATATTAGGTAGGCCTTGGTTAATAAAGTCACATGCAAAAAACTATTGGGGCGAAAGATACATGACCATTAGAATTCATTTTAACCGATAGAAAATTTCATTTGCAAACTTTGCAAAGAGCTTCAGAGGAACGAATGAATATGATGATGAATTAGAAATAAACCAAAGCTTTAGTTCTAAAGGAATTTACACAAATGATTCCAGTGAAAAGGAAATAGGGTTATATATTTTAGAAGTAATCCCCAAGGTTGGAACTTTGTTTCAGGTGGATCAAAGAGTTCGAGGGGATGATGACTAATCAACTTCACGTGTGTTGATAGAAGGAAAAATCGTGGAATGAGTGAGCAAGATTCAATTAGGACTAGATTTTCACCCTGAGGAAAGAAAGTAATATGAGGATTTACTGCGTAAGTATATCCATATGTTTGTTTTTAGCTATAAGGACCTTAGGGAAGTCACCATGGAATAACAAAAAAAATGAATTGTTACCAAATGTTAAACTGATTAGGACTAAGCAAGGTAGGTGGAATCCAAAGTACATTGCAATGGTGAAGGAAAAATTTGAGAAGTTGTTAGAGTTAGGGTTCATTATACTTCTAGAGACAATTGAATGGGTTTATTTTTTGGTATTGACATTAAAAAAAAATGGCAAGTTAAGGGTATGTGTTAATTATAAAATTTAAAACAAAATAACTAAGAAAGACTGATATCCTTTGCCATTTTGTGAAAATTTTTGGAGAAAGTAGTAGGGTATAAGATGTACACATTCGAAAATGGGGACAAGGGTTACCACCAAGTGAAAATTGTTTTGGAGGATCAATTGAAGACCACGTTCACCACACCATGGGGAACATTTTGTTACACAATAATGTATTTTGGTTTATGTAATGTTTCAAGGACATTTCAACTGTGATGAACAAGGTCTTTGAACAATTTTGGGGCATTTTTCTACAAGTTTTCATTGATGACTTTGGAGTTTATAGTGATAGAACTTTTCACCTTACCAGATTTGAGTTAATATTTTAATGTTTGGATGGTTTGAAAGTGACTCTAAACCTTGAGAAAACCATAATTGGTTTTTTACAAGGGAAGGTGGTTGGACACATTGTGTTAAAGAATGGGGTAGCCACAAATTTCGAAAAGTTTGATAAGATTTCAAAACTTTTCTTCCCCACCACAAAAAAAGCTTTTTGAGGATTTTTGGGGATGGTGGGTTATTATCAAAGGTTCATACACATTTTTGTAGCGAAAACACATCCTTGAACACGATTCTTTCATGAAGATGCACCTACATTGATGGAAAATGTCACGTCAAAATGTGCATTCGAACAATTTGAATTAGCTTTTCAAACTGCACCAATCCTTCAGACTACAGATTGGAATAAACCATATTTAGTATATTGTGATACATCTGGAGAAGTTGTGGGGAGCACACTGTCCCAATTGGATAAAAATGGGCATGACCGTCCCATTCATTTTGCTAATAGACAATTAATTTCAATAGAAAAAATTATATTGTGATCAAACAAGAAGGTCCTAAAGTTATTTTCTATCTTAATAACTTTTGCCATTACTTGTTAGGGTATTAGGCCAAAATTGTGATTGATCACAAGGCTTTAACCTACTTGGTTGATAAGTTTAATCCAAGTGGTTGATTTGTTTGATGGTTACTATTAATGGAGGAATTTGACATTGACATTGTCAATTGTTCAGGAAGGCGACATGGCAATGTTGGTGGCCTTACAAAAGCATATAAAAAAATGAGTGATGTTTTAGAAGATGATGACTTTCTAAATCTAACAATAATGACCATCAATGCATAAGGAACGTTTGAGGAATACTTAGAAATCATTCAATACTTGGATGGCACGAGGTTTCTAATTGGAGCCACAAAGGCGATGTAAACACAAATTGCGCACAATAGTCGAAATTATTTGATAATAGGTGACCAACTTTATTTCTAAAGAAGAAATAATGTTTCGAAATGAACTATTGGAAAGGGTGAAACTTCACATCTTTTGTATGAATTTCATGATAGGTTTTATGGAAACCACTTTGCGGGACGAATCATGGCAAATTTTTTTTTGTAGGCAGGTTATTACTAACTTACCCTCTTCAAGGATGCTCATGATTATTGCAGGAGTTGTGATATATGTTAAATTTATGCACAAAGGTGTACTATGAGTGGCTTTCTACACCCCATACCACCTTTGGGACCTTTTGAAAAATGAGGAATTGATTTAATGGGGCCATTGTTAGTGATTAGGAGAAAACATTGATTCATTGTCATTACCACATATTATTTCACAAAGTTTACAGAAGTACATGTTTTGAAATTCGTAGTGAAACAAGAAGTAGCACAATTTTTTGTATGAACGAGTTATTACTTAATTTGGGACACCACTTGAAATCGTTTTTGAGAATGGTCCTCAATTTTTGAATGGGGTTGTGGAAAACTTGTTAGCATGCTTTGTAGTTAAACATAAGTTTACCATTATGTATAAGCTTAACACTAATGGCCTAGTAGAAAGGACCAATAAGAAATTGTGTTCCATGCTAGCAAAAAAAATTGAGGTTCATGTGAACATTTGTGATTAGGATCTCAAGATTCACCATGTTGTGTGGGTTTACAACACCACATACAAAAATGCCATAAGGTATTCACCTTTTCGTTTAACCTATGGGATGGAGGCGTTCTCACCTTTTGAGCAAGAAGTAATGATTTTATGCATTACCACGATGATGAAACTTCCTTTGGTTGAATCTCAATGCCATCAATTATTGCAATTTAATGAATTGGATGATTTGTAGTTGAGAACCCACCAATCCATTAAAATCGTGTAGGTTCAACAAAAGAAGGCTTTTTGACGAGAAGGTGAAAAAAAAAGAGTTCAAAGAAGGTGACCTTGTCATGATGTTTAATGCTCGACATCATCACATGGTTTATAAGAAATTGTTGCCCAAGTGGTTTGGACCTTTTGTTATCAGGAAGGTGTTTATAAATAATGGATTTTATGAACTTGAAAATGTTGATGGTTCACCATATCTAGATCGCATTAATCATGACAAATTGAAAAAGGTTTTAGATATGTGATTCTGAAAACAAAATCCATAATGAGTTTGGGAGTGAAGTAAATTGATGTAGTTAAATTATTATTTATGTAATTATTTAATAGGTAAGTTTGGTGATTTATTTGTAGGTAGGGTTTCATAGTTTAATTATGATTTGGTCATGGTGTTTGATTTTCACATAATAATTTATGTGAAAAATCATGTGAAAAGTCTTTAGCACATTAAAGTGCATTGATTCTAAGATGATAATTTATGTGAAAGTCATGAAAAAAGTCTAAGGCACAATAAGGTGCATTAACTCTCAGATGATAATTTATGTGAAAGTCATGTGAAAAGTTTTTGGCACATTAAGGTGCATTGATTTTCACATGATAATTTATGTGAAAAGTCTTTAACACATTAAGGTGCATTGACTTTCACGTGATAATTTATGTGAAAAGTTTTTAACACGTTAAGGTGCATTGATTTTCACATGATAATTTATGTGAAAAGTCTTTGTCACTTTATTATGTATGTGAAATCACATGGGGAACCATGGGGAGCCATGTGATGTGTAAATTTTAGGAAATTTTTTATTTAGTTTATTTTTGGTTAGTATATAAGTGTGTGTTTATAACCTTTGAAAACATCTTCATTTGATACAAATAAGTTGTTATATGAATGTAAAGCTTCTTAAAATTGAATTGTGAAAGGAATTGAAATTTTAATTTAAAAAGGTATTGGTATAGTTTATGTGAAGTCCATGATAGAAAAATGGTGTGAGATATTAGTTATACATAGATAATAAAAATGTGAAAACATTTATACAAACAATAATATAAATTTTCATAGCTATGTAATAAATATACATAATTTTGGTCTTAAACTTGCTTGTGATTTACATGACTATTTTAATCTATAAAACTCAAAATGACATTTACATAATATCCAAATTATTTTTAAATATTTTATTACTTAAAAAATACATCATTTTATGTATTGACATTCAATAATCCACTACAATTATAATAATATAAGATAAGCAAAAATCCAAATTCTAACCACACCCATACAAATGAGCTAAAACAACTAGCAACCAAAAGAGAGATTTTCTTGCCTTCCCACCCAAATTCTCTCAAATCAAACATAATAAACAATTGAAACATTGAAGAGACTCCAAATTATTAAGATTAAGAACTTTGAAACCCATTTCAACAAAAGCTTCACAACACAAACCCAATACATTGAACACCTTATTGAATAAATGAATCAAGTTCCTCAACATTGAAATTTATTGAATGCAATAGCTCAATGTATGGGGTTTATGTTGTCTAGTGGGGGCATTCATTAAAATTGGTTTACAAAGTTCACAATCTCGTTTTGAAACTCTTTCCATCTTTCCATAAGTAGAGAGCACATCAAGTGTATGAAATGGTCCAAAATATAAAAGCCCAAGTTTAGGGTCCAAGCCCACCTTCAAAGTGATGGTCCATTCTCACGAGTTGAATAAAATTGGTTCAAATTTGCTTCACAAATCTTACCATATACTTATCAAAAAGTTTCACACCAATCTCCGCATTCCAAGAAGGTGTGTAGAAAAATCACCCATGTGTAGTTGAATGCCTTTCCAATCCAACACTCAGCACATCATGTCATGGGTAGAACTAGAAGATGAATTTGTTACTTTATGAGTAGTAGTAGTAGTGCAAGAAATCTACTCATTGTCTTCCTCGCTGAAGGGATCATTTGTAGAGCGTGGTAAGAAAGGCTCGAAGGTAGTGATGCAACTCAAAAATCCAATGAATGCCAGAACAGTAAACACCAGGTAATTGCCTGAAAAAAAATGCATAAATTGAAAAAGGGTCCCAAAATTCTTTAGTCTCAAAAAATATATGAACCATCACACTGACAATTCTCTCCACTCTTTAAATTCAAATTTCTTAGGTATATCATATTATGATTCTACATATAAATATGTACAAACACCTTCAACTTGAAACCCATTATAGATATATATATGTATGAAATCTGTAAAGAAAGCTTATAAATAGAATCAATGTGATGAAAACATATAGAGTACATACCTGGCAATATAGAAGCGTCTTGGCGTTTCTGGCCCCATGCAAAACTGCACATTTTCAAGCAAATTTTTTTTGTTGTGTTAGAACAACAAAATCAGGTCAAAAGTCCTGTCTGACAGATTGATAATCAACTACTGCTTGGGACATCCCACATGATGTAAAAGCAATTCATTTCCAGGACTCATCATGGGTTGTGTATGCAGCAGCTCGTTCCGACAAATACAAGAGAGGAAAGTCAGATAAGGTTTATGTGAAGTGAAGTGTCTAGCCAAAAACATTACAGTGCACCGCCGCCTCCTGGTCCTATTGCTTTGAAGACGGATCCCAAACTCACAGACAACCCATTCGCTGCTCCCCTTTGATCTTGTGGCTGCTCAAGATATACAGTATTCATTCAATGTGACATCAATTCATTCAATCAAGAAAAAATGATTCAAGTCACCTAAGATGTTCAACTAAATGTTAAAAAGAGAAAGAGAGCATAGAAAAACCATACCACAGAATTGTTCAGTAATATCATAGAGGCTGTGAAAACCATGGTCTGCAAGTGCAAACATACAAAACATGGATCAGAAAGGCTCAGCTGGTTTTAAGCACTGCAAACAGTGACCACTGTTGCTGTACATAGTGAAGGAAAATAAAAGAATCTGATGGAATATTTGAGCATATATCATTTTTCAAAATGGGAATCTCAAAATTAATTAATTAATTATTCAGCAAACATGTGTTGAAGTGGCCGAGGTACTTTGGTATAGCCATAAAAGCAGAGTTTGAGGGACTGACTGGAACAAGTAGCAACTTTTTAAATGCTCAAAAATGTGTGCAACTCAAAAGGAACGTACAGTGAAAACATTTTTCAAACAAGATACAATAGCCACAATCACCCAGAGCACCAATCCAGAAAGAGTTGCAATTGCCGGATAAGCAACCACCAATGGCACCGAAAGCACCTATACATTGCCACAAAGGATAGGTAGGTTAGAGCTCTTATTGGTTAAACCCATTGACTTGTAAATGGAACTACACTAATCATGGGTTTTAGTCTTGTGATCATCGAGTCTGGCTTTGGGTTGGAACCTCAAAGCAGATTTTGCAAGCACATAGATAATAAAACAAATGAAACCCTCAATGCAAAACCTTCAATATATAGGAAGCTGCATATCAAAAAATTCTTGAAGACAAAATTGATCGATACAAGTAATCTCCAAGACTAAATTTCATGCCCTAAATGCAATTGCAAGGTTGGAGGTCATAAGGTATATAGAAGTAGCTTTGTCTCTTACTATAGGTATGCGTGTTGCCACTATAGGTCCCAGGAAATTTGACAAATATGGAAAGATGAGGAGTTGAAATATCAGAACTACAAAACCTTCAGAACAACAACCCCGATCACACCAACCCAATCACCCCAACCCAGTACAACCAAAGAGCATCAGATAGAGAGAGAAGAGAGAGAGCCAAAAATTCAAAATACAGAAACAAATTCAAAATCCTTAAGAAAACAAAGGAGACAAATGTGGAGCAGAAATTCATGAATTAGAAGGAATAAAAACCTTGGACAAGCATATATGTTTATAATACCTGATAGTCCAAGTATTTCGCCAACATCAGCTGTTGTGAAGTTCAGACCGCCAGTTGACTTTGGACTAACACACCATAAAGAGAAGACCTACACAAAGCTTCTCTTCTCCATCAGGTTTGACATGCTAGTGCATAAAAATGTTGGTCTAGATCAAGAAAAAGATCTGGTGATGTAATTTGCAATCTTACCCAATTTTTCTTTTTCTCATGAGCATGGAAAGTTTGAGGACAATGGAAATCTCATGAAAGGCTTTCAAAAATGTGTGATAGTCTTTCTTGTAGGTCAATTGAAAATACCTCTATATATGCCATGTCATGGAGAGACCATATGCAGTAAAGAACCAGTGCGCCAATGAAGGGTTTCCTGCTCAACAGTGGCTTCTTCTGATCCTGCTGAACTTCAATCAAATTGTTTGGCAGTGGTGACAACTTGTCTGTCATTTCTGGATCCGTAGTAGAAACATTAGGAGGTGGCATCTGCTGTGATTGCTCTATAGATGGTGCTGCTATAAAAGATCAAACAACATCTTCAGTGAGTTGAAAAACACATGTCTTTGTGCTAGCAAACATTAGAGTGGCTAAAATTCCTATTTGTCTCAACCACCCAAAACTGAAAAATATAAGAAATCCTTACGTGGTGCAATGTTTGAATTCTGCCTCCAAAGCATTTTGTTTCCCCTGTCAATGAGTGAATCATTGAATTTGCTCAGTCGGTTGGGATTTATGTCGTTGGTATTGATGGTGCTAGAAATGTCACCATCTTCTTCTTCAACAATACTTCTGCCTGATTTTGATCTTCCTACAATGATGCCTCTAACTCCTTGCACATCAATACTCCTTCGACTGTTGCTTCGACTGTATTCTCTGAAACTTCCAATTGGAGAGAAAAGAGGTGGGCTATCAATGCCGTCAGATAGTAGACTTCCACTTGAACCTGCTATTGACTTGTGGTATGTAGGCCACACCTGAGATGGCTGTTCAGTTGCATATTCCTTCTGCTCGTCAATACCATGTTTGTGCAATGTCTCCTACAAAAAACAGGAAGGAAAAAAGAAGAAATTTCACTTCCACAAAAAGATCAGACATCTTGGAAACACACAAATGTGTGTCTTTCCATGACCTAACTTGAAAGCATGAAAGCTCTGGATTTACCAACATTTAGTTACAATTTAGTGAGAGGGATTCAAGGTCAGCTCTAATTTGACATAATAATCATGTATGTGGCATTGGTTGAGGATATTGAGAGCTTTCCACATACAGGGAGCTGAAAGCTGATGAAGAGAACTCCAATGGCAAACACAGTGTTGCAAAGTGATGGCAAGAGGTAAGGAAAGCTGTTGCCCCCAGCACCCACATTGAAGTTCTCATCCCCAATAAGATCCATCAAGCAAAAAAAATCCCCACCAAATGACATTGAACTTTCGCGCTATTATACTGCAAAAGATAACTCAATGAAGTAAGCTGTAAGTAAACCCTTGATCAAAAGGAAGTGAATGCTTGTCATGAGATGCTTACCGTGCAAAAAGGGATCCCTCAGTGAAAATGTTTGGGTATTTGAGAGCAGGCTGCATGAAAAGAGAATCCGAAAAAAATGGAAAAAAATGTCTTAGTAAAATCTGTTTGTTTTTACAACATACAAAAAAAAGAGGTGAATGATGAAAATGCAGTCGTGGAGTTCAAGATGTCGGTTACCTGAGAAAGATACCCGCCTAAAGCAGGACCCAAGATCAGCCCAAGTCCCCAACTGGTACCTATCTGTCCACAAGAACACATGCATGATATACATGTAGGGCCTTGGTATATACACTTTACTTTCTTTTACATAATTCAACAGAAGTTGCCCAGATCCCACAAAAACCAATAAGAATGAGTACAAGAGCAAAGATCATACAATGGAGACACCCAGAGCTTGATGATTTGCATTGCTAATTTCCGATACATATGCCTGCAGCATAAGTATTAGCCATGTAAGTGAACTAACAAACCCACAAATCATAACAAATCTGCAAATCACAACAAAACCCACAAATCACAATAGAAAATTAGCAAATCACAACAAACTTGCAAATCACAAGAACCCACCAATCATAACAAATCCACAAATCAGAAAAAGCTCACAAAATCATTAAAAAATCCTCAAATCACAAAAAACCTGCAAAATCGTAACAAAATCCTCAAATCACAGAAAAGTGCAACAAATTCACCAATCACAACACACCCACAAATCATAAAAACCAGACATATCAACAATTGTTTGAAGTGTATATTGTATATAAAGAAAGGTTGTTCCTTCTATTTGTATGGACATAATTTAGTTCCACCACTATAATATATGAACACACGTCTAGTTGATGGAAATGAACAAGGGGAATTCAAGAAATCCTTCAACCCATGCTTGAAAGCATCTTGCCTTTGCAGGCCCATGTAAGCCATTGAAGAGTCCGAGTAGAAGTCGTGTGAGAACAGCCATCCAGAAATTCTGGCTAAATCCGAATAATGTATGGAACACCATGCTGCCAAAACAATTTGAACAAACTAAGTGGGGGGAACTAGACCAAAGGAGAATTGGGCATAAGTACCCAATCTTGTTGACCAGCGAAAGTAGATTACATGGATTGCAATTGTCACTTAGGAGAGGTTCCATCTTTTTTTTCACTTTTAAGCTTATTAGAGTCAACTGCTCTTTTCTCAAATGCATGTGAACTCGTGCATATAACATTGTGAAGTCTACCAAACTAGTCTACAAAAAGTTCCTAATTGTGTTGCAGAATCTCTCTCCCAAGTACCAATTACATCAGATAATGGCCATTGGTCAGACCAGGCTAGCTGCCACTCGTACCTTTTCCTTTTCTTTCCAGTCACATGTATTAAAACTTTGGCCACAAAGTTTCAGTAGTCATTACTACTAATAGTTGCTTATTTTGATCACTCAACTTTTAGGTCACAATGTGGCAATGCAATCCATCAAAGAATTAAGAGTTTTTTTTGTTTCACTTACACAGAGATGAGGCCAATAAGCATAACAGGCTTACGCCCATACTTATCTGCAGCAATTCCCCACAACACTGCTGTCGTTGCTCGCCCCACCATGAAAGCTGATCCTGCAAAACCCACCAAGAAAAACATAAAACATTTGTAAAGAATTCAATGAAGCAAAAACCCACTCAGCTATTCAAGACATAGCTAAAATTGGTGAACAAACCATTTACTTCATGTCATATACAAAGTGCAAATTTGTAGTAAAAGAGCAAAATGAGAGGCTTGTGAGTTCAGCAGCTCCAGGGGGTTGGGTAAGACCCCCTCAAGTGAGGCTTCGATCACCTTACCTATAGCTCCCACAAAGAAGCCAAGATCCTTGTCTGATTTGGCGATATGAAAATCTTGTACCTACATCCATTATCATAACACCCAATCAATTAACACTTTTACTAAAGAATTTGCTGGAGAAAGTTTTTGTTTTGTAGAGTAAAAGAGGAAACAAACAAAACGTGCTCCAATAAAAAGAGGACGACCACCATCTGCAATTTTCATACTAAGCTCATTATATAGGCAGTCCAGAAAAGGAACAGGATTGATAATACCATGATGTGTAGAGAAATGGGTTAAAAGAGCACAACAAGTAGGGAACATTACATACCATGAAGTAAAGAAATGGGTAAAGTGACGAGATTGGAAGTGCTGTGAGACACATGTATCACCAAAAACACAACCATGATCACCACTAGCACACATCAAACATTTGTGAACTTACTCCTTATTTTTAACATGGTTTGTCAAAACTTCCCACCTTTTGGTCTTCAGTTTCTAGATGGCTCCAAACATAAAATTGCAAGATTAATATACCACAACAACAAACCATTTGATCAAAATTCCCAATCTTTTGCTCTAAGTTCCTAGACCAAAAGTTGATGGGCTCCAAACAAATTTGCAAATAAGTAGCCCAGCTTTGGAACAACAATCCTAATATCATCTACCACTCGCCTTGCTAGAATTATGCAAAAGTATTTTCTCCAGGTTTTGATTCCATAGTGGGTTTGTAGCATGAATGTTGCAACAAGTGCAATGTAGAAGTCTTGTTGAGTAAAGAAGAGGGAAAGGGGAGAGAGGAGAGACAGAAGGGGAAGAGAAGAGACAGAACTAGGGGGAGGAGAGAGAGAAGCAAAACAAGGCATGATACTTACAACTGCAAAGAACCAGCAAAAACACAGTGATGAACTGTTTGTAAGGAATTCCTGCATCTGGGCTTTGCAAATATGCATTCTTGCATCCCGGACAATTGGGAAACACTGGATTAAGCTGGTTGTGCTCCAACAGTGGCTTCTCTATGTCTGCAACCCCCATAGATCCAGACCCAAGCTTCTTCTTGCTTCTTCTTTTCTATTCACAACTATTTCCTACTAGTCCTCCACCTTTAAATGCTCACTGCTCCACCACCACCACCACCCTCATACTCATCAGCGATCAGCTCTGGACCTCTTGTCACTACAAACTCTGAACCAAATTCAGAAACTTTGCTTTGGAATTGAAGCTTGCATTCATTTTTCCCCCCTCTCTGCAAAATATTAATCTCCCTCAGAATATTGTTAATTCTAGACTTTGCTAATTGTCTGAAATCTCTAGACTTCCTCCTCTTGAATTTTCCTAATTAATCTCAAAGGGAAAAAGATTTCTCGATTCACCTCTGAAGAAGAAGAAATTGTCTCACCCTTCCCCAGCTACAACTAGTCACATTGAGCAAAATCTACAGTCACAAGCAGCTAGCTATCTAGCTAGCGGATCAATGCCTCCATCTAGAGTTCAAGCATGCAATTCTCCAGCACGAGAACCACACCACCCCACCCCCCCTTCCGCCGAAAAAAAAGAGAGAAAAAAAAAGAAGACTCACCGGAGACCTTCAACTTGTGCTAAGAGTTGGGTGTTTTGCGCAGCTGCTGCACAAGAAGCTCGTCCTCGGTCTTCTTCACCAGTTTCCTTCCTTGCAATTCTTTGTTTTCGGTTGATTGGCATCTGCAGCATAATATTCCGCAATGTAACGTAGGCTGTCCTTCTTGCAAAACACACAGAAAGAAAGTGAGCAGCATCTGTTGGGGACTTGATCTCTGGATGTTTTTATTTCCCCCCTCCTTCCAGATTTTTTGGAACATGCGGCGCAACAACCACAAAACACTCGGTGGGTGCGAGCGAAATGGGGCCCTTTGAGCTCCTCTGGTCGCGAAGAAGAGGCGGAAGCAGAAGAGGAAGGAGAAGAAGAAGAAGGCAGCGAACCAGCCCACCATTCCGCCACATTCCCTCGCATGGGACAATACGTTACGACGAGAATGGCAGTGTGAATTCTGTGGACGCTGTGTACGTTCTGGACACCCTGAAGAATCGGCCCAGACGGATTCTGACATATAATCTCGCTTTTTTAATTAATGGAGAAAATAGGTTGCGTATGGCACACGTGAAGTGTCAACTCGGCAAGCTACTTACCTCATTTATTTCTTTGGGCCTTTTTTTTTTTTCCAATTTTCTGATGTGGCCAAGATGGCAATCATCATCCATAAGCTAATTAATATAGCCAAATTTGGCTATACACTAAACATGAAAAGAAAATCCTTTATGTAGTTTTGGCTACCTACTTGAACCATATATAGAAGAAATCTATGTGATTTTTTTGGAAAAAATTGGGGATTATTGTTATTATTATTATTATTTTCAAAAAATCATTGAATTTGTGTGACTAACAATTTTTTTCTAAAAAAATTGGCCAAAAAGTGTGAAATTTTGTAGCCACAAAAAAGAAGAAGAGACAACAGGTGCTGCTCTACTACCTTCCTTGCCATTTGTCCTTTTCTGTCATATAGAATGGGCCCGGAATTACCATGTAGGCTTGGGCCCATAAATCCATATGAGACTAGTAATAGCAATCCACCTGGACCAATCAAACTATCTACCCAATCAGAAATTAGGCTCTGCCAGGGCTCCTCCAGGCCAGGGCTTTGAAAGCTATGCAAATTTTCCCAGCAGTCTTTTTAGATCCACTGGATTTGACTAATGTACTACCTTATTCAAGATTTCCAGTGCATGGTGACGCTAGTGGAGATGCCCTTAGTACGTCACCTTAGTATTTATTATTATTCACCTACCATAGTTGCGAAATAAGGATCACCATAAAAATTGATGGTTTGAACCATCACAGGGAAAGCCACAAAAAGGGGAAGCCAAAGAAAAGCCAAAAGACGCGCAGCCCGTAGTTAGTCCCTCTCGTGGTAGGAAGCTATCTCACCTATAGCCCTTTTGCCTACATGCAAATCACAAGATCTGATAGAAATAATAGGGTTAGAATAAGCATCTCTTGTCAGCGTGATCTTCTTGTCAATTGCAGAGGTCAAAGCTTGCTGAAAAGTAATGGTAACACCAGGCCTCCTAAAATAATGAATTTTTAAAAATAGCGCCCGGATTTCAATAAAATAAGTTTGGAATTGTCCATGAAATAGGAAAAAAATTATACACATGCGATAACTGGCAGTAGGGTTTCCTCAATAGGGTCCAACATTTTTGTTCGTTTGTGTGCCATGAAGTCGACCCCATGAGTTCGGCCTGGAGGTTGTCTCCAAGGATGCCAAAGGAGATGTGATCGTGCGATGCCTTTTTTGCATCCACGAAGGCCGGGATAGTGTGGAGGTCGATGGTAGTTTGGCCCGCAATCGAAAGGCGACCTCAACCATCAAATATTTCACGAAGCCATTCGTTCCCTTCAACTATCATTGCCATTTGAAGCAGCACACCAAGTCGTGGGCTGCCTACCAGGTGCTGTCTGATTAAGACAAAAAGGAGTACTTCAAGAACAAGGTGAAGTGCATCAACACTTTGCACTGGCACATGGACCTAACCGCATAGTTGATTGAATTCGTCATCTCAACTGACATTGTCGACACGATCATTGGCGATATTTTCTTCAACAATGAGGAACAACTGCTCAATGATAGCAACAATGACGATCACACTGCAACGGTTGAGGCAATCACAAAGAGGGCTGCCAAGAAGTCCAAGGAAAAGGTCAATGCCATGAAGCTATTCATCAAACAATCCGACGAATCGACGTATAAAGTCACAATCAAGAATGTCACACGTTTTGAACTGGTGATGGACCATGTCTCGATCGACATGTCATTTCAGTAGACAATAGTAGCCATCTAGCAAGCCAAGGATTGCACTAAGATGGCCAAGTTGGCGAGAATGAATGATTTAATTGTTGGTCAATATGTCCGGGTCGTGATCATCGTTGCTTTGGAAAACATTTCCGACATTATCAACAATGAATATGTTTGGGCAATCTTGTTGGTTGGCGATAACAGCACGCATCGTGGACAACTTTTTTTCAATCTACACCTGCGTGCCTGCTACTGCAATGATCTCACAAACCTCCACTTGGTTGTTGTCTCCATGTTCGAGCACCACACCGTTGAGAACATGTTCAACATGGTCGTCAAGTTTCTTAATGCATTGTACGGCCAGTGGCGCAACAAGCTGATTGGAGTGTCGTTCGATGGAGAGAACACGACGATCGATCGTCACTTTGGGTTCGTCACGTGCATGGTTCGATCTGCTTCTAACAAGGTGTTGCACATCTAGTGCGCACCACATCAAATCGATATTGTCGTCAAGGTTTCGACCAAGTCAATCTTGGATGACTTTTGGATCAAATTCGCATACAATTGGTTGGTATTTCTGTGGTCACAAGACAATCTTATAATTGCCATGAACATCAAGTGCTTAAAGAAGACCAATCAATGGGTGCATTTGGGACGCCTGCTCAAGTTCTTTTAATAGTAATGGCATCAGTTGATCGCCTATACGATTGAGAAGTGCCTCGCAAATGCCCTATCTTCCATTTAGTGGGTCATCACCTATTCAATCATTTTAGCCGTGTTGCAGGAAGGTCGCTAAACCCTAACGAAAGAGCGGGCGACTATGTCAATTTTGAATAATGGCACATCAATGTTGACTCAATCCTTGCCCACATTGAAGACCAAGGGTTGTTCCCTTAACAATGTTACGAAAAGCTGGACATTGCTAATTAGGAATTCGTCGTTAAGGAGATTAGCATGTTTGCAATAGAATTGGTTATCGACCTCTAGGACATCAAAGCCGAATAGGATGAAACAAATAGACCCCTTGATTCATATGCACCACTGGTGCTGCTTGCTCAGCTAGTCAAGCTCCGCACCAATGTGGTCATCCGAGAGGTGCTAGACCTTTTCTGCGCTCATATCTCAAAGTTTTGGCCAATTGAAAAGATCGACCTAATCAAGGATGAACATCATCATCTACTCAAGGTCTATAACTCAGACTTAATTCTGAAAATCGCAATCAATAAACAAGACCACTGGACATCATTCAACCTTGGATGGGACGTTTTATCGACCAACCGATTTGATTCCTTGCGTGCATTTGTTGGTGATTTAGCCATTGTGTTTGCCAACACAACATTAGTTGACTCTGATTTTTCGATATTAAACGGGAAATGGATGAAAACTGGACCTCTTTGATGCATTTGTCATTTGAAGGTATCTTCCAAGTTAAGCAACGATCAATGTTGCAGGCATTAATTGCTTAAAATTGCCTAATAATACATAGTTCAAGCAAATCCATAATTCAAGTTCGATAGTGTCCATAATTTAGTTTAATTTATTTGATTTATGAAAATCTATAACTTTAAGAGGCTTGACTAACACGCTATTTCAAAAATTGAACTTCAAAAACAAGGATAAATGATTTCCTGATCGTCTATTGTGCAAAAGACAAACACACTCCCTAATGAAACAATCCATATCACGTTTGGGTGCACCATGCATCTCCATGACCATTGAAATAAAATGGTGCCCTTCATAAAACCTTCTATACTTGTGGATCTTAGTGATGATGTTAAGTTTCACAATTGCACTTATTGGTCAACTAATGACACTTGTAACCATCGTTTCCCATGTCGGGTCAATAACCACCACATTAACAACAAAGATTTAGTCTTCATGAACCATGTAGAAATCAGCTCGTAATGAAACTCCTAATGTAAAGGCGTACCATTGTTCTTTCCATATATCATGCCCATTGTTTTGAGTGAAAACATATATGACGTTTCTGATGGCGTCATGTGTGATTATTTGTTGACTTTCGAACGAGCAATCTGTTAGATGTGTGCTAGATGCGTCTAATTCATGATCATACTCACACGTGAAAAGACTAAATGTCGAAGGTTGAATCGACCCGAGACGAAAACACAATGTTGAGGTGAAAATAAAATGTGTAATGCAAAACGAACAAATATATGACCTAGCAATCAACCATAGCCTTGCCCCCTTGTTCAAACAAGAGCGATTGCAAATTTTAAATGTTAAGAAAATAAAATCTTCTTCCAAAATAAACCTAAATGATGTGTCATGATGGATGTTCATCAAAAAAGCCCGGAGACTTAAAATACCAATAATTGTCAAACTTTCAAAAAAAAAGATGCATTTCTTTAAATATAAAAGAAAGGTTATCTTGAGTTGCACGAAGACATGATTGAAAAAGATGAAACCTTCATCAATTTGAAAAATGTATTCTTTCAAAATGAATCTATTAAAAATACGAAACTTAAAGCACAAATATAGAACCACTAAAATCCAACTCCCCATTAAAAGCAAATAAGACACAAACCTCCATAAACAAAAAAATCCTATGTCACCAAAGGAGATCGATAGTTACCTATCCATTTACATACCTAGTTACTTAGGTCTAGTGTGAGGTGAGCACAGAAGGAAGGTTTACATGATACGTTATCAAAATTGGGACCTTGGTAACTCAGTTGTGGATATAGTTCATTGACAATTGAGTTCATAATGGGTTCAATGGATGGTTAATGTGGGTCCCCATGAAAAATGAATGGAGTGGTGTTTTGTTAAGGTGGCAACGCCAGGGTGCTGAATGATGAATTCTTCCGCGTACCTATGCCCCTTCGGAAGGTTCATGACAGCTTCCTTCTCCTGATTCTATCGGGATTCTACAAAAATATTTCTCACATCCAAGTTTAAATTATTTACTTTTTTGCAACCCCAGCCATAGAACTGAAACAGGGACTGCAAAAAGGTCGGAAGTATTAATAGCAAACCACCTGGAGCAATCATTATGACTGGCCAATAAAAAACAGGGAGCAGCAATCAGATCATATTTATTACATTCTTCTCTAGGAGGTGCACAACTTTGCTGCGCTTTGTACCAGCCTCACCAAGTGATCAAATATATGCAGGAGAACAACCATTTTCCTAAGCCAAAAGAGTACCTACATGTTGACTTTCCTTCATCTAATTTTTAATGTGCAGGGTCACATACCGAGCACCGGTGGGGATGCTCTTAGTGCTATTTACTATGTAGTGATAACGACCCTAACACCTAGTTAACATTTTAAAAAGTGACACGTGTCCCAACAAGGGCTTACATAACATTAAAAAATGACATGTACCCCCCCATAAAGGCCTATGTAACATTAAAAAAGTGACATGTATCCTTGACAAGGGACTTGTCCTTGAGATGGGTAGGTATGCCTTTAGATATTTCAATTTGCACCTATAACCGATTTAGGGTTTTTAAAAGATACCGAGTTAGTTTTACTCATGATGATTCACACAAAATCCCCCCGCCCCCAATGACATATGTTGAGTGTGCTTGCATTTTAGGTTATCATCTTTTTCTTTTGGAATGAGAAGGTTTTTTTGCTTTAGTAGGTGGGGTCACCTATAGGTTGAAAAATCCTCAAGTTTTGCAAGTGTTGCAATTGTTGGCTTGGTGTATGTTGAGGTGAGAATTTGCATTTTCTTTATTATTCAAGTCATGGGATCTTTTTTTTTTTTGTTGTCTCACAACCCTAGCCACAAGTTCTCCCAATAATCAAGCTACATACTTTCTCCCATATATAGTCATAGATTTTGAAACTATACCTCCTACTACTAATGCACACTTCTTTGCCAAATATTTATTTATTTAAAAAAATGAGGTTCCATAGTTTCAAATTTAATTTTTTGAAATTTCCACAACTGAAGAATAGGTATGCATAGTGCACCTTATTTTGTGTATTTGTGATAGTAACCGGACGGAGTTCGATTTTCAACAATTTTGACAAGTATGAATAATTTTCTTCTTTTTTTTCACTATGCCTTTTGAAAATTATTTTGTGCCAAAGATTGGTCATATCGGACATACAATAATTCAACAACTCCAATTTCAGCAACAAAAAAAAAAATCTTGATTGAGGTCTCTTTGTGGCTACATTCTACCCAGGAACTACACACTCCGATATAGTCGGAGGATGAAATATTTATTGTGTTTAGAAAGCTTGAATGAGTTCAAGAGTTGTTTTCTCATGCATTTTGGTTTTGGGTTTAACAAAAGTTAGTTTCATAGTTTGATTAGTACCCTAATTCTAGCAAAAGGATGTGAATTCAAATCCAAGTCATAAGAACCTAAACCTTTGAGTTTAACATTGCAAATTGGGGAACTTGCCACCCGTAGTTTTCCCCATGGTACCAATCTAAATGCTGGTTCACTCAAGCCCAAAAGTGCTAAGGTTTTGAGAGACACCTTATTCGGAGTATGTAAGGTGCCTTCCAAATATGCTAGAAATTTTTTTGGGAGTTATTTAGGAACTAATAATGTCTCCCAAAAAAATAAATGGCACCTTGTGCTTGTAGAAAGCCTTCCTAAGAGGTCTTTGTGTAGGTGATAGGAACAAGAGGCAACTTGTTCTTACAAAAGGCCTTTTATTTCTTAGTTTTTATTTCCAATTTCTCTTGTTTGTTGGCTAGGTTTTTCATGTCCATTGTTAGCAATTGAGGAAATATGTAACTCTTTTTTCCTCATTGTCATCCTCGTTCCATATTAATCTCTAATTTTCTTGATGGTCTATCTAGTTGCATTCAATTTTATTTTTTATTTTTAATTAAAAAAATTGTTTTGACAAATAGGGAAGCCTATTGATTGTTGATGTGGTAATAGTCTATGGAAACATTTGTTAAACCCCTTGCCATGTGTACATACAACAATGTGATAATCTTTGGAAAAATGATTTTTGGGTTGTGGCTCCTCAAAGGTTAGTGAACCAAAGTAGATTGTACACATTACACAATGGTGTTTTTACACATTAGAGAGTGGCCCATAGGTATAGATGGGAGATTTTTCCAAGTTTGTATGTAATGACAAATTGACACAAGAGGTATAAAGTTTACCTCTAGTGTAAACTTTATAGTTAATAAAGTTTTCCTTAAAAATAGTCTAATCTTTGTGACCCCTTCCTCATTTTGAAATAACTTTTCATTTTTAAATGTTAGTTATTTTCAAAAGAAAGTAAGCTTAAGATAAAGAAGAGTGATTTTCTCATGAAAAAGGTTGAGCTTAGTAGTTTTTTTTGTGAAGGGGCATTTATTGCACAACATTCACAACAATGACAACAAAATCAAAACTAAAGCTGAAAAATTGTATTACCACCAACCTAGGAGGAAAAAGGAGTTTCAATTCTCATTATTACCAATGTATTTTTTGTTGTTGTCAAATGCTGATCTCACCTTGAGCTCACCCATTTAATGGCAAAATGAAAATTGTTACCATTCACCTTAAGTTGCCTTCCTTTTGTGGATATTTTTAATATTAGTTAATTACAAGATATGACAAAGAGATGGGTAAATGTGATAAATTGATAATAATTTTAATGACCTTATGGGTCCTATGTAAAGAAATATTTTCACTAGGGATGTAGCTTCAATTCATAATATGGGTTATAAATTAACTAATCTAGATAAACAATAAATAGAAGTCAATTAATTTGACCTCACTTTGAACAAAACATTAGATTTTCGGTTGAGGAGGTAATGAATAGTATAAAAGTTCATCCATATAAAGGAGGAATGTTTTAAAAGACTAAAAGGTAGCATAATATTGTTGGCCTAGAGTTAATGAATGTAATATCTATTAAATTTTGATGAAAAATGTGGATGATTAATTTATTCTCTTTATAAATATTAAAAGGGTAGTGGGTGGAATGTTGGTTTCATTATTCATTTCCAAAATTTCATGTCATCAATTTATTGTTAAGTCTTGTAGTAAAACTTTGTGTATAATGAACCTATAATAAAGGAAGCCCATGTATTGTTATGATTGTGAAACCTTTACAATATTTTTTAAGTGTTTCCCATAGGGTGATGTTTTAAAGCACTTGTGATATGCTACATGCACATCTTTGACCATTGCTAACAAGCTTGCCCATGACATTTTTACCTAACAAAATCAATGTCATCTGTATTATAGCTTGTTTTTCAATTTAAAAGCATGCACTATGAGAAATCTTGTGTGCTATAATCACATTACTCTATAACTAAAACTCCAAAACAACTAACATATAATTATACTATAACTATCCCATAAGAATATGAAGAATTAAAAAATAAATGTCACATCAAAAAATCTAAAAATTATATTATAGTTACAAGTTGGTTGCAAATGGGACACCTATATTCTATAATGTATACATTGTGCAGACAAACATAATCAACTATGTTTGACTTTTTAACAAATTGTATTTTAGTTGCATGTGACATTTACATTACAACTAGTTTAAATGTAGCATCCAATCAACAATTATAATGTACAACCTTAACATATATGATCATGCCATGTGTACACATTTTCATTTTTCATTAAATGTAATATTTTGAATTTGTTTGCAACTAGTTGTCAACTGTGATTTCAATCAATATAATTAATTGTGCCATTAAGTTGCCATTATATAAATATTCTTTTTTCATAATTTTGTGATTATTGTTCAACTTAATAAGTTATTAAGTAAAATATTTATTAATTATTAAATATTAATTAATATGTAATTTAATTAATTTTTATGAATTAATTAATTAATTAATTTCAAAATAATTAATTAACTTGTTAGTTGTCTAAATTAGACTGATTAATACAAATATTTATATAAAATTACATAAATTCACTAACTAACTAATTATCTAAATTAGACCAATTAATTTAATTAATTCTGATAATGTATCAGCTATATAATGTTGTAACTTGGAAGTTTCAATTTTCACTATTAGAAAACATGTAACCAAACTAATCAACATACCATCCAATTTTAGTGGTTTATAACCAAACTACCATAGTGAATTTTTGGTTTCCTTGGTGGTTTCAGTTACTAGTTGGTGGTGCATGGCAAAAGATAGCAATCATGTTCCATTCATGATGGTTTTTGTGGTCACCCATGTGGTGTGGTTTTTTACTTTTTTGTTTATTTTTGTGTGGGCAATTGGGGCGGGGTGTAAATTGTGAATTGTCTTTTAGTGAATTGATGTGAATGTTTTGTGAATGGTTTATGTGTGGGTAAATTGTAATTGTTTATTAGCGGTATTCTTGGTTGTTTGTTTAATGGTTTAACATGTGGTCTTATGGATGTAGTTATAAATGATTTTGTAGGTGGGCTATAAGTGGGCTTAAAGTGGTTTCTGTAATTGTTTTACCAGTGGTGTTATTGGTGGGGTGTAGGTGATTTTATTAATGATATTATGGGTGAAGTTTTGGTGGCTTCTTGAATGATTTATTGGTGCAATTATGGATGGCATTTAGGTCATTTCTTGAATCGTTTATTGGTAAGTTTTTGGTGGTGATTTTTCACTTTAAGTGGTTTTTTAAGAGGTTCAAGTTGACTAATTTATCATTTTTGACTAATTGACATGTACATGTTAACTAAAGGCCAAATGCTTGAATGACACATATTTTTTGACAAATCAACTTGATTATATAATGATCTATTCAATTAAATACATATAGTTACATTGTATAACCTTAGTTGGAATGACCAATGGTTTTTAGGCAAGTTGAACATTTAATTAAAATGACTAATGATTTTTAATTAAAATGATCAATGGTCTTGAGTTAAATTGAATAATTAATCAAGATGGCCAATGATCTTTAATTAAAATGATTAATAGTCTTTAATCAAATGGAACATTTGATTAAAATGATCATTGATTTTTAGTCAAATGCAATATGGTTTATTACCTTATGTTACAAGTATCTACCTCCTACCTATTCACCCACTTATTTATTTAATTTACTATTTATTTACCTATTACCCACCCACCCACCTACCTATTTACTTATACTTTTTCACTTTCATATAACCTACCTACATATTATTTACCTATTTATTCACCCACTTATTTACTTAAATTTTAACCATTATGTTTAAACAAGGTTTAATCATTATGTTTGATTGTTATATTTAGACATTAAATTTAGTCAAAATTTAGCCATGAAGTTTAATCAATAGGTTTATCAACTAGGTTTAACCACTATATTTAACCAAAGTTTAATCATTATGATTAACCATTATATTTAACCATTAGATTTAAATTTACCCAAAATTTAGTCATTAGGTTTACCAACTAAATTTAATTACTAAGTTTAGCTAAAGTTTAATCATTATGTTTAACCACAATTTTAAACCATGAAGTTTACCCAGGTGATTTAGTCATTATGTTGTTTAATTTTAACTATTAATTGTCACTTAAATTTAACCACTATTTGTATTGATATGAAATAAAAAACTTCACACAAGTTGAACACCTTTAATAATGTAGTCATTGACAAAGATTTGGTATATTCCTGTGAAGGTTTGAGGTTCAATTCTTTATATTACAACCTATGTGCATGTTTAATTTAAAAGCTAGGGTAGGTAGGTTAGATTAAAATAGTTTGATGAAGTTAAGTTAGATTAGGTAGGCTAGGTTAGCACCTACTTACTTAAGTGTTTTTATTTGACCTATCTTAACCTATTTATTACCTACTTACCAATTAATATTAAAATAATAATAAAAATGATTTAAATTTAAATATAAAATTGACTTAGTCAAATAGTTCATTATTTACTAATCAAATACTCAATCACTTTGTTAGTCATTATATTAATCAAAATGATAAGGTCCAAATTGACTACTTAATCACATTGATAATTCAAAATCGACTTGTTCAAATTAATAGGATAAGTTTTTGACGCCTGTCATTTTGGATTTTTTTGACCAGAAAACTTAGTAAAAAAAATCATAAATTATAATAATGTTGGGTGATGTAATAAAGTGGTGTTATGGGTGGGTTTTGGGTGGTGATTTTTCATTTTGAGTGTTTGTAACTGAAAAAAAATGGAGAGAACGAAGACAAAAAAAAAAAAACAAAGAGAAACAAATGATCAAAAAATGGGTGCCATGGGATTCACACAAAAAAAA
>Ga0116231_10002839_pt1 | contig 36105 bp, 35 predicted proteins | sample S1TSphgellanicum_2_FD_89695 | JGI IMG/M metagenome (GOLD analysis project Ga0116231, IMG submission 89695) | Host-associated microbial communities from peat moss isolated from Minnesota, USA - S1T2_Fd - Sphagnum magellanicum MG | ecosystem: Host-associated > Plants > Peat moss > Unclassified...
ATTAAAAGGTTATTGCCTCCATGGAAAGGAGATGCTCTTGGTATATGAATTTGTTGATTTTTGTGATTTGGAAAAGTTTCTATTTGGTAAGTATTTTCACAATTGGTTCTTATTTTATAACAATATATTTGGATTGTTTTGGTTACATGGACCAATAATAACATGTTAAAAATTGTTCATATAGTTTAAATTTGAATATCAATTTTACATCAACTCAACCATGCATTGAATTGTGGTAAATAAATAGATTATATCTTATTACATCAACATATGAAGAATCCATTTAGAATATATGAACAAATCCATGTGTAAATGTTTACAATTTATAACCTAAATATAATATTATGTGGTTTGATCCTTATGCAGATACAAGGGATGAATATTTGTCACAGGTTATGAATTGGCCAACACGAATGAAAATATGTTTAGGGGTGGCCCAAGGCTTATACTATTTACATGTGTCATCTCAAACTAGAATCATCCATCGTGATATTAAAGCGAGCAATATTTTATTGGATAAAGATTTGAATCCAAAAATTGCTGATTTTGGTTTGGCGAGACCAATACAAGATGGAAACAATGAAATAATGACCCAAAAATGTGCTGGTACAATGTATGTAAATCAAATTGACTCAATCCAATTGTGTTTCTTAAGATGAATTTATTAGTTGTATGGCATGAAATTTATCATTGTTTAAAGAATATAATGAAAATGATATTAGTGTTTGAATAAACATTAATTTAATTGTAAGGGATTGAAAAATACCACCAATTCATATTTAATTGCTAAAGATATATATTTCTTGGTCAATTAATGTCACGAGGAATTTTTTAAATAGTCTATTGCTTAAATGTTTACTCAAAATAAAAATTCATTAGGCTATTACATTAATAACTGGATTAGTATGTGCATACAAAAATACTAAATAGATGTAAAGTTGTCTAAATAGTTGTACCTTGTAATTTTTGTACTGACATTACTAAACAACTTCATGCGTATGTTTTTGTAGTGGTTATTTAGCACCTGAGTATATGCTTTATGGCCAATTAAGCAATAAGGCTGATGTATACAGCTTTGGTGTTCTACTTCTTGAAACTATAAGTGGGAAAAAAAATCAAGACCCCAATCAACCTGAGGATGAAGTATATTTGCCCATACGGGTATGTGAATCATTTAAAATTTCTTTTGGAGTGTCATATGATTTACAAAATTAACCTTGATTTTTAAACATCATTAAAATAATTAAACAATATGACACCGTTGCACAAAAATCTCAAAACTTTTGAAATTTCATGGAAGAACAAGGTTAAATGTAAAAGTCATATTCAAATTTAATTAATGTAAACATTATTTAATATGAAAAATCAATTTTTTTCCATGATGATGATGATCATTTATCATGATTATAATAAGGTTGTGGATATTCAAGGCTAAACCACCAAATGTCAAATGTACTATTTTGATAAAGATTTTATAATACTCCTTGCATTAAGATCTAGTCAAATATGTTATTGCCAAATATGATTACTATTGTAGTACCTTACCATTTTGGCATAAATTAAATTATTCTTCATTTATTCAAAATTTTGAAAAATTATTTCTTATTTGCATCGAAATTTTAATAAAATAAAAAATTTCACTATTAAGGTTTTAACACTCCAATGGTCTAAACACACTAGATTGTTCCATAGCGTGATATATTACATTTATTATTGTTCATAAACATTACATGCCAAAATTTTCAGAATTAAAAAACCAAATGCCAAAGTTAAAATTTTAAATTTAATTAATTATTCAATAGTCTATTGCTAAAATGGTAAAGGTACTATGGTATATAGAATAGGAAACTTCAAGACATTCACTAATTAGTGCTTACAAAAAACAATTATAATGATATGATCCAATTGAATATGAATTAACTTTTTTTTAATCTTGCAAGCATGGAAATTGCTTTCAAAAAATAGTCTTATGGATCTCATTGACCCAAGACTTGAATGTAGTGATACTGAGTTGTTTGAGGTGAAACGTGTATTAGAGATTGCCCTTCTATGTGTGCAAACTTCTGCAGAAAAACGTCCAACCATGTTTCGTGTAGTGGCAATGTTAACAGGAGATGCAAATGTTGTAATTTCCAATGACAAAGAAAATGAATGGCCAATCTTCCAACCACAAGGTCGATATCGTGATCAAGACCCCTTACTTGATTCTCAATCATTGTTAATTTCAAATGCATTAGAAAACCTCACAGATGAAACTTTTGCATCCATTGAGCTTAGCACATCCAATGCACAATAGGGTTCAATTTCAAAGTAAAACAATGTACAAAAAACCATTACAACTATATTTGCTACATGCTTTATATAAGGGGGAAGGTGGTGGCACCCCCAAGTCTGGGCCGTGGTGAATTTTTTGAGTCCATGTTTGCTTGTGGTGCATCCATGCACCAAAAGTGCTCCAACTACGCACTAACCAACTTGTTGTTTAGTTTGTGTAGGTCCATGTGAATAATTGAATTGTTTATCACTCTTCCTAATCCCCATCCCAAAGCTCCAACATGCCCTTCTACCCCAAAGTGCTGAAGCCAAGGAACATGCCCCAACTTCTTATCCTTTCGTTATTTTCATCTTAGACTCACATTTGAGTCTATCAAAGAGCTTGGGAATGTGTCACAAATGTAAAAGTTTTTTATTTGTCAATGGAATGGGTAGCGCACTACTTCATATATCTGATCAGCAACTGCAGGTGTTGTTCATGATGGGTCATGATCGGATGTACATCATATGTCTACTGTCCATGGATTTCTTGGACATTTGCTCAACAGTCGGATCATTTTTCAGGACCAACCAGTTGTAGGAGCAGTTGGAGTCAACTGTAAGATCCCAATCCATATTAATCTGCAGAGACAAATCAAGAGACAAATCGACCATGAGTACTACAACATTGCTCTATTTGTGCGTATTAAGTATTATTTTTGGATCAATTATGAGAGGTAGATGATGCAGATACTCATATGAACCCTAAATTCTACATTTTTCTTAAGGTATCTTCCATGACTTCCACACACTCCCCCATTCCCTTATGCCCTCTATCCCATCATGCTTCCAAAGGAATTTGCAAAGCTAGTAGTGAAGACAAAAAATAACCAAACCTGACCAATGCAAACTTGTTCAAACCCAACAAAAAAGTTGGGGTTTTGTGCTAATCAAATTTATGAATGGAACAAATTGCAATGACTGATCATGTAGTTGTTTTTTATTATAACAATCCATGTATTTATCAATTGCTTAATAAAAGACTCCAAAACTGAAAAGTTGTCATGCTACTTTTCGTTAACCAATCAGTGTGATCTAGAGATTCAAAAGTATCAACAATATTAAGAAGTGCCACTTTTCATTACTTTAAAGGTAGCCCATATGATCATATTATGTGCCCAGTTGATGCATGTTTGTTTTGCAAGTTTGACAAACTAGACGAATATAATAACAGTATGTACATTATACGCTACACTAATTTGTTGCTCATGATCTTTAAGTCTTAATTTAGTGTTAAATATAACAGCCATCAGCTACTACCTATCCTAGCACAACTTTTAAAGACCATATATATTATGTGAGGATGGGAGCAATTAAAACTTCTCAAGTAGATTCAATTATAGTAACCAGCTAAGGAAGCTCATGTGAAGTAGGAGCTAGCTAGTAGGCATGATTAAATATTATACATTTTATAAAAGAGTTATATAAATTACATCTCCTTTTCTTGATTGTTTATAACTTGATTATATTTCTTTTCTTCCCCCTTTAATTGTTATAATTTGAATAAATTACATGTAGACTTTTTTTTTCCCTTGATTGTTATATAACTTGTAGATTAAAGTCATATGCAGCCCCCTTCAACTAGGTTGCAAGGAAGTGAATTATAAGTTATCTGTATGAGGATATATTGGAGTTTGAGCATAGTTCTCAAGTTCAAAAGCTGGAATAAGAATGAGGAGATAACCACCCATGACAGTGAAAATGAGGAAGGGTTTCAAAGCAATGACTAGAACAAAGAGCAAAAATGCAAGACCAAATGCAATGAGCGCATAGCCCATCCCCTGGCTCCTGTCTTCTTTCATTGTAGTTGTTGTTCCTCCTCCTCCTCCTCTTCCTCCTTCATCACAAAGAAGAAAAAAATTCAAAAGTTGCAAAAAGAAAACCAGGAAAGAATGAACAAAAAAACAATCTATATAATTAGATTGTAGAGTTTTTTTCCATCACGGAAGTCTTTTGAATCAAAAGTTCAGAAACCCTAAAAAAGACACAAGAGAAGAGAAAGAAAATTGTGTCACAACAAATGATGCATTTTGATGAAAACCCGTTGGGTGTTTTGTCAAAGATTTGAGATCTTGGAATACCCTTTTAGGATCTTTATGAGGACTCTATTTCTTATTATTGAGTATAAACAAAAGGCATTTAAATTTTCAAAGTTCAAAAAATTACATAGAATAGAACTTGCAAATCTTTTTTATTAACTATAGGGAACACTTTTTTCTGAACATATTTGATTTTGAATTTCTGCAACAAATATTTAAACCTTTTTTTAATTAGACATTAAAGAAAATTCCTTCTAGCATTTAGAGAATTAAATTATATTAAATTACAATATGGCATAAAGTAATCTTGGGTTTCAGACTTCCTTTTGGATCTCCCTTTCATCTCTTTTTGAGCTATCCTCTCTTGAAATACAAAGAACAACCTATAATATTTACATAGTCAACATGTTGGTGAAAATGTAAAAATAAAAAATGCTGCATTTTTTAACATTAGGAATTTAATTGTTTGGAATGATCTTGTTACATGGATACATTATTACAAACACAAATTGAATAGTTATTAAAATTTTATTACAAACTTTAATATTATGTCAATCAAATAGAACATTATTTTTTGGTGATAGAGTTTGAAGTTTCATGATCACAATTTATTATGGTCAAAAGATGTTCCTTGATTTCTTCAAATGAAAAATTTCAAATTTTTATTGTCAAACATTTAATAACTTATCAAATAATTGTATAAAAAATCTACAATGCACAAATACATCAACATAAATGAAGATGTTGAAAAAATATCAACCAATTTGTAAATATCGACAAATATACCTCTAAATGAAAAACATTATAATTCAAACTTCCATGAAATAACAATTCAAAATTTTTAAAAACTTGTTAATATGGGATTAAATGCAAAATTTTCATTTGATGAATTTCTTTCATTTAATTGAAATAAATTCAAACACTTATTTGCTTACATTATGATCCACATTACAAAAAGCAATGTTGTTTTTAAAACCTAGTTTAAAAACCCTTAACCTTCAACTTCCTAGAGCAAAATCAAAAGCCTTCAATCCCTTTAAGAACAAAACAAAAACTTTCAACCTCCATGAACAGAAACAAAAGCCTTCAACCTCATTAAAAGCAAAAACAAAAACTTTCAACCTCTAAGAGCAAAAACAAAAGTTTTCAATCTCTTTAAGAATAAAAACAAAAACTTTCAACCTTCAAACGAAAAAATAAAAGCCTTTGACCTTTCGAAGAGCATGAACAAAAACCTTCAACCTCCAAAATAAAAAACAAAGGCCTTCAATCTCCAAGTTATTTAAATAAATAATATAGTTTATAACAACCTTTTAGTTTTAGTTATAAATTAAACCAAAAAAAAATCTTAGTTATACCACATGATATGAATGTTACATCACCAAAAGACTAAGAAATACACAAAATGTTTGAATAGAAAGATTTTCTTTTAAAGTTCATTTTGAATTTCTTGACAATAGACATAAGCACATGAAGGTCGTTCGTGCATTGGGGCAAGTCTATTGACGTACTACCATATGTCATTTACTTAAAGGTTTCCTGCCCAAATTTCAAATCTTTAAATTTCAAATTTTAAATTAAAATACAATTGTACATTAATTGCAAACAAATTGAAATGTCCTATATATTGAACAATGGAAATGTATACACATGACATGATTATATGTGTTACTCAAGGCCATACATTTGTTGCAAAGTAATCATTGATTAGTAATTAAATTTATTCTAGTTATAATGTAATTGTTACATGTGACTAAAGTGCAACTTATCAACAAAGTCAAACATGGTTGACTACAATCATATATACAGTGTGTACATTGTATTGTAAAAATATACATCTTGCAACTAATTTGCAACTACAATATAACTTTTTGATTTTCAAACATGGCATTTTATTTATTAATTGGTCGTATTTTCATGGGACAATTGTAATGCAATTGTATATTGGTTGTTTTAGAGCTCTAATTGTAAGGTAGTCTAATTTCCATGGACACAATTTCTCATAATGAAAACATGTTAAAATATTATATAAAAAAATGCCAAATATTAACCTTTTAAAACCTAAAATCATGAAATTAATGTACACAAAAAAAGTTGTATTCAACATTAATCATACACTATTCATTATTCCTTTAAATAAAAATTTCAATGAACTACAAGTATCAAATGATGAAAAAATGACATTTTAATAAAAATTCATGATTAATTGTGACTATTAGTTATAAGAAAAAAACATTTTTAATTAGTAAAAAAAATCAGCATTTGTTGATCGTAAATTACACATTATAAAACAAGTTCAGAGTCAATTCATGGGTGGTCTTTAATGTTATAATGATAAAATATTTTTACTAGCTCTTTTAGTTTCAAATTCTTGGATGTTCAAATCACAAATTATTGAATTAAATAATTTAATACAAATTTTTGGCACAAATGTGAAATTTATGAATTAAAACAAATTATGTAACAAGATGTAGATTTCATTGATATTTTAAATACGTTTCAAACCACTTCATAAACTTGTGAAGACATAAATTTCATTAATAAAATTTGTTGAAAAAAACCATTCATGGATAATAATTAACACATTTATTTTATAAAAATGCCAAAATAATAGTTCATAAGAAAAAAATATTTAAAAAGAAACCTAATGAAACATTTGAATTTGTGGCACAAGATATCCATTTGGAACATTCTTTCTTTTCATTTCAAATTATTGATGTTACCAAGTTAAGCAAATGGCCTTCATCACGATCCTTGAAAAAATATGTTAATAAAATCATGTGCTAGGAATTATACATCATTAAATGGTCTCATAAATGGCATACATTGTACTTTTCAATATTATATTAAAAAAACCATTCAAAAAACACTCATATGGATAAATTTTCACAATCCACAAATTGGAATTGATTCAAAAATTGAACATTCACACACATAAAGTTTTTTACACTTGACAAAATTTGGACACCAACTAAATGAAAAAAAAACTGAAATAAAAATAGTCAATTTAACCCTTCTCATATTACTATAAGGATCTAATTTTTAATTCAACTAGTTGTTGGATGACAATACATCATGCATAAGGTTTAACATTTGCATTTGACCTTCATGGAATGAAACGTGAATTGACATACACAACATTATTTCAAATTCCTTTCAAATAACATTTATATTTACTTTTTCCATTATCAAATAAAAAATTGCAAGTGAATTTTATTATAAGAGAAAAATGTCTCATCTCAGAACAAGTGCATAATACAAACTAATGATTGCACAAATGTCACAGTCCATAAGGAATGTGGAAATGAACTTTGACTTTTAATTTTTGTCAATTAATCCTCCAAAATTTTGTCCTAAGAAAATCAATGGGGGATTAACTATCTAAAATAGTTGTTTACAGTGTCATTGGTTAAAAATTGGTATTTTTAAGGATTTTTTAAAAGCTCAAAATGACCTCAATGTTCATAAGTCTTTTTGAAGAATTTTTTTTTACAATTTTTGGATTTCTTTCATTATATTCGAGTTCATTTGATATAGAATTTATTAAAATAAGTCCTTTCATTACTACAAAACATGGTTTTTCAAATGATTCAAGTTGATTAACTGGTCTTCTTTTACTAATGGACATGTCCATTTTGATTAGGGGGTTGAAGCATGTATTTTTTTATCAATCAACTAGGGTGACTTATTTAACTAATACATCGAATCAAATTAAACAACCCTAATCAAAATGGCCAATGGGTTTTAGTCAAATGAGACATTTAATCAAATTGAACATAAAAAATTAACGTCATTAGTCAAAATGACTAATGTTCTTTAATCAAATGGGACTTGTTATGCCTATTACATACTTATTTCCTATTTCCCACTTATAATTTTACAACCTACCTACCTACCCACCCACCTACATGGATGTACTACTTACCTATTTTCCCACACATCTATTCACATATATGTATTACCTACCTACATACACACCCACCTACGTACTTTCATACCTCATAATCTTGTAGTTAAGTGTCAAAATTAACAAGAGTCGAACACCTTTAGATGGTGTGGTCCATTGGTTAAAGACTTGGTTTATCATTGGGGAGGTCAAAGGTTCAATCCTATCATTATAACCTATGTACATGCTGAAGGGGTTAAGGTAGGTAAGGTAAGCTAAGTAGGATATATTAAGTTAGGTTAAAGTAGGTCAAATAGATAGGATAGGGTAGGGTAAGGTAGGTTACCACCTACCTACATGCTTGTTTTTTTATGACTTACCTACCTGCCACAATTTTTTTTTATTTAGGCAAAAGTTTGACTTGTCAAAATTACTAGTCAAATGGTCCAATAAAAAAACCACCCTAGTCACAACGGACATGTCAAAATCAACTTGTCCAAAATGATGGAGTGGTCTTTTCTATTACTGTTCAAATTGGGTACTTTTTGACTAAATTTACCAATAAAAAAGTACCATGTTTTCTAGTAATGTTTTGTGAAAAAAATAGAACCTTTATAATTAAAAAATTTGTTACTAGATGATGATCTCAACATGAAGCCCTAAACCTAATTATGAACATCCTATTTTTTTCCCTTTCTTTCCAAGTTGGTTGCACATTGCAATAGAGTGTATACTCTTGCTTACAACGAACAAGTTTTTCTCACTCCTCGATTGTCAAGTTTTTTTCCCAAGTTCATCACTAATAATCACAAAGTTGTTCTTTGACTTGCTTGATCTTCTCATGCTCATAGATTACATATCAAGGGGCCCAAAAAAACAGACATTACTCTCACTCAATGCCCTTTTTCTATTCTTTTGAGTTTGTTTTTACAATCATTCAAGCTTTTGGTTTGAAGATTTCTTGGGTTGCAATGGGATTTTGTTTGAGATCTAGTGATCATATTGTGCTTATGATAATCCACATGTGTTTTGTTTGTATATTCAAGTTTTCATATGAATATTAACACCTAGTAAGTTTGTGTGATTCTGCAAGTTTCCATGTGTGAATATAACATTATTCAAAGCATTGAGATTTTGCAGTTGTGCTTTTGTGATAATCTTTTATCTAAGCTTTCATGAGATATTTATTTCATAATTTGCATTCAAGAGGAAAATTATTATTTGATTCGTTAGACTTTTCCTAAATTTTTGTGTGTTTGTAACCTTGATTAAAAGGTTTCAACTTTTTAAAAATCCACTTGATCTTCTTTGTAGATAATCTTTTAATCTTGGATTACACAACTAGCATGCACTTAAACCTTGCTGGTGTTTAAATCTTCTTTGTATGTTGGGAGCATCATTTTGTTTCACAAAGTTGTGTTCAATTTTGTGTGATATTAAGGTTTGAATAGGTCATGCAACAAAACACCAAAGGAGGACACCTCTACCTAAGGTTCATCTACTTGTTTCATCTTCGGTGAACGTAATCAAGGATCAACGAAAGTTTTTACAAGGTAATAGTACTCACCTTTCTTTATTTTATGTTTGTTAAGTTTTTTTTTGCTTGTTTTTGTTCTAGTTATCAATGTTGTGGATACTATTTAAGGTTACTATCTGATTTTTAAAGCTTTTCATGGACTTTTGTGTGTTTGCAATCTCAAGATTAAAAGGTTACAATTTCTTTAGCTTGCTTAACTTTCTTTACATAATTAATCTTATTGAAAAAATGAGGAAGAAGGAAACAAAGAACAACAAAGAAGGCAACAACAGTGGCAACAATTGTGCCCCAAGAAATATTGTTATTAATCAACACCACCACCACCACCAATACCTATGGTAGTCATAATGGGGGTATGATGTTTGTTTATGCTATTCAATTTGTCCTTTAATCACAACTACATCTATGATAACCTAGGTATGTATCATGTATGTCCCACCCTCTGAAACTCACCAATAGGTATGTCATTTTTTTGAATTTTTTTTTAGGGTCTTGTTGTTAAAATATTTTTATTGCTCCAGAGTTTTTGGGTTTCTTGAAGCAAAAAGGATATGAACTCCAAATGAGCAAGTAGTTAAGTGAATGGGTAACATCCCTTGAAACTTGTGAAATAAAATATTTCAACAAAATTGTTTTCGAATTCCTATGATATTAATGTTTGAAGACTTTACATAATAGAACACTGAGGGAGAACACCTCTACATTGTAAGGTTCATCAACTTGATGTGCCTTCAATGAATGTAACTAAAAGATTAACCAAAGTTTTTTTAAGGCAATAGTTCTCACCTTTTTTTACTTTATCTTTGTCAAGTTTTGTTTTACTTTCTTTTATTTTAGTTATCAATGTTGTGGATTGTATTTAGGGTTATTATTTGATTCTTTAATGTCTTCATGTGGGCTTTTGTGTGTTTGTAGTATGGATTAAAAGGTTGCAATTTCTTCAACTTGTTTGAATTTCCCTTGTAGTTAATCTTACAATCCCCAACTTGCATAATTAAATAGCACACAACTTGCTAATGAATGTCTTCTTTACATGTTGGGAGCATCATTTTGTTTCACAAAATTATCATTTGATTTCTTGTTATATTAAGGTTTGAAGAATTCATATAATTTAGAACAATTAGTTGTCATCAGAGATAGCTCTTGCAAACTTTTTTGTTACACATCTTGTTATTCACATTGCATGTTTGTAAGTACAAGGTTGAACATTTGTAAGAGAACCAACTTGAGCTAATATGTATACAACATGGCACCTCAAAACTGAGGTGATGCAAGGTTTGTACACTATGGGAGACCTACCAACCAAGCTGTAAACTAATTTGCAAAAGATATTAAGATTCGAAAGGCAAGGTAGAATGAAAGGCAACATAAATGTTGTTTGAATTGAATGCAAAATGGCACATGCAAAGATGGAGTGCAAGACAAAATTGCTCAAATAGAGGAGACAATGGATGAACGGTCACAAAGAAGATTGGCAACCAACCTTATAGACTTTGCTTCAAATGCATTTCTTATTTGTCCTAGACCACAAAGTAGGAGCTTGTGTTATAAAAGTTCTTTTCAACTTAAAAAATTCGTCCTAATTTACTTAATTACATTGTTCTAGCAAAGATAACTCTTGCATAATAAAAAAATATTGTAGGAATGAGCAAAACTCCAACTTGGTATTATCTTTTGAATATTTCAATGGTTTTTTTTGTCACCTTGCAAATTTTTTCTAGTATGCTTGAGATTAATGTGTATTCAAGCATAGATTCCAAGGTGTTTGGTATGATAGTTGGTGACAATTTTCTTTTTGCCATTGTAGTAAAAAAGTTTTACAATTACAAGCATGTGGTTGAATAATGTAAATTGAGGTATTTTGCATGTAAATTAGTAGTAGAATGAAAAAGAATGCAATTCCATTGTGCAAGTTGCCAAGGGGTTGAAAGAGCGAATGAAAATTAAAAAAAATTTTAAATGGTAAGGTGTCTTAGGGTACATGATATTGTTTCAATTCCTAATGGTCGCATACTTCTTTGTGGTGGACATGTACTATTTGAATTGGCACATACTTTTTGGGGGATCAATATGTTTATGTGCCTTCGAATTTGATGTAATCTCAAATTTTATATGTTTTGGATGCTGCAAAGTTGGAATATTAAATATTAGTTCAAGTATAACTTGAGCATTTCATGTGATGGATTGTTCACAATAAACCAACATAAATTTCTTATACCCTAATTTTTTTGTTTAGTTTTTTGCAAAACAAAACTTGTTGCGAATGTTCATGAAAAAGTTCATCCATTTTCACTTCTCATCCCCATTTTCATCCATAAATATCATTACTCCATGACACGTGGACAACAATTTTTCCACATCACTAAATATTATGTCCTAGGTGTGACAAAATATTCTTTAAATATCTTGTCCACATTGAAAAAATATTTTAAAAAAGATTTAGTCTTGTTCCTTTGTTCATGCTCATGTTGACAAGCTAATGAAATAACATCTTTGAAGCTTCCAATGTCGGTTTGGGGTACAATTTGTTTGGAGATGTCAGACCTTGCACTAGACGTTGGTTTAATTTCACCTACCATTTGTTAATCACCACATCAACTTTTCAATGATTTGTTTCTACAACATGTAAGTGGTGTCTATTGTATATGACACATGAGTATGAACAAGGGTTCCACACAATGTGAAGCTTTGACATTAGTGCATCAAAATGCACAATAGGTTGTTAAACACGAAAGAAACAATGCTTTGACCAGGTGTGTCAATAGACCAAGGACCATCAAGATGGAAACAATTATGAATTGAAAATCTTGCCTCTTTTTTGAGCGATCAATATTTACTTCATGATAGAAATCCAATGGCCCTTGTTTTTTGCAAAAAAAATTCAAAAGTTATTTTAAATGATATGTACACAATAGGGAGTTCTGAATTACCAAAGATTAGCCACTTTAGGTTATAAATACCCTCATAGCCACATTTGTTTAAAATAAAAACATGTTTAAATATTAAACTTTAAATTACAAACCCTAAATTAAAAGCAACATCTAATATGTTTATTTTTTGCTATCACAAACACTAATCAACATAAATGAAAATGAAATAATGAAGATGATCAAAAGATTGGAATTCTTATTTTCAAATTATATCATTTGATTTAAACATGGAAATCATAGAAATGAGCAATGTGATGCATGAACTGAAAATAAATTCTTGCAACAAAATTGTGTGGGACCTATGAAAGACATTTTCTTTAACCATAGTCATTAATGAAGACACAAAAAACATGAGCACAAGGTATTAACAATGTTAAAGCACCTTGAAGATGTAATAGTATGTTAAAGTTATGTCAAAATATAACATTGGTCAAGAAAATGGGTGTTCATACTTAAGTTGTTACTTAACATTAAATCTTATATGGCATCCTACCTTAACATCAATATTAGCTTTGACTTGATAACTACCATCAACATGTTAACGTTGGCCTTGTTTTATGTGTAAATTGCATGGTAATCTAAAGGCTATGAAAATGACCAAATAACTTGACATTATTGTAACATTCACATGCATGAATCTACTCGTGACTATTGACTTCCATATTTTCTTTCTACATAATTCTTCTAGTGCTCAAACTTCAAGAAACTTTCATTTATAGGAAGCATGTAACTATTTTGTAACAATTCAAAAATTATTGTGCAACATCATGTCCAATTTCATTTGTAATCACAATTTTTTGTTTTCAAAATTTCAATTCACAACTTTTATTGAGTTTTCTTCATACTGTGCACGCATTTCTGGTGAGCAATGAATTGGGAACAAATGAAGAAAGTAAAGATGAAGAAGTGGAACAAGGAGTTGGGGACCTTCCAAAAGAAAGAATATAGTTTTAGAAAAGGGTCTTTTGAGGTTAAAGAGTAGCATGTATATCTTACTTGAGTTTCTTTGACATAAAACAATCAAGAGAATGTCGATGTGGGTAAACACATGTAATTACAACTTCCATGAATTCAATTCAATCGTTGATTTCCATTTAGTTCAGTTACCAATTTTTTCGTGCATGGCATTCCAAATTCTCTAGTTCCTTCACAAGCACAACCCTCTAAACCCTATTTCATCCCCAATTTGTATGTGCCAATAAAGAGAGTGGAATTGGGTACCGTTTCTTGATTAAATGTTTTAGATAAAAATAAAAATAAAAATAATTGGAGGTTCACATTTCACAATGCTCTTTTTTTTCCTTTCTTTCTTTTATGGGGTTTCTTTTCTTTTCCGTTGGGTTTCTTTCCCATTGCGTCTCCTCTTCCTCCTCCTCGTCAATCCCCACAAAACCTTGCACGCATTTGCTCTCGCACTCGGGATTTTAGGTTCCGGGTTTGACGTCGGAATTCGGCAACCCATTTGAAGCTTTAATGCAGAGAATCATTCCAAACATTTGTGAATTTTTTTGGTGAATTTTTTTTGGTGAATTTTTTTTGGTGTGGTTTGAGCAACAAGAAGGGAGGTTTGGATCTTGTGTTTCATTGCAAATGGCCGTGGTGTTGCCTCCTGCGTCTTCTTCTTCTGCTGCAGCTTCTTCTTCTTCGTGTCTCTGGCTGTCCAGAGCTTCTTCTTCTTCATCTTCTTCACGGTTGCCTATCATCCGTGGTTTTCATTCTCTCCCGGTTCCACCCACTACTGGACTTCTTCGTCTTCCCATGTTGCAGTCTAGGACTCTTCTTCTCTCACCAACAACAAGCCTCAAAACTCCTCCTCATGAGTATGGGATGGTGCCAGCCAGAAGGCAGCAGTTGCTCATGTGCTGCCCTAGGGCCACAACAGTGTCTCAAGAAGAAGTTTCTTCCAATCCCACCCAGAGGATAGGGGCTGTGACTGTTGAGCAATTGCCATTGAAGGAGCTGCTTCTTGCATCAGAAGCTGCTGCTAAGAGAGGTGCTGAGGTAATTTCTATTTTTATTTTTATTTTTATTCTACACTTGAACACAATTTTTTAGATATATCATCCCTTTTTCTCTCTTGGCATGCATACCATGCCATCCATGATGATTTAGTCTTTTGCAAATGAACATGTACAAAGTTTGTGCAATTGTGCAAGGAAGGTGGTGATGGCTGCTGTAGACAAACCACGCAACATTGACTACAAGGGCAAGACTGACCTTGTTACAGAGTAGGCTGCCTCTTTCTTTCTTTCTTCCCCCAAAAAGAATCCTTGGCTAGAACACTCGCTCCCCTTTTTTTTGGCTTTTTGTCTCCAGCAAGCTTCCTTTGTTGTTGGATGTGTACCCTAAACCCTACTGGAGAATTTTGGGTGTCTCATGGCTGCTCATGAGTGTCTGTGTGGGGTCAAGTGGTCCTGAAATTATGCAAGTGTCTGTGGTGGTGTGGGACATGTGGATGGTGGTGGTGACAGCACAGATCGTACTACTGAGCTTGCAATTCTTGAGGTTCTAAGAGACAAGTTTCCTGGTCATCTTATACTTGGTGAGGAAGGGGGTGTCAGTGGTGATGCCACATCCGAGTATCTTTGGTGCATTGATCCTCTAGGTAACAACTAAGCTAGTAACCCAATGTGACACTTTTCAGTTGAGCCTCTCTGTATGAGTCAATTTCACAAAAGAGAATGCCAGACCTGAACTGAATCTGTTCTCAAAGAAGAATTCTAAATGCACTCAATATTGTTGTGTTAGTTTTTGGTTTTAGTTTTCAGTTTTCTTGCTACAACCAACACCTGGAATGGTGACCCTCCTACAAAGTGTTATTGTGGAGTTTCTCTCTATTTCTGTGCAGTCTTTTACATATGGACCATCATCATATAGCTCAAACTTGATTCTGGGAACTTACTGATATCTTTCTTTGCTCACAGATGGAACAACGAATTTTGCCCATGGGTACCCCAGCTTTGCAGTCTCAGTGGCAGTGCTTCATCGTGGGAGACCTGTTGCCGCTTCAGTTGTGAGTTTTTTTTGCATTTTGGGGAGTTAGAGATCAATACGGAACAAAACAACACCATTGGGTCACAGTTTAGGATTTTTTTTTTCTGGACCCAATTTTTTTTGTTCTGTCACAGGAGATGGGTCGGTTTCTGTAAGTCATATAAGGACCAGAGAGAGAGATAGAGAGAGAGACAGGGACAGAGACAGAGAAGGATATATTGCACTAGAAAAAAAACAAACCCCATGTGAACCCAAATCTTCTGTTGTTGGTTGTGTGGGTGATCAAAAGAACAGGTGGAATTTGCAGGAGGGCCTTTTGCCTGGGTGACACGGACATTCACAGCATCTGCAGGCAACTGCTCCCCACTAGTTAGCCCTTCTTCTTTATGCCAGCCATTCCAAGTTCCTCTTTGCTCCTTTCTTGGTCCATATGAAGAAGATCTCTTTTTAGAATGAAGATGGGTGGATATGCACCCCAAAAAATTGGGATCCTAAAGTGAAGTTTGCTTGAAAGAGTGAATAACAATTCAGCACCAAATCTGGTTTCTCTGGTTTGGTTGATACTCCTGTGACACATTAGACATTTGATGGTTGAGGGTTCTCCTTGATGGTGATTATCTACACACCTGAGAAATGCTGTGGATATATCAGGAGGTGGAGCATTTTGCAATGGGCATTGGATTCATGTCAGTAGCACCGATCAGGTATTATGTTCTGTCTGTGTTGATTTGTCATTCCTTGGTAGTTAGTTCCCTTTGACATTAATGAGTGGTTGTTGGCCTTTGTTTTCGAGGATTGACCTGATCATCTTTCAAAATGTCAATTGCATGTCAAAAAAGGAAAAGACAAGTTGGAGGCACCAGTTCTCATTTTTTTCAGGACCAGAAAAAGGGTTTACATTTTTCTGTATGTACTATTGTTTCTTGGTTGGTACAAAGTCAAACCTTTACAGTGGGAAATTTTCAGAAACTGAGGAGTGTTGAATTAAACAGGTGGAGAGGTCACTGTTAGTAACAGGCTTTGGATATGAGCATGATGAGGCATGGGCAGCCAACATTGCATTGTTCAAGGAGTTTACGGATGTGAGCCGGGTGTGTTTGTCTAACCACTATGCTATGTTATTGTTGTCTCAATGGACAGGTATATAGAGTATCTTTCTGATGGGTCAAAGCTTTTTTTGTATTTGTTGTAAAGAATCTGAAATGTAGGGGGAATCAGTTTTCTAACATGTCACAAATCTGGCTTTTTGGAAATAACAATACATTGGTCCAGCATATATTGATACCTGTTGATGTTGCAGGGTTTAGTAGAGAGCCCTTCATGTAATTCTGACACGAGGGAATTAAGTTGTGCAGGGAGTGAGGCGGTTAGGAGCAGCAGCAGTTGACATGTGTCATGTGGCACTTGGAATAGTAGAGGCATATTGGGAATTTCGTCTTAAGCCTTGGGATATGGCTGCAGGTGTCCTGGTATATAGCTTTTTCTGTTTTCTACCCCTTTGATGAATTGCTGCCTACTCCCAAGTACACAATTTGTCATGCACTTCAGCATAAACTCACATCTGGTTGTATTTTATTGCCACATAAACCAGATTGTGGAAGAGGCAGGAGGAACAGTGACATGCATGGACGGCAGTCCATTCAGTGTATTTGACCGTTCTGTTCTTGTCAGCAATGGTGTCCTTCACAAGAAGGTAAAAGAGTCAAATCCTTTGCAATGTAGTTAGCATCTGGTTCACTAATAGAGACATTAATGTCTAGGGTGGCAGATTATGTAATTTTCTTGACCACAGTACAATGCATAATCTTCCGGCGATGATCATACACTTGTAATAGGGATCAAAATGTGTCTGCCAATCATGAATTTCTTTTTAAATCATTTAATCTGCCACCCCAGACCTCAATGTCCTGGAATGGGCTCATCCTGCCCATTATGTTGGGTGCATTGCCAGCTCACCCTGATGGGCTTGCCTGGCACCTTATCCAACATAATGGGCAGGGCTTGTACAAAACCACATCTGAACGTGTCTAACCTCTTTTCATACTATGATTGTGATTGGTGAATAGTTTCAGCCGATGATTTGATTGTGCTTTAAATCCATTATGGGGTGATGGAACAGGGACATCCTTTGGTCCACATAAATCACAATTTTGCAGGAGGCTAATAATGTTTCCACCATGCTGCAAAAGTCTTTTCAAATCATGTTTCAAGGAACAAGAGTTGTGGGTCTTACGAGGTTGAGTGACGATTCTTGTTGGAATTGTGTGCCCTGATTGCAGCTCTTGGAGAAAATTCAACCACCAACGGAGAAGTTGATAGCTGATGGGTTTGATTTTTCCCAATGGTTGAAACCTACTGATTATGTATCCGATGTCTAGGTAGCACAGCAAACACCCAGGTACAAACTACCTCTTGTTGCAATGCACCACATAGTAAGCTGCCAAGTGCCTTACCTACTTACCTACCTACTTAGCAACCACTTGGTTACCTATGCTAGTTACCTGCTTACATAGATAATTGCCTAGGTACTGTGTGAGGGGTGGGAAGTTGGAGGGTTTACGGGATAGGTAACCAAGTTGGATAAGAACCATGGTGACTCAGTTGTGGTTCATTCACAACAAAGTCGCACCAATGTACCAAATGAATGGTACATTGGTGAGTGCTGTGTCCCCCCAGTTTAGGGTTTAGTAATCCCCAAAAAAGGGTGTTTGAAAAAAATTGAAAATCTACATCGTCACTCAGTATTTTATTTTTCGGTGGCAAAATTTTGCCATACAGTAAATTTTGTTTTCAAATTTGAGAACAAGAAGTTTTTTGGGGATTTTCTACTCAACAAATTTGGAGATGATATATATGTTTTTGAAATTGCCAGATTTTCCACTCGGCTTTATGTAGTACATACTTGTTTGCCAATAGAATTTGTGAAATGGATGAAGATTTTAAATTTGAAACTAATCTCCACAATATCTGTGGCAACCCACTTGTATGAAATGAAAGCAATAGAATCTTTACCATTCAATCCACCAAACCAATTGTTAGAATTCATATTTCATCAATAGTCTTAATGCCCCTAAATGAAGGGGCTAAAGACTAGTTTTAAAAATTGTTGTATGAAGATGTTTGATACAAAAGGGGTTTTGGTTTTGTACATAATTGAGTTGGAAATGGAAGTTTTGAAATGGTTGAGGATTTCTGATTGAGAACCAATCTCCAAGATAACACCATCAACCTACTCATATGAAATGGGATTGACTAAATCTTTATCATGCAATTTACAATATGATCACAATTGTAATGACTTTGGCCAACAACCAAATTTAGCTAGATGCAATATATTGAGCAAAATTTCGTGAGACCACTCATATTCAATGTTAAAGGCCTAAGAGAACATGTGCTATGGACTGGAAGGTGCCAAGCATATTACATTGACTATAAAGTTAATAGCACACAAATCATACCTCAAAACTTTTGGTTGTCCTTTGGTGACATTGTACACAAGTATTACATTGCATACTACAAGGTAGCTTTGAAGAGTTGGATATCATGGTGGACCTTAAAAAGATTGAATGTCATAGTAGTATGTCATGCATGGCCATGACATCACGATGCCCAACTAGTTAAACAATACATTAGACATGGTTAAATCACCTCTTCACCCTAATTAACCAAGAAGGGATTGTGTTTATTTGGCTTGCAACTTGTTAGTTGTCACTTGTTTTCAAGCTTTCAACTAGGCCACCATGTTATGGAACTAGACTTCAAAGATTGGTTCAACAATGCTCTTGTAATTGTGAAACACTGTGTAATCATTAATGGTGGATTGACTAGCAAGAAGTGAATTGCAAATCTATCTAGTAAGAAATGTAATTTATTTGTTTTTATTTGGTTTGTTTGTCACATTTACATCTCCCAAACCCCAATGCCCCACTATGTGCTTAGTACCATTAAAAAGCCTTTGATTAGTAAGGGTGCATCACAATGGCTTTTTTGTAATGTTTGGACCAATGGTACAAGTGTTTTTGAATATTGAACAATTTTTTCATTGAAAATTCAATATAATCAAAACTTATAATTGGTTTTTTCATTCAATATTAGTTTTTTCATTCAATACATTAGGGAAATTCCAAGGCACATTCTTGGTACTACTGGAAAGTCCTTGATGATGAGTGAAATTTTATGAAAATGATATCGTAATTTCTAGACCTAACATGAGCAGATGTTGAATTTTGAGTAATCTTTGTCATTGTAAATTCAATTAAATTACAAAAACTGGTTTTGGAAGGAGAAATTAATTGGTTATTGAGTTCATGTTTGGTTCAATAATATAGGCTAGAATAACATTCATAATTCATTAACATAAAAACGTGGTTGAATAATATAAAAAATACATGGAAGTGCAAGATATTAAATATAATCCAATTTTTTGAAATTTGGATTAAACCATTCATAAATACAATTATCCAACCATTTACCTAGAGGGATTCAGGCCCAAAACAATCACTTGGTAGCCAGCCATAACACTATTAGATGCTCAATTTTTTCATAGTTATCAACTTTTAAGTTGAGATCCTCAAAATGGTTGATCATAAACTCCTTTTGAAATGCATAATCTGATCAAATCATTATATCTACATCACTTGATGAAATTTGAAATTTAAAAGGATGTTTCCGATAATTAACACATCCATATAATTGTGAATATTTTGTAATATTGTTGCAAGTCAGTAAATAGATTTTTTTGACAAACCACATTTCCATATCAGTAGTTGGAATAATCCACAAACTATCAAAGATAGTAACTCAACACTACCAAGCAAATTATCTTTTGATGTGAACATAATTGATATAGGTTAAAATTATGTTAATGTTAAGTTTTGTTTCAATGATCATTCTAATGTTAGGTTAGCTTAACATTTAAAAACTTAACACCATGTGTGAATGGATTTCTTTGAAAATCATAATTTTGTGTCAAGAAAATGAGAAGAAGTGATAGTAGCAAAACTTTCACTTTGAAGAAATTTCCAATGCTGCTAATTACACAATTTACAAAGGAATATGAGAAAATTGTCCAGAAGGAAAAAACTATCTACCCTCATGGAAAGCTCTCTATCAAAAAATTTGCTAGGCAAGGTGGTGAGTACTAATCTTGTTACAAGAAAAAGATGGAGGGTCCCTCCACCCCACCCCCTCCCTTTCATTTTGTGAAATGGACGACAAAGGGAAGAGCAGCTTATAGTCAGACTCTACACCTAGACTTTACCATGTACTTATTAGAACATGAACAACACACCTAATTGACTACCTACTTTGTTGGTATTTGTCAAGGACCTTTTGGATTGCGTTTGGAGTGTGGGAATCCATGAAGACTAATCCTCTCTCAGCTTCAAACCGGATTGGCATCAAAGCTTTTTAATAGCATATTTGCCATACCAAACATATTCCAAGTGTTGCTTTAACAATATGCACACTTGTTGGTCAACTTCAAAAGCTTCCAATTCTCGAGTCAGCTAGACAAACCTAATAATAAATCCCCTTATGTGGTGGGGTAGGTGCTTATTTTTAAAAAAAAATTGCCACAACATCACTTACATTAAAAGAGGCTTTCCAACAAGTTGTTTGGATGGGCTATGACTTTCTTGCCCTCGAGAATGTAGGGTTGTTGGTTGGTTTTCTTTCTGGCCCCCTTTCATTGCCCTTAACATGAAAGAAAATTTTCACCTATGTTTTTATCATCAACCTGATGATGCATCCAACATGCCTGGTCTGTTCAAAAAATGTGCCAGAAACTATTCTCCATAGATTTTTGCGAATGCCTGGGCGCTGCCCAGAAAGCAAGGGCATGGGCTGCTACAATGCTCTACATGCTTAAGCATCCCCAACAATGAAGGGCGTGCATGAAATCCCTAGGTGTACATCATTTGCATTTTCAACGAAAAACCATTACCCAACAAAATATCAACACTTGAAGCATTGAAGATGGTTTGGGAGGGTGTCATCACTTATGATAGAGGGGAATAGGAGCCTAAGTGATCATCCCATTCTGCTCTATCATCACAAAGGGCACTAGTCAAAAAGGGCCTAGTGATTATATTGAGCAATTTGACAAAGTATGATGCCCTCACTTACTCTTTCTCTAGACCTGAAAATTAGATGGAGTTACCAAATACCCAAGATGATTAAGTTTAGTGGTTAGTCTTGACGGTTTGTGATTCTTGCCCCGGGTGGGCACCTCCCCTCCCAAAAAAGATTGTGGTGTATTTGGCTTTCTTTGCAATGGACTTGTCCATTTGTGTAAAAAAAAGAAAAGGAAAACGATGTTAAATATAAAGTTTAAGGTGCAACAACTTGCAAGACACTTTGCCATAGAGTATCTTCTTTTTCCTCAACATCTCAAAGAATAGGGCCCCATGAGCGTTGGGTTGGCATTTTTTGATAACCGCCGGTTCTGATGTTTTTGTGTACTTCAAAAATCACAAAACCATGTGTATGAGAAACCTGATCAAAGCAAATGTTTTTCATGAAAGACTGGTAAAATACTGGCAATTGTGTAGGTGGTTATTTGACAATTTAATTTTTTTTTGAGAACTGTGATTATTGGAACTGGTTCAGTGATTTTGTGGGAACCGCTATTATGAGCTCTCCTAGTAGGCACACTTCCAACACTTGGGTCCCCACAATGGCAAAGAGATCAAGACAGCATGGGTGGGAATGGCCATACTGTAGCCTAGGGTCAGTTTTCACATTGACAAAAATGAATAATTATTATACACCTAAATAATGATAAACTCTCTTTCAAAGTTTAGATCAGTTAGTTATTTCCAAGTTTTGGCTATTGTTTTGGCTATTGTTGTACCTTTACCATTTCAGCAACAGACTGCTGCATAACCAATTAAATTTTGAATCTTGACTTTGACATTTTTAATTCTGAAATTTTTGGCACATAATGATCATAGAAAATAACAAACCTGCTTTTGTCATTGTTATGGAACAATCTAGTTTGTTTAGACTGCTTATTATCCTTGAAAGTCTGCGGTTCAAACCTGACAGTGGAAATTTGTTTGACATAAGTAAAAAACAATTTCTCAAAAGTTTGGCAAAAATGAAACATAATTTAATTTATGTCGAAATGATAAAGGTATTACAATATATTTTCAATTTGATGCAACCTTCAAGGAGGAGGTTCTAAGCTAGGTTCCCCAAATTCCTCAAAGTTCAATTTTGATTCTAGCCTAGTTTAAGTCTCAAAATAAATAAACAAAATTTATAAGAATCACCAGGTATGGGTGTAGAGTTTTTTTTTTAAAAAGAAAAAGAAAAAGGAAGATCCTTGGGTTTTGGGTCTAAAGAATATCCTCAACAATTAAAACTTGCTAGTTCCAGACCTGGTCAAAAATTTCTTGACTAATAGGTCCAACCTCTAAAAGAATCTTTAGTTCCCAGTTTAGGTCACGCTAGTTTCCAACTTATTTTTGGGATGGGTCCAAAGTTGATTTCTAAATGGTTTTGAATTTTTTAGATTTTGATGTTCTCAAAGTCTTCCCACCAAGTTCCTATGGTGGTCTCATCAAGTTCCTTTATTGTCTCAATGGGTTTCCAAAGTGTTCATTAACATGTTCCCAAGAACAACAATAGGAAATGACATAGGGAACAATTAACTGACCTACACTCCAGCCACATGGGCTCAATTTGAACACCTATCCAACTTTGTATATTTGTGTAAAAATTAATTTAATGTTGCAATTGGAGATGCCCTTAGATATTAAAGCTTAGGGCTAGGACCTAAGACCCGAGAACCATAGAACTCAGACCTAAGACCCTGGAACCTAAAAAAAACTTAAACCCTATTTAAGCCTAGGATCATACACTTAGCTAACTCAACGACCCAAAACCTATCAAAAAATACCCTTATGACCCCACTGCATCCAATTGACCAACTTTGGTAATACCCATTGTTGGGCAAATCTAGGCTTAAAACTTGGTTTGGTATTAGTCTTGGTATCAAACAACTGATCAAACTTGTATGACTTGAGGCAATACCAACCTCATACCAATACTTGCTTGGTAGGAACTTGAGGTCATATCAATATAACACTTTGATGCAACAATTTTGCCACTTTGTCAAGTTTTGATATTTAACAATTGTGATGTAGCCAACAACTTGTACAACGCAGGACTTTGTGTTGCCATATGATCAACATAGTGAAATTAAAAAATCTTTAAAATAAAAAAACTACTTGAGAGTTTGGTCTTGAGCTGGAGCTTCGAGGCACTCTTGCACTTGCATTCACAATGCACACCCATTGCGACAAAAGGAATGACATTTAAAAAGAAATACCTAACAATATATTAATTTATCAAATTCTACAGACGGAAAGAGCCCTGGGTGTATATGTTCACCAATGGATGGAGCCCTCTATTTTTCAATCCTCAGACCCAAATCATCCAAATTCCAGGAATTCCATCCCCTTAAACCTACAAACTCATATACACTAGTGTGGCCTGTGCCATTGGCCCAAGTGTGAACTCGTCCGCATCCTCAACTGATTTTTCCTTCCAAAACCTGGTTTTTTGGAATTTATTTGAATTTTCAGCAACAGAAATCACTTAAATATCAATATCTCTTACATTCTAAATCCAAATCTTACCAAATAAATTCCATTAAATCCTACTCATCAAGATCTTTCCAAGAACACCAAAGGCACATTCCAATTCCTCCAAAAATTTCACCTACGATGTAATTTAATTTTCAGTGAAGAATTCATTCAATATTCAAGAACTTTTGCACCGCAAGTCTAAATGCCATGAAACCATGCCAATGCACCCATCCTCCTCAAGAGCTTCCAAAGAGACCAAGAGCACAATCTGAAGCATCTTGGTTTGGTGGATCTCATAAGTACAAACAAAGCAAAACAAGCAAACAACCTTCCTTCATAGATAGTAGATCTTGTTAGGTTTTCCGTGTTATGGAACAGGCTGGATATAGGCCATTCTACCCAGTTAGGTGCATGTGAAGAATTTGGGCAAATCCTGGTAAGGTGCGGCACCAAAAGTTTTGTAATGGGCTGTGAAATAGGCTCAATAGCCTGTTGCCCAACACATTCTGTAATGTAATGGTTTTCATGATTCACACAATGGGCATGTGAATTTATAGAAGAGGCCTGTGGATCTTGAACAATGGTTAGGTCAAGTAGACCCAAGAAGACGCGTCCATTGTCCCTGGCAGGTTCCTTTTCATTCTGGAATGGTTTTCACTATTTGCACAATGTGCATGAGGATTTTGAACAATGGTTGGGTCAGGTCGACCCAAGAAGACATGTCAATTGTGCCTTGTAATGGAGGCTGAAATGACCACATGAAATCCATTGTGAATAGGGAAAGTCCTCTCCCCAAGCAACATCCTAGGCTGAGGTCCCTAGTCCCTACTACCAGGATGGTAGCCCAAGGAAGGGTGGGGGGGGGCAATGCACAGAAAGTCCCATGGAAAGAGGACTTTCAATACATAAAATACTTTTACAAATTTCTTTCTCCTCCATTTTCTTTCCAGAACAACAGTGTTGGAAATCTAACCCGGAACTCCTCAGGGGTGTTGTTATGTAAAAAATTCTGGCGGATTCTGTGACCCAGAACCCACCCTCTGGCTATAACAAATAGCCAAAAATTTCAAGTGCCTAAAATCAAGTGCTTGCTTTTTGAGATTTCAATACCCAGAATCCACCAAAATTTTAAACAAAAATCACCCCATTTCTTTCTACACATACATCAAGTAGGTAACCAAAAACCATATTTAAAAGATGTGTAAAAACATTTATTTTCATATTTAACTTGTACCCAAAATTGGCTAAACATTCCTGTGGATCATCAGCACTTTGGCTACATCACAAAGTGGACAGAAAAAATAAAAATGACTTACTAGTTGTGGATGACAATGCCCCTTTTCTCTCAATAAGATCAAAATTTGTATTACAACAACTAGGTACATCAAATACTTGTTGCATACTGTGTATTTGAAATGAGAACATTATTGCCTATAATATTGTAATACATCTAATTATAAATTACAATACATATAATTATAATATGATGTACATATAATGATATAAATTAAACTTTGGTCAAAGTTCTATTTATATCATCACCAAAGAGGGACTGAGAATTCAAACACTCCATGATCTAGAATTTAAACAATATTAGTACATAACATCTCAAAATAGACAATTGGAATTTGGGTTTCTTTCAAACCTGACAGAAGCACAGCAATTTCAAACTCCCTTCCAAAATCCTCAAAGTTGACCAACCTAAAAACAAATTAGGGGGAAAAACATAAAAAACACAAGTGCAATAAATGCCATACTCACCCCATCTTGGACTATACTAGTGTCAACAAGTCCACCTAGGGATTATATATATATATACACACACAATTGTTTGGGCAAGTTTCCCAGATTCTTTCCCTTAAAAAAAAAACCTTTTCCCTTCCACTCCACCTAAGTCCTTAAGACCACAAAAGACTCATAGGAGCCAAAATAATTATAATAAAATAAAATAAAATAAAATACTAAGGCAAAGTTTTCCCACACCCAACTTAGGCATCAATTTTCGTCACCATAAACACAAAGAACCATATGAAGGCGTAAAAACCTGCCCTAATTTTTGTAGTGTATTTTAGACAACCATAATCAAGCACAAGAACTCAGCGAGGATCTTCTTCAGAACTGGAAGAAAGCTTGTGCGGTGGAAGCTCATGCCCTCTGAAAATTAGGGCAAGTTTTTTTAATGATGGACAACTGTAGGGACCTTGGCCCTTCCTTGTTTTTGGATGCCCCATTCACTCAGGCTATTGCCCTGGTGCCAAGGCACATCAAAACAAAGGAAAGACCTTTGGCCCTACATCCTACTCCTATACAAGTCCCTTCTTTTCCCCACCTCACTTTTTTTCCTTTTCATTTCTTTTTTTTTTTTTAGGGGGGCGGGGGGGGGGGGTTTAGTTTCCCGCCTCCATACCTTCCCCTTCAATTGGGTGGTACCTGCCTACCTACCTACCTATTTGAATCTCAAAAAGAGCTGTAACAAATTTCAGTGTCCTTTGCAAAATGAGCGACTTAGGTGAGCAAGTAAGTGGGTAGGAGTAAGTAAAGAGGGTAGTACATATAGGTACCTATATCATAAGTACCCCCCATAACAAACCACAACCAACTTCAAAAAGTGTGGGAAGAAGAAGAAGAAAAAGAAGAAGAGTGGGAAGTGAGAACTGCAGAGGACGAGACACTTCCCAAAAAAAAAGGAGGAGGGGGTGGGTGCGGGGGGGAGGGGGGGGAAGAGGGTTCAAAAACCCAAAACCCAATTTCAAACTACTAGAGTCAAAGTGTGTGGGCGTGGTGGTTAAGTTAACAATAAGTTTTTGCAAACAAACTTCCCAATATCAAAAGATAGGCTGGTGAGCGTGATTAGCGCCCTTAATCTGAAGACCCTTAATTGGGATTAGCGAAAGCTTTAATTGGGATTAGCGCCAGCCTTAGTTGTGATTAGCAAGGCGTTTAATTAGGATTGGCGAGAGCCTTAATTGGGATTAGGGAAAGCCCTAATTGGGATTACCGTGAAAAGCTTAATTGGGATTAGCGAAAGCCCTAATTGGGATTACTGTGAAAACCTTATTTGGGATTAGCGTGCGAGCCTTAATTGGGATTAGTGACTAGCGTTAAGTGGGGTTAGAGAGTTGCGTGTGTTTTGTTTCATGTCTTTTGCTTTGCTTTGTTGCTGTTTTTCACGGTATGCTTTTGTTTGTTGGTTTGTTGTTGCTTGCTTCTTTCCTCCGTCGCCGCGCGCTTTGCGCTCTCGTGCCTGTTCTCTCTGGCTTTTCTGCGTTGGAGAGCGAGCTTTCTTTTGATTTCCGAGTAGCTGCCAATCCCACGCATGCCCCTGTGCCGTTTTCCTTGACGGAAAGCGTGTGTTCGAGTCACGGCAGTCCGAAGAAGCGGCGGAGTTTGGTGCTGCGGCTTTTGTGACTCTGTGTGTCTGTTTTCCGTTTTTTTTTGGGTTTTGCGCTTCTGTAGCTTGGGGGAGGAAACACCGAGTGTTTCTGTGCCCGCTCGTTGCTTCAACATATAGCAGGAAAATAGGAAGCAGAAGCAGAAAAACAAGAACTACAGGAACAAGAGGGTGTCTTTTCTTCTGAGAGTAAAGGAGTTTTTGAGGCGCTCTTGGGTTTTCCAGCGTCTTTCCAGGTTGTGAATTTTACGGTTGGCGAGAGCTTGAAACTAGTGGGAGGGAGCTCTCTTTCGAGCTCCCCCTTGGGTTGGAAGATGATGGGGTCTTTCATCACACGCGGAATGATGTAAGTGTGTTTTCTTGCACCCTTCTCTTGTCCGGTTTTGTTGTGTGGGTGGGTATTCTTGTTTCTGCGATGTTATTGGCGCCGCGGATGCATTAAGTTCATAGTCTGATGGCATGAACCTCAGCCATGAAGCAACCTTATGCCTCGTCACTGTAAGTCTTTAGCCCTGAAGAAAATCAAGTAAAGGAACTGGCTCATGGGGGCCCCCGGCAAGTCTTGATCTGAATTGCCAACGGAGGTTCTCGGGCCAAGAATTTTTTTTCTGAACAGAAAACCCAAATCAGCAATTGGTGTCTCATCAGATCCTAAACCCATCCTCAACCCTACTCTTGTACATCTTCTTTGCTTTGGTTTGCAGTACTGTCTGTGAGAGCACGTTGCAGTTTTTGGGTGGATGGTTGGGTGTTTGTTTGTGTGTGTGCATGCATGCAAGCAATTCTTTGTCTTGCTAATAATTATGAGCTTGTGGTTTTGCAAATCTTGCAGCATGGCATTGGGCTACGCTTACCCAGCATACGAGTGTTTCAAGATTGTGGAGCGGAACCGGCCAGACTTGGAGGAGCTGCGATTCTGGTGTCAGTACTGGTACTCACCTTCCACACATGCCGCACACATGCCTGCACATTCATTCCTTTGATTCCCACATATTCATTCTCTTGTCTCTCTTTCAGTTGCTGCAACACAAGAGGGAGGTAGGCGCAGTACAAGAACCCTTTTTGTCTCCGTCAGAACAAATTAGGTCACCAACGTGAGAGGGTAACATAATCCCCATGCACAGGAGGAGTTTCCTTCACAAGAGCACATCTGCAATAAATGCTCTGATTCTTGTTACTTAGTCTGCAGTTCTGGGAACTTTTGATGGTTGTAGTTGCAGTTGATGGTTTCTGTGTCTTTTTTTTTTGTATTGATGACACTGTGTGGGGTGGTTTCCACAGGATAATCATTGCAGTATTGACAGTGTTGGAACGAGTGGGAGATGTTCTTGTTTCTTGGTATGTGTTCTTGTTGTTGAGATTTCTCTCTCTGCAATATTTATAAAAATTTGTTTGTTTCCTGGTATGTCTGCACTTTGCAATGTGCAGATAACAGAAACATGTATGTTAATTCTTTAATGGTCTCTTCTTCAGTGGAACTCTGAAGAAGCGGTTTTTGTGTGCACCTGTTTGGTTGTCATGTCTGTGAAGGGAGTATCTGAATTCATTATTCTGACATGGTTTTTCTGCTGGTTATTCAGGGTACCTATGTACAGTGAGGCAAAGCTTGCATTCATCATTTATCTCTGGTACCCAAAGACCAAGGTGTGTGCTCCAGTACCTTTGGTAGCCTGATTGTAAAGGTCTACTGTTTTCTGTTACATGCTGAAAATCTCAGAAGTCTGATGGTTGCCATATTTTGTTTTGGTATTACACTTGGAGTGAACCTTAGGAATTGTCCACTACTACCTAACAAGTTGTCTGTAGCTTTCTGGGTTTAGAGATTTTGACTCTTGTTGGCTGATACAGTTCCCCTTTGCATCCCTTCTGAAACTTTGAAAAAATTTGCATGCCAGGGCACCACGTATGTGTACACGACTTTTCTTCGGCCCCTTGTGTCAAGGCATGAGCTAGAGATTGACCGCAATCTCAATGAGCTGAGTCTTAGGGCTGCTGATGTTGCGTTGGTGTGGTGGCAACGAGGATCTATTTACATCCAAGCCCGCTTCTATGAGCTTCTTCAGTTTATTGCTTCACAGTCCAACAGACCTCAAGCTGCACCCAGGAGGCCTCCAACTGCTCCAATCCCACCCCGTAGTAGGGATCCTAACCAAGCGCACCTGCGAACTGGTTCACAGGTGAGAAACCTCTTTTTCTCTTAAATTTTGTCTGCACATCTCTTGGGCATGTTTGTTGCTGCATGCTCCAAGTACAACAGTTCAATCTCTGAACATATTTATCCCTATGTCTAATGTGGAATTGAATGGCTACTTTGAGGGCTTTTTTTGTGTGATGGAATCTGGAGTATCTAATGTGTATTGTGGCTAAATGCAGGGAAGCAATCAAGGGTATCCTCCTGGACCACCAGCAGGCTCAGGCGGTGGTGGGTACCCGCCGGTGGTTGATGGTTCATATCCTCCCGGTCAAGTAGCAAATGCTGGACAGTCTCTATACCCACCTGTTGGAGGGCCCTACCCTCCACCTCCTGCAGCGTATCCTCCAGGGCCTGGTGGCCTGCCCCAGAGGCGTGGTAATTCACGTGCTTCAGAGCTAGGTGAGGATGAAGATCTGGACTACAATTTTGTGGAGAGGCGTCCAATACCACCCAGAGGAGATCAAGATCCTCTGCAACCGCCATACAATACGAGGAACCGCCTGAGAACTGGACGTTCTGGATGAAGAAATTAGAGTAATTTCCTAGTTGATGGCGATTGAATATCGCACATCTCTCTGTACCTCCAGTACTATGATTGTGCCAAGAACGTAAGTTTTGTGCCCTGCAATCTGTAGCATTTTAATCCCTGGTGTTTTGACAGTCATGATATCTTTGCTACTCAAAGATTAGACTGTGTGCCAAACTGAGGCATTTAAAGTATTGCCAAAATTGGGTTTTTTAGGCTAGGCAGCATATTAGTGAGCAGGATTCTTTTGCTTGGACATGTAGTGTCAAATATAATCTTTCCAGCTCTCTGTAGCCAACTTGATATCTCTTGTACAGTCATGGATTGCCAACCTTGTCCATGATTTGCCAGAATTGTTCTTTCTTCTTGATTTGTCTCCTGCTCTGTTTGGTTTCTAACCAGGATCATTACTGGGTGAGCTTTCACATTTCTGCTGGCATTGTGACAGAAATTCAGTATTTTGGTTGTTGGTTCATGTATGATATTGACCTCCACACACTGCAAGAAGCTGATGATGAACTCCATGGGATGTTATAGTAGCTGGTCACTGCCATGGATATGTTGCTGTGGAAGGTGTCTGAATGTGCATGTCGACTGCCACTGTTCATATTGTCTGGTGGATTTTCTTCTCCTTTCAGAATTGCAATTACTCTCAAATTACTCTATTTCTTTTACTTTTTTTTGGTTTTTTCTCTTGTTTGGAAAAGAATTCCTCAGTTCTGGGTTTTTGTCTTTGTTTTCTCTGTTCCATGTTTGGGTTTTCCTCTTTCCCTCCGATGGCACTGCCACTCAAAGCTCCAAGGTCTTGTGGTGCATCCTTAACTGTCCTTTTTTGGGGTCTATTGTTGGCCTCTTTGTTAGAGTGTTCCCTTTTAGGAATTGTGGAGCACGAATGTCTATGATGATGAAAGAAACTCAACATGCATGTCAGGGGTGGTGTCAGAGGTACCCAGACAACAGACCAGAAACGTTCATTCTGCACTAAATGAGGATATGTAAGGCTTGAAAGAATCAGAGAGAGGCAGCCAAGTGAGCTGAAACCTCCATCAGTAGCTCAAGCCAAGTAACCATTAGGAGAGTGACCTCAAAGCAAATGTTTCCCTCCTTCTGTCTGCTTTCTCCTCTCTCTTTCTGATCCCACTTCTGGCTGTGTGCTCTATGGTTTTCACGAGTGTTGGCTGGTTCCTTGGTTTAGGGTTTAGGTTTTGGTTGAAGAGACTGGTTCTGGTTTGGTTTCAGTTCTTTTTCATATGTGGGATCTGCTTTCAGTTTTTAGGTTTAGGGGGTGGTTTCAGTTTCGGTTCTTTTTTAATTTAGTTTTCATTTAAGTTTGGGTTTTGATTCTCAGTTCTGTAACGGTGGGTTCCAGAAACCTCCAGTTCTGGTTTCACCATCCAAAATATTAAAATTGACAATTTAAAAAAAATACAAAAAATATTTTTTTTCATTACAATTAAAGGATTATTATTATGTTTTAAAAATTCTAAACTAGTTTAAACCTTAATCTACACTACATGTCTCTAAACAATCTGAAAGTACCTGAAGGAAATGAGTAGTGTATTTGTAGGGCACTTCAAATATGGGAATTTGACCATTCAAATATGGGAATTTGACCATTCAAATTGCCCATTCAAATTGCCCTAGGGTGGCATAAAATTTCTCCCTGATTAGGGGTTTTCCCAGAAGATTTCCATTTCTTTTCCCGACAACTGTTTTTTTTATAAATTTTAAAAAACCTCTATTAATTGAAAACTATAATCAGAGTGCAAACATAAATTATAATGATAATTTTTTTAAATCCAATTAAATTACTGTAAACTCATACCACTAATTAACATTATGATTAAATATGCAACAAAAGCTCCATAGAAAAAAATGAACATTTATTTGATTGCAAAAGAAAAAAAGTGTTCAGCATTCAAAAAGATTTTCACCCATGCTCAATGAACTCATATTTCAGAATGAATTCATTTTAATTTGGAAACATTGGAAAGGGTGTGGACCTTTCTCATCCTCCTTCCAAATCGGTCAGTGTTTCACAATTTCTTTGTAACATTCAATCACTGTTGGATCTGAACAATCAATTGCAAAACACCAGTTTTCAACTCTGCATTGATTCACATCATTTTTCAATTCTTTGATGGTGATGATGTTTATCATAAAAAACTCTCTAGAAACATCAACATGAAGGGCGAAATCACAATCGTCCACCTAACGCATCTCTCAACTAGCTCGAATGAAAAATGAGTACATGCACAAATTATAAACAAACTTGTTATTCAATCCCTGAGTTTTCAATGAACAATGATCAGAAAAAAACATTATAACTTCTTGATTGATTGTTAGAATGTCATTCTTAGTAATAGTACGTTCGAGTCTGACCTTAAAAGATTGCATGATAGCTTGATGTGCTCCTAGTTTCACTTTGTGATAATGAACATCAATGAGAATGTTGGATCTTATTCTAAGGGCTACACCATTTTTTTACTATACATTCTTGCCTAGACCATATGAGACAACCAACTACATGAAACATGCTAGAAATGCTAGTTGGAGGATAGAATGATTATGAAGACTAATAATCTAAAGCATGAAAAGAACAAACATGTCCACAAATGAAGTCACATCCTTTTACTCTAACAAATCAACAATGTTTAAATCAACAGGAAACCCATGATGTTTTTGAAAATCCCGGAGGGCCTTTACTGGGTTTCATATTTGCTTGGAATTTTGACATGCCTTGTTCATTACATTTTCAAACTCTTTTGGATCTACATTGCGAAACTTACTCCCTTCTTCATAAACAACAATAGGACAAAGATTGACACCTTCATCATCTACTTCACAATTCACATTACGAAATTCCTTTCCATGCAATACAAAAAATTCTTTTAGCATCATGGTCGGTTTGATTTGCATTACTCATAGGCTTGACACAAATTGGTATTGACTCATCTTGAACTACTTGATTAGATTGCAACTCAAAACTAACCCAAGAAATCTTCAAATCAAAAAGGGTCTAGATATGAATCATCACACTTGCAACTCCAGGATTGAAAGATTTTGTAACTCGTTGATTTGAAAACATGTCCAATAGAGGTCTAACATGCTTTTGACATTACTTGTTCTTTTAGTTTTTCAAAACATTAGTAATATCCTCCATGCAAAAAAAAATGCAAAATACAAAAAACTAAAACAACAATTGTATCCAAGGGTGCATCAAATACAAAAATATCTCCAAGAGAAACTTCAAAAATGTTAAAATGTAGAAGTTTCTCTTGGAGATATTTTTGATACACCAATCTCCATTGTTCCATCACTCCATTGATTTAAGATCTACAACAAACAAAAAATTTAAATTAACATCACAATTTAAATGAAACATAATCCAACGAAAAGAAAGAAAATTGACACAATGTAAGAAACTACAAGATTTACCTAAACCCTGTCATTTTCCTCCAAAACAAGAAGCCCAATTTTATCAATTAGGTCCTTGTTTTCTTCCATAAGGTCCTCTTCAATTTCCATGAATTTTTTCATGGACCCCAATCTACCAACATGGGCATCATGTGATCATTTTTTAAAGATGTTTATAAGCATCTCAAGATTGTCTATGCCCAACTGGGAGTGCCAAAGGTTTGATAATGACAATACTAAAAACTCTTTCCACCTCAATTTGGGAATTAACAATCCCTAGAACTTGTTAAGCTACAAACCCAAGATACAAATTGAGCCTCATGCACTTTCCACCACTCTAACGGATTTTTTACCTCCTCTTCTATGAATTTTTTAACCTTGAAATGATTCAACTATTCATTCACCATTGATGATTTCATCTCCTCATCAATTTCCATGAGATTATACAAACTTATGGTTTCAATATTTTGGGACATAAAGCTAGGAGTTTTGGCACCTACATCACTTGGGTTTAGAAAGTTGTATGTAGAAACAATGAGTGGAAGTAAAACTTGGTGATCATATTCACCAACAATCTACAATGCTCTTCCCTCGCCAACAAACTGAATGATGAGCCCCAAGGTCTTGTAACGAAGGTTTAATATCATGCACAACATGTTATGAGCTTTGGCCTCTTACAAAGAAAACATAAATGAAAGGAAAAAGTTTAAGACTTGTATCACTTTTTTTTTTTTATGTTTTATCAAAAGAATTAAAACTTTCCATCAAAGTCTTGAATCTAGTTAAAGTCAAATGTTAAACAACCTATTCAGAACTTACATATAAGTGATATGACAATAACAAAGGCATCTTTGTTTTTTTTAATTTTTTTAAGCACCATATTCACAAGCAGAATTTCAATATCTTTTCCATCAATTCACATCCCTTTTTTTATATATAATTCAATTGAATCTTAATCAAATTATATAATTCAATTCAACTTGCATGCAATATCATTCGAAATGGAACTTAATTTCCTCATTGAAATCAATTTGTATTTATTTATAATTGATGAGTTGATTATCACTGCAATGCATAACAAGAATTAAATGTATATATTAAAAATTATTATTATTTGTATGTGATATTCATACCTAACTCCCACCTAACTGAGTCACTTCAAAGTTTCTACCCATTTAAATGGACATGAAAAGACAAATTAACATGTGCCTTGTCATTTTCATGTTATGTATATTAAAATCGTGTAATAACTTGACCCTTTGAAGCCTATCCACTTAACCCTTTCCCTTGCAAGGAAACAAAAGAGAAAATATTTTGCTTAGTTTGTAACGTATTACACTAGTAAGATGAATTTCTATTCATGAAATTACATCCCAAATTCAAAACCCTATTTTGCAAAACTGAGCAATTTTCTAGATTGGGTGGATGAATGGAATTTGTGTTCTTTTCCAAAGTACTAAGGGTACCCATAAGCTATTCCCAATTTTTTGGTTTAAAGTTTCTAAACTCCTTCATCATAATATAACCCCACTAAGTCCCAAGAAATAAAATTTTAAAATAAACCAAAAAATATGATTCTGTGTATATAATATTTCAAAACAGAATTCAACCAGTGATTTTTTTTGAAATTAAAAAAAAAAATTGGGAACATTTTGGAAAAATGTGTTTTTCTAGTGTAAATTCAACTAGGTAATTTTGATAAATTCTTGGCAGAAAAAATCACCAAATTCTCAATATCACGATTTTGATGGGCAGGGGAAACCCCCTGAATTTAACCAACTTTTAGTTAATTATCCACTAGGGCGTACAACCTACATTACTAGCTAATAGGGAATGACTTCATGGATGGCACTCCAAGACCAAGATTTGGATGAGTATCGTCCATTTTGAATCGGTACCGGTTTATAACATGTTTACGGAAAACGATAAAGAGGCGTGTAATAACCAGGTCAGTTGATTTCCAACCATAGTTATATGATCTAGCGTACCAAGATCTCTAACCCATGGTTAACCCTTCGTCTTCCCCCCAGCTCGCCCCTCCCTCTCAATCTCTCTCTCATTGCGTCGGTTTGCAAACGTGCAGTTTCTTTTTTTCCCTTTGCGTTTCTTTTCAAGCTTTTTCTCCGGTATGTAATTTACAGTGTGTTTGTGGCATGCTTATTTTTCTCTCTTTGTTTTTTTGCTTTGGGGGGGGGGGGGGGGTGTTGGTGGTGGTGGTGTTGCAGTGGTTTGTTGTTTTTTTTTTTTTTTCATCTCTATAATTAATCTTTTCTTGACTGTACTA
>Ga0116231_10002840_pt1 | contig 36103 bp, 37 predicted proteins | sample S1TSphgellanicum_2_FD_89695 | JGI IMG/M metagenome (GOLD analysis project Ga0116231, IMG submission 89695) | Host-associated microbial communities from peat moss isolated from Minnesota, USA - S1T2_Fd - Sphagnum magellanicum MG | ecosystem: Host-associated > Plants > Peat moss > Unclassified...
AAAAACTGTAATTATTCATTCACTAATTCATCCACCCATCCATCTATTCCTCCATCCATTTCATCACCAGAGAGTCTAAACCATCAACAAGGATTCATTAACTTTTTATTTCAAAGTTTTTTCTTCTCAGAAACTGTAATTATTCATTCATTAATTCATCCATGCATCCATCTATTCATCCATCCATTTGATCACAAGAATCTAAAAAGTCAACAAGGATTCATTAACTTTTATTCGAAAGTTTTCTTCTTAAAAAACTGTAATTATTCATTCATTAATTCATCCATCCATCCATCCATTCATTTCACTACAAGAATCTACAAAGTAGACAAGGATTCATCAACTTTTTTAACTCCAAAGTTTTTTTTCTCCCAAAAAATTCAGTCAAATATGCAATAACAAAGCAAGGGGAAGCTTTATTTGGGAAAATGAAGGCAATATTATTTTATTTTTCCAAAGGAGGTGGGGAATTTTTTAAATGAATGGAAAATTGTCCCAAATTCAATGACCTTTTGAAGAAGAAAAAAAAGTTGCCAAAATCCAGAAAATTTTCCGAAAAAAATTGCCAGATTTCTATACCTGGTTCAAGTAGGTAGCCAAAAATATGTAAGGATGTTATCTTTTTCCCATATTTTGTTAATAGCCAAAATCTGGCTAAATTGGCTTATTGATGATCGCCACCTCGGCTACATCAGAAAATTGGGGAAAAAATGCACTGAAAGGGATACCTAGAGGGTAAATTAATTTACTAAAATAAAATAACACCACGGTTCTTTAAAAAATAAGATACCCTGTTCGGATATATAACCACAGTTCTCCATAAAAAATTTAAAGGGTCAAATAACCGCCCAGAAGATGGCCAGTTCTTTCCGAAAACCCAGTGGTTTCTTTAGGGGGTTTGAAATAACCGGAAAAGACGGTTCTCCCCTGAGACCAGCGGTTCTTTGAGGGGTTGAAAATAACCGGAACGAGCAGTTATTTTTTAAAAATCAAATACCTACTACCCAACAGTAGTCTGTTATCTGTTCTTGTTTTTAATACCCGCTTACAGCAGCCTGTTCCGGTGTTGGCTGGTTATTGAGTTTCGACCTGGTTATCAAGTCAGGGATTAATAACCTACCAGTCGGTTCTGATTTTTTTATAAGCTGGATATTGATAACCTGTGTGGTTTGGAAAAAAACTCAAGACTACTACCCGGCAGTGCAACACGGTCTGTTCCGGGTTCTAGTACCCGCCTCACACCGGTCGGTTCGGGGGTTCCTAATACCCGCCCAACACGTAGTGGGAAACGGTCACATTATTGTTATGTTAGATCTGTTTCACCCCCTTTAATACAGGGTTAACTACTCGCGGGTAACTTTTGAAACGGGGCCCGACCCGGCCCGGCCCGTCCCGACGTCTGTTGTCCCGGCGCTGATTTTTAGGGTTGCTTTGGCGAGAGAGGAGGGAGGAAGAGACCCACCGTGCGCCAACCCTTTGTCTCTCGTCGTTGCGTCGCAAGAGAGTGAAGACGGAAGGCGAAGGGGGAGGAGGAGGAGGAAACCTCATCAGAAGATTGTGTGGGGCCATGCAATCTTGCAAGCGCAGCAGTTGACAGGTATGACGGCGTGCCATTGCGCCTGCATTTTTTTCCAGCATGTCTTGTATGTTTTGTGGCAATGTGGACTTCAGCATTGGAACGCAAGCGAGATGCTGCTTTAGCAGCTCGTTCTTCTTTGACGACGACGACGACAAATTCTCTAGTAGTAGTAGGAGTTTCGAGGAATACTTAGAAGAGTGTTCTGTAGAAAGATTGCAGTTGTAGGTATGGCAGAATCACTGGGCGGTAGTGTAGAACATAACAATGGCGCAACAACAACGGATGGAATCTACTACAACAACGGCAGCAGCAGACGGTTGTCTCTGGATTACCATGGAGGCGTGTCGTTCTCCGGGAGTTTCTCTTCTAAGGCTGCTGCTGCAGCAGACTTGAAACCTAAGCGCAGGAGCAGCATGGGGCGTTCCTCCTTTCCTGAAAACGACGATATTCTAAACTTACTACATGGTTCGGATCCAGTCAAGGTGGAGCTCAACCGCCTTGAGAACGTACTCCGTGGTAAGTAAAAAGGCTGACCCACCCACAGACACACACATACAGAACCTTCAATTTCCATTTTCACAAAATGTGCATTGCAATATAGACTGTGAAACAAAACGTTACTGCTCTTGATATTGGACTCTACACTTGGAGCTCCAGATCTAGGAGGTTGATTGCCACTTCAGCTTTGAAGGATATGGGTATGTTTGTTCTTTTATAAGAATAATTTTGTTTTAATATTTTTTCAACCTGTGTTTTTGGGTCTGGAAATTTCTTTGTCTGTGTGTAAGAATGAGCCATATTTGACACAGTGCACAATGTTTTTGGAATTTTAGATAAGGATCGAGAACTAGCTGAGGCCCATGCTGACATCAAAGCTTTGAAGCATACTGAGCGCTTGACAGAAAAAGCTTATGAAGAGGTGAATCCCCTTCTCAACACTCTTTCTCAATTACATGGCAAGTTCAGCTCCCTCAAATTGGTCAGAGGGAACAACTCTTGCCCCCCCACACCATTTTCTGGTTTCTGGGAGTTTCACTGAGATGAGAAATTACAATGAATAATACTGTCATGGCTATTGCTGAAAAGCTGATCCTTGGTACCTGTAATGTCTCTTTGCCAACAAGTAGGTGATTGCACAGGGCTCATTTAATGAGTACAAAGTTTAACACTTTGGGTGTTTGCATTTGGAATATCCAGCTATCTGAAGAGCTTGAAAAAGTTGACGAGAAGCTTAAAGCAGCTGAGATTGCATTAGAGAACAAGGTACAATGACAAAATGCCCCTTTGATGAAAAATGTTAGCATGTTTTCCTCTGCAGTTTCCTGTGTTCTGGGTGAACTGTGAGCAATTGAAAGTGAGAGCTTTGGTGGTGCCCTGAAATCACACGGCTGAAAACTGTGTGCAGAATCTTGAGGTGAAGAAGATCAATGACGAGAAGAAAACAGCTCTTGCTGCACAGTTTGCTGCAGAGGCAACTCTGCGAAGGGTCCATGCTGCCCAGAAGGATGAGGATCTTCCACCAATTGAAGCCATCCTTGCACCACTTGAGGCTGAGCTGAGGCTATCATACAAAGAAGTACAGTGCCTGGCTTCATTCCATGGCTGAAGATTTACTTTCATTATGAATGTCCCACATGAAGGCTTTGAGGATTTGTGATGCAGTTGATGGAATGGTTTAAGTATTCTTGAAACTAGATTTCACTTTTTTCCGGTTTCTGATATTTGCTGTCATGGCAGATAGCAAGGTTGCAGGATGATAATAGGGCCCTGGATCGTCTGACCAAATCCAAAGAGGCTGCTCTTTTGCTGGCAGAGAGGACAGTACAGACAGCTGAGGCAAAGGCTTCCATGGTGGATGACTTGCAGAATCGTAATCAAGAGTTAATGAAACAAATAGAGATCTGCCAGGTGAGATGACGACTGTGCTTTCATGGCCAGAGTCTGTTCTTTGTTTACAACATTGTTGCTGTTGCAGCCGTATGAGAAGTGGAGATTTTGATCAAATGTTTGTCATGGGCAGGAAGAGAATAAAATACTGGACAAAATGCATCGTCAAAAAGTTGCTGAAGTTGAGAAGTTGAGTACAACAGTTGCTGAATTAGAAGAAGCAGTACTGGCTGGAGGGGCTGCTGTCAATGCTGCAAGGGATTATCAACGGCAAGTGGAAGAGTTGCTGGTAAGCAAAAATTGAAATTGCAAAGATGACAGTGCTGGTGGCTTTTTGTTTGTGAAGTAAACTGAGGTAATTCTGGACTTTTGTTAACATGGGGAGGATCCTGTTGGCCAATTGCCAGTGTCACAACATGTCCCAAGTCTGAGGAATTCACCCCTTGTTGGCTCATCTGATTTGAAATGACGTCTGCAGGAAGGAAAGAAGACACTTGAGCGTGAACTTGCAAGAGCAAAAATATCTGCTAACAGGGTAGCAGTTGTTGTGGCAAATGAGTGGAAGGATGCTAATGACAAAGTGATGCCTGTGAAGCAGTGGCTTGATGAACGAAGATTTCTTCAGGTAAGCTATGCCCTGTGTGAATCTTGTTGTCAAGTTGCAAATTTCCTTCATACTGTCCCAGGAGTACAGACTATGAATGCATCATACTTGCCCAGTTGGAACACAGAATTTTGAAGATCTGTTTCACAATTGAATTGTACTGCAGGGTGAGATGCAGCAACTCCGGGACAAGTTGGCTATAGCAGAGCGGACTGCAAAATCTGAGTCTCAATTGAAGGTTGGTTATCAATGTGCAGACTACAGAAAATTGATGGCATTTGGGTGCTGCATATGTTCCAGTAGAATTTGTGCTGGCATCATGTTGATGTGTTTCATGCTGGAGATGTTAAGCTGATGTTACAGCTTTGCTGTTATATTCAGGAAAAGTCCCAATTCCGGCTGAAGGTGCTTGAGGAAGGATTAAGGCTTTCCACGTCACACCGCCAGGCTGGTGGTAGCGTAGAGGAGGCAGTCAGAAGTGCAAGCAATGGTCCAACAAGGCGCCTGTCAACTGGATCAGAGGAAGCCTCAAGGTTATTGACAAATGGTTCCAGACGCCAACGGTCTACTACCACATCTCAGCAAAGGGCATCGGTGGCTAGCACAACTCTTTTGAGAAATGGCAGGATGACATCAAAGTCCTTTGATGGTGGTAGACCACTAAATGCTAGTACCTCAAACAGGCCGAGAACTTTTAGTAATGGATTTGAGGAGCTCCGCACTGGCAGGATGAATGCTGTTGAAGCAACCAAGAACCAGGAGGGAGCTGATCTACCATGTGAGAAAGCAGAGGTTGGGGCTTCAGATGGTGCAGATGATACTGTGTCTGGCTTGCTGTATGATATGCTACAGAAGGAGGTAGTTGCCTTGAGGAAATCAAGCCATGAGAAGGATCAAAGCCTGAAGGACAAAGATGATGCCCTTGAGGTATGTAATTCTGTGACATGTGAGTTATGTGACATAGACAAAAGACAGCTAAAGCAAAGTATACTAGGAACACTGACACCCTTCCTTTGATCACTGAAAACTTTTGTTTGCTGAATGAATTGTGACAGCACTAACTCCAAAATTTCCTGGGATGCTTGTTACTTCATTTGCAGATGCTCTCAAAGAAAGTGGATACACTTACAAAAGCCATGGAGGTTGAGGCAAAGAAAATGCGGAGGGAAGTCACAGCTGTGGAGAAGGAGGTTGTAATTTTAAGGGCTGAAAAGGAGCAGGAACGAAGAGCCAGACGATCAAGCACGACAAAGGCGCCTGTAAATAGTTCATCTATTCCTGCTCTTGGAAGGTGAGTAATCCACCACCTATTTTTATCTTTGTTCTCCAAATTACTCTTTGCAGCAAGTGGCCACAGATTGGGCCTGGCCCTGATGAGTTTGTGGCTTGCTAATTCTGAGTAGATGCACAATGGGTATCTTCAAAGGGGTTTGTCTTTAGGGGGGTGGAGGTTTCTCTGCAAGCTTGGGAATATTATGAGTAGATACATGTGGTAAGGTTCTTGGAGTTGAGCTCCAATTTACATATTGTATTCTTTTTGCTAGTTGTTTCTTGTGTCTTAGCGTTGTATGTGCTCTTTGCAAAACCTTGTGGGTGAAGAGCACTAGTGCTGGTTAGATGATCAAATACCTGCAGGTTTCAATTCCTAGAATGCATGTTTTGCTTCAACTTTTTACCTCAACTGTCTGTTTTTTCTGTTTCTTTCTTCCTATTACATGTACCCTTTGGTTTTCTGTTTTTTCCCTCTGTTTTCCTCTATGTTTTCCCCTTCTAGGATGTTAGGCACAAGCTGATATCATCACAGCTGAGTCTTCCCATTGCTTCAGGACTTGTGACAGAAGCACAGTATGTAGTCCAGTGGTTACACTGGCCTATTGTGTACTGTATGGAGCTGATGAAGTCAGTGTGAATAAGTTGTGATAGATAAGTTGCTATCATGCACGTTATCATTGTTGGTCCCTGAACAACTGAGAGACTTACTTTTGTTCAAATGAGTAGTTTTAGTGTTCTTCATTTTAGTTATAGCCTTCTATGTTTTTCTGCTTCCCTTTTGTTTAGTCCGTATCTGGAAGTCTTTCTTTGGCTTTGAAGAATGAGTTTAATTCCTTGTTAATACTGGCTTTCTTAATTATGGATGAAGATTTCTTGATTCTCATGAGCATTATTTTTCTTCAACTAGTGCTCCTCTTCTGAAAAACTTAGTATGTTTCTGATATATGACATTGACCTCCACATACTGTGGGCAGCAGCTAAAGTCAGGTGGGGATGTTATGGTATATAGCTGGTCCATACCCATACGTGGTGCTTGTGGAAGGTCACCAAAGATGCACTGCTTGGTCTTTGCACTTGCTTTGATTTTTCTTAATTGTGAGGATGGAGATTTCTTGATCCTTATGAGAGGTATTTTTTCTACTCACTTTATCAGATGTTCTGCATCCAAGTAGTGACCAGGTGGGCACTTCAAGGTTTATCTTTTGGGTTCATAAGGCCCCTCCAGCTAGTTGTATTGGGTGATAAGGATTGTCTGTTTTCTAAAGCAGGGTTTATCTTTTTCTGAAGTCATGGTTCCTTCCAGAAAAGGTTTTCTCTTTGTGTCTGGTTTTTCTCCTCCTGTTTTCTTTTTTGTTTCTCTGTCAAGCTCTCTTCTTAAAGACATGCTTTGTTTACCTGAAAGGTTCTCTTGCAGGTTGAAAGTAGTAAGGCTCTAGCTCCTCAGAGGGTCATTCTGAAGTCCTACAAGACTTAAGTTTTTAGGAGAGTTCTGTCTCCCTTTTGCTTCTGTGTTTTATTTGTGTTCTGTTTGTCCTTGTTAAAAGTCCTTTCCTTATTCTTTAAGACATGCTTTGCTCACCTAAGGGTTCTCTTGTGGGTTCAAAGTAGTAAGACTTCAGCTCCTTGAAGAGTCATTCTAAGGCTTTACAAGTCTTAAGTGATCAGGAGAGTTTTTTTTCTTCTCTTGTTATTTTTTGTTATCTGTTTTAGCTTTTCTGTTTTTCCTTGTCCATGTCTTGTGTTTGGGGCCCATTTTAAGGTCAAGAGCAGAGTTTGTGATAATGCATCTGAATTCTTTGTTGCAGGCACCTCTCTGTAAGTGCCAGCACTGTGATCTTTGAATTGTAACAAGCCTTGCCTTTTCATTCGTATGCCTCATGTTCATTCCAATATCTCAACTTCTGCTCAAATGAGAGTTGTCAATAGTCAATTTTACAGGTTTTTGGAGCTTTGTAAAGAGTTCTTTGTCTCTCAGATGATCAGTCTTGTTGTCCCTCTGAAGAATAAAGGCTACCTCTAAAGATTCTGTTAAAGAGGACTAGAGGGTTGCTCAATAATGAAAAATTCCTGTTTGGAATTTCAGCGTTTGGTGTATTCCAAATGATTCTGTATAGTCTTGTAAGTTGGGAGCTTCTTGTAAGCCCACTTGGTCTTTGTTCTTCCCCGCTGTCCTTTTCTCTGTGTTTTGTCTATCCTGTTGTGTCTCTGTGTTTTTTATCATCTCCTTGTGTTCTTGTTTGTTGCTAGCTGGTAGCATGGCTGAGTCTTCCTGTTGCTTCTGGATTTTTAGCAGAAACTCAGGACACAGGTTAGTGTTTTCACTGGTCTTCACCCACTGTAGGGAGCTGATGAAGTTAGTGGGGAAGTTGTTATAGAGAAGTCACTACCATACATGCTACTGTTGATGGTCCCTGAACAGGTGTGAGATCGACACTGTTCATTCTGCTTTAGGGTTTTGTTTTATTTTTGTTCTTTTTGGTTTCTGTTTCTTGGTCGTTTGTTCTCTGTTTTGTCTTTCCTTCATTGGAATTCTCTGTGGCTTGTTAAAGATGTGTTAACCTTTCTTTGATTTTTCTTAATTGTGAGAATGGAGATTTCTCAATTCTTATGAGAGATATTGCTTTCTTGAGGCCCTAATAAACAGTTTTGTCCGATCTGGATGCTTTAGGCAAACTTCAAAGCAAAGTTCTTTGTCAACTTGTATGTGAGAAAAACACTTAACAATGCTGCGATACCATTGTTTGTTTGCAGAAATGCAAGGAGCTAAAAAGTGCTCAGCAACAACTGACCTTGTGACCATTGCAAATAGAGCTGCTGCTGCTGCTGCTGCTGCTGCTGCAGCAGCTGGTCAAAGTGGTCTGAACCCTGGGCATCATGGTATGGCTACCAATTATGAAATGTCTGGAATGTTAATGTGTAGCATTAGTGTGTTGCCAAAATTCCATCAAGAGTTTATTATGCCTGTGTAGTGCAAACACTTCAAAGAACAGGCAGTGTGGATTGTTTCCGAGATGGTCTAGTTGAGCCAAGATGCCCCCTCCCCCAGTTTATGGCATTTAAAAGTAAATGTTAATTGTTCTGTCAATATTTTTCTTTTTGTGTATATGTGCTAATTTGGATTTGGGTTTGGAAATCTGTACACAATTTGACAGATCTTTTGACTTCACATGGGTATATATTCCATAGCATTGTTGAAATGCCCATGTGAACCAAGAGGATTCCAAACTTAGCATGTCTATGAACAGAGAGAGTTCTTAGCACAGGAAAATTCTTTTGGAATAGCTAGGTTCCCTGCAATTCTTAGTTTTGTCAAGTGCATGTACATTTTGTCATTGTGTTTTTTTCACTTGTGTACAAACAAACAGGCGTGGATCTTCATCAGTACTTGACAAGTCAGTCACTCATAAGTATCTATCCTCAAATCACTGGTGGGTCTCTGCTGAGGGGAAGCCCACTAACAGTCATGGATCTTCATCAGTACTTCAGGAGTTGGTCACTTGGAAGTTCCTATCCTCGAAAACAGATGGGTCTATGCTTTGCGCAGGGGGATGTACTGGTCATAACCATTACACTGGCTACCTACTTTGTGTGAATTTAAGATTTGCAAAATAAAGCAGGCATGGCAGCAGGCAAAACATCCCACAAGTAGTGTCATTCACAGAAGAAAGCAAACAAATAAACAAAAAGAAACTGTTTGAAGGACTGAGGGTGTCTATTGAATTAGAGCTTGCCACCTGAAGAAACACATCTACCAACTGAAAGGAAGCAAAGCAACTCAGTTATCAGATGTACCACAGATGCGCCTTCATTGCTTTGTTGGATGGTTTTCTCACCTCATGTTTCCATTTCATTTTCCAGAGCTTCCTCCAACTATTATCTCTAGCCTTCTTGCTTATCTAAGTTACCTCTAACATTGCAGCAGTCTTTCTCATCTATGATTGTGATCAAGTGTCAAACCTGCCAAGGATCTCCACCAACAGGCGAAGAGTTTGGATCAAACCTGATATCTTGCATTTACCTTGAAATCTATTTTGCAGTGGGAAAAATCCCAGGTACCCTAAAGCTCTACATTCCCAAAAGCCACCACTGCTCTTGTGGGATCCATATGTAGGTACTTAAGTCAGATAATAGGTGGCTACTAAGTGGGTAAGCAGATACATGCAAATGGGTTACCACATGTGAGGCAATTCCATATATACAATTAATTAAAATGTGAAGTGTCCAAAAAGATTTTTTAAGTTATACGACAATGTCTGAAGAAATCAAAAAGATCATGTTCACGATTCCAAACTTTTGTGAAGTTTTCAAAAAGATTTGATAGAAGGACAAATTTTGAGGTATGTAGATGATACATGTGGGTGATTTAGGCATATAGTTGATAATAGGTTATCAAGAGTGTTAGTTTAGTTACTTAGTTAAATCCTAAGCTACATTATTACAACGCATATAGTTGATAATAGGTTATTTCAAGAGTGTTAGTTTAATTACTTAGTTAAATCCTAAGCTACATTATTACAACTATGTGTGTTTTGGTTTAGAACCAGTTCAAGTGTGAATTGGGTTCAAAAAAATTTGTGTGATGTGTGTTTGGTGATTTGAGATTTTGAAACATCGAAGTTTGTTGGTACAAGTTTTTCATTTTTTTATGCAAGTTTTGTTTGTGCACATTGTTATGTGGATTTTATTGTGTGTTTGGGCTTGGATTTTTGCAAGTTTTGCAAGAATATATTTTTTGAATCACTAAGTGACAAAGTCTAGTTTGATTGTGTTGCATTTAGATTCAATTTGGTTAAGCACTAGGCTTATTTGTGTTTTTCACTGGAGTTTGGTGTGGCAAGTTGTGTTGTTTCGTTGTTGCTTTTACAAAGTTTATTTTTGTTTTGTTTTTATTGCAACCAAGTACGACTTATAGTTAGGGGGTGCTTTTCTTGGTTTACTTGATGAAATTGCAGTTTTCAACATCAAATTTTGTTTAAAAACTCCTTTGAAAGTTGAACTCAAATAGGCCCTAGGTAACCTGAAGTTGCAAGAAGAAAAAAAACCACATCAAAAGGAGGAGCCCATGCCTTCCCTCTTTCTTTCATTTTTTTTCCTTTCATTTTTTCCTATCCCCCTTTCTCTCTTTGGATGTGGCATTGCCAATGCCAAACAATAGCAACACTAATGGCAACTATGGCATCAAGCCACGACCACCACTATCATGACCAAGAGCTTGAGCTTTTAACTAATCCTTCATCAACAACAACACCAAGGGGGGAGCCAAACCCCCATCATCGTTGTATCTTCTTCGTTAAGCAATGCAATAACTATTACATCTACAAATGCAACATGGAGACAAGAGGGTGAGGTGGCACTAAAGAGGGAGGTGTAATGATGGGTGGAATTCAAAGCTCCATTGCCATTGCTGGTGGGAGTCCAAGCTCACCCAAACCTAAGTTGAGCTTGCCAAGTTCATTGAGTTTGTGAACTTTGGGTGCTTCAAAAGAGGTTTAGGATAAGGGAGAGGGGGGGGGTTTTGGGTTTGGAATTCCCCTTTTTTTTTTTCATTTTTTCAAAAATCCAAACCTGAAATTTAGGATGGGATAGGTTCAACACCAATCCAAGCTACCACATAGCAAATTTTTTTTAATTGAAATTTTTGCAATTTTGTTTTGATTTTTTGGCATTTTCATCTATGAATACATTTTTCATCCATAATTCATATTTTCATCCAATTTCTTTTTCATGCATTTAGTAATTGAACAAGGGTCAATGTCTGAATATGGATTTTTTAATTTAAAAAGTTCAAACATTCCAAACTTGACAACTAAACACACCACCACATCAAATCACATCACTTTACATTACAACATGAAGGACATGAGGGGAAAATTTAATAATTGGGATTTTCTTGGAAATTCATATCTCTTGCATACGATGTCAATTTGGCATGATTTTTTTTTCATTGAATTTCTTAAAAAAGAAAAATACACATTTGCAAAATTTTAATCTATTTTGAGGAAAAATACATGGAGGGTTTCTATGAGGCACGAAAGGTGGTGTGCATGGAAGTGATGTTGCTTGGATTTTTAGTTCAATGTTTATGCCATTTAGCAACCATTCTTGTAACCCACAAGTGATGGAATCTCATGCCATTAACGAATAAGGAAAGCCATACCATCAACTTTTTTAAAAATCATTCCCACTTTGTGTTGTTGGGCTATGCATTTGTTTCATGTCATTATGTTGGATGGGTTATTATTATTTTTTTAAAGGTAGGGGGGTTTTTTAATTATGTGCCATTGGCCTACACTTTTTTTTTAAAAGCACATGTTCACGATTGATCTCTTGAAAATCTATAGATACTTCATAGTGAGAAACCAAAGGTGCAAAACTATAAGCCATCCCACACATGTAAATTATCACAATTAACCTTGGGGTTATAATTGGTGCGATTAATGGTGAGGCATTGGGTCTTACTTCACTTTTAATCTACCCAAACTAATAACTAGGGTTTAGTAAAATTAGGTCATAAAATGGTGGGCATTGTTGCAAGTTGCATCTAAAGATGGTGATTAAATGAACCCCATTGATTATTGTGGTAAATAGATTAAATTGATGGTCAATACATCATGTTTGTTGTGTTTATAATAAGCACCAAGTATGTTTAACCCTCCATAATGTTCTTGGACATGGGTGCAGGTGCCTTGAATTACAATTAGGTTAAGCCCATATGCTCAACACCTCATTGGAATTAGGGTTTAATACCTACAATTCAAGGATAGAGGTCACCATAGAAGTGCCACATGATTCGGAAACATGGAACATTTTGGGTAAATGGTACTAATGGGATTACAAAACAAGGGGTTTGTTTCAACTACTAACATTGTTGTCATCAAGAAGGAAATCATTATATTCAAATTCTATTATTAAATAGCTACATGTTATTTCATCATTGATGTCAAACATGGACAAACTTTATGGAACCACCAAGGTGTGTTATCGATATTTAGGGGCAATTAACAACATCGAACTAAATGACTTCATCCAATAATTTGATAATTGGTGTGATATGCAATCGTTGCGTAATCCATCATTGTTCACACCCTTCATGCCATGGAAGGGGTTGTTATAGCATTTGGAAAAAAAATTGATTGAAAATTACCACAAATTTAGGTGTGCCCATGAAGTTCAAATTGCATATCGGTTGCCCAATTATGTCTCCATCACTAGGGTTATTATGGCCCTAAGTGTTGTGACTTCAATTATGACAACTCTTAGTAACAATTCAACCAATGGAAGTGAGAGTGCCAATGGAAATGAAGGTGTTCTAGTGGCATAGCCACTAGAAATGGCGATGTCAAGTTTTCCATTCATAGAAAAGGCCTTGTGCCGACATTCAACTTTGTTGTGGAATTCTTCCAAAAGTTTTGAAGAAATTACCAAAAGGTTCAAATATAAAAGTTATGGAGTTTGCAAGAGTTTCAACATGAGCCACATGAGAGCTTGGAAAAAGCATACATACATACAAGGTTAATCATTATGATAGAAAAGGTCACAAAAACACAGGTTGTCCACTTTTATTATGGGATTTTGGACAAGGAACTTATGTGATGGGTGTAGGATGTTATGTTATTTCAACTTGCATAACTTGCTAGCAAGTGTGTTCCAATTGTTGGAATGCATCAAATTGAACATGGTGGAAGAATATGTGGTCATTTTCGGGTTCAATAAGAACAACCCAAGGAACTTTTCAACATCATCAATTTAATTATCGCATGCTTAGCCAAATAAAACCATGAGATAAAATACTCATGGGATAAGGTCGTGTATTTTCATCATATTTTACAAATCAAGGTGGAAAAAACAAGTGGTAAAGGTGTATTAAGCTTCATTAGAAAAATGTTTTCCCTAATCCACCTCAAGCCACCACCTCCAACCCTAACCCTAGTTTACCATATTCCCATTGTAAATTTTATGCACATGATGTGAATCATTGTTTCACCTTATATTCAAAACTACAACATGGTTAATCACAAACAACCAATGTGGGGAAAAATCAGTTTTGGAAAAGGTTGAAAGGGGAAAGACAACCAATAAAAGTTTAGCCACCAAATTAGATCCAAATCAATCGAACATCATGGAGGTAAGATTCGCACACCTAAAGGCTCTAGTGGCATAGGTGAAATCCAATGCATCTATTTTAGGGAAAGCCAAAGAGTGAAAATACTTATCATCCTCTACTTCAAATGTTAACATAGGATATTTTTGTGAAGTTGGATTTTTAGGACCATTGGCCCCAAATGATCTGATGTTGAATTTTCCAAAAAACCATGTGTTTTAGGCAATTGATGGAAACAATGTTAGGGTTTTAAATATAATCAAGATGATTTCAATGGTTGCACCACTAATAAGAGTGAATGTTCAAGCGCCAAAACCATGAAATGCTAACAAAAGGTTGGATTTTTAATGTGGGGAGGTTCAACTCCAAGTTTGCCTACCATAAACATTTGTGTTGGTAGATTTAATTTCCAACTTTATGGAGGGGTCAACTTTTGGTATTGCATTGGTGATGCCAAAGAGGACACCTAGTTTCATTTCCAAAATGAAGGCACCAAGTAGTTTGCTAGGGGTGGTAACAACAATGTGCCAAACACCATTGTTTTCCACCAAAACATTAACCATTCATGATATTCAACTATAGTAAACCCCCTTTATAATCATGCCCTTGGAGACCACTTTTTTTTGTGACACTAACAAATTGTGATTTAAATGTGTATAGTCACATTCCATATAAACCCATACAAGATTGTGACTATAGGCAAAAAAACCTTACAAAACAACCTTTTTATGCTAGAATAAATGTGCCAATTGTTTAAATTTCTTACATGGCTTATTCTAAGCTCTATTATGTATTATTAGACTTCAAAAAGGTTGTGATTTCTACCTATTTTAATGTGACAATTTACATTGAGTTTGAGCTTTTTAACTATTAACTTGTGTATCTTGTCAACTAATTTTTTAAAATTAGGATTTTCTACTTTCTTGGCAAGCTTGCATGTCTTTTGCTTGTATGCACTAAAAAATTGTTTTTTCTTCTCTTCAACTAGATTCATTGTTGTTAGTTTGCGCAACTTGAACACAAAGCAACACTAACATTGCCAAAGGGAAATACAATTTACAAAACCCTAATATTTGCCCTAGATTTCCCTTATTATAGTCACATTTATTAAGAAAGTTTTGCAAATATTATATGCTACTAACGAGTGTGATAGTGACTCTAAAGAATGGTGTTTCTTATTGAAACAAATGGTTACCAAAAATGTGTGACACAAACAAGAGTGTAACTAAAATGGGCATTTTATAAAGGGGGTTTACTATAGTAGCAATGTTAAGTTTGGCCACATGATGTGAGGATGAGGGAACACCAAGGGTGGTGGCTATGTTGGATAAAGATCCAATTTTGATCATAGTTCCCCATAGTACCTCCAAAACCAACAAAACAAAAATGTTAGAGACTTCATCTTAGCATGTAGATGTTGCCAAACTTTAAGAATTCCTAGTGTGTATGGCCATTGATAGGGCATGTTTTGCCCTTAATGTGATTATATTACATAATGAAGGGGTTTTCCAATTAAAGGGGCGTTGGCACAATAATATTAACCCCAAAGTATTCTATTATATTCAAGGCCCAACCCCTAATGTTGTGCAAAGCAACCATGGAGAGTCTTGGATGGACCAATGCCAATCTCAAACTATGCTTATACCAAATCTTGACATGAATGGATGGGTCAAAGAAAGCTTAGGGATTAACCAAACAAGAAGTTATGATCTAGGTCAATTCTAACATACTAACAAATTATACCACAATGTGGGGCCCAAGTGGTGGTTACATGTGTTGCATCCTATGATGTATTACTTGGAGGAAAGATTTTATACCCCTTAAAGGTTACCCTAGATTTCTAAACAAAAACCACATACTACCAACCAATTTGGTGGACATGAGACAACCATAAGGTTTTGTTGCCAATGAAGTTGGTTAGGGTCATCCAAGAAAAATAAAATCCAAGTATGTTGGCTAGATTTGTAGGCCTTCTTCATGGTTTTGAATTATTGGAAGGTAACATCCATGTTCAAGATGACCTCCCTAGAGTAGTGAATTAATGATGTTAATGGCAAGTGTGATGATGTTCATCCAAGAATTAACATGGGATCCCATGCCAACATGGGGCACATTGTTGGAATTATAAATATTTGTTAATCACTACATTCATTAGGCTTGGCACACTTTACTATCACCAAGCCCACAATTCCTCGTGAATGTTAATAATGGGCCATTGAGATTGAGCCCATTACACATTACAATTATTTGATGAAATATTTTCAAGGATGGGATATGCCTATTGGAGTTTTTTAAGGGCATTAGTTTTGGTCTATTTGCAATGTTACAATTTGGCATCCAAGTACGATAGTACCATTACATGGAGAAGGATCCACATGCTAAGCAACCCTCCAATGATATTCCAACTTGTTACCAACATCAATGATACAAGCTTACCAAAGTTCCATATTGAACAATGTCACATTGATGGGGCACAAGATTTGGATAGGATTGGGCTAGTTGATCTAGTCATTTCAAGATGGCCATGTCAAGGTCTTTCGTAGGTCAACACAAGTCAAGGCCTTTTAAACCCAAGATCAAAATTAATTTACGACTTGATTTGTGTTATTTAATATTTGTAGACCACATAAATGCATTTATGTGCATATTTGTTAGAGAATGTTCCACCATTGGGAAATTCTTGGCCAACTATTTGGGCTTGGATCGACAAACTAGTGTAGGTGGATGCTACCATCATTGATTCATGTGCCCATAAGTTTTAATGAATATGGATTAATCTAACACCACCAAAGACGATCCAACATGCTTGGAGGATGACATAATAAGTCCAAGATCCCAATCATGTGTGATTTGCCATGACATCATACCAACTTTGGTTGTTGTTAATAGGGTTGGACTTCCATGAACAACCTTATTGAAATTTTTGAATTTTCCCCAATCTCATGCATCTCAAGATGTAGGACTTGGGATGCCAATTCATTTCACATGGATGAACTCAATGTGGATGAAAGGGAGTGTGCCGTGGGCTTTTGCATGAGCACTATTGTAGTGCCAAATCTTTCAAAAGGGACACAAAGGTGGATTTTAGGGCAAATCATGCACCTTTAATTGCATCCCATGGAAATTAAGTTTGGGTTTGGCATAATAAAAACATTTTGCCTGGTTACGCCCACCCACCTACTTGCCCACCCATGCACCTAATTTCTATTATTGCACCCCATTTGGACAACCATGTTGGTGCAAAGCGTGTGATGTTATGACATGCCAAGTTGGACATCCTTGGCAATTGTGGGATCAAAGAATGCCAAGAGGTATTTTTGGGTATTGGACAGGAGGTTTATGATGTGGGGGTGTGAAATCAATTAAACACCTCCCCACATATTGCAAAACAATCACAATCCATGCCCTTAACCTCAAGTATTGGGGATATTTCATCACTTGAGCCCAAAGTACCAATGACCACAAAAACATGGGAACTAAATATTAATCCAATGATTATAAGAGGTGAGGTGTGCAAAATAAAATAACTATTACAAAGTTATACTAAATATTTTGCATTCAACTTGAAGAAATTAAGCCAATTGAAAATATAAGAGGTCCACATATACTTAAGGATGATAATATGATTTTTAGGCAACCTCATAAGCTTAATGAGGTGGAGAGGGTCTTGGTAAAAGCTCAAACATCAAATTTGCTAGAGGTTGATTTGGTAAAATTATCCAAGGGTGAATACCCTAGTACTTAAACGAATTTGACAACAAATTACCGAATAATTAATTAATTTCAAATCTTAACTTTGGGAGTTGTTTTTTTAATTCTGAAAATTTCAGCATGTAATGTTTATATAAAATAATAAACATGATTTTTCTATCTTTGTAAGACAATCTAAATGTGTTTAGAGTATCACATTTTTCACTTCTAGAAGTGGCAAGTTTGAAGTTCAAATTCAATAGTCAAAATATTTCAGAATTTGATTTTATAAAAATTATTGAAATTTCGACACAAGTAACAAGTATTTTCTCAAAATTTCAGCAAAATAAAAAATTAATTTATGCCAAAACCATTCATGTACTATGGTATGCCTTAACAATGATGATACTAACCAAAAAATGATGTTTTTGGCAATTAAACAAAAAACATCACATGTGTGGAAATTATAGGTCAATGAATAAGCAAATGGGCTTTAAAAAGTATGTCATGCCCTTATTGGAGGAGATCTTTGACGCCCTTGGGTAGGCCAAGGTCTTCGACACCTTGGACTTGCATCTTGGTTACCATTAGTTGCCATTGAAAAAAGGTGATAAAGTCAACATAATATTATGGGGGGATTGATCTTCATAGGAAGGATTGTTTATAATAATGGCAATTCTTGCAATTTAGTTTGAAGAATGCCTTTGTAAAATTTCAAAGGGCCATGGATTGAGTGTTGACAATTTTAAAATTTGCCAAATGTTACATAGATGACACCATTGTTTTTAGCCTAACTCCAAGGGACCATAAACATCATTTGCAAAAGGTGTTTGATGAACTTCAAGAACATAACCTTGAGTTGCATCTTAACAAATGTTGATTTTTTTAGGTTTAAGTGGCGTGCCTATGTCATATGATTTATCTTAGTGGATTAGGGGTTCAAAAGATCAAAGTTGAGGCCATTTCATAGGTGCCTTAGCCATTGGATGTTAGTTATTTACAAGCATTTTTAAGCTTGTGGGTGCAAACAAAATATAAGCAGCCATTGTGAGATTGAACTATTGTTTAATTTCTATTGTGGTAAGTGGTTACTTAAGTTAATGTTGAAATTTTTGGATGAACTTATATGAAAATATTGTTGATGTATTGTGGAAACATTTGTCAAAATTTGAAACGAATATAATGAATATGGGATAGATACCCAAAAGGATTTTAAAACTATAATGTAACCTTTTCTTCTTTTTTTTGTAGATAGGACTTTTTGAAAGAAATGAAATGACATGAAAATGACATTTTTATGGGAAATTTTTTATGTACACATTTACAACATTATAATGAAAAATATTTCTAATAAAAAAAACTTAAAAATTGATTTGGAAATCATGATATTAAACATATTCTACAAAATATTCTATTATTAAAGATTATCAAGGATTTAGTCCTTGTCTCAAATTGGCTCCTTATATCATATTTTGGCCCTTGTGTAATTATTATTAGAAATTTGTCCAAGGATTCAATAATCAAAGGATCTAATAACATTGTCAAACCTTTAACCCAATTGACAAGGATTAAACAAGAATACATAGGGGGTGAAACACAAGACCAAACCTTTCAAGAGTTGAAGGTTCAACTCAATTTACCTTTCATTTTGCAATGACCCATACAAGAACAACCTTTTAACTACACATTGATTAAAATATTTTGGGGTTGGGGTTGGGCTTAACCCAACTTGACAATGATGGTCAAGAATTGATAGTGGCATTCTAAAGAGGTCACTTCCATTTTATTTGAAATGGTGTGCAAAAGAATATAAGGTGCAACTTATTGAAAAAATATATAATTTGTAATTTACTTCAATGTAAATAAGGTGTTTATAAATTCATTATGAAAATATACTTAAAATATACCTAGTATATTTTACAATATATTTATATTATATTAAAAATATGTCATTATTTCATAGCAAACTAAAAAAACCCTTTTATCTTAGTTGTGTCATAAAATATATAAATAATGACTTTTTGAGTGGCATATGCCAATAGGTTGAACAACAAAAAAAAAAAAAATGCAATTCATACAACTTGGGGAGTGCCTCATTATTGTTTAGGAGGTTTTGTCATTCATGTGTTATTTTTATGGTAGCCCATTCACTTTGGTTATAAATCATTAACCTTGAATTTTTTTATGGAATTAAATTCACTTAGAGGAAAGTTAACCAAGTGGGTACTTATCCTATAGGAATACGACTTTGACATAGTTCATAGGATTGGTAGGGTTAACCAAGTTGTTGATTGATTAAGTTGGAACCCAAGTTCCAATGAGGAGGATACCATTGGGGTTGTGATATAGATTTGGAGGTGTTACCATGATGGTATGCCTTAACATACCTATGTACCATGTTGGGATGTTTTGGGGATGTACCCTAAACTAACATCGATAACAAAGATTCTTGTAATGTAGACATTGAGTTAAAGGGTGTTGGTGCCTTTGTCATATATGAAAATGCACCTATTATTGCATATTTGTAAATGTAGGTGAAATCCTAGTTATATTGACACCCAAGGAGTTTGACCGGGTTGTGCACAAGGGCAAACAATTCAAATGGGAAGGGCATTCCTCCCTATAAGTGTGGATGGATGGATCAATGTTGGTAATGTTTCACCCAAAATAGTGTGGGGGCTTGTATGACACACTTGTGTGGAATTGGGCCATTTTGGGATTCAATAAACTTACAACTATCTCTAGGCACAATATTGGTGGCGAGTGATGCAATTGTAAATTTAGTAATTTGTTTCTTGATATGTGGTATGTGATTAAGTGTGGGCATCATTTAATGCACCTACACTTCATTTATAGCCATTGCCCATCATGGGGCTTGTTTATTGATGGAGTTTGGATTTTGCCAACTCATTGAGTTTGATAGTGTGATGTACTCAATATGTTTTGGTTGTGATCAAACATTTTTTCAAATGGTAGGAGTTAGTGCCATTGCCATATCAAAACAATGAAGGAGTTGCCTATGCATTTTTGGACAAGGTGTTAAATAAGTTTGACATTCTAGTTGAAGTGTTCACCAACCAAGGTATGGAACTCCATGGGGAGTTCCAAAAGTTATGTGAGAAAGCATTGATCGATCATTGTACAACTTCACAACACCATCCTAAGGTAAAGTGGTTAACTAAATGGATGGTGCAAACAATGAAGCGGGGTTTGCATAAGTATGGGTTTCAAAAGGGCATACTAAAAATTGGGATCAATAGCTACCATGGTTAACTATGGGGTATAGGTTCAATCAACAAGTTTGTTTTGCATCATTTTTCATTTTACTTCTTACTAAATTTGGTTGGATAACTTTGTTTCAATGTGTAATGCCAATGGCTATGGAGAATTTGACAATTGCTCAAAATTGGAATATTTTAGACTATGTCTTATTTAAGGAGGTGGTTATCAAAATTGAGATTGTAGATTTGAGCCATGAAATTGTGTGTATGTATAACAAACAACATTGATTATGTTGGATGTGATTATAGAACATGTTATTTTGCATGTGCAAAAGGTGTTACCTTCCAAAATGTTATTGTTGAAGGGCTAAGATGGTTAAACATGAAAAAATCATGTGCATAATTGCACACTATGCATCTTCTTAATGTTGATGGCCAAATTGACCCATCTTTGGTAATTGTTCCCATATGTTGTTTGTTGTGTGAGCGGTTTATTATGGTTATCATTATGTTGATTTGTGATTGGTGTTCAAAAGGTTGACATATGGGATGTCTTGTGCCACCATTGGAGGAAGTATCTACTAAAATTTGGTTTTGTCTTTGGTGCATTAAGTAGAATTAGTTACTTATTCATGTGATTAGATAGTATGAATACCTTAAGGATTTTCCCCCATTACAATTCACATTTGGCTAAGGATTTGGGGGACTTGCAATTAGGTAACTAATCATAGGGCTCACATTTGCACCTAGCCTATTGGTTTTTCACCTTATAACTAAAATGTTAATTCTTGGTGGATTTATATAAAGAATTTCATAAACAATCTAGTTTGGAGTGATCTTAACTTTAAACAAGGGGCAGTTTGGAAGTAATGTGTCATTTGAGGTGATTTATGTTATTTGGTTTGTGCGTGTGGATAATCATAGTTGTAGGTGTCAATATGTTAGCATATGACAATTGTTAGTTAATTTAGCTACCTAGTTTAGTCCTAAGTTAAATTAGTGTAGCTAAGTGTGTTTTAGTTTAAAACTTGTTCAAATGTGATTTGAATTCAAAATATTTTGTATGTGGGATATAATCTCAAGTTGTGTGTTCATAAAGATTTTGAAACACACAAGTTTGTTATTGTAGATTTTATGTTTTTATGCATGTTTTGTTTGTGCACAATAAAAAATCCATAAACAAAACTTGTTAATACCTACTCACCTTTCTCTATTTATGCTCTCCTTTTTATTTTTAATATAATGACATGTTTTTCACATCATTGGTGTGTTAGTCAGAATTATGACCTAGCAACCAAAACAAGTTTGTTGTGACTTGTGTTGGGCTATATTTAACTTAACCTTAACCTAGTTGTCCACTTTGATGACCACCCTTCTTGTACACTCTCATTTGTAAACATTCATTGTGCTGCTGGAGGCAGCACATGTTACCTTATGTGGAAGGAAGTTTCTTAAATAATTAAGAAAAATTTGGAATCCAAAATTTCCGAATTTCAAATTTCAAAATGGTTCATCTCTTGCAAGTATATTGCTCATCATAATACCTTGGCCCATGTCATATACCTAACTAACATTAAAAAAACCATACTCAATAATTGTATTTGCCCATATAAACTTGGGCATTACATTGTTGCGCACCACTAGTGACAATCCATTGATCAATTGATGAAAAAAAAAAAGAATTTGATTTTGTGAAAATCAAGTTATATTCAATTGAAAATATTGAATGACATCACATGCAACTTCAATTGAATTGGATTCAATTACATTGAATAAAATTTTTAATTCAATTTTAATTTAACTAAATTCAATTCAATAATTAGATTATGATTCAACCAAAAAGAAATTGGATGCAAATTGGTGAAGAAGGTATTAAAAATCTGCTCATGAATGTGAATCAATAGCAAGGAACACCTCTCTAGAATAGGCAGGACCCGACAGAGCCCCATTATCACCTAAAGGAACAACACCTGCTTCATAGTACATCCTAACATAGAATGTATGATGAATGATGGCAATAACGATAGCAAGCCCATTGACATCCACAACCAGGCATTGTCCTAGTGCAATGTTATGTGTTCAAGTATAATTGAACTATACTTGAGTTCAGAGCGAGGGAAGGCAGATATTATTAATATATTGAAGTACCTTCATTGCACTATTTCAACCTTTGAAAACATTTTCCAAAACCACATGAGCACATGAGAAAAAAAGATTGGCCTTCCAATCATAAGAGTGGAATGTTTTTAGCCCTTCACAGTAGGATGCATGCATTCAAAAATCTACAACATTGAAATAACAAGTTCCAATCTATAAACCCTAAACCCACCCAAATCCCGTTTGAGTGCCCACCCAACGAACCTCTTAAACAGTTCCTACTTGACTTTTGGATCCCTATAGTCTAACCCCATAAATGCTTTAGCAAATCATAATCAGAATTTTGGAATTTTGTGAGAGTATTCTAACCTATTCCCTAAATATTTGTGAAAAAAAACAATGTAGGTTTTTTCACATGGATGTTGGTTTTTTCCAAATGAACATAAGCTTTTCCTAATGGACATAGGTTTTCCTGCTGGACATAGGGGGGGGGGGCCCAGAGTTTCTCCCAACAGATGTTCCTCCCTGGTCTGCCTGATACCACAAGTACCGCTCCTCGTCTGCCCTCACATGTTAATGGGACCAACAACAGCAATTAGGTTGGATTAGTGGAGACTTTCTTTCCAACCTGAGTTCCATCTATTTCTTTTGTGCTAAATGGGTGGTTGTGTGGATGACTGGACACATTCATCAAGAGCGCTTTCAGCTCCTTGTAGAAACAGGCGGCAAAGAAGCTTTTGTCCTTTCCGGTAAATGACACAAGCCCGCTTATTCTCTGACAGCAAACCTTCACTGTTGACTAGGCCCCTGCTTGCATTGCCAAACCCATCATACCCCTCAGATAACTGAACATCAAAACCTTCAAAGTCAGCAGTAACAATAGTGATGCAATCAACAGCTGACCAAAAATCTTAGGAAACAGTGCCTTTTAAAACTCCAGGACCTGACTGGCTTACATTTTTAGAAAAATCACTGCACAGATACCCATTTATCTGACTTTCCTGTTTCTTGGTTCCTGATCTAAACCCACAAGTTGAAAAGAACACATCAAGACTAGTCATTTTGATATAATGCCTTCATCAAGTCTATGAGGCTTGGGATTGCCAGTGAAGTTTTTTGGCTTGCCAGTACTAGAATCAATAACGGGTCTTAGTAACAGAGTAGAACAATTTACCCAGTAGGCTGCAAACGTGCTTGCTTGTCCTTGGCCAGCAACTTGTCATCCGCATCCTCAGGACCCGTTCCCTCATTTATCTCCATCATCCTTTCAACATGACAAGTTCATGCACAGAACTGACTCTAGTTTAGGTGTCAAAACCTTGAACCTCCCTTCGAATCCAAACAATAGTTCAGTTTCTAAAAGACAGACACTTCTTCTGGCATTCCAAACCTTCCACTGGATTTGAGAATGAACATAAAAAACATGGACTTAGAAAGAACCAAAGAACTGTGTCAGCAGCTAATTCAGTCTCAGATTGCTGTTTTCCATAGCTTCATCACAAAGACAGGAGTGGATAAAAACACATACTTGGATGTGAGGAGGTCTACAAGCAGTTGCAAAGCTCCACGATTTCCACAAACTTGCTCTACAGCTGTCCTTATGTCCAAATCCTTAGCAACTCCTTGACTCACTGAGATCTATCCAGGGTGGAAAACTGTGTGATGGGAAAAGATAATTGAAAGAAAATGGCATATTGATCACAACCAACTTGCGACCATGACAAATCCACAGGATCATAAAGCATGCATCTGATACAGACAACAAATGAGAGAAGAGCCTCACTTCTTCTAGCAAAGAGACAACACAATAAACCTCATCTTCTTCCATAGCCACGATGCGTAATGCAGTTAGAAGATCTTCTGGAAACATCAAGCACTTGGAGTTCTGAGGTGGCTTCGTATCTCCACTTGCAATGGGTTTTTGGGTCTCTAAATGGATTCTGTCTGTAGTGGCTGCTGATGCATATGGATGTCCTTGACCACAGAAACCCATCTTGAGCTCAGATGATGGAAGAAGCCAGCGCAGTGGAAGATTCTAGATATTCAAAACCGACAACTGGTCAACTGCAGATGTAATGCAGAAGGAGAGAAACTGAACATTATCAAGCTTGGCAAAACTGTAGTATAGTGATAGACAAAATCACATTCAACTTTGTAAACAGGCAAGGAGACTAGAATTACCAGTTCTGCAAGGAGCTGGGATTTGGTTTCATTGCAGACACTCTTCTCTAATGCCTCTTTTGGGAAATATATCTGCATTCCAAACAAGCCCAAGAGTTGAAACAGTGACAAAATGGACACCAATTCTCTCTTCTGTGTAGTAGAAATTGTCCAAGTACACGGTGTAAGTCAAAGCCCTTTTTTTGGTGGACAACAAAAGTCCAACAACCTCTGTAGCACTCCAAAGAAATGCTACCAGACCTGAAGAAAATGTCAGTCCAATATTCAGAATCTACAAAGTGCTTAACCGACCATTTAAACCTTGCTCTTTAATCCTGGCATCTTCTTAGCCCTTCTTTCCAGGTAGCACATCAAGATTCCTAGCCCAGTATCTGCATGATGAAATTTAAAGTAGATTGAGGAGTCTGCAAGGAGACCTTGCAGAACAATGAGATGATTATACCATGAGGTAATCATTGGGATTTGTCTCCATCACAAAGCCATAAAGGTAAAGCAGCTCCTGCAAAAATCACCCTTGCCGCATCAGAAAGAAGTGCTACACTGACTGAACAGAAGCCTAACAATTTGGCTTCTATTTGAAACTCAGGTTGTTGATCATATCTATGAAATTGCATGGCAAACTTAACAATAATGCTTTAAAGGTTACTGCTGTGTTTTTTCCCACAAAACCAAAACTAACACAAGAAGAAGGGGGTGTGTGTGATCATAGTCATATGAGTGTAGCTCCCAAAGTATGAGACCATCACCTTTGCCATGAATGCAGTGACTAACCATCATGATTTCATCCTAAACCCTATACCCTGACTTCATCAGCTCATGATGGTGGATGTAGATAAGTATATAATAATATGGGCCAAACCAACTGACCTCATTGCCTTTGTTACCATAGTTGATGTGAATTTCTGAGTTTGCAGTTACACCCAACCCTGGCCCTGCATCAAGCTTTGAATCATGAATGGCCAGCAAGAGCGTAAACTTTGGTATCTGATGCTCTATACAGAACAGCCCCCATTCAGTCATAAGAACACAACTGACTCAAAACTCCTTTGGTTCAGGAAACAAGAGGACAGAAATGACAAGTTTTTCACACATTGGACTAGGGACCAAGATCAACACATCATTGAACCACAAAAGAGTGAAAAAAAAGAGAGATCTTGTGCCCACCCAATTCTATCAGTACCCCTTTCTAAAATTTCTATACTTTCTGGACTTGATTGTACACAACTAGATTGGTCAAAGAATATACATTATAATAGACACCCCAACTCCTTGGTTGAGAGTTGTGACTTGGTAAATTGAAGAGATGGAGTGTTTTCTTGGGATGAGGACCAACACTAAGCACCAGAAGACCTAACATGTTTACAGCTTCAGACTCAATTTCTTTGGTCTTCATCCCTAGTCTATAAAGTCCTCAGGACCAAGACCAAGGGCTCCCAACCAACGGAAGACCAGCATTCAAGTTAATCTTGATCTTGATCCATAGCGACGCATTTACAGGTAATCTCTGCAGTCCACTCTTCACAAAGGATGAGAATCATTAATGATGCATTGTTCTCAGAAGACTGCTATAGACCCACCCTGCACCAACTGTTGGTCCATGTGAAAACACATGTGGGGGAAACAAGGAGAGAAAGATACCTGTCATGAGGTACATGGAATTGGGTACGCCTGTAATACAACCTTCAGGGCCATCAATTTCCCACAATGCTACTGGCATCAGATCTGTATTGCAGCAACAGTTGTCAAATAAATGCAACCCCTCTGGAAAGAGAAAGAAGAGCCAAGAACACAAACTTTGTGATTATCAGGACATGCAATGGTAAAGGAAATTTATACTGCACACTGGAGTGGTGCATTTGATGATGGTTCAATGAGAACACAGTCAAGGCCATGAGAGCTTACCATGGTTGCAAAAATCAATGCCAGGAACTAGTCCTTCAACCCAGACAGACTCTGTAGGGACTTTCATCTCATCTCCATTTTGCATGTCACAGAATCTTTCACCACATTCGCCATCCAGCTCAGCTGCACTTTCTGTGCCTTTCTCATGTCCACTTTCTGAACTTTTTGTCTCCATGTTTTTGGGTTGCACTGCGGTATGAACACCTGAAGCTTCTGGTGCCACATCAAGTTGCCCTTCCGGATCCCTTGGAGGGTAGGCCTGTGGATTTGCCTCTTGCAGTGCTCGTAATGCAGGTAGGACAGGGAGCTGAGCTGGGAACACAAATGAATAAGGACATGGGATGTTCAGTGCCCTGGTCCAGAAAATGCAATTTGCCCTGCCAACCAGAGGAAACAGACTACTGTAAAAGCTTCACCCGTGCACTATCTTGGGCTGAAGACCATCTGATAGAACCAAATAGAAGAACCTCACAGAAGAGACTCTTTCAAATCTCTGTTTTGAGTTCCCACTGTCTGTTTTTCTGGCACATGGAAGCTTCCCCATGAATCAAAAGTAATAGCTAGTGTCTGGTGTGAGAAGGAAAACCATTGAATTTACGATCAAGAATGGAAAGGAAATAGCAGTGAGCTATTCTGGCTTACCACATGAAGTCATCAAATCCAACTTCTCTGCATTTAAATCCACCACCCAGAGCTAGTTAAACAGCGAATTTCTTCAGGGTTCAGGGTTGGGGGTTTAGGGGTTTAGGGTTCTCCAAACCCTAAACCTGTTCTCTAACAGAAGAATTTAACCTTGCAAACTCAACCTCAACATGCTGCTGTCTTGAGTAGGTTATGTTACGATTTTAGAGAGAATATACACACAAGAAGGCACTGAAACGGGGGTTGTTGCTATAAGCTGTTCAGTACCAAAAATTGCTCATTTTTTTCAAAATTCAACTAGAGTATGGTCGCATCCTGAAAACAGAAACATGGAAAGAATAACAGGCCATCTTTTTTTGAAGAAAGAAAAATGCTCCAGGTAACAGCAAAAGGACCCAACAGGCCAGATCGTACAAAAATGCAAAAGAAGACTCAGGGTCTCATGTATGTACCTCCTATCAGCTTCAACTGCAGACAGAAATGATTCAGCAACTGGCTTCACTTTGTCATCATAAAGTGCCCTTAACGATCGTTGCTGCAAAGAATCTCCATCACATTCTGTTGATTAGTCAGTGGCATAATTTTGTCTTTATACAAGTATTGAAAACTTCTCCATACTTTGCCATAGTCAGCAGCATGAACAATGATGTTCCCAGCTAGAACAGCCTTCTTGTGTTGAGTTCAAAGGCTCAACTTTTTAATGCTCCCAAAATATGAGAATTCATATATTATCTTTTCTTCTTCCTGCAGATTTAGTTGCCCCTAATCTCTCATCTGCATAAAGAGAAGCACAGCAGCAACCAGAAACCCGTACCTGCTGCTGGGTGGCATGGAAAAGTGATGTTCCTTCCAACCCCAGAAGGTCTTCCTCATTGAAGCACAGAGGTGTCCCAAACTTGGAAGGCAGAACATCAAAGTATCTTAGTGGAAGCACTAAGGATCACACGTAATCATCTCCTATCCTTTAAAATATTGATGATCATTATTTGGATGTGCAGTTTGAGCATGATTGGTTCCTATTTTTACATAGGTTGGTGTTCTGGACTGCATTTTTTCATAGACTTAAGTAGAAGAGGGTGATAGACCTAAACGGTAAAACCCAAACAACACTTATGAACCCAGCTGGGATGCTAAACTCTGAAGAAGATGTATGCAGCAGGGATACGGAGCCCAGAAAGACAGTTGTCCACGTGCCCGTTCAACCACCAAAAAGAGCATGATGAGCAATCGATCGTCCACCTCACCCTCTTCAAATAACTGACAGTAGTGAGCTCCCAGCAATGGGTCTTGGAGCACTGTCATAGGAGTGATGGCAAGGAGCAGTGGAGTCACCATTAACACACCTGAAAACATGAAGGATCAGTTTTTGACAGGTTTTAAAACCTGCTCTTATTGACCCATCTGTGGTTTTGACTTCAGCAGCAACATGACAATCTCAAATAGAGAGAGAGAACAAAGCACACCAGAAGTGTCATCACTTGTGGCAAATACTCCAATCCCTGAATGAGGGCTATTTGAGCACCGCCTTAATTCGCAACCTCGTATTTGAACATCATTCACCTGCAAAACCCCCAACACAAAAATTGAAAACTAGTTGCCATTTCTTTATTCCATCACATTGTGACAATGAAACTGCAGCAAAAAGGGAAAAAAAAAACACAGCATTGTTAAATCAGTGTTGGTTCTAAGCTTGCAGTTCAGGTTTCCTCAGTTGAGGCCAAACCCCCACATTTGTAACAAAAACCACAATCCATAAAACACTAATGACAGTTCATTACCAGAAGCCTTTGAATTCCAGAAAACCTAATAAAAGACAAAAACCTGGACAGAATTCTAAAACCAAATTCAAGCACCATCATAAACTCGAATACATTTGCAACAAAAAACTAAATCCATAAAATCCAAATTACACTTTGTTACCAGAACCCATTCAATTCCAGAAACCCTAATTGCAGGCAAAATCCCACATAGCATTCTGTAACGAAATTCAAGCACATCATCAAACTGCCAGAAAACAACAAAGAAAAAAGAAACACAATTTGCTGTTTCAATCACCGAAACTAAACTCTTTGTTCCTCCTCATTCATTGGAGATCCCATACCCTATTCTCCTTCTTTCCCAGTTGACATTCGCACCTGAAGCCATTGGAGAAAGCGATGCAATCTAAGCTGCTGCTGCTCCTCCTCTTCCTCAATGCGCTCCCCATCTTTGACAAGCATTTGGCTGCTGCTGGGCGTCGTCTTTCCTGTTTCCATTGCCACCCAGGTGATTCTCCTCCCGTTCTTCGTATTGTTGGCAAGATAATGATTTGGGTGAATAAGAAAGCATCACCTAATGCGATTTACGAGCAGCAACAACCCATAAACCCTAAACCCATTGTAGCAACAAAATGTGCAAGCGAGCGAGCGAACGTCGTCGCACAACGCAGTCGCGGGAGTTGCGCATGCGACGCCCGCGACAACAACGACAAACGACTCATTGTAACCTAAAAGGAGTACCGGATGGAAAGTGGATGGGATGACAAAAAGTGCCCTAACTTTGGACAAATCATCTTAGGTTTAGGATGGTGTGAACATGATTAATGGAGATGTTACAAAGGAAAAATGTTTTGAGAAAAAAAGAATAGTTAGGTTTGTTTGTTTGTTGTGTTTTATTTGTTTCAAGTGTTTGTTAGCAATGGTGGAAAATGCATTGGAGGGGTTTCGTTTGTTGTGTGGTGTGCAATTCGATTATTACATGTAGTGGAGTTTCTCTTTTAAAGGCATGATGGCATGAGGTCAATGATTGGTGTTGTTAATTTGCAATGGCGGGAATGGTGTTTTGAAGATGGGGATTTAAGGTGGTTGCTATGGAACTGAGGATCGCTTTAATTAATTATCCAATTAACTATTAGATAATTAATTATCAAAATAGTTAGTTTGATAATTGATGATCTGAATTCAAATAAAATTTAATAATTACTCACCTAAATTAGCAAATTTGATTATCTAAATTATTGAATTAATTAGTCAAATTTAAATAATTATTAAGTTAATAAATTTAGATAATTAATTATCTGATCTTAGATAATTATTTATTTATTATCTGAATTAACTAGAAAATTATTTTATTTAAATTTGATTAATGGATTTTATATTAATACTTGATTATTTAGTTTAATTAATTAGTTCATAATTATTAACTATATTACGTATTAATTATTAATTAGTAAATTATCAACAAATAATTCATTATGAAATATTAAATAATAAACATGAATTTGAGTAGAAGACATTGAAGTACATAGAGAAATATCCATATGTACACCCTTATTGAATGTTTAATGGAATATATAAATTGCATTTAGTTTCAAATTAAAAATAAACTTTCACTTTTCATGAAATTCCATAGTTTGATATACATGTATGTCAACATGATATTGTGAATTACAATGTAGTGGAAAATCATTAATACAACAATTGAACATTAGTCAAAAAAAATAAAATCATAATATTTACAGAGTGGCAACCTAGTTGCACAACTAATTGTACTGATGGAAATAATTGTTGAAATTAGTTAGAAGCAAGTTGAAAGTTTCATATCCAATGAGGTAATGAAAATGCACACATGTGGCATGAATGTGTGTGTTAAAGCCATACATTAGTTGTAACACTAATTGCAAAGTAGTTGTTGATTAAAAGTTACATTTATAGTAGTTGTAATGTAGATGTCACATGCAATTAAATTGCAATTTGTCAAAAAATCAAACATGGTTTATTAAAACCATATATACAATGTGTACATTCTACCATATAAGTGTCTATCTTGCAATTAATTTGCAACTATAACACAACTCCTTGATTTTTTTAATGTAACATTTTTTTATTAATTCTTTGTATTTCCATGGGATAGTTGTAATGTAGTTGTATATTAGTTGTTTTGGAGCTTTAGGCAATGTGGTTGTGGTGATCATAATTTTTCATAGTGTATCATAGGATTTAAAAAAAAAAACCTAATCATGTTTTATGTTGAGTAAAACCCTTGAGGAGGGTATTTACCAAAATTTGACCTCCTTTTCACTCCCACCTCAAAGGCCTTTATTCTAGTAAAGTAGGGCCTACATGATTTAACCTACATTTTTTTTTATCAAAATTATTTTGCATTCAAATGACTTGATCATGTTACATAATTCCTTTTTATATTTCATGATCTGTTTAAAGGTTAGAGCCCAATGGATTTTGATGCATTAGAGTAAAATCCTATTTTATAATGCATTTTCCTTAATGTAAAAAGGTTTTCTGATGGGGGCATAATTTTTCTTGAAATACCATTTTAATGTTTTTTCTTCAAAAAATGGTAATCTTTTGATATCACAATCAACATTTCCTTTAATGAAGGTTAAAATTTTCCATATAAGATGTGCATGAAAAGTGATAAATTCTACCTTCAAAATCCTTTAAATATGTGGAATGGAAATAAATAAAGACTATTTTGGGGAAAAAAAATTAACTTAAAATCTTAATGGTATGTTAATTAAGTTCAATTCACATTATTGATGACATGACTGATAATTTAATACTTTACAATCTTTGGTGATACAACATGGTTTTATGGTAAGTAACAAACATGGCATGATGATGTGACAAGTTGTTATTAACATTATCACTAGATGATAATGTAAATATTAAACTATTAATTGGTTGGTAAAATGTTCAAAATTTGCACATTCTTGCACCTATCATGGGTGGTAACCTATCAATATGGAACCTAGGATGGTAGACTATTAATCATTGTTGAACTTCTCTTTACTATCCCCTTCTTTTTAACATTCTTATTGGAAGTTTTTTCTTGCATGTGAATTTTTATCTAGCACAATTAGATTCATGCTATTCAAGCTTTTTGTAATGTTTTAGCCTATTGACAATGCAAATTTGCAATTGCAACAACAAACATCTATAAGGAGTGCAAGGAGAGGAAGAGACACATGACAAGGAAAAGGAAAATCAACTTAGACACAACTTCATCAAGCCCAATCAAAAGTAGGTACAATGTCATGTGTAATATTAGACATAATGTTAAAAACATGCATAACAGTATGAACAATTATAATGCTAGGAAATGTTGTACCTTTTTTACAATGACAAAGTAACTAGGAATTTTGAAGTTTTGTGTTCGATTTGATGCTATAAATTGGAGCACCTAGCTTTGAAATAATTCAGCCATCCTTACCTTTCAAATGGTACTTACCACACAAAAATGGGATAAGATGGTTGATGAATTATGGAAAATCACACAATTGAAAGACCCTTGCAACAAAAATATGTGCAAAGGTAAATGGAATGGTCTAAATTCTAACTACATGAAAGTCTCAAATTACCATGTGAGGATTAACCACCACATTGCATTCTAGAATTTCCTAATTGAAGAGCATGACTCCCACCATCTTCCAAGGCAATTCAATAAATTTTTTATGATATTATTCATTCAAGCATTCCAAGGAAAGAGGATGAACAACACATTCAAACACGTGAAAAATGTTCAAACTAAGGGCAATGGGGCTTACATGACACTAAATGGACATGATATAAAGGATTATATGTTGGAAAACATGCGAATATTAGACCACAAGCTATATATGCAAATGTAAAAAGACAAAGGTCTAGAAGGAATTTCATAAACTTGGATGATTTCTTATAGTCTAGCCAAGGCAATCAACTTTACAATTTCATCAATCTTGTAAACACTCCATTAGTTGCAATAACATTCACAATTCATCCAACATGGGACCACATGCATCAAATGTAAGAGATCAAATGTCTTCTCCCCAATCATTGAAAATTTGGTAAAAAACAACAAATCCATCATTGAGATTATAAAACACATGACAATCACACAATTGGAGATTGAAAATCACAAAAACAATGTTTGATTACACACAATTAAAAAACAACTATAATATCTCAAGGCCAAAGACAAAAAAATTCGTTAGACTAACAAAAACGTGGTTATTATTTTAATGAGTTTGAGTTTAGCAATGTGCCATGCATTTATTCAAGATAAATAAAAAATGTTTCCAATTTGGACCTACTTTCAAGTTTTAAAAAAAAAATTAATCCAAACAATACCAATGCACACATGAGGTTAATGATGAAAACAAACATGAATAACATAATTAAAAAAGAAAAATGAAAAGATCTAAATGTAGAAAGATGTTGAACCTTTGAATTCATTATTTTTAATATGACAACATTTGTCTTGAAACTGTTGTGTGTGTAATTCGAGCCAAAAAACATTCAACACCTTTAAGGCCTACAATTCCCAAAATATTTTTTCATTAATATTATTTGTGTAGTTCTTAAAATTTCATCACCTTACAAAATTTTTTGCTGAGTTTCAACATCAATGTGTTCATTTTGTTGTTCATCCTTCTTCCTTTCACCTTCAAACTCTAGCTAATCATTTTCATTTTCTAATTGAATCATTAGTGTTTATATTTCTACCATTCAAAATCAAATTGTGTAACATACAATAACACATTATAACATCTAGTAGAAAAAAGATTTGTAAACTTGTTTTCAATATCATATCCCAAAACATCTTTTTCAACATTTTGAAAAAGTTCTCCACCACATTCTTGCCATGAAACAATTGTTAATTAAATAATGTTTCAAGAACAATATGTCACATGTTGATTTGCACCTTGTGGGACACCATCAACCAAGGCAAGAGGGTATACCCTTTATCACCGAGGATGTGTGGCCAAATCCCTTCTTTTGCATTATCAACAACAAACAAGTTTCCATTAGTGATCCAACGATACAAAGAAGAAAGTTATAACTTTTTCACACGCCGTTCACAAAACTTGGAATACCAACAAAGATATCCCAAAATCGTTTCACGTGATCCACAACTACTTGTGATTGAATGTTATCCTTTTGACTTGAAATAATAACAATCACTACAAAATGTTGACCTTTTGGTTTTCGCAAATGTGTTTATGTTGCAATTATGGCACCATGGATTGATGGCAAGTCACAAAAATCCTTAAACCTAGCCTTGATCTCCCCCATCTCATTCCCTTTAAGCCACTTAAGTTGATTATTCAACATTATATTCATGCCCCATGTGAATTCATGCAACACAAAATGCATAATAGATTTTTCAATAGCAAAAAACTTAGAACAATGAAAATATCGAACCACATGAACCAACTTATACAAGTTGCAAGCCATGTGAATACTCACAAACATTGTTGATCAAAACTTGATATTTGTCTTTTCTATCAAAGGCATCAACTTACTTATTAGACATTGCACATTTCCTACTAACATGAAAATGTTCAATCCAATATTGATCATATTGTGTAAGCAAGAAATGGGGTACCATGTGGTTGATCTAGCCTTAACCCAATCATCAAGCTCTTAGCTCCCTAAAAGTTCATAAACACAAAAAAATTTGAAATTGATGAAGGATCATTGCATTGTGCATCATTTCAAAAAAATCACGCATCATCTTTTAAAGAAGACACCTTATGACATTCAACTTTGTCATAACCATGTGTGATCAAATTATGCACCTATAAAACCAATTGTAAGCGTTAGACTAGAAAAACAAATTTCAATGCCACATATTCAAAGGAAAATCGATGTAAAGGATATAATTCAAAGCACATGAAGAAATATAATCTTGAGCACAAGAAAGATCCATTTCTAGCCATCACCAATAAAAAATAAACGGAGAATGCTACATTTTTATGGAAGTAAACTAAACCTTCAAGAACAATTTAAAAACTTCAAGAAGAATGACCATGTCAAATGCACTGAAATGATGATTCTTTTGATGGTTGGCCATGAAGTTGCATTATGGGTTTTGAATGATAGTAGACAATAGGACTCCATGATAAGACAATGCACAATAAGCTTATGGCATTAGGTGTATCATTTACAAGTATGAACAATGATAGGTCAACTTGTTGTTAATATCTTAGTAACATAATTTGTTTATCATGTGTGAACATGGATAACCAATGACCGATTAATTAAAAAGTGAACATGAATTAATTAACTATCATTTTTTTATGGCTTATAATTAAGTGTGAATTAACTTTTAAAATTTATATGTTAAAAATATATATTTGACAATTAGAATTGAACCATAATTTTATTTTTATTGATGAATTTTTGCCAAATTTCAGCCTCAAAATTGTGATTTTCATTTTTGACCTATACAAAGGATCTTTCATGGAAAAATTGACCCAAATCACCAAATTGCAAAAGAAAAAATCCCAATATTTTAATGAGAAATTCCAATAGCTGGTGAAGAATATAGAATTATTTTTTTTAATTTCAACTTTTCATATTTGGCATGTAGCCAAATTTAGCAAAATTATCTTTTGAACGATCATCACTTTGGCTACATTGCAAAATCCTTTTTAAAAAACATTGAATTAGACTTGTTTGACACTTTGATCCACAATGTTTTTCCCATCAATTTTGTGAATATCATCCATTGGAAGATTTAACTAAAATCCAACAATATGATGAGCATAGGAAACTTGAGCTTAATTTTGATTTACCCAAAATTTGGCTATACACAAAATATGAAAGTGAAAATGTTTAAGCATCACTTTTTACTTTTGTGTGCCACCTAAAGACAAAATTTACAAAAAAAAAAATTGCTGATTTTTATTTTCAGTTTTCAATTCCCTATTTTGGCAAGAGCTCTCTTGCTGAACCCCCCCAAAACAAAAGAAATCTCCTTTTAGAGTTTAATTAGAGATTAGAGACTTGTTGAGACCTTGATTAGATATTAAACACCCATATAAGAGACTCATTAGTAGCTTTGATTAGAGATCCAGGCTCACTAGACTCATCAAAACCAGTGTTGTCATGTTCTTACATTTGGTTGGTCCCGATTCCTCCGATGTTAAATTTATAAAAAAAAAAAAA
>Ga0116231_10002843_pt1 | contig 36091 bp, 31 predicted proteins | sample S1TSphgellanicum_2_FD_89695 | JGI IMG/M metagenome (GOLD analysis project Ga0116231, IMG submission 89695) | Host-associated microbial communities from peat moss isolated from Minnesota, USA - S1T2_Fd - Sphagnum magellanicum MG | ecosystem: Host-associated > Plants > Peat moss > Unclassified...
ACGCAACGAGGGGCTGACAGCCCAGGAGGCGATCCACCAAGCGGCGCTGTTGCGTTTCCGGCCGATCATGATGACCACCATGGCGGCCCTGATCGGCGCCATCCCGCTTTGGGTCGGCGGCGGCATGGGGGCCGAGCTTCGCCGTCCCTTGGGCATCAGCATCGTGGGGGGCTTGATCTTCTCCCAAGTGCTGACGCTGTTCACCACGCCCGTCATCTACATCATGTTCGACAACCTGGCCTCCAAGCTTGCGCGTAACAACAAGGAGAGCCCCGCCCGGGAAAGCCCCAATGACGACGGCTATGGCGTGCGGGGTCCAACGCCGGAGGGGTCGCCGTCTTGACGACGATCGACCCGCCGCGCCCGCAACAGTCCGGGCCCGAACCCTCGGGCGCCAATATGTCGGCGGTGTTCATTCGCCGACCGGTCGCCACCACCTTGCTGACCCTGGCGATCGCGCTCTTGGGCGTGGCCGCCTATTTCGTTCTGCCGGTGGCGCCCCTGCCCCAGGTCGATCTGCCCACCATCTCGATCCAGGCCAACGACCCCGGCGCCAGCCCTACTGTGGTGGCGTCCGCGGTCGCGACACCACTGGAACGCCAGCTCGGCACGATCGCCGACGTCACCGAGATGACGTCCCAGAGTGGGACGGGCCAGACCCGGATCACGCTCCAGTTCGGGCTGGACCGCGACATCAACGGCGCCGCGCGGGATGTGGAGGCCGCCATCGACGCGGCCAAGAGCCTGTTGCCGACCTCAAGCCTCCTCAGCCTGCCGACCTATCGTAAAGTGAACCCGGCCTTGCGCCCGATCATCGTGATCGGCCTGACGTCGGACACGCTCGCCACCTATCAGGTCTACGACAAGGCCGACATCCTCTTGAACCAGGCGATCTCCCAGGTTCAAGGCGTCGGAGAAGTCGATCTTGGCGGCGGGGCGTCGCCGGCCGTGCGGGTCGAGATGAACCCGATGGCCATGAATAAGTACGGCATCGGCACCGAGGACGTTCGCGCGGCGATCAGTTCCGCCAACTTCTTCTTGGCCAAGGGTACGATTTCGGCCGGCGGCCGCAGCTATCAGGTCAACACTAACGACCAAGCCAATACCGCGGCCGAGTACAAGAACCTGATCGTGGCCTTCCGCAATAAAGATCCGGTTCGTCTGAAGGATATCGCCGAAGTCATCGACGGCCCGTCGAACCTGCAGAACCTGGGCCTCGTCAACGGCAAGCCGGGCATCATCATCCGGGTGACCCAGTCGCCGGGCGCCAACATCATTACGACGGTCGACAGCGTCAAGAGGTTGCTGCCCCAGCTCCAGGCCGCGCTCGGCCCCCAGATCAAGATCACCACCATCGTCGATAATAGCACCAGCATCCGCGCCTCGATCAACGACGTCGAGACGACCCTTCTGCTCGCCGTCATTCTGGTGGTGCTCGTCGTTCTGATCTTCCTGCGCAACGGAAGGGCGACGCTCATACCCGGTGTCGCCGTGACCGTATCTCTGATCGGCACCCTGGCGATCATGTATGCGCTGCACTTCAGCCTGGACAACCTGTCCCTGATGTCCCTGACCATCGCCACGGGGTTTGTGGTGGATGACGCCATCGTGGTGCTGGAGAACATCACTCGCCACGTCGAGGCCGGTATGCCGCGGATGAAGGCGGCGCTGGTCGGCTCGCGCGAGGTCGGGTTCACCGTCATGTCGATGTCGATCTCCCTGATCGCCGTCTTTATCCCGATCCTGGCCATGGGCGGCTTGGTGGGCCGGCTCTTCCGAGAGTTCGGGCTGACGCTGTCGGCCTCCATCCTGATCTCCCTGGTCGTCTCCCTGACCGCCACGCCGATGATGGCTGCGCGCCTGATCGACGAGCACCCCGGCGAGGGCCGGCACGCCAAGAAGGGCGTCTTCAGCCGTCTGTCCCAGGGCTTCGAATGGGGTTTCGACCGGATTCTTCTAACCTACGAACGATGTCTGGTCTGGGCGCTCGACAACAGCCTGCTGGTTCTCATCAGCCTGATCCTGACGGTGTTTCTGACCGTCTACCTGTACGCGATCGTGCCGAAGGGCTTCTTCCCTCAGGAAGACAATGGCCTACTCGTCGGGCAGCTCCAATCCGACCAGTCGTCCTCGTTCGACAGCACGTCGGCGAAGATGAAGCGGGTGCAGAGCATTATAACCCATGATCCAGCGGTGCAGGCTTCCGCCTCCTATTCCTCCGCGCCCAACGGCTTCACCTTCATCACCCTGAAGCCCAAGAGTGAGCGCAAGATCAGCGCCGACGAGGTGATCGCCCGGCTCCAGCCCAAGCTCGCCCATATCGCCGGCATCAACCTCTTCCTCCAGGCGGCCCAGGACCTCCAGGTCGGCGGCCGCCAAAGCGGCGCCCAGTATCAGTACACTTTGCAAAGCGACGACGCCGACACACTGCGCACCTGGGCGACGAAGATGTACGACGCCATGAAGACGCTGCCGGACCTGGCCCAGGTCAACACCGACCAGCAGGCCCATGCCCTTGAGACCTATATCACCTACGATCGCCAGACCGCGGCGCGGTTTGGCCTGACCGCGTCACAGATCGACACCACGCTCGGCGACTCCTACGCCCAGAGTAGCGCCTCGATCATCTACAATCCGCTGAATCAATACCACGTCGTGCTCGAGGTGGCTCAGCCCTACCAGCGCGAGCCGGATGCGCTGAAGGACATCTACGTCACCTCGCCGAGCGCCAATGTGAGCGCCGCCGGCGTCATCACGGCGCCGACGTCCAGCTCAAGTTCGACCACGAGCGCGAGCTCGGGCGGCGGCGGAGGCTCTGGAATATCGACGACGCTGACCCTGCCGACCGCCGCCTCGATAACGTCCAACGCTGTGACGGCGCCATCGACGACGAGCACCACCGGTATCGGCACTTTCTCGTCCAGTTCGACCACCAGCTCTAGCGGATCGCTGGGCGGGACGACGGGAACCATTACCAGCAGTTCGACCACCGCCGGGGCCACCGTAAGCAACCCCAGCAGCACGACCAGCGCCACGCCAACGGTCAGCTCGACCGGCATCTTCGGCACGGCGCAGACGCCGAAGAGCAAGGTCGGCATGACGGGCCTGTTCGGTACGACCACGGCGAACACCAACCCCACCAGCTATGTCGCCGCTCCCAGCCTCCTCAGCAGCTCGAGCTCGACCAGTGCGCTCACGGCCGGCAAGGCTCTGTCCGGCGCCGGCTCGTCGGCCTCGACGACGGGCGGCGCCACGGCGACCGCGACGGGGGTCGCCGTCTCCACCTCGCCGGAGGCCATGGTCCCCCTCTCCGCCTTCTCCAGCTATGCGCTTGGCAATACGCCGCTGGCGGTCAACCACCAGAACACATCGGTGGCGGCGACGATCTCGTTCAACATGGCGCCCGGCAAGGCGTTGAGCGACGCCGAGCGCGATATCGACCAGGTCAAGGACCAGATCGGTCTGCCCACCACGGTCGTCGGGTCCTTCCAGGGCACGGCTCAGCAATATACCGCCTCCCTCGCCAGCGAGCCGATTCTGATCCTGGCGGCGCTGGTGGCGGTCTATATTGTGCTCGGCATCTTGTATGAGAGCTATATCCACCCCCTGACCGTGATCTCCAGCCTGCCGTCGGCCGGCGTGGGCGCGGTGTTGGCCATGCTGATCTTCAACGTGCAGTTCACGATCATCTCCCTGATCGGGGTGATCCTGCTCATCGGCATCGTGAAGAAGAACGCCATCATGCTGATCGACTTCGCCCTGGTGGCGGAGCGGGAGCAGAACCTGTCGTCGCGAGACGCCATCTATCAGGCCTGCATTCTGCGCTTCCGCCCGATCCTGATGACCACCTGCGCGGCCATCCTGGGCGCCGTGCCGCTGGCGCTGGGGCTCGGCCAAGGGGGCGAGCTGCGCCAGCCCTTAGGGATTTCCATCATCGGCGGGCTGGTGGTCAGCCAGATGCTAACGCTTCTCACCACCCCTGTCGTTTATCTCTACCTCGACAGGCTGCGCACGCGCGGTCGCCGGCGGTATCCCCGGGGCTTGGGCGGCGGGTCCTCGCCCGCCCATGGGCCGCTCCGCGGGCCATCGCGCGGCCCCTCGCCGGCGCCAGCTGAGTAGCCAAGGCTGATCATGACTGAAAACTCCCTTCACCCTTCCCTAACATGCCGCCCTTCTCCTCCCCTGCGCAGCGGGGGAGGGGGACCACGCAACGCGTGGTGGAGGGGGCTTGGGCCGCGTACGCCCCCTCCGTCGGCTGCGCCGCCACCTCCCCCGCTTCGCAGGGGAGGAGAAGAGCGGTCGTTACTGAAAGCTAGCCTAACCGGGATCGCCGCCGCCTCGCTCCTCAGCGGCTGCGTCGTCGGCCCAAACTATGTGCGCCCCACCGCGCCTATCGCCACCCACTTCAAGGAGGCGGAAGGCTGGACCCCGGCCGACCCGCAGGAGTCGATCGACAAGGGGGCCTGGTGGTCCATGTTCAAGGACCCGGTGCTGGACGGACTGGAGCGGCGGATCGCGGTCTCCAACCAGACCCTGAAGGAATATGAGGCGATCTACCGTCAGGCGCACCAGATCGTCGCCGAAGCGCGGTCGCAATACTTCCCCACCGTGTCCGGCAGCCTGGGCGCGCAGCGGAGCAAGAGCGCGACGGGCTCTTCAACGACGGTCGGCGGTTCAACCGCCACGGCGACCAATAACTCCACCGTCGTCGCCAACACCAACAACAATCCGACAAACCTCTATTCGGCCGCCCTGGACGCCAGCTGGGTTCCCGATCTGTGGGGCAAGGTGCGCCGCACCGTCGAGGGCGACAAGGCCAGCGCCCAGAGCGCCGCCGCCAACATCGCCAACTACAAGCTGTCGCTGCAAGCCACCCTGGCGGAGGACTACTTCCAGCTCCGGGTCACCGACGACGAGATCGAGCTCTATCGGGAAACCGTCGCCGACTATCGGAAGTATCTGACGCTCACGATCAATCAGTACAACGCCGGGACCCAGGCCAAGGCCGCCGTGCTGTCCGCCCAGACCCAGCTTCTGAGCGCACAGGCCACCCTCGCGAACTTCGGCGCCAGCCGCGCCCAGTACGAGCACGCCATCGCCATGTTGGTCGGGGTGACACCGGATCAGCTGACGATTGCGCCCGCCACGCTGAGCCGCGACGTGCCGGTGGCGCCGATCGGCGTCGCGTCGACCCTGCTGCAACGCCGGCCGGACATCGCCGCGGCCGAGCGCACCGTCGATTACGCCAACGCCCAGATCGGCATTGCAGAATCGGCCTTCTATCCGACCCTCACCCTGTCCGGCTCGGTCGGCTCCGACGCCACGACGATCGGCAACCTGTTTAGCGCCTCGTCCAGCCTGTGGTCTGTCGGCGCGTCTGCGGCCGACACGCTGCTGGACTTCGGCCAGCGCCGCGCCGAGGTGCGAGCCGCCCGCGCCGTCTATGACCAAGATGTCGCCACATACCGCCAGACAGTCCTGACCGCCTTCCAGAACGTCGAGGACGAGATTGCGGCGCTGCGCGTCTACGAACAGCAGGAGGCCGTAGAACTGGAATACGAAAAGGCGGCCAAAGAGGCGGTGCAACTCGATCTCAACGAATACAAGGCTGGGATCGTCGACTACACCACCGTGATCACCGCCCAGACCGCCCAGCTCTCCGCCTCCCAGAACGTGCTGACGGTCCTGGAGTCGCGCCTATTGGCCAGCGTGCTCCTGGTCGAATACGTCGGCGGCGGCTGGACGCCGGCGGATTTGCCGAAGAGTTAGCGAGAGCCCGGCCGCGACCTCACCCCTGCTGCCCGTACCCTTTGAACTGGGCGAACACCGCCGCCATCTGGGCGTCGTCCAAGACGTTCGGACCGCCGATGGCGAGCGTTCCCCAGTAGACCGCGGCCTGCTCTTCGACCTCTTCGGCGATGGCGAGCGCCTTAGCGAGCGTCGGCGCGCCCACGATCTGGCCATGGTTGGCCATGAGGCAGGCGAGCCCGCCGTCAAGCGCCTCGGCTACAGCCTGCGCTAGCGCCGCCGTGCCGAAAGTGCGATAGGGCGCCAGCGGGATCAGGCTCCGGCCACCTACCGCGACCATGTAGTGAAAGGCTGGAATGGGGCGGCCGGCGCAGGCCAGGATGGTGGCGTGGCGGGAGTGGCAATGGACGACGGCGTTCATATCGGGACGCCTCGCGTACAATTCCGAATGCATCCGCCACTCGCTCGACGGCTTCGGCGCGCCGGCTGGCGCACGCCCCTGGGCGTCCAATCGAACGATAGAGTCGGCGGTGAGCCGGTCGGGAACGACGCCGCTTGGGGTGACGAGCAGACCGTCCGGCAGCCGGGCCGACACATTGCCCGATGTGCCGCTGTTGAGGCCGCGGTGCGCCATCGCTTGCGACACCTCGACGATCTCGTGGCGCAGGCGTAGCTCCTCGTCGTCTGTCATGTCGCAAGGCCTTGGAGGCGGCGGAACGCGGTCGGTTCGCCAAAGCCCGCCGCGACGATGCGCGGGATCGCCTCGGCGAGGGGTTCGACCGCAACGGCCATATGGTAGGCGTTGGCGTGGATGAGCGTCTTAGCGTCGAGCATCAGGCCGACGTGGCCCCGCCAAAACACAAGATCGTTCCGCTTGAGATCGTCGACGGTCCGGACGGCTGCGCCCAGCTTGGCTTGCATGTCGCTGTCCCGAGGGGCCGGTCGCCCGCAAGCGTAAAGCGCCTGCTGCACCAACCCCGAGCAGTCCAGTCCGACACTGTCGCGACCGCCCCAGAGATAGGGCGCGCCCAGATAGCGCAGGGCGACGGCGGCCGGATCGCGCTCGACCTCGCCCAGGGCGGCGAGATGGCTGACGGGCGCCCAGCCGCCCTCGACAAGCCTGGCGAAACGCCCCTCGACCGCCTCGACCGCGACCAAAGCGTTGGTGGAAAGGCACAGAACCGGCGGCGCCTTGATCGAGGCCTGGCCGAACACGTATGTGCGCAACGCTCGTACCCAATGGGTCGGGGCCGGTCCCAGCGGCGACAGCGCCTCGCACGGCGCCCAGCCCACATAGCCGTCGCGCCGGGCCTGGCCGTAGGCGAAGCCGGCGCGGGTCGTCAGGACCTCAAACCGCTCGCCAAACAGCAGTTGATCCATCTGCTCGGCGGTCGCCTCGGGCGAACGGCGGAGCGCGCAGGCGGGGACGGCCACCTGCGTCGGCTCAGGCGCGACATAGCGCGCCGCCGCTACGCATCCCTCCAGAGCGATATCGGCGAGATCCCAGCCCTCTTCCGCCCCGATGCGAAGCGCCAGGGTGAGCCGGGGATCGAGCGGCGGCATCATGGATGCTGTCCGGCGCCATACCGCCCCTGGATCATAGCGAACAGCGCGCGGATGGCTTGGGCCTCGGCGCCCATCGGCCAGCCCGGGCGACTGCGTGGGTTCCAGGCGAAGATGTCCAGGTGCACCCAGGCGCCCATCTCGGGCGCGAACCGCTTCAGGAACAGGGCGGCGGTGACAGAGCCCGCCTGAGCCCAGGCGTCGGCGTCGTTTTTCAGGTCGGCGATATCGCTATTCAGCGCCTCGGCGTAGCCCGCCCAGAGCGGCATCCGCCAGAGGGGGTCGGCGACCGCCGTCGAGGCGGCGGCGATCTCGGCCGCCAGCGTCTCGTCGGCCGTGTAGAAGGGGATGACTTCGGGACCGAGCGCCACGCGGGCCGCCCCTGTCAAGGTCGCCATATCGATGGTGAGAGCTGGTGCGAGTTCACCGGCGCGGGTCAGGGCGTCCGCCAGGATCAGGCGCCCCTCGGCATCGGTATTGCCGATCTCGATCGATAGGCCCTTACGCGAGGCGATCACATCGCCCGGCCGCATCGCGTCGGCCGAAATTGCGTTCTCCACGGCCGGAATCAACACCGCCAGCCGGATGGGCGTTTGGGCGCCCATGATCATATCGGCCAACCCTAGAGCGTGGGCGGCGCCGCCCATGTCCTTCTTCATCCAGCGCATACCCGACGACGGTTTGATATCCAGACCGCCGGTGTCGAACACGACCCCCTTGCCGACCAGGATGACCAGGGGCGCGTCGGCGCCGACGCCGGGAGCCGACCAGGTCAGCTCCAGCATCCGCGGCGCCCGCTCAGGCGCCGCCGCACGGCCCACGGCATGTACGGCGGGATAGCCGCTCTCCAGGAGAGCGTCGCCCGCCACGACCTCCAGGGTCGCGCCATGGGCTGTGGCGAGGACGTGCGCGATGGACTCGATCTGGCGCGGCCCCATGTTGTTGGCCGGCGTATTGACCATGTCGCGGGCGAGCGCGCAGGCGTGGGCGATCCGCTCGACATCGGCGAGAGCGGCCTGTGTCGCGACCGTCAAGCGAGGGCGGCGTGCGGCGGGCGCTTCGGCCTTGTAGCGGTCGAAACCGTAGCTCCCCAAAGCGAAGGCGAGCGCCGCCGCGGTGGGATCGATCCCGTCGGGCAAGGTCTGATAGGCGTAAACACCGGGCGGAAGTTTGCTGGGCAGGCCGCGGAGCGCCATGGCCTGCACCCCCGCCTCAGGCCCGACGCCGAAGAGCACGCGTGCGACACCGCCGGCGCCGTCGGCCACCAACAGGACCTGGCCAGCCTTGGCCGTGAAATCGTGCAGGTTGGCGGCGGCGATGGCGGGGGCGTCCAGGCCCGACAGGGCGGCGGCGTACGACTCCCGCGTCACGACCTGGATCGGGATGGCGCCGTCGCCGGCCGCGCCCAGGGCCAGCACATCTGATATCGCGTGTCGCAAAGCGCGACCTCCTTCCTCACGGGACCCAAATTGAAGTCCGCCGGATCATAGTTAACGCTTCATTGACTTCGGTCAGGCAACTTGGCGTCGTCTTGGTCTAGCAGAGGCGCCTTCGATATGTCTCCTAAGCGACCGCGCGCCGCAACCGCCCTCGCTGTCCTGTTCACGCTGACCGCTTCCTTTGGCGCGACCGCCGCCTTCGCCTGGCCGTTCGGGCCGCCGCCGCCCAAGCCTGCGCCCGCGTCCGCCACACCCGCCGCCTCAGATGGGACTGCGCCATCCCCGCCCGCTCGACCTGCGTCGCCGCCCAAGCGCGCCACGGCTGAGGAACGCGCCGCGGCCGACCGGCTGGATCCCCTGTCCCGCTCCGCCTTCTGGTCGCGCGAATTCGATAGCGATCCGACCGATGCGGCCGCAGGCGTCGAGCTCGCGGTCGCGCTACGTCTGCTCGGTCACTATGAGGAGGCCGCGGCCACAGTCACCCGCGTGCTCGTACTTCACCCCGACAACCTGCCGGCGCTGCTTGAGAGCGCGCGCGCCTATATCGAAATGGACAAGGGCTTCTATGCGCTCGAACCGCTGAAGAAGGCGCAAGCGGCCGCGCCCCGCGACTGGGCGGTCTACATGCTCGAAGGCGTGGCTCACGAACAGAACGAACAGCCCGACGACGCCCGCACCGCCTATCTCCAGGCGTTGGATCTCTCGCCGAACAATCCTGCGATCCTGTCCGATCTTGCGCTCTGGTACGCCAAGCGGGGGGATACCTGCCAAGCGGAAAAACTGTTGCGCACGGCCTCGGCTCAGCCCGCGGCCACCGCCCAGGAACGTCAGAACCTGGCCCTGGTATTGGGTATGGAAGGGCGCTTCACCGAGGCTGAGCGTCTCATGCGCCAAGACCTGCCGCCGCCTATCACCGACAATAATCTGGCGTACCTAAGGGCGGAGGCTGCGACGCCGCGGTCGCCCAACACAGGGGCTGGCGCCTTTTGCGCTCAAAGCTGACGGGGCGCCCAAACCTAATGCCGCGACGAGGTCGCGGTCGGCTTGTTTTGGGGCTTGAAGGTGTCCTGGATCTCGATGATGGCGGGGCCCAGGATGACCACGAAGAGGACCGGCAGAAAGAATAGGATCATCGGGACGGTGAGCTTGGCCGGCAGCTGGGCCGCTTTTTTTTCGGCCGCCGCCAGACGCATTTCACGGTTTTCCTTGGCCATGACCCGCAAGGCGCCGCCGACGGCGGTGCCATACCGCTCGGCCTGAATCAGCGCGGTGGCCACGCCCTTGATGCCCGGATGGTTGGTGCGCTTGGCGAGGCCCTCATAGGCCATGCGCCGTTCGGGCAGATAGCTGAGTTCGGCTGTCAGTAGCGACAGTTCCTCCGCAAGCTCGACCGACGAGGGACCGATCTCGCTCCCGACCTTTTGAAGCGCCGCCTCCACCGACATGCCCGATTCCACGCAGATCAGCAGCAGGTCCAGCGCGTCCGGAAAGACCTGCATGATCGACGCCAGGCGTTTTGCCGCCCGGTTCTTGATATAGACGATGGGAGCGTAGTAGCCCGCGACGAACGCGCCCACGGTCGCGGCCAGGCGGTGCGTAGGCGCCAGCTTCGATGCATGTAGGACGTAAAGGTACAGGATCGCTAAGATCAAAAAGACGAACGGTGTCGTCAGTCGGAAGAAATAGAAGGTTGTGAGCGGCTTTGGCCCGCGATAGCCCGCCTGGGCCAGATTGTCGGCGACGTTGGGATCGGCGAGGTACTTGGTCAGGTTCAAGCGATCGACGATGGTCTTGGTGAAGCCCGCGTCGCTATGGCGCAACGCGCCCTCGCGAATGTCGTCGCGAGATCTTCGACGCAACTCCTCTCGCCGATTGGCGACGGACTTCAACCGCTCGTCGAGCTTATCGCCCTTCATCATGGGCGCTACGATCGTCGTCGCCGCCCCGAAACAAATCAGGGCCGTGACCATAGCTAGGATGTTCTGGGGGTTGTCGACGAAGGCGACGACGTCCATCGCAAAAAGCCCCTAGAATTTGAAGTTGATCATGCGGCGCATGACAAAAATGCCCGTCCCCATCCAAATGACGCTGCCGAACAGCATCGTATGGCCGCGGGGGTCGTGGAACATCGGCGCCATGTAGGACGGAGTCATCAGCTGGATAAGGATCATCACGCCGGGCGGCATTGCGCCGATAATGAAGGCCGAGGCCACGGCTTCGCCCGATAGCGCCTTGATCTTTTCCACCATCAACTTGCGGGCGCGCAACACGCTTGAGAGGTTGCCCAGCGCTTCCGCGAGATTGCCGCCCGTCTTCTGCTGGATGGCCAGCACGATGGAGAAGAAGCGAACTTCGGCGGTCGGCATACGGGTGTACAGCTTCTCCAGCGCCTGCTCGGTCGATAGACCAATGGCCATATTCTCGACCAGGCGCCCAAATTCCTCGCCTAAGGGCTGGGGCGACTCGCGCGCGATCACCTTGAGGCACTCGTTGATGGGCAAACCGGACTTTACGCCCCGCACGATGATGTCGGTCGCGTTCGGAAATTCCGCCGTGAACTTCTGGCGACGCCGAGCCGCGAGCATCCCGATAGTCCAACGAGGCGCGCCGATCGCCGCACCGGCGCCAAGCGCCAGGGCGATAAGAAGATTATGGGAAAACACGATGGCGGCCAGCATAAGCGCCACGCCGAGCACCGCGGAAACGATCCAGAAAGTCTGGATCGATATCGAAAGGCCCGTCTGGCTCAGGCGCGCGTCAAGGCTGAGGGACTGTTTGCGCTGAGCCCGGTCGACCGTCCTCAGGTTCTGAACGATCTGGCGACGGCGGTTCGCCGCGACCTCCGTCGTGCTGCGCCGAACCTTTTCCACCTTGCCGGTCGCGGCGATCGTCTGGACGCGCTTCAAGGTCTTGGCCTGGCCGTCGCCGGCGCCGACGAAGACAAACCCTAAGCCCGCAATGGCGACCACAGCGAGGAGCGCGATCAGCATCAAAGGCATGGCGCGTTACTCCGCAGCATCCAGAGCCTCAGCCAGTTCGCGCTCCAAGCCATAGTAGCGCGCCCTGTCCCAGAACCGAGGCCGCGCGATACCTGTAGAGCGGTGACGGCCTGCTACCTTGCCGGTCGCCTCCTCGCCCGTGATCTCATACAGGAAGAGGTCCTGGGTGATGACCACATCGCCTTCCAGACCCACCACCTCGGTGATGTGGGTGATGCGGCGGGAGCCGTCACGAAGACGCGTCGCCTGTATGATCACGTCGATCGAGCCGACGATCATTTCCCGAATAGTCTTCGAGGTAAGGCCGTAGCCGCCCATGGTGATCATGGATTCGAGACGGCTGATGGCTTCGCGGGGGCTGTTGGCGTGCAAGGTGCCCATGGAGCCGTCGTGGCCGGTATTCATCGCCTGCAAGAGATCGAAGGCTTCCTCGCCGCGCACTTCGCCGACGATGATCCGCTCGGGACGCATCCGCAGGCAGTTCTTCAAAAGATCGCGCATGGCGATCTGGCCCTGGCCCTCCAGATTGGGCGGCCGGGTTTCCAGGCGCACGACGTGGGGCTGCTGGAGTTGGAGTTCGGCAGCGTCTTCGCAGGTCACCACCCGTTCGGTCGGATCGATGAAGGCGGTCAGGGTGTTCAGCAACGTCGTCTTGCCCGAGCCCGTACCGCCCGAAATCAAAACGTTACAACGCGATGCGCCGATCACGCCCAATACCCGCGCGCCTTCGGGGCTGATCGAGCCGAACTGGACCAGGTCGCGCATCGTCAGCTTGTCTTTGCGGAACTTCCGGATCGTCAGGGTCGGGCCGTCCAGCGCCAGCGGCGGGGCGATCACGTTGACGCGCGAGCCATCGGGCAGGCGGGCGTCGCATATCGGTGAGCTTTCATCCACCCGCCGGCCGACCTGGCTGACGATCCGCTGACAGATGTTCATCAGCTGCTGATTGTCGCGGAAGCGGACGTTGGTGAGCTGGACCTTGCCGCCCACTTCGATGAACACCCGGCCGGCGCCGTTGACCATGATGTCGGCGATGTCGTCGCGCGCCAATAGCGGCTCTAGGGGGCCGTAGCCCAAGACATCGTTGATGATGTCCTGGACCAGGTACTCCTGCTCGTTGCCGGACATGGAGACGTTCTTGATCGCCACCAGTTCGGCGACGATGTCTCGAATTTCGCCCGCCGCCGCCTTGGCGTCGAGCTGCGCCAATTGCGATAGGTCGATCGTGTTGAGGAGCGCCGTATAGATCGTGGTTTTGGTGGCGTGGTAATAGTCGCTCTGTTCGCGGACGACCTCTGTGACGGCGCGCTGGGCCGTGGCGACCGTAACACCCTGAGCCGCCCGAAGTTGATCGAAGCCAGCGGTGTGACGAGGCGCCGACGGGGCGGGAGCTTGAGCGGCCCTGGCCTCGTTCGTGGGCGGCGGCGCGGCGGAAGACTTAGCCACCTCGCGGGCGGTCGCGGGCTCCAGCCGCTGGGGGCGTGTGGAGACATCCACGCCGGCCGGCGCCAGCGGAGGCGGAGGCGGAATACTGGGAGCGGCGGCCGTACTGCGCTTGCCGAACATGGGGTTCGCCTCAGGGCCGCTTGACCAGCCGCTCGATGAGCGACTTGGTCTTTTGAACGGGAACCTCCCGGCGGGACAGGGTTTGGGTAAACTGGCTGAGCCCCTCGGCCGCTTTGGCCCGCGGGTTCACGTCATGGATCATCTGGCCGTTGTTGGCCGCTTGACCGAACAGTTTCGGGTCGAACGGCAGGCACAGCATCGGCTCGACGCCAAGCGCCTTGGCGAACTCCTTCACTGGGATTTCGGGGCGGCCCGGAACGCCGACCTGGTTCAAGATGAGCTGGGCCGGCGCATCGTTTGGCCGCGCCTTCTTCAGGAGATCGAACAGGTTCTTGGCGTTGCGCAAGGACGCCAGATCCGGCGCCGCGACGATCACGACCTCATCGGCGGCGAGCAGCGTCCTGCGCATCCAGGCGGACCAGCTGTGGGGCAGGTCGAGCACCACATAGGGCGCGGTGGTGCGTATCTTGGCCAGCACCTCCTCGTAAGCCTCGGCCGGCGCTTCATAGTCGTCGTCGAGCGATGCGGGGGCGGCGAAAAGGCTCAAACGCTCCGTGCACCGCGCCGTCATCCGATCGAGCAAGACGGCGTCGAGGCGGTCGGGCTTATCGAGCGCGTCGGCGAAACCCTGGATGGGGTCCTGGTTGAAGTCCAAGCCGGCCGTCCCGAAGGGCAGGTCGTAGTCGATCAAAACCGTGCCGGACTGCATCTGCTCGGCCAAGCCATAGGCGACATTATGCGCCAGGGTGGAGGCGCCGACACCGCCCTTGGCCCCGACGAAAGCGATCGTACGTCCGACGAAAGGCGTCGCCGGGTCGGCGTAGAGGGTCGTGACGGTGCGCAAAAGTTGCAGCACCTGGAAGGGAGGGACGAGGTACTCGCTAACGCCCCGGCGCATCAGTTCGCGATACAGGGCGATGTCGTTATGCGCGCCGATCAGCACGACCTTGGTGCCAGGATCGCAAACCTCGGCCAGGCGGTCCAAACCCGCCAGCAGCGCCGGGGCGGGGTCCAGGGACTCGACGATGATCAGAGCGGGCGTCGGCTGAGTCTGGTAAAGCTCGAGCGCCTCAGCCAGGCCGCCCTGACGCACCATGGTCTTGGCGCGGGACAGACGCCGGTCTGTGCCCATCTTTTCCGCCAAGGCATAGGTCTCCGCCCGACGGCAGAAGGCGTGGATCGTGATGCGCGGGACCGACGCCTCGCCTAGCGGTGCGTCAGCGACCAAGGGCGGCGCGCTGGGCGCGGAGATCGGCGCCAGCTCGTGGCCAGGCGACGGGTCGCTGGGCGTAAAGCCGGATGGGGTGAAGCCGAACTCGTCTTCGTCGTCGAACTGGTCCAGGTCGGCGTCAAAACCGGGTTGGGCGGGGCGGGAGATCATCGTCCGGTCTCCCTAAAACCAAGCCAAAAACGGACTCGCGGAGTGGGGGCGCGCATCATTGGGTCACCTGGCCAGAGGCCTGGCTATCCTGGCTCGACGAGGTCACCGACCCGTGACGATATTTATTCAGCACGTCCACGCGGCGCAGGGGGTCGCGCCCGTCGGGGGCCGCGGGCGCCACGAGATCGTGAGGGTCGGCCACTTCCATGGCGATATTGGCGGTGACCGAACATCCGAAGTGGGTCGAAGGCCGATTTGAGCCTGTCGAGGTCAGATTGTCCCAGGCCTTGCTGCAATCCACGTCGGCGCGGCGCACGCCGTCGAAGCTGGCGTAGACGGGCGGATTGGGCGAGCCTGCCGGGTCGTAGTCGACGACCTTGACCAAGGAGGGCGGAGCGCCAAGCCGAGCCAAGAAGGCGTAGATGGACTGAGCCGTGCGCCGCGCCAGAACCGGATCTGCGCCGGTCGCCGGCGCGCCGATCTCAATCGGGCCGCCGCCGCTGTCCCGCCAGCGCCGCATGAAGGCCCCAAGCGCGGTCTGCTGATTGGGTGAAAGGCCCTCGGCGTGGATCGCCAAGCTGACCCGGTCGGGGACCACCTGGTCTACAAGCGCGTACTGCTGGGTCGGTGTGATCGCCTGAAGGCCCACAGCTTCGGGCGGGGCCGAGCCGCACGCCGCCGTCAGCGCGCTCAAAGCCACGGTAAAGGCGACCAGGCGCCCGGAGATCGACGGCGCGGGCGACGCAATTTTGCGGATCATGATGCGATTACTCCACGACATAGCCGAAGGGACCCTGATAGGTCTTGCCTGGAGGCGGGGTTGACGGCTTGTTGAACCCCTTGTTCAGCTCGCCCAGCAACGCCGTGGACAGGTCGTCGGCGATCTGCAGACCGTCCGCCGGCGTCTGAATCTGGTCCGGGCGCACCGACTTGACGAGATAAGGGGTGACGATGATCACCAGCTCCGTCTCGGAATCCTGGTAGTCGCGGGAGCGGAACAGCGCGCCCAAGGTCGGCAGCTGCATGAGGCCTGGCAGGGCGCTGATGTCCTGTTGGGTCACCGATTCCAGCAGGCCGGCGATCATCATCGATCCGCCGGACGGCAGCTCCACCGTCGTCGCGGCCTTACGGACGCTGATGCCGGGATAGGTCGTGGTGGACGAAGAGCTTGTCGATGTGCTGGTGATGCCGCTCGCCCCGGCGACCGTCAGGGCGCCGACGCTGGTCAGAACCGAATATTCCGTCGAAATCTTCAAGGAAATGAGGCCCTTGGACAGGACCACCGGCGTAAAGCCCAGACCGACGCCGAAGGATTGGTAGGACACGCTCGACGTCAAGGCGCTGCCGTTGGGCACGGGGAATTGGCCGCCGGCCAGGAAATTGGCCGCCTCGCCCGACACGGTGGTGAGATTGGGTTCGGCGAGGGTGCGCACGAGGCCGACCTGCTCGAAGGCGCCCAGAACGGCGTCCACGCCCTGGGTGCCGGACTTGTTGAAGGCGGAGGTGATATTCGCGGTCAGGCCGCCTTCCAGATTGCCGTTCACCCCGTAGGTGGCGGCCGTGGACAGACCGAACTGGGTTCGACCGACGTCGCCGATGAGCGCATTCAGGTTGACCCCGAGCTGCTTGATGATCTGCCGGTTAACCTCGACGATGCGGACCTTCAGCATCACCTGCTCAGGCTGGGCGACCGATAGCATGTTGATCACATCGTCCGGCTTCGCAACAAAGGCCTGAGCCACACGCACCGCCTTGTCGGCGTCCGAGGGGCTGGCGACCGTCCCGCTCAAAATGACGCTTTCATTAATGGCCTCGGCCTGCACCGAGGACCCCGGCAGAACCTGCATCAGGGTCTCGTCAAGGGCCGACACATCCTGGTCGACGCGGACGTTCAAGCGGAGGATCTGGCGGCCGGCCGCGTCGGCGAAGATGGCGTCGGTCTGGCCCGCCGATAGACCCATGACGATGTATTTCCGAGGGCTGGAAACTTCTATATTGGCGACCTTGGGATCGGTGACGCTGGCGAATGTCGCCTCGACCGGCAACTCGATCACAGCGGATTTGCCCCGCGGCAGCGCCAGTGTCCGGGTGACGCCGCCTGGCCCGTTGAGGTCGACCGAGACCGTTCGCCCCACCGGCGCGCCCGCCATGTCCACATCTGACGGCCGTGAACCGACGGTATGCCAAGGCCCAGGCGCCTGGGCGCTCGCCTTGGCCGCCAGCAAGCAACTGCAGGCGAGCGCCAAAGCGGCCAGATGGGCGAGTACGGTGCGCAAGGCGAAACTCTTCATTGGGTCACCATGACCGAACTCGATCCCCCAGGCGTAAAGACACGGACGACGCCGCTATTGCCGCTCGCCCCGCCAGACGTGGCTGGCCCCGCCGCATCGGCGTAAGATCGCAAGACAAAGGTGAGCTGACCGTCGTTCTTGGCCACGACCAGTTGCTGGGCCTGGTCTGGACTGACCTCCACCGTGGCGGTCGCGCCGATCTGAGCAATCCCCTTGTCGGGTCCGACGTTGCTCTGGTCGATCGCCAGAACGCGGACGTTGTTCAGAACCACGCGCGCGGCGAAATGCTTATCTTTTCCAGCGGGGCCGGCGGATCCAAGCCCATCGTCGCGATCGAGCTGCTGGCTCAGAACGATATCGACGTGATCGCCGGGGAGAATGAAACCGCCAACCGCGCTTTCCGCCGTCAGCGGCAAAGCCATGGCTCGCATCCCGGGGTCGAGGGTTACCGCCATCACGCCGGCCGCCCCAGCGCGCACCAGTTTGGATCTTAAGACCGGCTCGCCGGCCAAGATCGGCATCCGAACGAGCGTCCCCACCACGGACGTTAGGGCCGGGCTCGGACCCGATACCGCCACCTTCGCGGCGTCGGCCACGCGCGTCGCGGCGCCGGTCAGGTTCTGGCCTGGCGTGACCGTAGGCGGGCCATCGACGATATAGGCGGGGTTGGTAGCGTCGGCTGGCCAGGCCTGCCAGGACACATCGGGCGTATCGATCCGATCGCCCACCGCCAAGTCCCGCTTGGCGACAAGCACCTGCACCGTCGGGTGCGACGGCGCTGTCGCGTGGGGCTGGTTCGCCGCCATGCCCCTCACCAGCACTGCGACGCACGCCATCCCAGCCAGCACCGCCACAGCCAGGATGATCATTCGGACAGGATTCATAGGCGGGGCATCCAAGGATCGCCGAGGCGATCGCCGACTTACGCATTAATGCCCTGCGAGTCTGAACGACGCTGGTTAACGCCCGCCTAAGGCGCAGGCCCGCAAGCGTCTCCCCTGAGCGTAATTAGGTAATCGGACGGAACAGTCTGACTACTGAATCACGCTCCAAGCTCAAAAAGTTAGAGCGCGATTGATCCGAAAACCGGTTGCCGCTTTTCAAGGACACGCGCCGTAGAGCGTTTTCCGCAAAAGCGGAACCGGCTTTGCGGTCAGAAAACGCTCCAAGTATTTGAGTTATAGCCCTTTTTATCCGACCCGATCGATTCGATCAGGTCGGAAAGGGCTCTAGCGAAGTATGATCGCTTGACAGATGGCGCTCGCCGGAAACGCGGCAAGGGCGCCAAACGCGATGGCGACGCCATAGGGCACGTCGCCCTTTGGCTCCAGCAATCGGCCGACCCAGGCAGGTCCTTTGGCCGTCAGAAAAGCCGGGGTGGTCTTGCGCGCCGCCAGCAGGCCGACCGCCAGGGCGCCGCCCGCGATCGCCGTCCAAGCCAGGAGGGATCCTACAGCCGGCCAACCGAGCCAAAGCGCCACCGCCGCGAAAAGTTTAGCGTCTCCGCCGCCGATCCACCCCGCGGCGAACATGGCGATCCCGCACAACAGAGCCACGACCCCAACAATCAAGCACAGGCCGATCACGGCCGGCGACAACCCCATCAGCAGCGCCGCTGGGGCAAAGGCGATCGCCAACGCCGCCGACATACGATTGGGGATGAGAAAGGTGGTCGCATCCGTCAGCGCCGCCATCAGCACCAACAGCGGGAAAACTGCGACGATGAGAAGATGCAGAACGGCGATCATGTCAGACCCTCGACCACAAGCGGCAGGCTATCGCCGGTTAGTCTGATCACGCGCATCTAAAGGAAGCGTTGCGTTGACGACGTTGTGGCGTGCAAACGCTTGAAGCGCGCGATGCTTCGCGCTCGTTCGGGCCGCTAGCCACACGTGCGTCAGTGTGTCGCTAGGTTATTACCGATATTATTGAACTGATTGCCGATTCCGTTAAATACCGCAGACATGGCGCCGATAACGACCAAAGCGATCAAGGCCGCGATAAGGCCGTATTCGATAGCGGTAGCGCCCTGCTCGTCATGAATGAACGCGAGGACGATAGAAAAAAAGCTTGGGCTGCGGGATAGCGCGATTGACAACTCTCCCACAGCCCAGGTTTCTGAATAATTTTTGACGTTAGTGCGAAACGTTGTTCGCGATGTTGTTGAAGGTACCCTTCAGATTGCTGCCGACGGCGCTGACGGCGCCGATGATGACGACGGCGATCAACGCGGCGATCAGACCATACTCGATGGCCGTCGCGCCCGACTCGTCCTTCATAAAGCGCGAAACGAATTTGTTCATGATAGGTCTCCTAAGTTGCCAAGCGGGCGGAAGTTGCGAAGCGGAACTGGGTCCTGAGCACGTCAGCCGCTCGCTTGACCCAAAACACATGATCAAAATGCCTGAAGCTCGTTAATACGAGGTGAAAGCAAAGCGTAGCCGAAAAATATTTATCCTTTGCCTTTATTTACCACGTCAGGTTCCATTGTCTAATTATGGGACAGAAATAAAGGATTCACCGATATTAATCACGCTTAAGGATTATGAAAATTAAGTGGGGCATAGTTTGCACCCCGTCGGCGCCTCATAACCGCTGACATCATGGGCGGAAATATCGATTTAAGCCCCGCCCCTCTTCCCCGCCCCTCTTCCCCGAACGTGTTCCGCGGAAGAGGGGGATCGCTGCACGACGCCTGACGCCCCCAGCTTGAGACTTTGTTGACCATTCGCGCGCAAGGTCGCAACAGGCTGCTTCTAGCGGCCATGCCTCAGATTAAAGGCCTTCGGAGAGCTAACCTCATGCGCCCGCCGTTCAGCTGCGCCATTTTAGCCGCCCTTACGCTGGCGGCGCCGCCCGCAACCGCGCTCGCGATGCTGGTGCCGATCAATCATGCGGAGCGCATCAGCGTGCGCGGCGCCGCCGCTTCGGTCGTCGTCGGCAACCCGGACATCGCCAATGTCACCGTCGTCGACACCCATACCTTATATATTATGGGGCGCGGAGCCGGCTCGACCAATATTGTCGTCTTGGACAAGGCGGGGCGCCCGATATTCTCGGGAGACGTCACGGTCGCCGCATCGGGCACGAACGTGAGGCTCTACCGTGGCGATCAGCCAGTCCTGGTCAATTGCACCCTAGGTTGCGTCGAGGTGAAAGAAGCCGATACGCAATCGAGCCCAAGCGTGAGCATAAAAGGCGCAGCCGGCGCGCGCAGTAGCATGGGCGGGGCGACGATTTCGACCATGCCCTAAACCAGGCGCCTCAGGGTCCCTGGACCTGGAAACCGTCCTTACGCAGGCGCGCGGGCACACCGTCGGGTCCAACCAGGTGTCCGACGCCGACGACGATCAGGACGTGCGCTCGAGCCTTACCCCCGTCGCCTTCGCGGAGCAGGGCCTCGATCCGCGCAGCGAACCGCTTATTCCGATCGACCAGCAGATGCTGGTACACGTCCGGGGCCTCGCGCTTCATCGGCCCAAGAGCCTCGACCTCAATGGCGTGGACATCGCCGCGCGCCCAGTCCGCCGCCAAGCGCTTGAACTCGTCCGGATCGTCCTGGATTTCGTCCAGGGTCTCGTTAAGGGATTCGACCTGATCGGCCATGGGCGCGTCGGCGAAGAAACCGATCTGCTCGGCCACCGTCTCGAAGGCTTCGCGTCGCGCCGTCGGCGGGGCGGCCTTGGACAACTGCTGCTCGACGCCGAGATCGGCGCGCGCGCCCTCCCCCTGAAAGTCCAGCACGGACAACGTCAGCTCCGCCAGCCAAGGCTTCAGGCGTTGCACGTTCTCCAGCGGCAGGTTCACGGCTTTAGCGGTCTGCTCCACCTTGGCCCAGACGACCGGTCCCACGGTCGCCGACAAGGTCTGGTCCGCCGGTAGCAGTCCGCGCTGAAGCGCCAACTGCCGAGCCTCCGCCTGACCGGCCGCATCGATCGGAATCTCGAACCAGATGGCGTCGGCGTCGGCCAAGTCGTGAGCCAGCGCAGGCGTCAGCCATGTCGTATCGGCCGAGAGCAGATGGACCGAACCGAACAGGGCGATGTCGATCTTGCCGCTATGCACATGCCAGATCGGCGGGTCGGCCAGCGCGGGGGAGGCGATGGTGAGAAGGGCGAGCGATAAGGCTATTAGAGCTCCCTTCCCCCTCGATGGGGGAAGGGGCAGGGGATGGGGGTGCTCGCGCCGCCGGTGACGATAAAGAACTGACAACACCTCTCGCGCTCCTTCTTTCATCGACGGCGCCGTACCCCCATCCCATCCCCTGCCCCTTCACCCATCGCGGGGGCAGAGGTCAAAAGAGTCATCGCTGACACCGGCCGCAGAAAAAGCTCGACCGGCCGCCCTGCACAATGCGCTGAACAACACCGGAGCAGCGGGGCGAGACGCAAGGATCGTCCTCGCGCCCATAGACCTTGAAGGCATGTTGGAAATAGCCGAGCGCGCCGTCTGCGCTACGATAGTCGCGCAAGGTGGAGCCGCCGGCGGCGATCGCCTCCGACAGCACCGTGCGGATCGCCAGGACGAGGCGCTTAATCTCCGCCACCCCGATCTCGCCGGCCGCGCGCTCGGGGTGCAGCCGGGCCCGGTGCAGGGCCTCGCAGACGTAGATGTTGCCGAGCCCCGCCACCACGCGCTGATCCAAGAGCGTCGCCTTCACGCTCTGGCGGCGACCGGCGAAGGCGTGAATCAGCGTCGCCGGCGCAAAGCGCTCGTCCAGGGGCTCCGGGCCAAGGCCCTTGAAATAGGGGCTCATCCCCAGCTGCGCCGTCGGGATCAGGGTCATGTAACCGAACCGCCGGGCGTCGTTATAGGAGACGCAGACGCCGCGATCGGTGGTCAGGACCACATGGGTATGCTTCGGGTCGGCGCCGGCGGCGTGGTGGAACAGGCCGGGCGTGTCAGGGCCGCCCCCCTCCTCGATCGTGAACCGTCCCGTCATGCCCAGGTGCGCCACCAGGGTCTCGCCAGTGTCCAACGGCGCCAGCAGATATTTGGCCCGACGCGTCAGCACACCGATACGGGCGCCCCTCAGCCGGGCGGCGAAATCGTCGGGAAAGGGAAAACGTAAGTCGGGGCGGCGCTGCTCGACCTCGACGAGGCGCGCCCCATCCAGATGCGGCGCCAGCCCCCGCCGCACGGTCTCGACTTCTGGAAGTTCGGGCATCGCGATCAGATAGGGGATACGACGCGGGCAGTCGAAGAAATTTACGCACTTTATGTTAGTAGAGCGCCCCATGAGCGACGCCGCGCCCCTGCCCTTTCACTCGCCCTACGCCCACGGCTTCGTGCGGCTGGCGGTTTGCGTGCCCCGCCTGCGCCCCGCCGACCCGGTGTACAACACCGACGCGATGCTGGAGGTCCTGAACCAGGCCGATGCGGCGTCGGCCGCAGTCGCCCTGTTTCCAGAGCTCGGGATCAGCGCCTACGCCATCGACGATCTCCTGCTGCAACAGACCCTGTTGGAGGCGGTAGAACGGCAAATCGCGCGGCTGGTCGAGGTGAGCGCGACCCTTCGCCCCGCCTTCGCCGTCGGCGCGCCGCTCGCCCATCGGGGTCGGCTGTATAACTGCGCGGTGGTGATCCAGGGCGGCGAAATCCTGGGCGTCGTGCCGAAAACCTTCCTGCCCAACTACCGCGAATTCTATGAACGCCGCTGGTTCGCGCCGGGCGCCGATGTCGTCGACGAGACGATCGCGCTGGCCGGGCGCAACGCGCCCTTCGGCGTCGATCTACTGTTCGAGGCGCAAAACGCCGATGCGTCCCAGGCCGCCTTCACCTTTCACGTCGAGGTTTGCGAAGACGTCTGGACGCCCGTCCCGCCCTCCAGCCGCGGCGCCGCGGCGGGGGCGGAGGTGCTGCTCAATCTCTCGGCGAGCAATATCGTCATCGGCAAGGCGGAGACGCGCCGGCTGCTCTGCGCCTCTCAGTCCGCCCGGTGCCTCGCGGCTTACGCCTATTCCGCCGCCGGACCCGGCGAATCGACCACCGACCTTGCGTGGGACGGCCACGCGAGCATCTTCGAACTCGGCGAGCTTTTGGCCGAAACCCCGCGCTTCCAAAAGGGCGGCGCCCTGGCGCTCGCCGATATCGACATCGACCGCATCCGCCAGGAGCGGATCAGAACCGGCAGCTTCGGCGACGCCGCCGCCGAGCTTGGCGCCACCACGGCGCCGTTCCGCATCGCCGCTTATGACTTCATCCCCCCGACCGCGCCGCTCGATCTGAACCGCAGGGTCGAGCGCTTTCCCTATGTTCCGTCCCAGCCGGACCGTTTGCAGGCCGACTGCTATGAGGCCTGGAACATCCAGGTGCAGGGCCTGACGGAGCGGCTGCGTTCCACAGGACTGCAAAAGCTGGTGATGGGCGTCTCCGGCGGTCTGGATTCTACGCAAGCCTTGGTCGTCTGCGTCAAGGCTATGGATTTGCTGGGCCTGCCCAGGAGCCATGTGCTGGCCTACACCCTGCCGGGCTTCGCCACCTCCGACGCCACCAAGGCCAACGCGTGGACGCTGATGCGTGCGCTCGGCGTTACGGCGCGAGAGATCGACATCCAACCCGCCGCTCGCCAGCTGCTGGCCGACCTCGATCACCCATTCGCGCACGGCGAGCCCGTCTATGACGTGACGTTCGAGAATGTGCAGGCGGGCCTGCGCACCGACTATCTATTCCGCCTCGCCAATCAGAACGGCGCGCTGGTCGTGGGCACCGGGGACTTGTCGGAGCTGGCGCTCGGCTGGTGCACCTACGGCGTCGGCGACCAGATGAGCCACTACAATCCGAACGGCTCGGTCTCCAAGACGCTGATCCAGCACCTGATCCGCTTCGCCGCCAATTCCGGCGAGTTCGACGCGGAGACCGCAAATGTGCTGCACGCGATTCTCGCCACCGAAATCTCCCCCGAACTCGTCCCCGCCGACGCCGCCACGGGCCAGACCCAGGCGACGCAGGCCTTCGTCGGCCCCTATGAGCTCCAGGACTTCAACCTCTATTACCTGACGCGCTACGGCTTCAAACCGTCCAAGATCGCCTACCTGTCCTGGTGCGCCTGGCATGACGCCAGCCTCGGCGACTTCCCGGCCGACACCGCGGCGGGCGACCGCCGCGCCTACGATCTGCCCACGATCAAACGCTGGCTGCGCCTCTTCATCACCCGCTTCTTCGCCAACCAGTTCAAGCGCACCGCTATGCCCAATGGGCCGAAACTCTCCTCCGGCGGCTCGCTCTCGCCCAGGGCAGATTGGCGGATGCCGTCGGACGCGTCGGCGGCGGCTTGGCTGGAGGAGTTGGAGGGGAATGTGCCGGGGTGAGGGGCGCTTCGAGACGCGAGCAAGCTCGCACGGTCGATTGAGCGCATGGCTACTAGTGGCGCATAAAACGCCTTATCGCCTGCGCCTGTGCTCACGCTCACCCGCCCATTTGAGCGCGAACCCCGCGATGTTGCCGATCAAGCCTCCGACAATCGCAATGAAGAAAGCCATCTGCAACAGGGGCTGACCGTCCAAATCATGGAAAATGCTCATCGTTCGGCCTCCGCTTGCCAACATATGCCAACCACGATCAGAAACAACCCCACAACTGCGGCTAAGCACTGAAGGGGGCCTATCTTATGTAAATCGACCAGAAACGCATTGTTGTTATCCAGGTGAATGGAAGACAACCCGGCCAAGCCGATCGCCGCTTTTCCTAAGGCGTCCAAGGACTCGCCGGCCTTCGCCATTCCCTTCTTTATCCGAGGCGAATAATACTTCCCCGGCTCAACCCCCTCACCCATCCCCACCCCCTAAAGCAACGCCCCCCGCCCGCTGGCCACCTCAGCGTAGCGGTTGACGCGGACGGCTTCGACGAGGCCGAAGCCGATCATCACGGTCAGCATCTCGGTACCGCCGTAGGACATCAGCGGCATGGGCACGCCCACCGCCGGCAACATCCCCATGACCATGGCGGCGTTGACCAGGACATAGAAGGCGAAGGCGGCGGTGACGCCCGAGGCCGCGAGGCGGCCGAAATGGCTGTGGCTGAGCGAGGCGATGCGCAGCGCAATCAGGATCGCGCCCCCGTAAAGCAACAGCACCGAGACGCAGCCGACGAAGCCGAACTGCTCGGCGAAGCTGGCGAAGATGAAGTCCGTCTCCTTCTCGGGCAGGAAGTTGAGCTGGCTCTGGGTGCCAAGGCCAAAGCCCTTGCCCAGCAGGCCGCCTGAGCCGAGCGCGATCTTGGACTGCAGGATATGATAGCCGTGGCCGGACGGATCGGCCTCAGGATTGAGAAAGGTGGCGATGCGGTCGAGCTGATAGCCTTTCAGCACGAACTTGATCGCCACCGGCACGGCGGCGACCGCGGCGACCAGGGCGCCCACGATCACTTTCCAGCTCAGCCCCGCCATCATCATCATGGCGGCGCCAGTGAAACCCACAAGAAGGGCGGTGCCAAGATCGGGCTGTTTGGCGATCAGACCCATGGGCGCGGCGATCATGGCAACGGGGATCAAAAGCCGCCAAGACCAGCGCGCGTCCTGCGCCGACAGCCCGTGATAGAACCGCGCCAGGGACAGCACGAGCGCGACGTTCATGAATTCAGACGGCTGCACGCCGAAAATCCACCGCCCTCCGCCATGGGAGGCGTGGCCCTTCACCAACACCACCATCAAGAGCAGGAGCGAGGCCGCATAGGCCGGGTAGGCGACCACCGACCACCATCGCAGTGGAACCATGGTGAGGACCAGCATCATCACGACGCAGCCGACGAACCGCACGCCGTGCTTGGCGGCCCAGGGCGACCACGACAGCGGCGCGACGGAATAGAGCATCATCGTGCCCACGGCGCCGACAGCGCACAGGATCAGCACCAGGCCCCAGTCGATCTCCTTGATTTTGGACGACAGCCGCTCCCGCTCGCCGGGGCGCGTCAGGGCGCTGGCGGTCACGTCGTGGCGCCCGTATTGACGTCCGGATCGGCTGCGTCGGCGTCCGATCCATCGGCGGGCGGCGCCGCGGTCTGAGCCGGCGGCGCCTCGCCCGGCGGCTGTTCGAAGCGCTTGCGCATCTCGGGGTCCTTGAGCAGCGCGACCTTCATGATTTCCCGAGCGATAGGGGCTGACGTTTGAGCCCCGAAACCGCCGTGCTCGACTAGCACGCTGACGGCGTACCGGGGATCGTCAGCGGGGGCGTAGGCGATAAACCAGGCGTGGTCGCGCAGATCCCATTCCCCCCTTGCACCGTGGGCGCCATGCGAGCCGGCGGCGTAAGTGTGGGCCTGCGCCGTACCGCTCTTCCCCGCCATGACGATATTGCCGAGATTGAGGTTGCAGTTCCTCTCATTGAAGCCCGTACCGCCGGGCTCGTTCACCACCCCGGTCAGCGCCGACTGAAGGAAGGCCATATGCTCCGGCGCCACTGTGATTTCGGGTGCAGGCAGCGCTGGCGAGACCTCGGTTCCAACGGAATGGATGAGGCGCGGCTGAACGGCCTTACGGCCATTGGCGATCCGCGCGCACATGGTCGCAGATTGGAGGGCGTTGACGCTGACATAACCCTGGCCGATTCCCACGCTAGGCGTGTCTCCGGGATGCCACTTCGGATCGTGTGGGACGTGAGCCGCCTTCCACGCCAAATCTGGCACGATGCCCGGCTTTTGGCCGGGAATGCCGATATCGAAAATGCTACCCAGCCCGAATTGCCGCGCCATGGCGGCCATCCTGTCGGGGCCGACGAGCATCGCCGTCTGAAAGAAATAGACGTCGCAAGACGCCTTGATAGCGCCCCGCATATCGAGGGCGCCATGCACTTCGTCGCAATGGAAAGTGTGATTGCCTAAGGTCCAGAACTTATTGCACACATGAACGGTCTTGGGGTCGTAGCCCATTTCAAGCGCCGCCAGCGTCACCATGGTTTTGAAGGTCGATCCCGGCGCATAGGTCGCCGTTAGCGCCTTATTGAACAGGGGCTTGTGATCGTAGGTCGCCAGCGCCTGATATTCTGCTGTCGGCACGCCCTTGACGAACTGGTTGGCGTCGAAGCTGGGGTTGGAGACCAGGCACAAGATGTCGCCCGTGCGGCAGTCCAGCATGACCGCAGCGCCGCTCTGCTCGCCCAGCACCTCAAGCGCCCGGTTCTGGATGTCGGCGTCCAGCGTCAGTTGCACGGTGTCGCCCGGCACCGGCTTGACGTCGCCTTCGGAGACTTCGCGGATCACGCGGCCGATGCTGTCGACCTCGACCTTCTTGCCGCCGGCGCGACCGCGCAGTTGCAGGTCCAGCGCCTTTTCGACGCCCTGCTTGCCGATGCGAAAGCCCGGATGCTCCAGGAGCGGCGGGGGATCGTCGCCCGCCGCCTTCAGGTCCTCGGCGGAGACTTTCGACACATATCCGATCACATGGCTGAAGGCGCCTGGATAGGGATAGAAGCGCGCCTCGCCCATCTCGGCGGTGACGCCGGGCAGTTCGGGGGTGCGCACGTTGACGCGGCTGAACTCGTCCCAGCTGAGGTCCGTCGCGATGGCGACAGGGCTGGAGAGCGGCGTATCGTCCATATCGCGCAGGATTTGGCGACGCTTGCTGTCGGTAATGGGGATGAGGGTCGCGACCTTATCCAGCGTCGCATTGACGTCCTTCACCACGTCGCGCTGGAGCAGGATGCTGAATTCGGGCCGGTTGGAAGCGATCTCGATACCGTTGCGATCGACGATGCGGCCGCGGGGCGGCGGCGTCAGGCGGAAGTGAAACTGGTTGGAGCTCGACAGCGTCTGATAACGCATCGCCTCGATCACCTGGAGCTGGGTCAACCGACCGCCCAGGGCCAGGATGCCCACACCGGCGAACCCGCCCAACAGAAAGGCGCGGCGATGGAACACCGATTGGCGCTCGTTGACGTCGTCGAAATAGATGTGGGGTTCGGCGCTCATGGCAATCTACTCACCAGGACCTGATCTCGGTGTCTTCGAAGAAGGCGATCATGCGCTGCGCCAAGGGGAACAACGCCAAAGTCGCGAGAAGCTGCCATAGGACGCTCCCCAAATCGGGCGCAACGTGGGCGCGCAACATGGTCGTTAGATAGGCGGCGGTGAAGGCGATCACCGTCAACCCAAGATACCACATCGAGAGCATCAGGGCGCCCCGGCCCGTCACCAGGCCGCGCGACACAACCGCGCCGCCATAGGCAAGGAGCAACGCCAAAGCCCACAGGCCAAGCGGCGCGCCCCACAAGAGGTCCAGGAATAATCCAGTCGCCAATAAAGCGAACGGGCCGATCACAGACGGTCGGATAACCGCCCAGGCGAAGGCGAGAACCATGGGAAACACGGGCTCCGGCAGGCGCAAGCCCTCGACACGTAACGGCGTCATCAGAACAACGGTCGCAACCAAACTCGCCAGCATAGGCCATACAACCCAACCCGGTCGCTGAACGGGCTTAGGGCGTTTGCGGATCATGGCGTGGGGCTCGCCAGGGTGTTGGGGGCGGTACTAGGCGACAGCGCAGGTTGGGGCGCGGGCGCGGGCGCGAGCGCGGGCTTGGGCTTAACCGCAGGGGCCTTCGTCGGCTGGGTCGCCGCAGGCTTGGCCGGCGGCGCGGCCGCCTTAGCCAGGGCGAGCGAGCGATCGGCTTCCTCCGCCGCGGTCAAGGGCGGGACGGCGGTCGCCGATAGGGCGGCGGGATCGACGGTCGCGGCGAAGTCCTGGAATAGCAGGATGCGGACGTAATCGATCGGCGTCCGGTCGGAGTAGAGCCGCGCGCGCCAGGCGCCGCGAAGGTCCTTGGCCACGATGCCGACGGGCAGACCGCGGGGAAACACTCCGCCGTCGCCGGAGGTGAGGAGCACGTCGCCCTCCTTCACAGGATCTTGCCCGCGAATGTACTCAAGCCTGGGATTGGGGCCGCCGTCGCCGGTCAGCAAGGCGCGCGCGTTGGTCCGATCCACCAGAACCGGCGTGCGGCTCTCGACATCGGTCAGCATCAGCACGCGGCTGGCGTGGGGAACGACGCCGACGATGCGACCGACCAGCCCGTTCTCGCTCATCACGGGATCGCCGACCTGGACGCCGGCCGAGGCGCCCGCATCGAGCACGCGCGCATTGGCGAAGGGGCCGCGCACGTCCAGCACGCTGCGCGCCGCTACAGACGGCGCCGGCGGGTCTGTCTTCAGCTTTAGCAGCGCCTCGTAGCGCTCGTTGACGTTGCGCAGCGCCACCGCCTCGTCGCGCCACGTCTCCAGGTCGCGAATCCGCGCCTTCAGCCGGCGGTTTTCGGAGACGGCGAAGAAATAGCCGCCGACGGCGTCGATCCCGTCGCCCGCCCAGCGCACCGGCGCTTCCAGGACCTCGCCCGCCGGGGCCAGGCCGTGGGCGACGACGTTACGGGCGGTCGCGAAGCCGGACACGGCGAGGACGGCCCGTCGATCGGCGACCAGCAGAACCAGCGCCGCCAGGATGGCGACCACCGTCGCAGCCACCACAGCCAGTGTCAGCGGCAGCTTCAGATCCTGAAAAGGTCCATCGCGAAACGCCATGCCATGGCCTCCGAGGCCGAGCCTTCAAAGGGGCTGGCGGATATTAGTCCGGCGCGCCCAGATTTCTACACGCGCATGGCGACGATGTGGCGGAGCGCGCTAGGCCAGCGACGCGTCCAGCACGCCCTTCATCCACTTGGGATGCTCCAACACCCGGCCACAGCCGAGCGCGACGCAGGACAAAGGATCGTCAGCCACGGTAACGGGCAGGCCCGTCGAATCGCTGATCCAGGTATCCATACCGCGGAGCAGCGCGCCGCCGCCGGTCAGCATGATGCCCTTGTCGGCGATGTCGGACGCCAGTTCGGGAGGCGTCGCCTCCAGCGCGACCTTGACCGCCTCGACGATCTGACTCGCGGGCTCGTACAGGGCCTCGGCGCCCTGCTTTTCGGTCACGCGAACTTCGCGCGGCACGCCCTGCATCAGGTCGCGGCCCTTGACCTCGATCGCCAAGCCGTCGCTGCCGTCTTCCGGCGCGCGCGCGGTGCCGATTTCCTTCTTGATCCGCTCCGCCGTGGTCTCCCCGATCAGGAGATTATGATTGCGGCGCATGTAGGAGATGATCGCCTCGTCCATCTTGTCGCCGCCGACACGCACGGACCGGGAGTAGACAATGCCCGACAGCGACAGCACGGCCACTTCGGTCGTGCCGCCGCCGATATCCACCACCATCGAGCCGGTGGGCTCATGGATCGGCAGACCGGCGCCGATCGCCGCCGCCATAGGTTCGTCGATCAGGCCGACCCGGCGGGCCGAGGCGTTCAGGCAGCTATCGTTGATGGCGCGCCGTTCCACCGCCGTGGCGCCCGACGGCACGCAGACGATCACCTTGGGGTTCACGAACCCTTTGCGATTGTGGACCTTGCGGATGAAGTGCTTGATCATCTCTTCGGCCACTTCGAAGTCGGCGATAACGCCGTCGCGCATGGGGCGGATCGCCTCCATGTGCCCTGGCGTGCGGCCCAGCATCTGTTTCGCCTCAAGCCCCACAGCGTGCACGATCTTGCGACCGCCGACGTTGCGGAGCGCCACCACGGACGGCTCGTTCAGAACGATGCCCTTGCCCTTCATATAGATCAGGGTGTTGGCCGTGCCGAGATCGATGGCGATGTCGTTGGAGATGAGGCCGAAGAGAGAGGAAAACATGCGGGGCCTTGAAAATAATCGGGGTCCGAGGACGAATAGCAAAGATGCAACGTAAGGGTAGGCGTTTATCGTCGTAGGCGAAGCCGGCCGCCGCGGCTCCCCAAGCCACGAAAAAGTCGCCACATACCTACGGGATGCGCCGGTTTGCCCTGCCCTCCACCCCATTTCAAGGACTCTTTTGGTCCTGCCGCTTGCTGTGACGCCGCATGCCTGCGCGTTTGAGGCGAACTGGCTTGTCGCTTTGGGTCGCGGTCGATAAGGAGATCGCCTTTCTCCGACCGGCTGATGGGATGTCGGCGCACTGCGCCGTTCCGAGCAGACTCCGGACGGGCCGTGTCGGGGCCAGACCTGCATTGGGCGATCGCGCCAAAGACTCCGAAGCCAACGCCATCCCGCCCGAGACGCCGGTCGTCTCGGTGGTGATCGCCGTGCTGAACGAAGCCGAGAATGTGGAGGCGGTCACCGCAGGCGTGCTGGAGGCGTTGGCGCCCGGCCCGGCGTTCGAGCTGGTCTATGTCGACGACGGCAGCGACGACGGTACGGCCTCCGTCATCGCCCGTTTGGCCGCAGCGGACGCCCGCGTGCGGCTGCTGCGTCACGATCGGCGGTGCGGCAAGTCGGCGGCCTTGAGGACGGGCGTAACCGCGGCGCGGGGCCTGTGGGTCGGCACGCTGGACGGCGACGGTCAGAACGACGCGCGCGACATCGCCGAGATGCTGGCCCTAGCCCAAGCGGCGGGAGCGCCTTGGCCGCTGGTCGCGGGCGTGCGCATCCGTCGCGACGACCCGCTGTCGCGCCTGATCGCCACCCGCATCGCCAACGGCTTTCGCCAGGCCGTGCTGGGCGACCGCTGCCCCGACACCGGCTGCGGCGTGAAATTGTTTCGTCGGGAGGACTTTCTGCGTATGCCGATGTTCGAAGGTATGCACAGGTTCCTGCCGGCCCTATTCCAGCGCTATGGCCACCCGTTGATCTGCAAGCCTGTGCGCCACTATGCGCGGCTGAAGGGCGTGTCGAAATATACCAATTGGGGGCGCGCCCTGGTCGGCGTGATCGACCTCTTGGGCGTGATCTGGCTAACGCGGCGCACCCACGTTCCCGGCCGGATCGTCGAAGGTTGACGGTCCTGACCCAGAGTCTCTTCCAGCGCCGTCCGGTCCAGCCCACGGCGGCGGCGCGGCAGGGTCTGTCGTGGCGCGCCAGGATCGCGCTCGCCCTGCTGTCGCTCGCCTTCTTCCTGCCGGGCCTGACCAGCCTGCCGCCAGTGGACCGCGACGAGTCACGCTACGCCGTGGCCTCGACCCAGATGCTGACCAGCCACGATTTCATAGACGTGCGGTTCCAGGAGAAGCCCCGCTATCTCCAGCCCGCCGGCATCTACTGGCTGCAGGCCCTGTCGGTCGCGGCCCTCAGTTCGCCCGCCTCACACCAGATCTGGGCGCACCGCGCGCCGTCCGTCATCTCGGCGACGGCCGCAGTGCTGCTGACCGCCTGGATCGGCGACATGTTGTTCGGCGGGGCGGCGGGCATCGCAGCGGCGCTGCTCTTGATGATGAGCATCATGCTCAACTTCGAAGCCCGCATGGCCAAGATCGATGCGACGCTGCTCGCCGTCACCCTGACGGCCCAGGCGGCGCTGCTGCGGGCTTATCTCGGCAAGATACCAGGTGCGCGCTGGAACGCCGCCCTGTTCTGGGCCGCGCTGGGCGCGGGCCTGATGCTGAAAGGGCCGATCATCCTGATCGTCAGCGGCGGCACGATCGTCGGGCTCATCGTCCAGACGCGGCGCGAAGATTGGCTGAAGCGGCTGCACGCCGGCTGGGGCGTTCTTATCATGCTGGCCATCGCCTTGCCCTGGCTGATCGCCATCGGTCTTAAGAGCCACGGTCTGTTCTTCGAAAAGGCGGTCGGCGAGAACTTGCTCGGCAAGGTTGGCCGGGGCGAACAGCATCACATCGCCTTTCCCGGCTACTATCTGGCCATGTTCAACCTGACCTTCTGGCCCGGGTCGCTCGCCGCCGTCTTCGCCATCCCCTGGACCTGGCGGCAGCGAAAATCGGAGCAAGTGCGCTTCCTGCTCGCCTGGATCGTCCCGACTTGGCTGATCTACGAGCTGATCTCCACCAAGCTGCCGCACTACGCCCTGCCCTACTACCCCGCCATCGCCTGCTTAGCCGCCGCCGCCGCGACGACGCGCGACGGTTGGCGCACAGGGCGGCTCGGCCGGGCGCTGGGCATGGCCTATGCGGGCCTCTGGCTCCTGGTCGGCGTCGCAGGGGCGGCGTTCGGCGTATGGCTGAACTGGCGCTACCAGGGCGACATCGACGCCATCGCGGTGACGGCTGGCGCCGTCGGCATATCGCTCATGCTGCTGACCCTATGGTTTGTGGCGCGGCGAGATCGGAAATACGCCCTGTTCGCCGCGGGCGCCGCGTCGCTCGTCATGATCGCCAGCCTAGCGGCCCATACCCTTCCCGCCGTCACCACCGTGTGGATGAGCCCGCGCATTGCGGCGCTGATCAATCGGGTTAAACCCTGCCCCGACAGTCCCCTGGCCTCCTCCGCCTACAGCGAACCCAGCCTGGTGTTCCTGACGGGCCGCCCGACCCGCTACGTGAACATCAAGGACACCGCCGACTACCTCTCCGACCACCGCGCCTGCGCCATCGCCATGGTCGGCGCGAAACAGATCGCCGCGTTTCAGGCCAGAGCTGCGCAGGACGGCCTCAAAACCCAGCCGATTGGGGAGGTTAAGGGGCTGAACTATTCGGCGGGTAAGATGCTGGATATGACGTTGTTTAAGGCGGTGAAGTAGCAGAGGGGGGTGGCAAGTGCAATGCAAATGCATTACGCCTTCCCTTGGAGGCGATGCCGATGATCCTTAGCTCCGTGACAGACCGCTACCAGACGACCATCCCGAAGGGGGTCCGCGACGCGCTTGGCCTTCGGCGCGGCGACCAAATCGCCTACGAGCTTTCGGGCGATCAGGTGGTGCTGCGGCGGAGCGTAGCCGACGCCGCGGAAGATCCAGCCTTGCTAGGCTTCCTCGACCTCTTGGAACGCGATATCGCCGCCCATCCTGAGCGGCTCCGGCCTGTGCCGGCGGACCTCGTTCAGCGCGCACGCGAGCTCGTTCGAGGTGTCGTTATAGACCTCGATGCGGCGCTCTGAGCCGACCCTATGCAGGTCGGCGAATGGCGGGTCTATGCGCATCCACTGTTCCTGGATCAGCTCGACGCCTTGACCAAAGCTGTCGATCGCGCGGGCCGCAAGGATCCTACCGGATACATAAACGGCCGCGACGCAAAGATGCTCGCCGCGGTGCTAAAGTTGGCGTTCGAGGACATCCCTGCTGCTCCTTCCCACACGCGGTTCGAGCAGGGCGAGACGCTAGGCGCTGGGCGCAAGCACTGGCGCAGAGCGAAATTTTATCAACAGTACCGCCTGTTCTTCCGCTTCAGCACGGCAGCCAAAGTGATCGTGTTGGCCTGGGTCAATGACGAGCAGACCAAGCGCGCCTACGGTAGCCGCACGGACGCCTACGCCACCTTCGCCAAGATGCTGAAAAGCGGCTATCCACCAGACGATTGGGACGCTCTCCTGAAGGCGGCCCAGGCGCCATCGGTCAACGCTCGACTTACTGCAATCCTGCTGTCGGAGTGACAGCCGCATTATCGTCCTTCCGTATCCCGCCCCGATCCTCCGCCTCCTTTCGCTTCAACCAAACCCGCGCCGCCAGCGCCGTCCCGATCCACACCGCCGCCACGCCGGCCAGCGACAACCACCGCCCTACCCCGCCGCCGTTCATCGCGTGCATCACGGACGCCCCCGCAAACGCGGTCAGAGCGATCTTAGGCACGCTACCGAGCGCCGTGCCGGCGATGAAGTCGAACACGCGCATCGGTGTGACGCCCGCCGCCATGTTGACCACGATGAAGGGCGCCGACGGCACGAGCCGCACCACCAGGCTGGCCCAGAAACCATTGCGCCCGATCATGTCGACGAAGGCGTTGACCCCCTTGCCAGCGTAGGCGCGCAGCACCTTCGCGCCCACGCGGCGGCCGACGTAGAAGCCCAGGATAGAAGAGACCAGGTTGCCGACCCAGCTATAGGCGAAGCCCAGCCAAGGCCCGAAAGCCACAACGGCAGCGGCGATCAGCACGAACTGCGGCACGCCCAGGAAGGCCAGCACGGTAAAGCCCAGCACGGCGGCCGGCAGGCCGTAAGGACTGTGCGCGCCGAGGCCCATCCAGGCTTCGACGGCCGCCGCGCCCTTCAAGCCCAGCAGCGAGGCGCCGAACAGGAACACCAGCCCCACGCCGCCAAATAGCACGAACGTCGCCGCCAGCGACCGCCAAGCGCGCGCGTCCAGATTGGTGATGAATTCGAAGAACCGCCTCATGGGGCGGCATATAGGGGGCCTGATGCGCGACAGGGAAGCGCTGGTTCGGCCAAAGTGTTCTCGGGGCGCGCCCCATGAGGCGCGCGCCCCGAGTTCGTACGGACAGCCGTAAAAGCTACTTCTTAAACGCGTCGCGGACCGTATCCTTGGCGCCGCCAAAGGCGTTCTGGATCGCGCCGCCGGTCTTTTCGGCGAGCCCTTCGGCTTCAAGCTTTTCGTTGCCAGTCAGCTTGCCGATCCCTTCCGTGATGGAGCCCATCAGCTTATGGCCCGCGCCCTCGACGCGGTCACGATCGGGGCCAATGGCGCGGGGCTCGTCTTCGACCTTGCCCACGCCGTTCTGCACCGAGCCGGCGGTCTTTTCAGCGAAACCTTCAGCTTGGAGCTTGGTGTCGCCCGTCAGCTTGCCAAAGCCTTCCTTGATGGCGCCGCCGGCTTTATGGCCCGCGCCTTCGATACGATTGTCGCTCATTGTCGTCATCTCCCAGATGGACATCTGAGAATCGAACGGCCCAGGTCGAGATACGGTTCCGCTTGCAGATCGCCCTGTGACGAACGCCGGCTCTTCTCATCCCCGGCGAGACCGCTATGTGATGGGCGCCATGGCAACGAAGCCCGAAGCCCCAAACGAACCGTTCAAGCGCGCCCTGGCGCACGCCGCCCGCTCGCTCGCCGAAACGCCGGACCTGGAGGTGATCTTCTCCGGCGAGGCGCCGTCGCTGGTCGGCAAGCGCGCCACCCTGCCCCATCCGCCGCGGGACCTGAACAGCGCCGAGGCCGCCCGTATCCGGGGCCTGGCGGACCGCATGGCGCTACGCCTCTCCCACCACGACGAGGCCGCCCACGCCAAGCTGCGGCCCCTGGAGCCCGAGGGCGGCGCCATCTTTGAGGCGCTGGAGGGGGCGCGGGTCGAGGCCATCGGCGCCAACGCCATGGGCGGGGTCAAGGCCAACCTGCGCGCGGCGCTGGAGTCGGACATCGAGCGCAAGGGTCTGGCGCGGATGACGGATCGCACCCGCATGCCCCTGCCCGACGTGCTGGGCCTGATGGTG
>Ga0116231_10002844_pt1 | contig 36075 bp, 24 predicted proteins | sample S1TSphgellanicum_2_FD_89695 | JGI IMG/M metagenome (GOLD analysis project Ga0116231, IMG submission 89695) | Host-associated microbial communities from peat moss isolated from Minnesota, USA - S1T2_Fd - Sphagnum magellanicum MG | ecosystem: Host-associated > Plants > Peat moss > Unclassified...
TCTCCTGTTCAAGGTGTTAGATTTCTTCTTATCAACTTTTTTTTTCCAACCTTTCTTAAATTCTTTTTTTTTTTTTCCCCTTTCTTTTTCTTTTGTTTTTTTTTTTTTTTCTGGGCCAGAAGAAGACCCAATTTTTATTTTTATTTTTCATATGTGTACTAATCCTCCTCCTACTACTACACTAATAGTTTTGCAGTTGGAAGAGTGGGATTTGTGGATCCTGTTGGAGTTCAACTGCAATCCTAGAAACAACTCTCAACCCTTCTCTTTTGGCCTGTTTTCTTCTGTTTGTTTTAGAAGTAAGGTCGGCATCTTGGCAGCTTGTTTTCTTTTTTATGAGTAGGAGTATGTTGGGTCTTTGTTTTTCTGGAAGAAGTTTAGTTCTTCCCTCTGCAACAACAGGAAGTTTTCGCAATTTTCCCCGGAGTTTGAATTTAGGGTTTAGGGTTTAGGGTTGCAATACACATTTAGGAGTATGTTGGGTGTTTGTTTTTTGGACGAAGGTAAGTTTTTCCTTCTGCAACAACAGGAAGTTTTCACAATGTCCCCAGAGTTTGAATTTAGGGTTTAGGGTTGCAATTCACATCATCATGAACATTCGTCACCACTTAAGAAAGTTGAAGTTTGATGTCGTGGAGGTACTTATGCAATTTCTTGTGTCACAATGATGAATAGGAGAATGTCGGCTGCTTTTTCTTTCTCTGCAACAGGAGTTTATTGCAATTTTTCTCCAGATTTTGAACTTTGGGTTTAGGGTTTAGGGTTGCAACACCACATTATGAGCATTTGTGACCACTACATAAGAAAGTTGAAGTTTGGTGTTGGGGGGTTTACTTGTGCAATTTCTTGTGTCAGAAAGATGTGGTGTAGGGACTTCAAACTGAAGAGCACAATGGGTCTCTTCTTTCTTTCTTTCTCTTGCATTTGCTGATATGTTGTCAGATCTGAGATTCCTTTAACCTGATTCATCTCTCAATTCTCTATTCATGCTGACTTCAATCATACTTATGAAGATAAATTCCCTTGAATCCTAGGAATGTGAACCAGCATTGCTCAACAATTTGGCCTCAGGTTTGTGCTTTAGGTGTTAATAATGGGACGTAGAGACTGCCCAGTAGTGATCTGGTGTTGGGAGGTGGTTACAAATCTTACCCAACTATCTTGATGTTGCTATAGAGGGTCAAAGCCTGCAGACCAACATGACTTTGGGATGGACAGGATTGGACGAAGGAAGAGTTGCAAATGAAAATCCAGGACCATCGGACTTCTATGATCCTGAAATTGACATGAAGGATGAAGCATGGGCAGAAAGGCAACGAAAAGGGCGGAAATCAGATGCTGTTCTGAGCTGCCCTGCTTGCTTCACCAGCCTTTGTATTGACTGCCAGAGGTAAAATCCTACTTGTAGTGGGTCCCTGGCACATCATTTGCTTCAATGTACTTGGTAATCAAGGATGAACCCATGAAGCAAAGTATGTGATATTGTGTGCTGACTTCAATTTTGTCAAAGCACAATGATCCCTTATTGTGCAACCTGGTTTGGCCCTAATTAGCTATCTTAAGGGAAAGACAATTGCATGAAAGCAGCCAGTACTGTGTCTGCTGATTTCTCTGGTTTTCTGCCTAATTGTAATGGATGGCTTGCAGGATTGCTTTTTAAGGCTTAAACCCCAAAACAATGGAAGGATTCTTAATTTATCTTATAGGACCTAATTGAATGTCCCTCAATGAAAGTTGAAGCTGGATGTTTGCAGACATGAATTGCACATGAATCAGTACCGAGCAATGTTTGTCAGAAACTGCAGAGTTGTTGAGACAGAAAGATTACAGCTGATGACTGGACAAAAGAAGCGAAAGAGAAATGATCGAAGGAGAGGTCGGCAACAAGAGAACAAAGATGGAGGAGGGCCAGGAATGCTCAGGTTGGGAATGCCTACAGTTCCTGCCGCAACCGACATTCCTGTTGGAGAGGAGATCTTCAAGCCTGTTCGATGTGCAGAGTGTGGTACAGAAGTTGCAGTTTTTGATAGTGATGAAGTGTACCATTTCTTTAATGTGATCCCAAGTTACTCATAAGATGTCACTGTTTGTGTTGCTTTCACTTTTGGATATATTTTATCTTCCAAGTACTCTGAACCTTCATGCTTAAATGTCGGGAGTGCTAAAGGATCTCTGAGGTGAAAGCCATGCCATGTCTTTCTGCAATGCTTGTAAAAACAACCAGGTATTTAGACTAAAGGTGGTTTTAGGAACAATGCATGTAGAACCAAAGCTCAATACTTTGCAAGAATCAAGAGCACCATCTGGTGGCAATTGACATCAGGTTTCACCTTGGAACCTATTTGCTAAAAAATAGGTCCTGTAGGCAGGTATAGGTAAGACAATAGTTTTAGGGTTAGTAGATGCATGTAGATGGATAGTACATAGGCTAGTGGGTTGTTAGTAGGTAGGTAGTAAACACAACTATTGAGCTAATCATCATGGTTAGCTAGGGAACTGGAACCCCGGTCCACTATATAGGCCTAGCATGAGTAAGACCTAGCTTGGCAAGTGATCTCATTTGATTTTCATGTAATTCAACTTTGAAATGTGAAAGAGGTCAATAATTGACAACCTCAACCCCCTCTCCCCTTCCCAAAATCTAACAATCCGCTTCTCAAGAGTTGAATACAGCCCAATATTTCATGCATACCTAAGCAATCTCATTTGATTTTCATGCATTTTAGTCAAATGTGAAAGAGGACAACAATTGACAAATCACACACAATTTTTGCTCCATTCCAGTTAGAAAAGACAAAATAACGGAAAACCTAAAATTGTTGATTGAAGCTTGTTTCACTCAAGTCCAAAAATTGAGTATAGTAAGGATGACAAAAAAGGTGTCAAAGATAAAATCATGGACATCAAAGCCAATGCCATAGGTGGGAATAACATGAGCATTGAACAACTTACCAAAAATGACAAGAGAAACATTGAAAAATGAAGAACATGATGGCACTCGATGCCAACATGTGAACACTAAATCTAATTTTCCAACATTGGAACAAAATATATGTTAACCTAAAATCAAATACCAAGGGTAATGACCAAATGCTTTTACAATAGTAGAATTGACAACATCAATGTAGTAAAAAGTTTTACCTGAACTAGGGTGCCAATTTCTATGCATGTTCATTAATGTGCAATTAGTATGCAAATCTATTAATTTTAATCATTTTGGGCATCAATTTAATAGCCCATGACAAGTATTGAGTATTTATTACATTATAGGGTTTTTTTGGTAAAATTATGTTTTTTGTGTTTGAGAGGTTATTTTCTAAGAGTTGCTCTAGAAGTATCTTTTGTTTTATGAGATTCAAAATACGTTCAAGAATACATGGCACTATTGGACATTGTTGTTTTGTTTATCATGTGATTTAAAACTTATATCCTTACATTTTTGGTGAGTTTGATTTTATGATTGTTTGCATGTTGATTCATGTAAGTTTGTTGGTTTTGATGGTGTTGGAAACTAATTTAGCAATGCACAAAAAAATGTTTAACATAAGGATTTCAAAATTGAAGTTTGAGGTGTATCGTGGCTTTTGTGCATTTTTGTGACTCTAAATCAACCAATGAATTGTTCCAAGTTTAATGATGATAAATTAAATTATGTTGGTTCTATGGTGCAAACAATATATGCCTTTGCAAAAGGACATTATATGCCAACAACAAAGTTGAAAGTGTGGGACAAACCCAATAGGTATGGTGTGCTTTGTAGAAGGAGTATTAATAAAGGCAAAAAAATGGTGGCAAGCATGTCTAGGGATAGAATATGCATGTAGCTAATGAGACAACTAAACATACACCCAACAAGGTCCATCTTTTTTCCTTGGGGGTGGGGGGGTTGGGGAGGGAGCGGGGAAGGATGGAATTTTTTAATTATTGTGTTCCCATCATATTCCCAACGATTTTTCTCATGTTTTCAATGGGTTCTTCATGTTGTTCCCCAAGTTTCCAATGTGTTTCCCGAAGTAGTTCCCATTAGCACCTCATTTTATCCCATATCCTTTGCCCAAAGTTCTCCCCTTCTCACCTATATAGGTGAGCCAAATGGGAAGCACTCCATCTTTTACATAAAATTGTTATTTTGAGGAACCTCCCAAGTTTTTTTTTTAGTGATGGGCCAATCAAAATGACCCTTTGCTAAATAAAAATAAAAAATAAAAAGATAAAACTTGGGAGGTAGCCCAACTAATAGTAGAGGAAAGGTGAATAGGTGATATGACCAAGGATTACCTCTACCAACAATGTTTGTATGATGCCAAGGTTGGTGCAATGACAAACAACATATTTGACATGAGAATTTTGTCTTAAGAATCAAATTGAAAAGAAGGCATGCAAGGGTAGTTGAATGTGCCTCATTGACTTTTGCTTTGAATGAATATGATGTTTTCTTTTTTTAAAATCAATGAACCTTTAGCACCAAACAACTCTATTGACCCAACCATTCTTGAAACATGTGTGCAATAAACATGGCACATCAAACATACATTTCAAAATTAAGAAGCAACATGTCTAACTATATAGTGGTTGATGGCAAGTTTAAGAAATGCAAGATTGTTGTGTGGAAGGCACAAAAGGACACCTATATAATAAATTAAAAAATTGTTGTCTATCACTATTTGTTGTTTGTTACTATCCCTTCCGAGCCTAACTAACTTAGTCCTTTCTCTTACCCATCTACATGGATATGAGAAGGCAAAGGCAAATTAACATGTGTTTTGATGACCAAGTTATGTATATTAAAATAGTTCAATAACCTATCTCTTTCAAGCCTATCTATTTAACCATTTTTCATGTGCATCTATATGGACATGAAAGATCTAACATAAATAACGATGAATTATTGAGGGCCGTATGGGGACATACAAGGAAAGAAAAACCTTGTCTTTGGGCAAGGGCATTACACTCATTTGTTCAAAATGTTCAATGGTAAATACAAATCTCATGAATCAAAACCAACTTTATAACATGAGTAATAAATATTAATCTTGCCCACATTGCATGAATTTTTTGGTGGTAATTGTAGTTCCAAAATAAGCCACCTTTATCAAAGTTAAAAATCTATAATAGTGGCATCAATCAAATGGGGCAAGGACACTTTTTTGAAGCAAATTTGACAATATTGGCCAAGGTCCCCCATAAGATATATGGGGATATGTATGCCTCTTTTATGCCACAAAAAAATCACAAAATATAATATCACAAGTATAATGCCATGTTCCACTATAATTGCATTGTTTACCAGTGTGGGGTTGGGGGGGTTTTTTTTTTGGGTAATAGTTGGATATGGGTATTTGAAAATTAAAAAATCCAAATAATTTCCTAGGTCTAGGTATTTGAAAATAAAAAATTCAAAGAACCACTCAAGTCCAGTTTTTTAATTTTTATGAAATTTAAAGAATTGCCCACGTCTAGGTTTTAGAAACCAAAAAAAGGTGATTATGAGGTGGGGACAAGGGCTAAGGTATGTGATTAACCAATTATAAGGTTTAGTTCTTTACTAGAAATCTAGACATGTACAAATAGGTTCTTTTATCAAGGTTTTTGGAAAACTCCCTAAGAAACACATGTTAGGTCTTTAATAATGTCTTACAAGGCTAGTTCTTTGCTGGGTCTTTAGGGCTTTGAGAAATAATCTTGAATCTTTTAAGTTTACAAAGCAAACGTTCTTTTTTTTTTGTAGTCTAAACGTAGCACAATTACAAGTTTTGAAGGTAGAATGCAAAATAAAACCTCAAAGAAGTGATTGTCATTATTGTTATTGAAACTAAAAAACTTTAATCCAACTATTGGTTAACCTCAAAAAACTACAAAATATGTGAATGACAATGTGAAGGTTTTATATTATGTCATGTTTGGTGGTTCTAAGTCTTAAGCAAGTCTTTTAAACCTTTCCATTCCATCTTCCATTTGGCCTTTGACTTCACACACACACACACACACTAGATTGGAAACATAAAAAACAAAACAACTTGATTGTTACAAGATTAGAAAATTAATATTTAACAAAATGAGAAACTTTTTGTTGTAAATTTCAAAATTTTCATAATGCCTTTCTATTTTTCTATGGAGCCTTTTTATTCATGTGGATGTTATGGCCCACAAGACAATTGTTGCAAGGCTTTTTGGATATCTTAGCCTATATGCCATGTTAACATTAAAAATTCAAACTTTGAAAACGTACGCTTTAAACTTTAGATCGTACCTACAATTATAGACATAAACCCTAGCTACCTAGAGCCCCCTACATTAAAAACTAGACTTGTGTAAGGCCTTTGCTCATTGCAATATTAACATTTTGAGAAAATAGAAATGACCTTAATTTTCACCTAAAACTTGATTTTTTAATTATCAATTTAATTATCACCTAATATGATATTCACTAATGATAAAAAAAAAATCAACTTAATATCCAAGCAAGTATAAAACTCTATTTATCACATTTGTCCCACATTTGTTTAAACACCATATTGGCCAATCAATTTCAACTGTATTTTCACTAAAGACACTAACTAAATACACAATTAACACTATGACTAATTGATTAACTACTTGAAAACACATAGACATTGAAAACATACACATTACATACACAAAGACACAACACACAAAAGTCTTACCTAACAAAAAAACGCAAGACACAAACTTTAAACATAAAAATAAAAGACATTAAAAACACAAAAGTGAAAAACACTTAAAATATCGAAAACACAAAGAAAAAAAGCATTTAATACTTAGGACACAAAGATAAGAGACACTAAACTTAAAATAAAAGATGCAAGAACAAAAGTGATAAAGATAAAAGACATTTAGGATTTAGGACAAAAGACAGAAAGATAGAAGACACTTAAAACAAAACTACCACTACAAATTTTAAATAGTTATGAAGTGCTCACAAAGCGAAATGGAATCGTAGAAAAGTCACCCAAGACCCACCACCTAATAAATGTTTCTATTCATCATCTTCAAGCTAACACAAAAACACAAGCAAACCACCCCCACATAGAAAGCATGTGGAATTAAGAAAACTAATGTAAGTCTAAGGAATGTTCATTATTGATTTAGTATTCAAATTTGGTTTCTAGCTTTGCCATCAAATTAGATTCCACCTCACATGCATATGCAACATTAATGGATTTCAATCACCAATTTGTGGATTAGATGGCTAGTTTTTGTGGACAAATATCAACTTGTTCATATTCTCTATTTGAAGATGACATTTTCAAAATGTAATCAAAATGCTAAAAATAGAAAAAATGGGTTTTGTCTCTATTTGATTGGCTGGATGCCAATTATATGTTGTGCTTGTATAACAAACTTCAAAGGTTAAAAACTTGTTTTGTTATTTGTGCCACTAAAATAAGGCACACTTGTAGTTTTCAACATCAACAAGCTCCTTTAATTTGTGATAAAAAAATCTTCTTCCACAAGGTTGTTAGGAATAGGTTGGTATACAAGGTCTTCATGAATATCCCAACATGTCGATATAACAAATTATAAGGCATCGAAGAATAACCAATGTCCCCAACTTTGGTTTAAAACATAACCACTAATAATTGAAGAGAAAACTTTCACCACAATTTCACACCTAGCCCATATTCATGGAGATGGTACATGAAATTGCAATGTCACAAATTATCAATTATAACATAGTGCATTGGATCTTCAAAAAATTAAAGTATCTTGGAAGAATAAAACTCAATTCACAAATTTGTCATCAACAATAGAAACAAAACAAATCACATTCATGAACTCAATAAATATGAACAAATATATTCAAAAATATAAATTAATTAAAGTGAAAACCAAAAAAATTAAAGAAAATACTTTGAAAAACTAATCATAAAAAAAGAAAAAATAACTTACCTTTTTTCACTAGCATGTATAGTTTTATGGGCCACAATCCAAATTTAATGCAAGCTTTGTCCCATGCTTCCCTACCCTTGCCTAACTTTTTGGGCCAAATAATACATTTTTGGATGACAGATGTGAAGGATGGACCAGTAGACATTTTTGCATCTATAATAACATATTGGCATACCTTTGAAACTGCATGCCTAAAACAAGTGCCATTAAATGGATCTAACAAGAACAAATTATTGCATGATACAATAAAAATTAAAGCACTTGCACATGTTTGCAAGTTGGACCTTTCATCCTTAACAAAAGCAAGAATTTTATGGGTTTAGGAAAACTTGTCCAATAGTTCCTACAATTTAGGAACCATAATTGCATCGCTTGTGTTTGAAACTTCAAATAACTCGATGGTGACACATTTTGCCTCCTAATCATTTGCAATAAAATTCATTGCAACATCAAAAAAATCTTGTGTTCCTTTTGACATCCATAAGTCAAAAATGTTTATGGCTAATAAACAATCAGCTAATGCAAATCGCACATAAGTAATCATGATTTTTTGAACCAAGCCCGATAAAACTTTTTAACAAAAATCTTTTTGGGTGGGAACACGACCCATGGACATAACATGCATGTTAGCCTTTGGACCCAAATCAATTCAATAGTCTTCATAGGCATTAACCCTTTCATCACAAACAACATTAGATCTTCCAAAGAACCAACTTGAGTTGCCTCCCCCCTGAAGAGAAGGGGACTAAGTTGCCTTAAAGAACAAGTTTTTGAATGTTTGACAAGAAAATACAAGGGATAAATTTGTCCAAATCAAACATTTTTTATACCATTAGAAAGTTTTCGGAACATAGATATCTAAAATAATCTTGTATTTTAGATTTGAAATATAAACAAAAAGTTATGATGAAAAGAAAAACCAAAGGTCAAAAATTTCAATTTGCCTTCTCCCTTAAAAATAAAAGGACAAAAATACCTTCTCCCTTGACTAAGTTGCCATGGGGAGCAATTTTTTTGAAGAAGAAAAGGATTAAATTATTTTTTCCTAGGGAAAAGGGGATCAAATTGCCCCATGGAGCAATTTCCCCTAGATTAAGTTACCTTCTTCCTCAAGGAGAAGGGTATTAAATTGCCTTGGGGAGCATTTTCCCTTGAAGAGCAAGTTCATGAATGTAAGCACATGGCATAAAATTTGTCCAAATCAAATGTTCTTTATACCATTGGAAAGTTCTTGAAGCATAAATATTTAAATGATCTTACATTTTCAATTTGAAGTTAAGAGCTAAAAAATATGATGAAAAAAAAAATGAAATGTCGTTTTTTTCAAGTTGCTTTCTCCTTTGGGGAAAAACACATTAAATTACCTTCTCCTTAATGGAGAAGAGGACCCAAGGGGGCAAGTTCCCAAATGTTTGACAAAAACATATAAAGGTGTAAACCTTGTCCAAATCAAACATTCTTTATACCATTGGAAAACTCTTGAAACTTAAATGTATAAATTGATACTTACATTTTCCATTTGAAGCTATGAACCAAAAGTTATGACAAAAAGAATAGGCAAAGGTCAATTTCTCCTTCTCTCTAAAGAAAAGAGGACTGGGAAATTTGCTCCCAAGGGTAATTTAATCTTTTTTTCCCCTAGGGAAAAGCTAACTTAGTCCTTTTCTCCCTAAGGGAGTCCTTAAGGGAAAAGGCAACTTGAAAAATTTGATCCTTGATTTTTCTTTTCATTGTAATTTTAAACTCCTAACTTCAAATAAAAAATGCAAGATCATTTTAAATATCAACACTTGAAAAGCTTTTCGATAGCATAAATAACCTTTGATTTGGACAAATTTTATCCTTGTACTTGTCAAATATTCAAAAACTTACTTTTGGGGCAACTTTGTCCCGTTCTCCTTGAAAAAGTTGTTCCCCAAGGGAACATGGTTGCGGCTACCATTTTGTGTCCTCCCTTGAAAAAGTCCATTTCTAGTTTAGTTATAATAAAAAAAATTCAAAATACTTTTCTTGCAAGGCATTGTCATGCAACTATGTCAAGATTAGTGACACATTTAATTCATTATTCCTATTTAGTGCTAATGAGTTGCCCTAATCCTAACCCTAGTCTTAACTACAACCTCCTCCATGTATGATAAGGTTATTAATTTGAATCTTTGAAAAACATCTTTGCACTGGTATTCTCCCCAAGTTGTAAGACCTAGAGAATGTGGGCTTTACCTATCACCAGGTAGCAGATTATATCATTTTCTTTCTCACATTACATGACATAATCTTCCAATGCTTATCATACAATTGTAATAGTGAAAGCCCAAAATGTGTCAGTTGAACATGAATTCTGTGTTAAGTCATTGAATATGCCACTTTAATGTCATGGAATGACCTCATCCTTGTTAGCTCAAGCAGTGAGCTGAACAAATTGAGAAACAGCAGCACACACCAGGTGTACAACCTTTGTATGAGGAACAGCTTTGAGGTGCTGAAATTCTCTTCACATACGGACCACTGGGTGGATTGGTGATCTTTACACATCTGGTCAGAAATTTGATCTGCAAAAGCTTTGTGAACTCCAACCCAACATTAACAAGGACCAGAATGCACTGAGTACAAACAATACCCGGCCATGTGATATACCACTGAATGAAGCAGATACCAAAAGGGTGTTTTCCTGGCTTAGCCACAATAATGTCATTCTATATTGTTTCCACCACTGGTCTGCTAGGTGTTGCGACTTACACATGCCCTGCAGTCCGGGTGCATCACAAAATACATGATGATCCAGGCAAGAGGAGAGGGTGCATCCCAGTTTTTCGTGGATATTTTCCAGTACAACTGAAACAAATTCACCTCTACTCCCTCTGGCCCCGACCTAAAAAAGGAGTTATAAAATCAGCAGCATATGCTGCCACTATGTTCATAGAGTCATCCCAAGCTTTTACGAATTCACACAACCCATCTCAGGATTTCAAGAGTATGGTAAAGAAGACTTAACAGTGGCTGCAGGAGGTCAGTTAGCCCAAGCTGCAAGGGGCTTGTAGGGATACATACACCCTATGTTGGCACAACCTTAGCCTGGTGCATTTGCAAGGACAGAATCTTTGCATTTGCCACAGTCAATTGTGACTGTAAGTGTATGACTTGCTGTTGTAGGGACGAAATGGCACCCACACACCCATAAACTGGGTCCCGTACACGAGCATTGGCCTCATAAACCATGGAGCTCACAGCATCTCCACGTTGATGCACTGGAAGGTCCTGACTTTTCAAAACACAACGTGAATTCTCCACCAAAACAGACATGTGAATTGCCCATCAATTGCATGCTCAACAGAAACATCTCTGGCAAACATCCTCACTTAGGAAGGAACGTTTTAAGGAGGGCACAAGAGGTGGCCATTACCTTGAGCATTTTGTTGACATTCGAAGCACCAAAGACTTTGTGCACATTGGCAAACTTCTGGGGCTCATCAGGGGGAAAATAGGGTGCAAACACACAGCCTTTAGCACACCTGCGACGTAGCAGCTTGCAGGCAGCACATGGAGACATCCCTGATCCAGGCATTTTTTGTTCTTTCTTGCCCTCCAGCTAGAGGCCAGCTGTATACCTCTTGACCAAGATGCTTTGATAAACCTCTGGACCCAAAACCCAAATCTAGGACACAGCAGATTATTTCTGATGTTCTATACAGAACTTTTTAACAGAGTTTGGAAAAACCTGCCAGATATTGGTGCCCCACGTTCGAGTACAGCAGCTTGAAACTGACAGATCCCCAAATCTGTGTCACTACATGTTCTGCAAATTGTTAGGGGAAAAAAACCCATGTTAGATAAAAGACGAGAACTCTTTCAGTTTGCAAAAACATTACAACTGAAAATGGGAAATGCTTTGCAATGCGGGTTGCAATACATGGCCCCCCTCCATCCATTGAGGATCATCCTGCCTTCAACCAAGTGAGAAAGTGATAGACTAAAAGACAAAGAGAGTACACATACTGACTTGTACACCCAATCCAAAGGGCAACATGCAGAGTCAATGGCTGCTTTTGTGGAATGCATATGTCAAAGGGCCACACAAATCCAATAAAACAAGATAACCCCATGTCTGCAGACAGTCCCAAATGACTACCACCAGTTGTTTATCCCCCAGTGAAGATTTTTGACTCCACCAAAACTACAACTCTAATCTTATAAATGATAAAGATATGCATCTGCCCCAGCCCAGTCAATACATATCCACATGATTGCAAACAAATAAATATCCACAAGAACACTTTGAAGGTAACCATTCTAGCAGTTCCAGCAAAAACCAAAAGTAAGACAACAAGAATATGAATGCAGCCATGACCTTATGAGTGTCACCCACAAAGTGTCAGACCATCATCACCTGCAACATAGGTTATGGTCAGCAACAGTGACAAGTTGCCACAAATCCCAAACTGATTTCATCAGCTCCAGATGGCAGCATGTGTAGATAAAGTATTCATAAAATTTATCCAAAAGTTTGGGCAAACCCGTTCTACAAACATCTGCATCCTTAGCTTTCGGTTAAAGTTCTGGAATCAAGGGGGATGATGACTCAAAAGGCCATGATGTTGGCTAACATTCACAAGACATAACCAACACAAAAAAAAGTCATGGCCCTCATGCCACAACAAAGCAAGCTTGTGAGAGTAGACAGTACAGATTACAGTCAGACATCTACAGTCAACTCTACAAGGGTCTGTCATTTTCACCCAATACTCTACTTGGAGTTCCTCATGCTGAATCACAACCCACAAGTGCATCTGGGCCCCCTACTGTGCCAAGAGGTGTGATTATATACTGGCAGACTCATTCTGGAAAACCCTAGAACCTGAGAATCACAAACCTCCTTTTGTGATGATGAAGATATCAAAGAGAGCAGCAGCAGCTGCAGCAAAAGTGATAAAGAATTACATATGATGACTTACATGGTGTTGGTTACTTTGGAGGAGAGTTGGGCATCACGGTTCCAATATTCTTTGCCACACTGCTTCCTTGACTCACAGCCTCCTGTTGTTGATTTGCAACACAAAGTTGGAACACAATGATGAGGCACTTCTTTTCTCTTTCACCCATTCTTCAGAAAAAGAAAACAAGTCTGTTCTTGTAAATGAACACTTACAGCATACATACACATTGAAACAGCCACATTCTCACAAAGATCACACAGAGAGAGAGAGAGAGAGAGAGAGAGAGAGAGAGTATCTACCCTCAGATCTCACCTGTTTGTTACAAACTCAGAGCTCTTCTGGGTTTTGCAAAACCTCAAAAAAACCAACGGAGATTGAACCCCAACACACAAAACACCACTTCTCCCAAAAACAAAAACAACAAAAGAATGTAACACAAAATCAAAGCACACAAAAACTAACACCCAAAACAAAACAAAAAAAACTCCCACAAACAAAACACAAGAGAAACTTAAACAAAAACTCTTTTTTTCTTCCCCAAAAACAAAACCACAAAAACTTCTCCCACAAGCCAAAAGCCAAAAATCTAATACTTGAACCTTCACATTTCTCTCTCTCCCTCTCTCTCTCTCTCTTTCTTTCACAAGGTTTGTTGCAAATCACCCATTCCCATTATATAACCATTATATAACAAAGAAAGCAATTGGGTCTATTAACTCTTCACCAAATTCAATTGCATTCCACATTACTCCCAAATTCCAATTTCCCATATGAGAACCCTAAAATTCCTACACTACCCAATTAAAATGTAGACAACTCAAAATCTTCACATCGTTAAGTGTTCCAAGATCCCTACAAATCAGTTCCCCCTTGAGATCTTAAAGAACCCCAACTCCCCCAAGATCTATGCTCTTTTTCTACTAGGTACCTACTTTCAAGATCTACTTGCATGTGCCTACTTATAGTCCTTTGTGTTAAGTACCCTCCTACTGCTAGGTACCATAGTAGTGTTGAAAAGTGAAATGTTTTCCTCTATGGAAACTTCATATGATTATGTTTGTTACATGTCAACAACAAACTTTGATCATCTTGTCATTAGTGTTGAACAAGTTAAAGGAGATGGGGGCTCGATTATTTTCATTTTACATACATTTGAGAACATCGTTCAAGAAAAGCTTACATAAAAATATGGATCATATGACCCATTATTTAAGAAATTCTATTAAAATATTTTCTTACATATGGATTAAAGATGAAAAATGGACTATATGGTAGTTGTTGACCAAAATCATATTTGGGTGTAAACGGAATAAAGTATACATCAAATTTATTTTGTCAAAGTTGAATGCAAGTAGATTGAAATTCACAACCAAAAGCATCATAAAAAATTTATTCATTGAATGTTTTACATGAATGATCAAATACAATATAATTATTCATTATTGTGCATTATTTTTTGAATTTCACATTGTAAAATTAGGTTGAAAGTAGATTTTTCAAAATACAAATAGCTTTTGCAATCTTTTTTTTGCAATGTTAGTTTTTGTAAAGTATGGTTGAATTAGGTTTTAATAAATACAAAATAAAACAAAATGTTGACCCACACCTCAAAAATATAACCATTTTTATAGCCTTCCTATATATATATATATAATTGCGGATTTTGTATTAAAAAGCCAATGAACACAATTGTTTTATCATTTATTTATTTATTAGGTTTATTTTAAAATTATACTTTCATTAAGTTAATATAAATCCACATTTAAAAAAAGAGTAATTCCATCCATTTGATGTTATTTTCATGTTCATTGATGCATGATACATGATGAAATTAGAAACACTCATTGTTTTTGGTATATTTCATTGTGCTTCCACCCATTATTTGTGACTTTCATCCTTAAAACAAATTTCAAATGACATATGTGAACAACTTGTCAAAACTTGCATCATTTGACAAACTTAATTTTTCAAGATGGAGTTTGGATTGATTTGAATACTCAATAAGTGGGAATTATCTATGTTGTAATGATTATTCCTCATATGAAGGATATAAGTTCAAGATATTAATAAATCATAATTAGAAGTCTTGGAAAATCAATTGGGTTCTTTTGTTATATTGCATGATTGATGTATCTTTAAAACAATTCAAAGCTTTTTTTGTGACAAGTGTAAATGTAACATGTTACTTGAAATCAATTGTTTTAACATATACCATATGCTTAAATATTTTTTCCACATTTTTCCTTTTGGAAATTGTCATTGTGTTTTTGTTATTGAATAAGGATTTTGTGTATCATGCTACAAATATTTGTTGAAGAAAGACATCCATCAAGAATGCACTCTTTTACTTTGCTTCCAAAAATGAAAGTTGTAAACAAATTTCTTGATGCAACAACCAATCATGATTGTGTTTGGGTTTTTAATATGTTCATAATCATCTTCATCATTGTGTAAACCTTTATTTTGAAAAAAAAATTATTGTCCTACACACTAAAAATATGTACATAGTGCATGGATGATATAAGATGATTCCAAAGATAACCAAGGACCTAATCATAAGGGATATAAATAAGTGGATGAAAAGGAAATAAGATGAAATCTAAAAAAGCTTAATCATGAACTCAATGTGTAGATAACTAACCAATATATCATTCATTTTAATGAAAAAGTCAACAACCGATGTGGCTAATTAACAAAACCAAACAATAGTCAAGTTGCAATGGGTAAGATAGTGTGAAAAATGCCAACCTCCCCCCCCCAAGACACATTATACCTACTTCTAAAATTTTATGAATTGATTTACATTCTTCACAATTATTGGCCCAATTTGTGCAAATGTATCCAATCACAACATTCATGTTACCGTCGTGATAAAGTATCCCATGTTCACAGATGTCTTGAAGGTCATACTTGAATATATGTCTCATAGCTTCAATGTGTGTTTGACAAGGTGCACTCATATAACAGATGTTGACAATTCTTACATACTTAATGTTAGGGTGAATGTTTGTTAGGTAAGTTAATTTACCTACAATGGGTGCAAATGGGATAATAGGAACCACACCCACCACTTTTAGGAATGTTTCTTTTAAAATATGCTTGATATATTTTCAAAAAAAATTTAAATTATTAATTTTTTTATTCTAACCTTAAAATATGTTGCATTATATTATCACAAAAAAATATGTTTAAAGAGCTTCCTTCAAAATAGGTCATGTTAAAAAATTCTCCTAAAAGATAGGTATTGTTATAATACTAATTTAAAATTAGTTATAATGCTTAAGGAATGCTTTTGGAACCTTTATAGTCATTGGACTCATTTCAATTTCTAATATTTTAATATATATAATACTGACAACATTATTATCTATACACATTAATCATTTTTTAAATTAATAAAAATATTGACACAAAAACATGAAAAACAAAACAATGATTACATTGCATGAGGTTCATGTTATTATATTTGCACTCAAATATGCCTAAAGATGATGGGATCAAGAGGATCTAATTTTTCTTCCTTCCCAAGTGAAAAACCTTTAGAGAAAGGTGTTGCAACATAATAATAATCATTCAATTGAAACTACTCAAAGAATTAAGAGGTTAAATATTCCCATTGTGACATAAACACACCCTTGTTTAGATTTTAAAAGTCAACCCCAAGTAGAATTTCAATTTCCCCATATTTGTCATCTCAAACCTTGTTTTGACTTGCTATTGAAATACCTCAATCTTTTACAAATTGTTTCTTTTGATTAGCAAATCATCAACATAGAGGACAAGCAAAAATATTTCTCTTTCATTGATGTTGTAATAAAGATTGTAACTAGCTTCATTTTCTAAAAACCCTGATTAGGATAGCAATCTATCTTATTATACCATGTTCATGGTGCTTTGTCACAAACTATATAAAACCTTGAACAATCGACAAATTTGTCACCTAACCATGCACCACAAATCCTTTCGGTTGGGTCATGAAAACCTCCTCCTCCAAATTACCATGATGGAATGCACATATCTAAATGGAATTTTCCCATTTGTTGTGAGTGGCCAAAACAAGTATTAATTGGATTGTGTGCAAAAGTTTCTTCAAAATCAACACCTTTCTTTTGTTCAAATCCTCTCACTATGCACCTTGCCTTAAGTTTGTCTAACTTCTTGTTCAAGTTTGGTTTGATTTTATAAACCCAATGATCAGTAATTGGCTTCTTGCCATGTGACAACTCCATTAAAATCCAAGTATAATTTTTTATTAAGTCCATTTCTTATTGCATGGCAATTCCCAATATAAATGTTAACAAATGCCTTTGGGACCACATGGTTATAATAAAACCACCAATATATGGCCCATAATTGATTTTGGTCATGGTTACAAAATAATTGAAACACACATAAGGAAATGGAGATAGAGATTAAAAAATCAATTGAACTTGTTGTAGCCACCCACCTTTCTCCACCATGTGAAAACCTCTCTGGGTATTTCTTTTCAACCATGATTCCAATTGATCATGAAGGAATAAATGCCCTATGAAAGTATGGAAGTGTTTGGCCTATAGTAGTTCCTCCCATAATAACAAGGAACCCAAACCCATAGTCAAAAATCACACTTAATAACAACATGGACGGTCAAAATGTAGGAAACACAAATATTGGTGATATTGCTAGTGTAATTGTTAGCACCATTACAAGCATAGGTTTTGTAAACTTGTTTGATTCAAGTATAACATCAATGTTATCATCACCCACAAATGTTGAAATGTTAGGTTATGACACATCTTTGCAAATGAGGTCAATGTATAATACCCAACCATTTATTTTGCAATTTTTCATGTTTCAATCATAAACTACATGCACAAGCATTAGGGTTTGAAACTTTAAAATGCAAAATTTTGTTTATTATTTCTTATGTACATGGTTATGAATTCTCTATCCAATTATGGCTTTGCTATGTATTATGTGAATAAATGTCATCTTTTATTATCGATTAGTTTTGAATGGATTCATAATATGTTATGGAAGATATAAATAAAAAGATTGGAAGCAATGATGAAATGAATATGGACCTTGAATTCAACTTAATATATATTTCAATTTCTTTGATCAAACTTGTTAAAAACAACGCAAAAGTTCCAAATTTTGGATCACAAAGAAAATAATTTAATCTGTTTGTTTTAACCACAACAACACTTATGGGTTTCAACTTTAATATTTTTTAAATGACAACTTCATCACCTTATCTTAAAAGAATGGAAAACCCCGTTTTACTATGACAACTATGGCAAAACAAATTAGGACAATGGCACCACAATTAAATTGCAACCACCAAAAGAAATTATCATAGTGATTTTGGGCTTCCATAATTGTATCACAATCTTTTGAACTCTCTTCAACATGCTCCAATAGTTTGTATATTGCAACATTGTTCAATTTTCCACCTTGCACCTCCAAGTCCTTAGATCCTAAGATGTTTATTTAAATAAATTAAAAGCCAACAATTCACATTGTAATTTTTAGTATGACTCTTGCCAAAGGGGTTGAAGCACCCAAATTGTTCAAGGGTACAATGTTTGGATACTTCCACAATAATTTCAAAAATTAACATAAGTGTATGCTTCCCAAACTTTCAATTTCAAGCTCCTTAAGACATTGAATTTACATAAACCTTCTTTTCAAATCAAATTATGTGGATAAAAGTTCCTATTTTTAAAATACCATCCAAATATGTTCAAAGCCATGTGAAAAATGATGTGATCACATCAAACTATCAAATACAAAACAATATTAAAACTATATATCATGCATAAATAAAAGATCCAAATATCACCACATGATTTTTCACAACTAGTAGACATTTATGGCATTTAAACTATCAAACCCTTTACCCATGTACCCATGTAGACGTTGCACTAAAGGTTAATTGGAAGTAGCCAAATGCATTGAAATAAATAGTTGATTATGGATGAAACAATTACCAATTTTTTGGCCAAATCTATGCATAAAAAGACCACATATAAACATATAACAATATTTTTTTGACATGAGTTGTGGACATCGAGAAGTTGTCGATGGGATAAAATTTTGGTACTAATAAAATTTGTCAAGTTACAAGAAACACATGTCGCACGTCTAAATAAAATGATAATATTCACCATTTTTTGCATCCCTTAATCCAAAATAAGGATCCATCAAAATTTTATGGAACTTGATGCAATTTTGCAACTAATAATACCCATATGCACAAGCCACAAAATAAGTTGAGTTACGTGATTCTGATGCATAATAGGCATGTCTTTTTGGTCTTTTCATGGTGATTATGAATTTTGGGGATAATATGAATTTTTGGAATGTCAAACCTCACACACAAACATGCATACAAGCAAAAAAAATTCTTGCAAAAAACAACCAAATGATTTTTAGGATTTAAACCCCAAAGGAAAAGTTTTCATATCAACAACTTCAAAAAAACCAAGTGACCTTTAGTATATAAATCCTAAAATAAAACTCTTGATGTTGACAACTTCAATCAATGTTTGATTTTTTTTTTTGAATTAAAGTTAGGTGAATAGGTATGTGCACAAGTTCTTTGGCCTTGACCTTTATCAACAATGATAATTTGGATTCACATTAAGCATTTTGGGAATATTTTAAAGTGACTACAAATAAGGGCATCCAAGTTTGACATAGAAAGGAAATGTGTTGTTTGGTCATATGTGGTCAAGATGTGGGTGTGTAACTGTGATTGTGTCAAACACCATTTTAGCTATCAAAACTTTTATCCCAATTATATAATGGTTTTCTTTCCTTGTTTGTGGAAGCTTTTGAATTCAACCAAAATCTTGAACTTCCTTTAGAAATGTGGAAGGAGATGTTCAATCACATGCCTCATCTATCAACTAGTGTTCCTTTAAAGATGGTTTTTTAAAAATCTTGCATGATTGAGTATTTACAAATGGTTTTGAATAATTAAATAAATCAATTTTATTTTCATAGTTTGGAAGGGAACATTCCCAACTGCATTGCACATGTGTATTTGGCATAGCCATCATATTTCAATCATAGCAAAATTACAAGTTTTTACTGGGTTTTTGTTCAATTGTTATATATGATATATGATTAGGGTAAATGCATTCTAGGGTGACCAAAAACACACACAAGTTTTTAATAATACATTTTTGTAATGTATTTTGAATGTGACAAAAATCTGACATTTTTGTTCAAGGAAAAATGATCATCTTATCCAAAAAGTAACCAAATGAACACCTCCTCAACATCCTAGGACTTTCCTCATAATGTTTTTGAAAATATAAATATGAATTCAAAAAAATCATGTCCAAAAGGACTAAATAAATTTTTTTCATAAATTTCCTTCAAAAAGCCCTTATACTTCCATGTCATCTTGAAAATATTTTGGAAACCCCTATTTTGAATTACTTACGAATATTGGATTTTAAAAAAAATAGTGAGTTGTAAAAATATTGTTTGCATAATATTATGTTTCAAGTGATAAAACAAAAAAATCCCCCATTTGGAATGTTTATATGGTTTTGATTTGGTTCTTTTTCTTTCAAAGGTGAATGTAGTTAAAATCATTACCTTGGTACCCCTTAAGATTATTATTATAATAAAACACACACCATACATTTAACTTGTATAGGTGTAGAAAACATTGTCTCATTATAGGATTTCATGTACATTGTATTATGCAACTACCCATCATGTCTTCAACTTTGTGATTCCATTTTAGCATGTTCTACCCCTCACCAATTTGGAATTACCACAAAAGGATAGTTAGTTCATCTTACATGATGACTTGGCAAACATGCATTCAATTTGACATCAAAAGGTATTTTGGTTTTAAAAATTATATGATGTAAGAGATAATGTTGTTCAACTCATCCTCTTTGTTTACATTTGTTATGTGGAAGAAACTTCAATATTTTGTAGTCAACATAACCATAAATGTCACCTTCATTCAATTGACCATGGGTACTTAATAATGCAACCCTTTATGAACCCCTTTGTTCATTGAAAAGGCCTTCAAGCTTTTGTTATTCATTTCCCCTCCCATTCATTTTCATTTGTTTTCGATAACATTTATCACATCACATCTTAAATGTTCTTTCTTTGCTATTGTTGACCTTTTTTCATACATAATTGCCCAACTAAAAATTATAAATATTTTTGTGCAACCACAAAAATGTGTCATTTGATCCCCACCATGTGATGTCCACTATCTTTGTCCCCTCGCCATGTTTTGTAAATCTTCAAATAGTTTGAAGGTTTCATATTTCTATATTAGTTATTTTCATTCAGATGATCACCATTCCTTGAACATTTTTTCATGCCCACTAAGTTTGTTAAAATGGGTGACATCCATATAGCCTTAAGGATTTTTACATTATTTTTGTTCAACTCTTATTTTATTTCTTACAACATCTCCTCCACTTTCTATAATTTAAACATTTTCTTACATTTTTGACTTGTCTTTTAACCATTTTTTGGTTACATTTCAAGAGGGCAAGGATTTTAAATAGTTCATAAGGGGCTTTAGTTTGTTGATAAGTGTCTTTTCCCATCAATGAAAAGACAAAAGCCTCAATAATCAATTTTATCTACATCCACAACCCCAAAAACCTATTTAGGGCATTGGGTATTTATTAGATTTGTCCTTTATTTCTAGTTTTTGTTTAAACAATAACCCTTCCTTGTAGAAAACATGGACCATGTTAATATACAATGGTGCTCTATCACCTTTTCAACAACAATTGAAAAAGGTCTATTTCCTTTTGTCAAATCTAATTCAAATGTGTGTTTCCCCCATTTAAATAATCCATAGTAAATAATTAATTCACTCATGACATAATCCCATATCCTCAATGGACCCAATTTTTTTTGGGTGTGTGATTGATGACCATTGAGTTCAAAACATTTTGTGCTTGGGCCCACTTGGACAAAAACACAATTAATGGCATGACAAGTCTTCTCCATTTTCCATTTACTATGTGCAATATTTTTTGTAACTTTTAAAAAAAGGAAATACAAACATAAGTTGTGATAATTACATGAAAATTTGAAATTGGTAACATTAGAAAAGAACAAAAGACCATGGGTGAACACATAATTTGATTACATTTTGAATTGACATGTAGTCATAGTTTCTATGGATTATAAATGAATTAAAAAATATGTCATATTTAATGTTAACATTTTCAATTTTTTAATTATCCTTACATAACAATATATATTTTTGAAAATCATATTGGAAATAACAAAAGGTGTCCCTCTACGCCAAGTGATTTCACTAGATTTTTAGTGAATTTAGTAATTGTAATGAGTGAGACCTAGTGGGGATTCAATGAATTCACTGATCTAGTGAATGGGGACTAGTGAATTGCACCCACATTTTATACAGTGAAAATATGGTTAAATTCTATAAAAAAAAGGGTTTTTGTAATTGACTTTTGGAATATTAACACTATTTTTTTCACACATAAATAATTTACATGTGAAATAAAAAAATATGAAATCATAGTGTCAAAATAAGAATTAAAAAAATTCCACCATTAAATGAGGAAATTAAAATGAAAATGCACTAAGTCAATTAGAATACAAGATGCTTTGATTTAAAAATTTAATGTAATGATAATTGCTTCATTTTCATCATTGAGAGTCCATTTCACATTGACAACTCCAAGATTTCACATGGAATGTTCAACCAATCACATGTCTAGTCTAGTGATGTCTATAAATTGGTTTACCAATATTTTCAACCAAAATATAGGGGAAAGGTTCATTTATGGTTGGGTTTTCAAAAAATAGAAAGGATTTCATCACTTTTTTTGGGCTAATTTTTATAAATAACATTTACACGAGACAAATTTGAATGAAGAAAAATGAATAATCAAAGTTGAAATAATTTGTGTGGTGGTGATGATTTTTCACTAGCATGCATGTGCATTAATATTTTGGATTACAAGTAAACATACATAATTGGTTTAGAAATAAAATTTTATGGACAACTAAACATGCTCTTTGCTCCTTTTTTTCAAGGTCATAGGCATGTTGCATAATTGGAATTAACATGTATGACTATCTTGCTCCAATTATGTGAGATATTCATGTACAATGTAATTTGTGATGAGAAAATAAATATGTACTTTTCTCTACACTTTTCCAAGGTATGTTGGATACAATTATCAATGAATACTATAAACAAAACCTTAATGTGTTTTTTTGAAGCATTTGTTTTCCACAATTGAAAACCAATCATTGCATGCATGTGCTCAAACTATTGTTGTATTACTATTTGTATGTTTGTTGTTATCATCATGTCTTAATTTCCCAAAATCTACCACATTCATAACATTGCCCAATGCTTTGATGTTAATAAGAAATGTTCAAGATCTTTATATTATGCTTATAGGTAAAATTGCTCAAGATGTTTGATTATAGTAACAACAAGAGATAAACATGACAGATAATTGCAATATCATCTACCATTCACCTTTTTGGCAAAATGAAATAGTTGCAAATTCATAAGAAACAAAATTTGTAAGACATTTGCTACATAAATTTCAAGCCACAAATTGTTATGTGATTCTTAAACTAGTGAAAAAGTTCAAGTGTGAATAAAGAAACTAGAGGATGTGCAAAAAGACATAGTAGCACCATACCACATCCACATTTAGTTTTTGCCTCATTCCTTTTCTTCAAACTTTAGATGATGTTTACATATTGCTTGAGATGTGTGTTTTTCTCCTCATTCTTTTTCTTCAAACTTTTAAATGATGCTTACATATTGCTTGACTTGTGTGTTTTCTCCCCCTATGATTTTTGAATTGTTTCATTATTGAATTTATAAATCATTTTGAAACCAAATCTTCAATATTTAAAAAATCCTTTAGCCATAGTTTTGCAAAGAGGTGTGTGCTTTCTTACCTTGCATAACATTTAAGTCGATGTAATATAATTATGATATCTTTACAAATTAATTTGTCTTTTAGCTTGCAAGGTTGTAACAATTTTGACATTGTATATACCTTTAATTAATTGAAATGAGGTTTTTATCATATTTGAAGGTTCTTTTTGTTACGAATTGTGATCAAGCAATTGGGCTTATTCACAATGTGACTAACATAAAAGTTTTATTTGAACTTAATAAAGAAACCTTTTATTCTAGCCAATATTTATGTCTAGCATTAACCCCATGCTTTGTGTTTATATTCTCTTCTCATTTTGCGACATAAAAGAGGTGCATATAGACCAAGATTAAATTCACAATTTTTTTATTAAGGATTTCAAGATTGCAACATTTTGAAATGGGGTTGGAGCTTTCATTAACATTGTTGAAAAAATTAACAAAATTTGCATTTGGCATGGGTTTTGTTCAAGTACATCCCTTTTATTGAACAATGTGGGAATTGAATTGGATTTCAAATGAACATCTTTACTAGCTTTCACATCATCCATTAGTTTTATAGGTTTACAAGTGTGCTTCACCTTGGGTTGCATTAATTTAGCAAAGGAAAAAAATTCAATTCAAGAACATAACATTCATATCACCCTTAGAATTATTTCTCATCATGGTAATCAATGGAATTGGAAGTGAAGATGAAAAAGCAAGATTGTAGATGAATTGAAAAGTAATGAAGGATAACCTACCGTACCAAATTAGTGTAACCAACATTGTATTGTGTAGTTTGATTTTTGGTTAGGTTTTGGTGATATTTCAATTATTATTAATCAAATAAATAAATGCTTTAGCACATGGTGAAATTTAAAAAATCTCAAATTCTAAACCTTTTAAAAACTTTAAACAAGGTTAGTTTTTGTTATTTTCAAATTTGAATAAAATATAAAGCTTGTAACACTATATTGTTAATGATGTTACCATTTATTTTGGAATTGTTTTTGGATAGTTGAACAAAAAATTAATAACAATGAGGGTAGCATTTCATTTCATGATTTCAAGATGTTTAACTATATATATATTTTAAGGAAATTTCCTATTTTTCAAAAATTTGTTTGCACTTGCGCTTTCATTTCCTCATAGTTCCAATGTGAGTTTCATTTATTTATTTTGGAGGCTTGATTGGTACATTTGAAAATATTCAAAACTCCTTCAACATTTGCACTTATTAAACAACTCACTCAAATCACAAGGACAAATTAAGATAATAAATTGAAGAACCAACATCTCAAAATATTTTACAATTATAAAAGTTTAAAACAAGTATTTGTTTTCAAAGGAGATTACAAGTAGCACATCAATCATAACAATCTTGCAATTTCCTCCTATGAATGAATCAAGTAAGAGCTTGACAATCTTGCACAAATGCAAAACATTACACCATAGTCGACTAAGTCCTCCAAAATTGCTTAGGATTGTAAGAATAAAAAGGTAAAATGCATCACATTGTCAAAGTTTGGAAAACAAAACTTTTGCTAGTTTTTTATTCATTGGTTTGCAACATGGTTCTTTTGCCATCTCCTTCATAATGTTTGTTCCTCTCATCCATTTATTTGTGCAATGTTTCAAGGTGATTCAACAATTTTTCTATCTTTGAGTATTCTTGTTTACATTTTTGTTATACATCTACGTTTTTTTTAGTTTATCTAAAATTTGAAGGAGAAAACACCAACCCAGATATTGAACTGCAACTTGCACATGGGGCATATAACTGCAGCAATGCAAAGATATCTTAAGTGTAGTCTCCTTTTCCCTTGGGTAGTCTTGTTTTCTATTCCTAATTTGAGGATTATAAATACATTGATCTAGATTAACTTGGAATGGATGAGATACAAACCCTATGGCCTTCACACAAAATCTTGGAGTGTTGTAAAACTTTGTGAAAGGGCAAAGCCCTTTTTTGGTTTCTGAAAATCCAAAAAAAACCTTGCTTGGAGACCCACATAGAATTGATGTTAGGAGGCTTTGAAGCCACCTCCTCAAAATCCTTAGCATCGATTGCCTCCATGACCATTGTGACATGCGTGTATCCACCACTACTTAGAGACCTGAACACATGATGACTTCATGACTTCGTGTTATCTTCTGGTGACTAATCATAGCCTTAGTGCACATTTATTAGATGACTGAACTAGGAATGCAAGTGTCAACATATGCATTAAGTTTGGCAATCCAGCAAAATTCCCATACAATTCATCCTCATAACCAGCTATAAAAGCCAAGGAAGCGCTATGTAGTAGCTCACCTTTTCAAAGGATACTTTGCAATTGTGTAGCTCATGCAGTTAAACTAGAAACAACATGGCCAGAGTAGATGTGTTTGATGACATTCACTGAGCATTTTTCTTTGTGAAGGGTTGTGGCTTGACTTTTGTTGAAACTACTGCCACATCACACAGCCTCTCATGTGCTTGTTGTCCTCTCAAATTCAACAACTATATATTATCTCTTTCATTTGCAGGAGAACAAAAAACGTTACAAATAACAAGGAAACAACACTATATTATTCAACCAGTTTATGAACAAATATTACACATCGATTTACCTTAATAAAGTCATAGCAGATTGGAAGTTACTTAGCAGTCTTTTGTCTTTGCCTGACTGCCCATGACATGAATAAATACAGTCCATTAAGAGATGTATCCCCAAAAATGCAACTCACTCACTTTTGACTCGCACCCAAAACAGAAAAATGACTAAGAAAGGTACCTTCATCTTTTTCTCTATAATCATTGTGAACACTTAGGCTAGAGCGTCTGCTGAACCTGTCAAGACCTGCTTCACCAGTATGAATTACCTATTGTACCCAGTGGCTGGGACCATGTCACCTCCTGAGAGTTTGCAAAAGTTGTGTCAGCCTTTTCACTGTCAAACAAGCTGCCAGTAGAGGATGAGCCCACCTGTGTATGAGCTGCTGCACAACTGCTGCAGAGAACCAACTTTCTATATCTCTTGTGCCACAGGATTGTCCTTCTCCATAACGTGATGCTAGCATGAGCTTAATTTTCCTACAACCCCCAACCAACAGGAACATTATGCAAAGTGCACAATGTTCAGTGCCAACACAGTGCCTCCTGCAGTCCAGTAGTGGTGACAATATTTTGCAAAAATGGTGAGGCTGGATGAGACTGCACTTATTGTGCTAGCAGAACTCGGTGTTCAATCAAAGATTGACACTGAAGGCAAACTGGAAATTAATGATCAATGTTCTAATGTTCCGCCTTCTTGCTCTCTGATTGTAACCACATGACATTTCCAGGTTGTCTATACCTTGCAGTATCATATCAACAACAATTTGTGATATAAGGTGACAACCAGTCCACAAGCACTTGGATCAGGTGTTACTGTACTCTTAAGGCGTTATCAACTGTGTGTGATGGATGTGCGCTTACATATTCACTTCTAAAGATCATTGTTCTGTCATTAAATATAAAGGTCAATCAGTTGAGCAAAGCAGTATTTGCTTCAAGATCTTGAATCAAAAGTTTTATGAGCATTATATAGAGAGCCTCCAAATCCAACTACCAATCTTAATATGACTGAGGATTCCACTTCAAAAAGAGCACATAGTAATCTTGTACACTAATATGAGGATGAAGTAAAGTTTCAAGTATTGAAAAATTGTTCAAAAATGGTTCATTGAGAGTTGGTTTCAACCTTTGGATGACATAGAACCAGGCTTTCTAATTCCAGTGCCTTTCTATGACCCAAAGAATGTGAACTGTACATTAATACAAACACAAACATAATTCCAGAGAAGAACATTTGAACCAACTATGAATCCATTCAAAATCCTCAAATGAAGCGAAGTCCAGGACTAATTTAAGTACATAGTCTCTTGTTGACAGAATAACTCATACAAAAGCCAGATGTCAGTTTACAGTTCACACACACACACACTCGTGTACCATGCAATAGAAATGCCCTAATACGTAGTCTTAGATTTGGGCATTTTGGGCATGATAATGTGTCACTTTGACGTAATGAAAGCATCTTAAAGTTGCACCTTGGTGAATGAAACTACAAGTGGTCAATTGTTCTATTATCCATGCTTTATTATTGTTTGCATCAATGCCAGTTTTGTTTTCACCAAGTCAGATCATTGTTAAGACTAACCCAATGATTCTATATTGGCTCTCAGGTTTACAAGAATAGAATTAACACCCAACTGCAGGAGTTTTGTTGAAGAGGTCTAACTTGGCTTTAATTTGAAATGAATCATCCCTATCAATCTAGGATCACCATACTGACATAAAAATTCTATTTACACTGCAATAGCAGGAGCTCCAACATAATAGACTGGACTTACAGGGGTCTGTGAAGTTCCTCTGACAAATAAGGAGATCAGGCATAACAAAGGCCTTATCAAAATACTGAAATATTGTTTTTTCGGTGGAAAAAAACAGCAAGAGTAGCATAACCAGTATGTGACAGGTTGACTGAAATGTGACATAGGTGAGACTTCCGAGATCTGAGTGAATACAGTTATACAGAGGTGTATCTTCACTTTCTTAACAAATAGTGACAGATCCCCAGACCTACTCAAACTTCTTTATTGTAGCGAGATCAGTCAGCATAGTTTCAATTTTTTCATCATCAAGTCGACCCTTTTTCTGAAACATACCAAAGAACAAAATGATTGTCAGTGAGATATGTCAATACAAACACATAAGAATGCCTGCATGGTATGCAGACACTAGTGAGCACATCTTTTTCCAATACCACCAAATGACTACACAAAGGATCAAGTAACGACAATATACACAGCCCTGAAATCCAACAACAAAGTAATAATTTCAAATCTTACTGCGATGGAAGGTACCACAGCTTTTGCCTCCTCTACAGTTTCAGGGCACAAGTTGCCAATCACACTCACCTGACATTCTCCAAGGACAGCCAAACATCAATGACAGAAGAATTTGGTTGACAAGCAGATCCAGAAGCAAGCACATATAAGTATAGAGAACTTCTCTGTACTTATGATTCAAGTCAACCTGATTAGAATTGAGAGACAGCATGATAAAAGGGTTGGAGAGATTTTGTATCTGATGACATATCAGCAAACCAGAAAAAGAGGAAATCGAACGCTAAGGAACAGAGGGAGAAAAAAACCAAAAACTGAGGAGCATTTTAAACAATAGCAACAGTCAGATGCATGTTCAAGGACCTTCAACAGCAACATGTATGGTATTGACTATTGACCAGCTACCACAACATCCGCACTGACTTCATCAGCTCCAGGCAGAGGGTGAAGGTCGATGTCATCCATTAACCAATATACTGAGTTTCTTATTTTTCACAACAGTGACAGTCAGATGTCTAAAGACCTTCAAAAGCAACATGTATTATTGAGTATTGACAGTGTATGCAGTGATAGAGGGTCGTAAGTCTCTCATACAGCAACACCGGATGAATCTTTTGACAATTCAAAGACAACTCTGATTTTGCAGCACGGCCTATATGAGGTTCATGAGGGTATCAACCAGAGTTGACCAAGATTGGTGTATGACCTACAATAGCCTGCACTGAGATTTGGGAGAAGAGACATACCTCAAATTCATGAAGCTTGTTCCGGGTGAGCACTCTGCTTTGTTAGGGTTATCATTGAACATAAATTCTCTGTTTCACTAAGTTCTTGAAAATATTGGACAATCTTCACAACACTGCACCAAAACCCTCACATCTCCCCCCTTGCAGATACCAAAAAAGCCTGGTACTTTCCTACTCTTGTCTGCCTAATTGCTTGTTAAGTTGATACCAGAGAGTGCAAAGACATACAACAAAAAATGAGACTGACAACACTGTCAACAAGGATACTCTCGCACTTGCTTCACAGCTTCCGGGTTTTGATATCGGCTGAAGCGCTTGACATACTGCAAAGATTTCTCAAAGACTCTGCAGAAGCACCAATTACATGTTACACACACCAACTTAACCTGCCAAGCTCTTGTGTGTATACATGAATTACATGATAACCTAACATAGATGCACAATGATCTGAAGAACCAAAATGTCAGATGACAATCTGTTTCCAAGACATGGCTCTCCTCCATGAGATCTCATCCCCTGCATCCCTGTCTCTCAGACCCCAACATCTACACAGTCGCCATCATGGAAAAGTTTTGCACAAAAAGTCAATTGGGGTTTTGCGAAGTCACATACTGGGAGATTTGCGAAACCGGATCATCAGACAGTTGCTGAAGCTGCTCATACTTACGCTGCAGCACAAGCGCCACCTCCGCATTCATCAAACACTTGGCCTTCACGAAATCTGCCCACTCGCACAGACGGAAAAATGGAAAATTCATTTCTTAAACTCAGCCGCAGAATGAAGGTATCTATCTTTTCTATCAGCTTGACGGACTGCACATTCTCTTCCCTTAAAACAAAAAAAAAGAAAGAACCTCGTGAGAGTTTCTCGACACAAATCACGAAACGCAGTTTATTACCGAGCATGAAACAAGACGCCAAAGAAAAAAAAAGTTCCACCAACCTTCACCGAGCTTGAGTTCACTAGCATCCTCCTCCTCCACCACTGGCGCTAGTCCCGACATTTCTCCACCTCAAACTCTGTGCGTGTCTCCTCCTCCTCAAAGCAACTTCATTTCTCGCCAAATTTACTGATTTCTCACTCGTTTTTCCCTCCTTATTGCTTCAGGATCATCACAGCACCAAAACGAACTTCAAAGTAGCAATCATCGACCAAAACTCCAGCGGCAATTGCAAATCAGCAAGACAAAAACCCTGCGACGACGACGACGCGCGACGAGAGCATCTTCTTCTGTCTTCCCGTTCCTTCGGCTTCGCCTTCCTTCCCATGGTCCTTTTTTTGGGCTGCCCATGTATAGCCAAAAATCTACAATAAACTATGCTAAAATCAAGTTCTGTCTTAGATTTCAATAGCCATATTTTGAGAAAAATTTAAGAAAATATTCCAGATTTCTAGACTTGTTTCTTGTAGGTAGAAAAAATATATATAGAAGGATGTTTAAAAACGTTTACTTTCATATTTAGTTTGTAGCCAAAGTTGGCTAAATCTTCTTGGGATCATTGCCACTTTGGCTACATCATAAAATTGATCAAAGAAAAGCATTGTTCCCATAGACACTAGAAAATTATCACGTGCAGTTATGGTCTACCCAAAACCAAGTAGTCATATACTGACTAATGGATTCAACCTACTCTCATCACTAGGATGGATGAAAAAATTAACAACCAATGTTTTCAAAATAGCCGTTCATTTTTAAACATATGGTTGAGATGTAGTTTAGTTTAGGCCTTATAAATCAATGGTAATGGGTGTGGATTATCTCGTTCACCAAACCCTTGTGCAAGTTTTTGAGAGACTATTGGCATAAGGAGGTGCTACATTCTCCTCAACAACTGCGTTGGTTGTCTTGCATTAGATGTGCTTCCAAGCTTGAAGCATTCTAGCTAGTACACCTCTTGCACGTAAGCTTTTGCTTTCCTAATTGTGATGGTCTTAATGTTCCTTTTGATTACCATGGCCTTGTGTTCTTTTTTATTGTTATGGTTTTGCGTTCCTCCTAGTTTTATAAAGAGGCTTTAACTCGAATGGTAGGTACCCATTTTTTTTCAACTTGACAAATGTGCAACACCAAGTTATAGCTTCCCAATTGAAAATTTCTAACAAAATGTTTGACAACAACAACTCCATGTGATAGTTTCTTGATGGGGTGATGACAACATCTTCATTTTCAAAGTTCAATTATGACACAATCCAAGCTGACACCATGATGATGGTTGTTATTAATGCTTCTTAATTTGTTTCATCTTCCATTATTGTCAACAACAACAAGTGTTCTAGCAAGTAAAAAGAGACATGAACCAACTTGCCTTCCACCTTGCAAAACCCATTCTCTCCTCGTTGCACCTTGCACCTTGTGAATTGTGAAGTTTGAAAATTCTAGCTTGATTCAAGAATGAAGATTTGTTATTATTTTCTTGTTGAAACCAGAAGCTATGTTTGTAGCTAAAAAATGATTTGATCAACAACCATTTTGTTTATTATGTGATGGATTTGTTTTGTAGCTACTAGAGCTCACACACAACAAGATGGCCAAGGTTTTTCACCATCTACTCAAAGGTCAGAAATGCTTTTTTTAGAGCCAAGGTGCAAATCATGTTTGGAATGACCACTCTTAAAAGCATTGTGTGACATTTAATTAGATGGTTACAACTAATTTCTAAGGCATGGTGTGGCAACTTTCTTGAGTACTTATGACATTATTTCATTTTCACATTACAAATATTTTCATGCTATCATCATTAAACTCTTCACCAATGCCTTGGCCTTGAGAACTAGTGTTGCTAATCAAGCTCTCCAACTTGAAAGTGCAAACATTACCTATGGCGTTGAAGGTTGCAATATTTAAAAAGAAGAATCTATTGTGGAAATCACAACAAAATATGTTTGAATTAATCACAATAAACAACTAGTAGCAAAAAAAAAAAATTTTCAAAATTAGTGTGCAATTGAAATAATATCTTCTTTTCAAAATTGATGTGCAATTGTTACAAAATCTATTTCCCAAAATCAGTATATGATTGTAACAAAATTTGTTTGTTAAATTTAATGTGTAATTTGTAGTTCTAAATTGCTTTTGGTAAGCTTCTAGGGTAGGTTTTATTTTGTGTTCTGTTTGTTATGGTTGAATGTTTAATCATCAACATCATCTTCTTATCAAGCATTACTACAATGTCATGAATGTAAGGTGATGATTTGAAGGTTTGAGAATTGTTATCAAGTTTTATGTTTTTTCCATCAAAGCCTATGTTGGTGTTGCTATTGTTATTTATATTTGTCTTCTATTAGGTCTAGGGATATAGTTTTTCGCTTCCTTGTGAAGATAGTTGACTATTGGTTTTGAGATTCTTCTTTTCAATTTGCTACACCAAATATGTAAAACTTTGTTGGATGCATGGTTTTTTATTATCAACATTGTCTTTTGTTCACCATGGTTGTGAATTGTTATATGTTGTTTTGGGTTTGATTCGACATCACAAATTTTTTTTCAAGGATTTCAAGAATTTGTGGGCATGGCCTTGGACCATGTGGTTGGCTTCATGGACAACACAAGGAAGTGAAAAGAGGAAGATATGGGACAATTGACTTCATAGAAAAATGTTGTTGCTAATAACCCTTAAGAGAGACTAATCATAGAGCTATTAACCATCCATTAAGGTTATCAAAACTAATGTGACATGCCAATTTTGCATTGGGCATCACATCAACATCCATTTTCATTTGTTGGTTTTGTTCATCAAGATCCAATTACAATAAACAATTTTTTTTGGTATAGATTGGATCAAAAAAATTAACGACTTGAAAAAAATTCTTGCACATGGAGATGGTGGGAACAAAATGTCTTACCTTATACATATACTCAAAAAAGCCTTGGATCTGAATGAATGCCAAGTTTTCCATAACTTGCTCTAGCATTTTTTATAGGCATTGGTAGAAAGGACATCCTTGAACTATTTTGAAGGTATGATGTTGATGTTATGAATTTGAAAAAAATCATGTACAAGGCTTGACTTAACATGATCGAATTCCATTACCTTGCAAAAAAATGCATTGTCACATGAACAAACAAACAAGACTAGAACAAGAAAGGAAAAAGATGAAGTAGGTGAATGTTCATACTTGTTCAGGTTTATCATGACTATGAGGAATTCCACATGGCCATTGGACATTGGAATCCACGGATATGTACCAAGATGCATCCTCGCTTTGGACACATTTGATTTATGGCATCCATGCTTGCACCTTGTGATTTCCATCCTAAGCAAAAAAATGTGCTTTAAGAATTTGTGGAAGTTTGGATTTGCCATTAAGATGGATTCAAATCTCTCATTCTCCTAAATTACCAATGAACATTACACTTGCTCATGTTCATCAACTTGCGCAGGTCATTTCCATTTTAATACAAACAACGTGCAAAAACATAGAGGGTGCAATTTATTATTTTTTTATACAATTTATTTAAATGTAAATAGTGGGCCCGATAATTCATTTTGAGAATATTTTGAAAGTATACTTAAAAATATATTTAGAATATGTCGTTATTTCATATCATATTAAAAAATATCTCTTAAGATATATAAGGAATGAGCTCCCCAAGCTCATCAATTGTATCATGTTCTCCCTTTCAATTTTTAAGAGACAAGTATAAACCTTGTCCCCTTCCTTATACCCCATTTGGAATATGTGTTCCATTTTCAAGATATCAATGGGTGAAAGCACACTAAGCCCCCCCCAAATTGTAGTCACATGTATATTCTTTTTGCAATTAATTTTTTTTGGTAATGTATGGACATCACATCTTGAATTATCTTTGCTTGTTTTAAATATATTGATTAGCTTTAGACTTCATTTAATCAATTATTTTGAAAAATTCAATAAACATTGAAGATTTTGAATGTATGAAATATATTTGTGACAAAATAATACCCATCATAGAGTTTCAAATTTTTGAATATATACTTCAAAATTAGGGTTGTGGATGGAATTTTTCGGTGAATTTTTTAATGGTGTATGATATTGGTATACATGAATTAAATCTAGGAAAATTTGGAAATTAAATTTTTTTGGATGAAATCCCATTAAAAAAATGTGTTTTTTTGCATTTGTTTAGTAATGAATGCATAATAATATCCTATTTTTAGGGGAAAAAACCACCACCATATCAAAGAAGATAAGATTTTATAGATGGGCATTGCATTATTTTTTCAATTTTCTTTTTTTTTGTAATGTTTCATGAATTATAAACATGAGGCCCTATGGCCGTTGAAAAACTATAAGTTATATACTTTGTGTACATTGATTTTATCCAATCCTCCTCATTTAACTATTATATTGAAATTAATTTTGACTCAAAATGAATTTTGAATTCAAAAATGTTTTAATGCAAATTCTACAGTTTTTTTTTGTATTTAGGATAACCAAACAATGTTATTAAAATTTTAGCTTATTGTTTACTATAATACTTGTTATACATGACCTTTCTTGAACAAAAGTGGTTCACCCTTAGTGTGTTTTCACCCCAATTTTGAAAGTTGGTTGAACAACTAACATTGGCACCATCTAGCCAATGTTAGATTTTTCCATTTTGGAAAAATCTTGTACTTTTCCATTATTTTGTTTGTGTTTAACTTGGCTTCACTTTGGACAACTTGAGTAGTTCAATCAAAAGACCTTTGTTAACCTTGGTTTAATCTTTTTCTTTTTACTTGGGAGGTTAGTGCCTTGGGGGGAATTTTAGTAATTTTTATTACCAAGAATAATTATTTTCACTTTGGTAGGAGGGTAGGGTAGATAGTAGGAGAAAGATAGGCATAAGGTAGTCATTCTTGAGACAAGATTGTTTACCTTTAAAATATGTATTTTCATCAAAAGATCCCTCTTTTGAATAATTATAAGTGTTGCTATGTTATGGCAGTCATTCTATTGTAGGGTGGAATTACCATTCCCTTGTTTATTAACTAGACTATGATCATTCCTCTTGATGTAACTAACCTATTACTACACTAGGATTATTCACTAGGAAATAGAAGGATGGGAAGGTAGGATATTGTCCAAGGAGCAAATTTTTTCCTTCTACATATATAATTTTTTATTCTTATTTGAATAATTGTAGTATAGTAAGAAAGTTAGTAAATTAGCTTTGGTGTGTGTAACATTATTCTTCCCTAATATTATTTTCAAGCTTAAGGTGATTATCGGGGACCTAAAATTGGGCATTATTTACATTTGACAACCATATTATGGATTTGGATCCATGGTTTTTGGTTAATGGTGATATTTGGTTGGATTTTTTAATGTTTGAAAATAATAAAGGAAGACAATAGTGGGTGTGATTGTATGTGATTCCTTAACATTTTTACCTTACCTTAGGAGCAATAGTAAGAAGGACCTATGGTTAGTATGATAGGAATCATAAAGGTTTTAGATAGATAATTTAAAGTCCAAATTGGTATTAGGGGAGGATTGAAAGCAAATCTAAGCACAATGGGCAATAAGCCCCAATTGTCTAATCAAGCATGCAATATAAATATTACTAACCATTTTTAATACCATTGGGGACTTAAAAACTAACGAGGGCAAAACTACCATTAACTACAAAGAGGGGGGGGGGGGGGGGGGGGAGGGGGCTTTAGATTGTAAAAAACATATGCATAAAAACAGACATTTATATATTATTGTAATTAATCAATCTCATTGTAACACAAACACGACAAAAAA
>Ga0116231_10002845_pt1 | contig 36064 bp, 26 predicted proteins | sample S1TSphgellanicum_2_FD_89695 | JGI IMG/M metagenome (GOLD analysis project Ga0116231, IMG submission 89695) | Host-associated microbial communities from peat moss isolated from Minnesota, USA - S1T2_Fd - Sphagnum magellanicum MG | ecosystem: Host-associated > Plants > Peat moss > Unclassified...
GGATGCCTTTTTTGGGTCAACTATGCCTTTTATTAGGCAAGACTACAAGTTGCATTCACTTATTAACCCCATTTTTTAAAAAAAGAACTTTGAATGGGTAGATTTTTTCTAGGATACCCCCCAAATTGTTTTTGGGGGGGGGGTTTATTCTTGCATCTAATAATAATATCATATATTGTAATACCTTGGCAGGTTGAACCAATGTTTGTCAAATAATTAGTTAGTTAAAAGAAAAGAACATACCTTGGTAGCAAGCTTCAAAAAATGTTTGTCAAATAAATAAATAAATAATTTGAAAAATCATTTCAACCAAATAAAATTTTCTTGAATGTTCAATAATTTCTTTCAGAATTTTTTTGTTACTTGAGAAATTTTATTTTATTTTTAATTTCAACATTTCTGAAAAAAAAACTATTTGTTTGTGCATATTTGTGTAATCATATGTGTGCATAGTTGCGTTAATGTGGTTGTATGTGATGTGTGATTGTGTGTGCGTAAGGTACAAGAAAACATAAATTCAAATGACTATGTGTGAGAAGTTAACTTTGTGTGTGTGTATAAATGAAAATGATTGTATGTGTTTTTATGTGAATGTGTGGGTGTGAGTGTGTATAAGTATGTTGTGTGTCATTTGTGCCTATTTGTGAGAAAATGAGGATGATCATTTTGTTTATTTTTGTGTGAAATTTGCCATGCATTGTAATAGAGACGATTCCATAAGCACCAAACACAAAGGTGTGTGATTAAACTTTGTTATTTTTTGAGGTGTTAAATGAATGTGTTAGTCAATTTGAAAGAGACTTTTTTATTATTTTTGGAATTTTGTATGGAACCCACAATTTCATGTAATTATTGTGAAATTAAAGGTCATGGGCTTACATAGTTTGATACAGGTGTTTGAAGAATATGATAGGGAAAGAACTTTTTTCTTTTGGTGTGAAAAATTTACTACAAACATTTTGGAAAAACTTGTGTTTTTGGAATTTTTGTAAAGGTAATCACAACTTTAAATTTTAAGACATTATCAATCAAGCTAGGATTCTAAGTATTGGGGGACTTGTCTAAAGAGTCTATGTACTAAAATTATGACTTATGTGAAATATTATAACAAAATCCAATGTAATTGTTTTCATTATTAGAAACTAAAATTAAATATATTTGTTCAAACACCTAGAAAGAAGAGCATTAGGTGGGCCACCCAACATTTGTTTTTGGGCCCTTGAAGTGACCATTGGGTGGCCACCTCTTTTTTTTCAATTTTTAAAAAATAGTGATTTGTTCTCTTTAGGCCTCCAAGAAAAAAACATTGGGTAGCAAGCTGATGCATTTCCTCCCATATCCAAGAAGAAGACCACCAAATAATTAACAAATGTTATTTTTAATTGTTAAACTTTTTAGGCAAGCAAGGAGAAGGATTATGTTTCTTCCTACATATACGGCAAGAAGACCACGACTTTGACTACATCACAAAATTGGAAAATAAACATTACTCCTCATAAAACCAACTAATTGTTTTTAACCAATTTAACTTGGGTCCATAAAATGAAAGCAATTACATTACATCTAATTCTTCTAGTTCATATAAATCATTATTTTAGTATGAAACCTTTGATGCCAAAATCATTTGGTTCAAACTTACACCATAAACATGAGACCCATTACATGATGAACTATTTGTTTTATGGATAGAAACAACTATGTAAGCACTTCGTAAAAAGATTAGGTGAAACTCAAAAACTCTTGAAGAAATATTAGTTTGATCCATTTTTGTCCACATCTTCTCATCAAACCATGTGATGATTTTTAAATCAAAATTTAAGTTCACAAAAAATGTTTTGCTTACTAAATGGCCTAGATAAGGAATAAATGTTTTTTTAAAATGATGTTTTGTACAAAAGGTTTTAAATAGGCTTGAAAAATGTACACATATGTATGATTTAGAACATGCTCAAAAGGAAACAAATAAATAAATCTAGGAAAACCAATTTAAGAACATTCATACGAACAAGGATTTTTTTTTCCCTAATAATATAAATCAATCAATTTGTAACAACTTGATTTTGGATGTAGGACATGCTCACAATCAAAACAATCACCCTTTTTGAGAATCACGTTTCTTGTCAGTAGACTTGGTGATTGATTTGCCTCATGAAAGATCCAACGCACTAGGGTACTTAGGAGTTGAGAAAGATGAGAAAAATTACCAAGTTAAGTTGCACCTTATATGTTATGCAAATTGTTGGGCTAGTATCTTAGTCTTAGGGTTTATATTTGTTGTAAAATGTTCATAGAATGTTTTTGAGAAGTTGAATGTTCTTATTATGTGTACTATATTGTGTTGTAATGTACTAAAATTTCAACACTAGTGGTCTTGAAACAATTGTTAATAGTAATGGGAATGTAACCATCAACCCCAATGGAATTTAATCTCACATTTGTTGATGCTATAATTTATCAATGAAGCTATGTAGTTGGACTAGTTGGATGCCATAAACAATACACAAGCCACCAAACAAGTGGGAGGTCAAGAAAATATTCAAACCTTAAATGTGGGATTTGGATGAAATAAGAAGTTAGTTACTAAAGCAAGTACCAATAGTGATTACATGTTAAAGAATTGGGGCTTCAACTACCTAATTATATGTTGATATGTCGATTAATTTCACTTCAAAAATATCAAACATGTGTAGTTGCTAGGTATAAAAACAACACAAAAGAAAAGCCAAAAGGTTTTCATGAAATCATTAATTTTACAAATAGAGAGCAATGGCTTAACGTGATACAAGAAAAATACAAATCATTTATGGTAAATGAAACATGGGTGATTGAAAAGTTACCCTTTGGATAAAAAGAGATCAACTATGCATGGGTCTATAAATTCAAGTACAAGATGCAAGAAGAAAAGTTAGCATATACAAGGCCAAAAGGTTACACTTAGAGAACTAGAATTGACTACATAAAAACATTCCCACTACAATTGCGAAGTTTGATTTGGTAAGCATCATTCTATCAATTATGACAATGAAAAAGCTAAACATCATGCAATTTGATATTAAAACAACATTAATGTATGGAAGCATTGTGGAAGAGATTTTATGGAATACCCTTGTGGTTTCAAATATGCAAACAACCTAACTACCATGTGTAGATTCACGAAACCATTTAATGGGCTAAAACAATAAAGCGACATGTGAAACAAATGTTTTGACAACTTCATGACTTAAGGGCTTGTAACAAGCATCGTCAATCCATGTGTCTATTACAAATATACTAAAAAAATATTGTACCAATCATCATTTTGACCGTTTTTGTGAATGATGATCTAATTTTTACAAATGATTCTTTAACACTATAGACAAACATCATGAATTACACAAAAGAGGCATTCAAGACCCCACAAAATGATGTTTGAAGTGCATGTGGTATTGCACGTGACTAGAATTGCTTAGGAAAATCTTGAAGATTGATAAAATGAAATACATTATTAAAAACTTAGACACAAGTTTGGATATGAGGATTGTCTTGTTGTTACTATACTTTCAAACCTAAACAATTGTTTCATTCAAATTAGTAGGCGAGATGAAAAGGAACTTGAAAAATTTCAATACCAAATTTTTTTCAAGAACTTGAAATTTGTTGCCATTGGATCAAGGCCAAACATCGCATACACAATTAGAATTGCCACCAAGCATAGTGTTAAATCAAAAAAGGTACATTACCAAGATGTCTCAAAAATCATGAAATATTTCAAGGGAGTGTCAAATCTTGCTTTGACTTATGGTGAAAACTCTCATGACAACGACCTGACTACATATAGTGGCATCAACTATGTTAAATTAAACGTTGATTAAAAATTTTTTGATCATGTATCATCATTTTCCTAAATGGAGGTCCAATTGCATATTGGACTAGCCCACAACTTGGGCCAAGTTTAGTTGTACAAGGACAATGAATTGTGCATTAAACTAGTGCATAACCCCAAGTTCCATAGCAAGACCAAACATATGATGTGGCATTTCACATCATTCATGAGCATTGAAATTATCGGGGACCTTCAACATTGTTTATGTACATCAAAACCAATTATTAGAAATTTGATATCCTAACCAAGGTATTGATGACATAGAAATTTCAACATATAAGACGTCTTTTGGGCCTCATTAGTTTTTGAATTTTAAATTATTTAGTGAAGGATTATGTGTATTGAATGGTAGTTTTGGGTGTAAGTTGACATGCTTATAAGTAATCCTCATAACTACTTGGCTTCACAAGAAATCTACCACATTAAGGTACATAGGAGTTGAAAGAGATGATTTTTTTTTTCAAGTCCTTGCACCTTGTATGCCCTTGTAAATTGTTGGGCTAAGGCCCAATAGGGTAAAAGGAGAATCTGATAAACTTTATTGGATGTCTCAATGCCAAATTTTTTAAGTTTGACAAGTATTATTACATAATTCCTCAAATGATACATGAAAAGTATTTTTAAAAATGAGTTCAAATTATTTTTCAAATAATAATTAATCTTTCAATTTTGAAATAATTACACCAACACCGTCAATATTTAATCAATGATGAACTTTTGAATTCAAGTATGCATAGGGTTCCCACACCACATATGGAATTATTCTTTACAACCATTGTATGAGAGAATTATTCAAAACTTTGGGCATGTTATATATATATATCAAAGGTCTATGGCACTTAAGGTCAAAAACATGGAAAGAAAAATCTCTTGTGTTTTCATAATTCCATTTGATAACAATCCTTAAAATATCCATGTTTTACAAAGTTCATTTACTTACATAAATTTTTATTTTTCCGAGACTTGTCTTTATTAAAAATATGTAAAAAGATCTATAATAGGGTGATATAGGGGGGAAAATGAAAAAAAAAGTTAGTTTCAATATCATTTAGTTGTTGTTATTGAAAGACCTAGTTTTATGGCGTTCATTGAGCTAAATATACATTAGAAATATGGACTTATGATGAACTTTCCATTTTTGTAAATGATTCATTGTAATGTGCTTTTACCCAACACCTCAATCTTAAGATTTATTGTTGGTTGTAGAATTTGGAAAAGTTTAATGTTCTTGTTGTGTGTAAAATATGTGCAAGTGTTGCTCCATTTATCAATGATATTTTCTATTGTGAACATCTATCATAAGTTCTTGTGCATACATGATAGAAAAATACCTAAGAAAATAATTCATAATTACATGACCAAGAAATGCATGGTTGTTTATGGTTTAACACAACTCAAAGACATTTATGGGCATGATAAAAAAAATCTTTTTCATGAAATGTCCTTTTGATTTTCAACCTTTTTTCAAGCACAATTCATTTTTTTAATTAGAATTTGAACATAATTGGTGTTGTAGGAGGTTCAGATGTAAGTATTATTTTTTACAACATTGAACCCACAACTTGGAAATTGCCTTGTGGTTTTGGCTAGCATTTATTTGTGGAATTTATTTGGGTACTTGTTAGGTGATTGAAAAAGACTTGAACAAAAAAAAAGACACAAGAATTATTACATTTGGCCTTATCCAAAGATTTAAGAATAGGGATGAAATAAATGGAATTGGATTGTTTATAAATGTTTTATTATTGATGATATGATAATGATATAACATATCATAGATCCACATAACAAAGGGATTCATCAAATTATCAAAAGAGGATGTCAACATACATCAATCAAAATGATATATGAGATCATGGGAGGAAAAATTAGATAAAACAAATGAGTTTACACACTAAGGGAGTTATGAAAATAAATTTTGAATTGAAAGCTATTCATTGATAAATATTGTCATTTAACAGTATTAAATACACGATAGCATATATTGTAAGATTTAAAAGAACTTGAATTCTTAATTATGGGGACTAGCAAGTTTGAAGTTTGTTAGCTAATTTTGTGGATTGTTTAATGGGTTCCAACTAAAGGTATTGCAAAATGTGGTGTGCCATTGAATATAGATTATGTAAAGTAGGTCAAAATGATAATTTTGAATGTATTTGCGACAAAGGTGTTGGATTGTTTATGCAACTCACTAAGTTGCAATACATGATGCAACTTGTACCAAATTATATAATGTGACGTGCCCTTACATAAATTTTACTTAATTTAGGCATTAAAAATTTTATTCTTCTTTTCATTCAGGTTGAAAATATAAATGATTTTTATAATGCAAGCCGAAAACTTTGAATAATAATATATTATGTGTTTAAATGCATTTTAATAAATAAATAATTTGACACTTAGGTGTTGAATCCGCTTGGGTACTACGTGTGCAATGCAAGTACTGTACATTCACAAATCACATTGGGTTGCTTTGGATTGCCTTCTACTCAATGTCATGTCACATTATGCAAGTGCCCACATGATGATCGATTAAACTATCACACAAAGCTAGATAATTGACCAAGTATGTCACATGTGTTAGGTGAGTAGAAGGGGGCAATTAGGTATGTTAGGTGTGGGAAGTAGGTAATGGCAAGAAGTTATTTTAGATGAATAGTAATGTGCACATTGCACACACAATATTAAGTATGGAGGTAAAATCTCATGTTTTTACAACCTTTTATAATTTTAAGTTTGTGAAGGTCATTGCGTTGTCCAAATGTGTGTATCTTAATGGTATGGTGCTACTATGTAAGAAATACATTTATGTATAGAGAAATGTCCTAAGTGGATGACATTCTTTAATTTGAAGCCTTGAGGAATGAGGTGGTAGCCCATGGCTGATTGCTTAAAATGATAGAATGCCTAATACACAAGGCATTCCTCTACATAAAGAAAGGGGTACATCTTTTCATTTTCACCCTCATTTTATGGGAAAGCATGCATTACATTGCAAAGAGTGCATTACATTCAAGGGAATGCAATATTCTCTATGTAACTTGCAGAAACTAACACTAGGAAATCAGGCCTAGTGCTTTCATGTTTGTGATTTGTCATTGTTTGGGTGTCAAAGTGTGTATGCAAATGCTTTTGTAATTTTGTTTCATTCTTTTGCAACTGTTGTTGTTGTTGTTGTTGTGGGCATGTTATGACTTTTGAGGGCACAGCCCACCACCCCTTCAGAAAGCCACCTCCATAACATTGCATCCTCCAACTTCTTCTTCTTCACCCACTTTTCTCATAGGTGGGTGATCCACCACCCAACTTAGTTATTCTTGCCTTTGATGATTATTGATGATGTTGGTTGGTTGATTGTTTGTTTGTTGTGTACTTTGTTGACCAATATCCATATGGAGTTTGGTGTTTAGGTCAATCAATGTATGAGACTTTTACATATGATAAGGTACATGTGTGTGCATTGTGGAGTTTTGCAGGAATGTTGGTAAACAAAGGTAGGGTCAGGAGTGTGCAATGTGATCCTAATTTGCATTTTGAATTTGCATTTTTGTTTCTATCTGTTGTCCTTGTTATTCTATGATTTCAATTCAAATTTGAATTGCAATTGATGGATCTTTCCTTTGTTGCATCCAGATTGAAATACGTTTGAAACCCACATCTTGGTTTCCATGAATTTGTTTTCCCCCTCATGCATATGTATGCAGAGGCAACCACAAACACAGCCAAAAAAATTGCTTCTCTTGGTCTTTAAACAGTATAGTTTCTGGTTCATTAATTCGGCTTCATTCTCTCATGGGCTAAATCTCCACTCAGAGTGGTGTTACATAAACCCATTAGTTTTGTGCACTCAGACATGTGATAATGTGTAATAAAGAACATCAAGAAGAATGTGATTTACCTTGTGCTAATTTTTTGCAGATTGAGAGAAAGAGACAGAGGGTGTAATTACTTTGAGGCAGGCAATCCAATTGCAAAATGTTGAAGGTCAAAGTAAGGTTTCTGTCCGTGCCAAAGTCATTTATTACTTTTAAAGCAATTCATCTTCTTCATTATAAAAGTAGAATAATGGAATGAGGACATGTAAACATCCCAAGAAACCAATAGATTGACATGTGACTGATGTAATGTCTTTTGTTTGCAATTATAAGATTGAACAAATGGGTGACATTCAATTAGGCAGCAAAAGGACTTGTATGGAAACCTAACATAACGGGTTTGTAGAGCTCACAAAAATTTGATAGAGTGGAGGTCCTAACCTTGTCCAAAAGTTGCCTTGTAGAAGTTGGTGAGTCGTTTCTGAACTCTTTGTGACCTTTGCACATGTATTAGTGTGCAAGTTCATTTTGTGTTCTCTTAATTGTTTACTCTATGCAATTGGTCCAATGAGGTGAAACTAATTACCTTAGTATAAGCTCTAATTATATTTGATGGGAAAACGCTATGACATAACCTAGCAAATCATGTTTTCTGTTTGATAATTGGGATTTGTAACAAATCGGCATCTAAACAACAAGACTTAATACAGATCTATTCTGCAGGAAAGATACTGTACAGGAAAAACGTCTCATGGAAGGTTTGGAGGCAGTTTTGACTCACCAATAGTTGATGCAATTGTCAATTGTGGAAGCCCAATTCTCAATTCTAGTCTTGATGGCTTCATCAAAGTTGGAGGGGTAAATTGTTTTTCTTCCTGCTCATTAATTGAGGTTTGTATTGATTATCCAATTAGATGCAATGAACCAGAAACTGCCTACTCGCAAGATATTGTGAGTCAGTATATTTTGATGAAAACAACCAAGCAAGGTGTTGTGAATCAGTAGATTTCAAGTGTTTGAGTTTTCCCATTGCTTGCAATATTTTTTTTTGTAGAGAATGTAGTTTTACTGGTTTGTTTGAAAATTCACTTTCAGCATTTATATATGTGGAATTTTAGTTATAAGTAATATCAGTTTCATATTCATTATTTGTGCAGGTAGGTGTTGCTCATGCTGCTCTTCAAGATACTTTCACTATGGTGAAGACAGGTACTTAAAGATCTGAGTTGCCACAGAACTATCTGAGGTTTCCCTATGTGTAACTCATCTTCTTTGTCTTTGGGTTGATTTCAATAAATACCCAGTACTCAACATCCATTGTTCGCTTGTCAATGAGTACCCAACTTCTTCATGATAGCTTCTTTCTGACATAGTGATCTTGAAGCTCTGAATTTTTAGTGGGTTTGAGAGGTAGACATGAAATGCTGCTGACACCATTACTTTCGGGAAATGGGGCAGAGGGTGTGACAAAGCATGATCTTGAAAAAATGGTGAGTTTGAATAAGTAATCCCAACTTGTTTTTCAAAACTCACAACTGCTTTGAATGGATGCAATTGTCGTATGTTTATTATATGTTTAATCATGATATTCTCTTTAATTATGAGGTGCTAATCTCTGTTTCCAGTATTGCGTCATAGCTTAAAAGAATTGCTGATGGGAATGTTGTGCAGGTGAAACGTGCTGGCAGAGAAGGCTTCCAATGGGGTTGGCATCTGATCACTTCATTGTAGTCAGGACTTGCAATTGTGTACCATCTTGGTCACCCTTCATGGTTTCTACAATCAGCCATTTTGCAAAGGAAAAAAAATGCTATTATCTCAGATGTGGCAGTTTTTCTCTTCGCCATTTTACAAGTCTAGAAAGCTCAAAATTGTTGCTCATAATGTTGGAAGTGGGGGAAGGTTGGAAATTTTGGAAATGTGTTTGGGTTGGATCTTATCATCTTACCTTGGCATTAATATAGTGATCCTTTGAAGTACGCCAACCTGGGGATACTGTGTCCCAGTTTTGCCAAAACTGGAGACAAAATCAAAAGTCATGATGAAAATTATACACAGTGAAAAAAGAGGGAACCGAATTTGTTTTCTCACACAAATTGGTCCTCATAGGAGTTTCACCCCCAGTTTTGGATTTGCTTTACCTGCACCTTCACTACTGCCCATATTCTTCATCAATTCAAGTCTTGTTAGAACAAAATCTTGCAATTCTTGTGAACTGATACCCAGTTTCATTGAATGGGACCCAGGTTTGCTCACTACTTTATATCTACACTCAAATTGGGGATCAAACAGGGATTACAGGGTGAAACTAAGGCCCCGAGACAGGGTGATTTTTAAGGATAACTCTAGATTACCCTACAGGCTTTCACTACCAGATTTTTTTTCCTTGTAATGCAGGTTTGGTAGCAGGAGTGTATGCTGGTATGGAGTATGGAATGGAACGTGTACGCGGAAAGAATGACTGGGTAAATTGACAACCCTAATACCTTATTGTTTTCATTTCCTTGTTCCTCCACTAGGATGATCATAACACACTACTTACACCAGATTTGATTTTCTTTAGCTTTTTAGTCCCTCAAAAGCTATGAAGATATATGAAAGGAGTTGAAGATTACATGTTTTGGGGGGACTTCAGAAGATGTAAAGAACTGGTGTGTGTTTGTGTGTGTGCATGTGTGTGTATTTTTTCTTTTGTTGCGCTCCTTCGGTGCAACCTCATGCAGAACACTAACCAGATCAACAGGACTTTATAATTTACATTAGCATCCTGTTTTATAACAGAAAATGAAAAAAAACTCAACAAGTTGCAAAATTTCACCACCAAAAAAAAAAACACTTAAGATGGGAGAAAAATTAATTAAGAACGTATGTCGCATATGGTAAATATGAATGTGCTCCCCTTGTGAAGACTAGCCTAACATGAGAATCTATGTTTCTTTGATATAACAGAAAAATGCTGCCCTTGGAGGTGCATTAACTGGTGCCCTTGTTTCATTCACCGATGGAAATTTCACATGTGACAAGCTTGTCCAGCATACAATCACAGGTGGAGCCCTAGCCACAGCCTCTGAGTTCATCCACAACATCACATAACTCAACAAGCTCGTGTATAATGAAAGGTAAATTAGTTCATTGCAAACTTTGAAACACGCAATGCCAGTTTTCTTCATGTTTGTTGCTTAGTGTATGTGAATTGGTTGCAATCAGTTCATTCACAAAGTTATTTAGGGTAGAGAGAGAGAGAGTGTGTGGGAGGAAGGGAGGTTGATGCAAGTCAAACACGGTCTTTCAATATCATTTGAAATATGTAACAATTTAGTGAAGTGGCATGTGCAACTATTGATGCAAAACTTGAAGATGGATTATTTCATTCTTTTTTTCCAACAAGGAAACATTTGGCTAAGTGATCCTACTACTTCATGCTAGGGTTAGGTTTCACATTAAATAGTCCTTAAAAGCTTTTAGCAATTTTTTTTGGAAAATATGTCATTGAGGTGTTAAAATCTCTAATAAATCCAAATTTCAAATGTTCTCCTTTTGGTGGTAGTGATGAAGGAGTTGTCTAATGGCATTTAAGATCAACTAGAGCAATGCAACATGGTCAAACCTTTCCTCTTAGTTATAATAAAGGAACCTACAACCATCCAATTACCTAGCCCCTTTTTATGGCCAACTTGTACCCGGTCCATTGTTTGCAATTCCCCCATTTAATGTTTATGATGTATCCAAGTACTTGGTGGTCATCTTGACTTGATGTTAACATATTTATGTAACTCAAGGTGTATAAATATGTCCATACGATTGAACTAGGTGCTTACATTCATACCTTAAACGAACGTCATTGAAATTTTAAATGTTCAAAAATGAAATTTTTCATAATTGTTTTTGAAAAGAGAATTGATTATTTTAATTTTTTAAGAAATTTTAATGTGCTAAACATGACCCTAGCCTATAATATTGTACATTCAAGTTAAACCTTGGTTAGAAGGTGCCATCCTTGTGGCATTCACCCTATTCCAACCGATAGGATGACATCCATAATGACTAATGCTTAATTTGCATCTATAGATGGTTTATCTTGATTATCAATGAACAAACATTAATAAACAATTGTTAAACCCACAATCACATTGTCAATTAATAAGCTAACCAATGATTGTAAATTCAAAATTACTTCCATTCACACATGATTTTAGAATAGTAGTTTCTTTTGTAGTTTCTTTTGTAGCGTTTAAACATGATAATGAGAGGTGTCTTGTTGGTCATTTGCCCTTCATAAATGCTTGTGTCTTGTTTGTAATTTTCTCATTTGTAACTTTTTGTTTGCAATTCTTTCATTTGTTTGTGCCATGTTTTATAGTTTTTTCACTTATAATGTTTATATTAATTTGTTGTAATGTCATTGTCAATTTGTCTATTTGTAGTGCCTTCATCAATTCATGGTATTGCTTGTTTATTCATTGCATTTGTTTCTTTCTTCACAACAATGCCTTCATCAACTTGGTTTAATGCTATTGTACACTTGTTTGCACATTTAGAGCCATCCTCAAATCGCCTGAAGCGAAAATCCTACAAAATAACACACCTTCAAATTTTGCTTATAAGTTTAAAAACCTTTGTCAAATCCTTTCTATGTAGGCAACATGTTTGTTTGTGATGCATTTTGTAGTTTCAACATCTCTTTAATCTATTTTTTCATTTGCACAACATTTTACAATTGTCACATATCCTTTCATACATAAAATTTTGATCATTGTTTTGTGTCAATTTCTTGAAGTTCGTTGTGTATCCTTGCTATTTGTTGGGTTTTCTTGTGTTCAATATCACATTTCATATTTTCATAAACCTTGATACCATTAAGAATTGTCTATTTTGAGCATTTTTTTCTACTTGTGATCCAACTATAATTAAACATGTTTAATTTTGGTCAATTCCATACATAGTTTGCTTTAAAATCATTTGAATTGCAAGTTTTTCTTTTGTGTGAAGACACAAACACTACTAGATTTGTGTTCAAAAGAATGACTAATGTGTTGGTTCTTGATATCGTACCTACAACTAATGTTTGGTACTTCTTTGCTAAATATTTATTTATTTCAAAAAATGAAGTTAGGTAGTTTCAAATTTAAATTTCAAAATTTTCAACAATTGAGAACCAAGGGTGCAAAATACACCTTTTGTTCTACATTTGTAATAGTAACCCAACATGGTTGGGATAATAAATGAAGTTTGATTCTCAACAATTTTAACAAATATCAATAAAAATGTCCTTTTTCTAGCTTTAGACCTTTTGCAAATTATTTTGTGCCAAAAATCAATCATAGGTATGATTATTATAGAATATATATTTTTTCTATTTTTAAAAAAATTAGGTGATTAGGTGTAAGCAAGGTTGGCAACTTGGTTTTCACAATTTTGTATTATCCAACATGACAATAACTAATGAATCAGACATTTTTGGGTCAATAGATTTTCCATGATGTAATTAATAAAAATGTTGAAACATAAAATGGAAAAGAAGGATGTGAAATATATGTGTGTTATGTCAATGAACATCAAGGTGGTTTATTCATTGTAGAAGTTAGCACATGCATCTAATTATTTACAATGTAATGAGTTGTTGATTATTTGAAAAACAATTATACTACACATTAGGTGTTGCACAAGTTTGTGCATGTGATGAATAATGTTTTCAAAAACTAAATTCAATGGGCTAAATGAAATAATTTCTCACATGTGATGAAAAGGATTCAAGGGCTTATTAAGTTTGTTAGGAATCCAGGGGTAGTACAAGAAAATGTAATCTTTTTAATGAAAAAATAATAAAAATACACCCCTTGCCCCATGTTCAACTTGACCAAAATGCCATTTTTGGTCAAGTCAATTTTTATTTGTTCATTTTGATTAGTGCTTTTGTGACCAAGGGGTCATGGGATGTTTTAATTAGTCAAAATGACTATTTGTCATTTTGACCATTGTTGGATTAAACTATCATTATATATGGTTCAATTTAGGCCATGTGTCATCATTATGTTACATTTTCAAAGTTGATGTGACATCATATGTTATTATAAAATAGGTAGGTAAGTACATACTTACATTCTACTTATAAATATATGTTTATATGATGTACACATACATTATAAACATCACCATATATGAAATTCGTATACATGATTGACTTGAGTTTGAACCCAAGACCTCACCAAGGCATGCTAATGTCTTTGCCATCAAGCTACACAACCTTTTTTTGGTAAAATATATGCAACTTTTTATTTAATCTTCTTAACTATGAAACCTTTAAAAAATCCCAAAATTGACACACCTTTTTTATTTCAAAGATTCTTAAAATGAAACAAATAAAAGCACAATGTTAAAGTTTATTCGAAGATCTATTAAATAAAATCAATGTATTTTATCATGTTCAAATGAATTTTTAAAATATATTTTTGAAAATCATAAATCATTGACAAATTGAAACATTATTGAACAATCTTCCCATTTCACAATTTAGTAATGGAAAGCATGCAAAAATTGTTTTTTCATGGGTTCATACTTTTTGCTCATGAATTTCATGTTCATTAAAACATGTATGATGTGTGTATAAATTGGATGAAATATTTTCATGTATACGTAAATGAAAAGATTTCATCCCAATTATACATGCATCATATGCATGACATTTGTGTGTAAAATATATGAACCCATGAAAGAACAATTTTCACAATACTTCCATTACAAAAATTTTGGATGGGAAGTTTGTGATGAAGATCACATTAACTTATGATTCTTCCAATTCAAATTCATTGAGTTTCAACAAATTCATTCATTGGGTGATTGAACAAAACAAGGTAGGCAAGTATGTCATAGGTGGGTAGGGTAGGTAGGTAGGTTGTTGAAGTAAATGCATATAAATTTTTTAAACATATAGCATAACGTGTGACAACATATATACTAGCATGATCCAAATGTTTTCATGATAGTTCCACATGTGGCTATGTACTCACCACACATGAATTAATAATAATTCACTACAAGCATAACCCAGCCTAACCTATGTCAACTAGGTAGTATAGGCTCAACTAATAGGCTAGTTAGATATATTAAGTACACTAGGTAGGTAGCTTTGGCTTACACCTAATCAATGTCAAAACAATATGGCTAATTTAACTAAGCCCCAGGCATTTTAATAAACTTTTTTTTGTTTATCCTTTTTTTACTAGATGTCTAGATTGACACCTAGTCAAAAAGGTCACTTTAATAAAATATATTAATTAAAGTAATACATTTTTTTCATGCCCCATGCTTTTAATCAAGGTCATTACCTTTGGTCAATGCAAAATTTTAGTCAAATTGAATCTTCTAAACAAAATATGTTTTTATATAATGGGGATTGTTGATTTTTTCAAATTCATATCTAAAAGCTGAAAGTTTAAGCTTTTGTAAGAGATTATTATTTTTTCAAATCAAAGGTGTATAATGCAACTCCAAATGATTATTAACCATATGAAATGGTTTGTTGATGTATTTGTGGGGATGCCTAGGTCTTGGAACAACACAAATATCTTACATTTGTCCCCAATTTACTATAAGGTTGTAAAAGGTGATTTCTTCAATGAGTGAAATTTGCATGAAGGCATCAAACCATACATTATCAAGGAAAAGGGCTATCCCATGGTGCACTTTCACAAACAAATAAAAGGTCGACTTTTTGTTCTTGGAACATTGTTCAACAAGCAACTATGTTTACTAGAATTGTAGTTTAAAATATTTTTGAAATTTTTGAAGAAAACCTTTTGAAAATTGTTGATCAACTTGAATTTGCATGTGTTTTTCCACCCAAACATGGTGATTTGTTACTATATGTTACACAACATGATTTTGAATGGCAAAAAAAATGACATTGATGGAGTGATGCACCAACTAAAGGCAAAAAATGTGTTAGAAATAAGGGAAGGTGTGAGGATAACCATACAACAAAAGATACAAGGTGATTAGGTAAATGAAATTAATATTAAATATGCATTGCAAAGGGGGGAAATATTTTGGGTCAATCAACACATTGCAATAGAATAATATCTAAGGAATCGTAGACAACAAATTGTAAATGCCATGCATGAATGTTTAAAATGTTGTTTTTTCAATTCATGAACATATGTTATGAGCTTTGCAATGCATGACAACTAGACTTCAAATGTGATCGGAATGCATACTAAAATGGAAGCTCGAACATTTATATCACTTCATTTCTTTTGAACATTATATTGTTCATATTCACTTAGTAACTACAAGTCATTACTTGATCTTTCTAAAGAACATGGTAAGTCAATCGGTGGAAGAATTAGTGTTTGATCCTTTATGAACATATGACACATAGTTGTGTTCAAATTTGACAACACATTGACCATCCTTCTGCTCATCTTGTGCACCTTCTTATCTTTCAACTTGAAATAGTGCAATTATTCCTTGAACATATGATCATGAAACTTTAGACAACATTTTTCAATTTGAAACTAAATGATGTTTATTTTTGTCCATTGCATCCGCAAGCATCTTGGTATTTATATTTGTAAATTCAATGACTAAATAGAATTGTTGTATTTAAAAGAAACTCTACTATCTTGTCAATTGTAAGTGTTGTAAAATGTCAATGAAATTAATGATAAGAAGCAACTAGTTATTGTTTAAGAGAAGCTTTATCGATTTTTTGGATAAGTCCACCAAACGTACAATTCTTCTACCTTGAATGTTAACAACTTGATCTTGAAAGTTTTGTACGTTGGGTTAAAACACACTAATAGGAGCCAAAAAAAATGTTGAAAATCTTTGAAATTTTCAAATTATAGCATATGTGTTTTAATTTTGACATTTAAAAATTATGTTAATCATTGCAAATTGTGTTGAATGATTAATATGGATGTTGAGGAATTCAAATTAAAAATTCATTAAATTTAATTTTGGGCTTTAAATTTAGTAAAAAACTTTTGAACTTGAAGAAATGTTGTGTTATAAATAATCAATTTTGCAAAGGATTAGAATAAACAATTTTTTAAATAAAGAGATTTTAATGTTAAAAATCTAGACAATAGTAAACTAATATTCACACTAAAAAAATATTCACAATTGAAAAGTTATGGAATTTCAATGTGTATGTTTCAAATTTCTAAAATTCCAAAAGTCCTTTACCACATGTAAATGGGGTGTAATGTACATGACATATAGAACAAAGTTGTAACTTATGATAGAAGAAATTAAAAATTAAAATAGTTAACATATTTTAGTATGATTCAAAATTATGATAATTTTTCAAAATGAAACGTAAAATTTAATAAAATCTTCACACTTTGAAAAATTCATATTTCTTCAACAATGGCATGTCATATTCCATTTATTCAACAAAAAATCATATATTGGGACAATTATATGTATTTTTACCAACAGGTTGCAAAAGGTTTCATTCAAAAATATCTTCATACCAAAAAGTGAAAAATATTTTAAAAATATTCATAGTCCTTTTATAAAGTGATCATGTTAGTTCCTATAAATGTGTTTTGACCCCATTATCTTGTGGTTGTAATTTTTTTTTTTCATCATATGTTTCTTGTGCAAGTTTATAAACTTCAACCCCTTTTACATTCACATCTTTAGTATGTAAGGGAACATTCACAACCTTCTCCCTTGGAATGTTTCAATCAATTTGTAATTTTTTTGGGTCTAAAAGACAAACACCAAAAACAAGTGTGATTCCTAATACCTTTATGATAATTTGGAATTTTTTTATAGTTAGAATTGACCAAGTTCCATTTATGTTTACACATGATGTCATTTCTTGGAATCTTGAGGTTTCTTTTCTTTCATAGTTTGTCAATATTTTTTTCTTAACCAATGTTGCATTGTAGGTATCATTTGTGCTCTTGGATCAACAAGTGCCTTCAAAGTTTTGTGTTTTACATGTTTACAAAAAAAGAGTGCTAACATTTCATTATGTTCCAATTGATGTGTCATTGCCAAGGAATCATAGCTTCTCCACCATTACACCCCATTTTGTCATCACCTTGACCTTTTCCTTGACCTACTAATCTACCTACGAACGAGCACGAGTTTGCAAATTTACTTGTGAGTTTAAAATGTGAAGCCATCATTGCATCAACTTGCAAACTTGTTTGTGAATTTGTGCTTGCACTTGCTTGTAGATGTGTCTATTAGCTTGCATTAGAACATGAAGCCAATGCTATGGAATGACATCACACCCTTGACACTGCGCTATTTTACCATTCTTGTTTTGGAATTGCTAGTTTTAACATTGTTGATAAAGGCTTGCAAAAGTGAAAATCTAGGATTTTGAATTAATTTTAACATTACACCTTATTTCATACCATTTTGCTAGCACATAATGATAGACATGGTGTGAGATCACTAGGCACGAAATCCCTTTCATTCTTCAAAAACATGTGTGAAAACCCTCCCATTTGTAGATCATGAGGTGTAAGAGGGGGAGGGTTCTCACACACATACTTTTTAAGAATTATGGGTTGGATCCCACACATACATATAGGTGTGAATTCCCTCCTTTTTGCTAGGAGAGCTCCTCACAAATAGAAGGTGCCTTCCACATGATACACATAAAAAAATTGAGAAAAATTCCTAGTGTATTTGAAGGGCATTTTTATATCTAGGAAAGTGCGATCTTATGCATAAGTAGGCATATAAACTCTCTTCCTTCTACACCTCCTGATTTATGTTTAGGCTCATGATAACCTGTTTTTTTTTATGGATAAAGGCCACATATGGTGAGTTATGACTTAGAGCAGCTAGAGCAACTAGTGCTTAGTGTGTGACCTAGCAAAAAATATTTGTCACATCCAAGTTTAGTTCTTTAAATAAAACTGGGACTGCAAATAGGTGGGAACTACTAATAGCAAACCACCTAGACCAATCATTTTCGTTGGCCAATCGGAAACAAGGAAGGAGCAGCAGTCAGATCCTATTTATTAAACTCTTCATAGCTGTCAGATCATATTATTAGGCTGTGCTGTGCCATTTACCATGATCAGCATTCCGTGACAAAATGCTGGGCCAAAACCATTTTGCTAAGCTAGAACAGCATGTTTTGACTTTTCTTCGTCTAATTCTATTCTGCTAGGCCACATACTCAGCACCATTGGAGCTGCTCTTCTGGTAACATTTGGGTCTGGTCTCTCTTCTCGGAAATGCCTGCAGTCTGGAACCTTACCCTACATGGGTTTAGGGCTTAGAACAGGGTGGCTTTAGGGTTTTGGGTAGGGGGGGGTTAGGGTTTGGGGATCAAATGGCACTCCTGCGAAGACACTTTCACCCGCTTGAACAGCATAGCGAATGAGGAACGCAAGAAGGCAGAAATGACGACGACAGCAGGAGCAGCAGCCAGCCTTGCGGTTGCATTCGGCTCGGAGCTGCGGACGGAGGAGAGCAAGGGATCATATTCCTTGTCCTCATCGACATCATTTGCTCGTCCGTTGATGGACATGCCAGTGGTGCAGCAGCGGCTGAAAATTGACGCCCGGAGAGGAGTGGTACGCATCAATGGCTTGGCTCAGCTATTTCATCTGCCAAAATCTGGCTCCGCCAACAAGAGAATGCAGGTATCTTTTGTGTTTTTCTATCTTTATATACCCCACCCTTTCTCGCTGAACAAATTAGGGTTCGAGACTTGCGTTGTGATGTTTCATTGAGTTTGATGCATCTCGAGAGGCGCATTTGCATGCCGCCCATGCAATGTGGGAACCAGTGATAACGCCATACTTTTCTCCCTGGTCGTCTGTGGAATTCTGCCATTTCTTTGGTGCCGAATGTGGAGCAAATCAGTTGCACAATCAACTGATTCCATTGAGCTTTTTGTGGCTCTTGCAGCCAAGAGCTGTTTTTTTTTCACCATTCAGGGTGAATTGATATGCCAGGCTGATTGTGTTGTAAGAATGGTGACCTTACAAACAAAGTTTGAGTTAGCACACAATTTACGGTTTTGTGTGTCTGGTCTTGACCATAGTTGAACGAGAGAAATGCTCCCTGCACAGTTGCATTTGGTAGCAAGGACTTGTGTGGCTGTGTTTCACATGCATTTGAGTGTTCCATGGATTGCTTGTGGGGTTTCAACAGTTGTTATTGTGCTTTTGGGATTTATGGAAGGGATTAGATAGCATTGGATTCAGCTGGCACTGGTGCTGAAGATGATAAGGATTTATTGAACAAGTTTCTGGAAACTCGCACTGGAAACCGAGTTAGTGCGACAGAGGGTAGAGTGCGGAATTGGAGAAAACAAAACTCTGGAAAAACTGCAAGTAATGGAAACCATGTTACTGCTCTAGATGCTGTTACTCACCGAGTTCCAAGGAGCAGATCCATGCCAGAGGAATCTGCTTTTTCATCGACACACAACATTTATGACAGAAGTCCTGTCGTTGCTCTCCCACAAAAGATGGGAGTTACAGAGACTTCATCACGAAGTGTGTCTGGAATGGAAAGTTCATCATTTTTGACCCAGAAAGCTGAACTCTCAGAACCTGTAAGAGAAATTCTGCACATTGCAAATAATTTGCCCCAGAACCATTCTCTGGAGGACTGCCTTGTTGAATTCACAAATAAGATTTCGGTTGTGGAGGGCAATCTTGTGTTGAAAGTCTTGGGAGAAGAAAAATTATTTGTGCAAGCTTTGTCATTTTTCCAGTGGATGCGCCTTCACAAGCCATGTCTCCTTGATTCTCGGAGTTTCTCCATCATCTTCAACTTGCTTGGCAAAGCAAAAATGATCAATGAAGCTCTTGCCTTGTACCAGAGTTTGCCATCTGACAAGACAGTTCGTTCTGTTGAAGTATACAACACCTTGTTAACAGCACTTTCAAATTGTGACAGGTTTGAGCCCCAACTAGCATGCATATTACTTCTGTTTGTTTGGATTCTATTGGATACTTTCTGGATGCTGTTAAACACTGGGCAGGCTACCCCTCTACAATGTACTCAAAGTGGTCCAATTAGCATTGACATGCGCTAAGAGTCCAGATCTTTACTTTTGTCTTGGAAGTTAGAGTTTAGACCCAAAGAATAGTATATGCTTGTTCAAACCTGCCTTTTCCTTTCCATACATCAATATTCTAAAGAACCTGAATTCTGAGTGCTAGCTGCAATATAACTTGAGTTTGAACTTCAGTTTCCAATGTATTCTGGTTTGTGGTGAGGTGATGAAAGTTTGTTCGTTGCCATATGTGCAGGCATGAAGAGATCTTTGCAGTGCTAGAACAAATGCAAGCTACTGGTACAGAGCCAGATTCGGTAACCTTCAGTATTCTCATAACTGAAGCAAGAAAGGGAAAGGATGGCCTTCATAAAGTATTGGGTGTTTATAGATGTATGATGGAGAGAGGTGTGAGACCAGATGTTACTGCCTTTGGATCACTCATCAAAGCATTCTGTGACACACGGCACCCAAAAGAAGCACTTCTTGCTGCAATAGAGATGGAAAGGTTGGGCATGCCCCTGAATGTCATCATCTACAACACACTCATTGATGCTTATGGGAAGGTGGGTGAGCTTGAGGAGATGGAGGGCTTAGTAGTTGAGATGAAAGAGCGGGGCTTAGAGCCAAATAAAAAAACGTTTAATATCCTCATCCATTGCTATGGGTGCCATGGACAGTACAAAGTGGCTGAAGCTTTGATGCAAGAAATAGAGGCTGCAGGTTTAAAACCTGATGTTGTCACCTTCACAGCTCTGATAGGTGCTTATGGCAAACAGAAAATGAGTGACAAGGCAGCTAGTGTTTTCAACCGAATGCGAAATGCTGGAGTTACACCAAATGCTTATTCCTACACAGCTCTCATCAATGCTTACTCTGAGGGTCACTGGCATGAGAAGGCTGCTATGGTTTTTGAGAGGATGCGACAAGATGGCATAAGCCCTAGTGTTGAGACTTATACGGCACTGTTAGATGGATATCGACGGGCAGGGAACATTGAAATGGTCAAAGAAGTCTGGAAGACAATGAGGGAAGAAAATTGTGCAGGAACCCGGGTCACATTTGTGACTCTTGTGGATGCATTTGCAAAGCAAGGTCTACTTCGTGATGCTAGAGATGTAATTTTCGAGTTTGAAAAACTAGGTCACAAACCTGACCTCATGATCTACAACATGCTGTTGAATGCTTACTGTAGAGGTGGAAACCATAGAAAAGGCCCAGAGATATTGCATGAGATTAGATCTGCAGGCTTGAAGCCAGATTCTTTTTCGTATTGCACCCTCATCTATGCCTTTTTGCGTGTGCGAGATTTCACCAAGGCCTATAAGTATCATGAAGAAATGCTGAAGAAGGGAAAATCTCCTGATCCTAAAACATATGCCAAGCTAAGAGCTATTCTCAAAGTGTCACTACAGCGGAAGCAAGTAAATGACCAGAAGGCCAATGCAGGTCAGACCCCAAGGCAAGGTTCCCTTAGAAAAATACCTGAGAATGCAAAATCTTTCTGGAAACGTGCGAAGCGACCAAGTCGACGACTGCTTCGGTAGACTTGGAACACATATGTCTCAAACCCTGACAGGTGCAGGGCACACCACACTCCAGAGTTATTTGCTAGTTTTCACCATGTGCTTCTGTATATGAGAAGTCATAAGTAGACCAAAAACCTTTATCCCATTTTTATCCTGGTCTCAATGTGTGAAGAATCTGGTTGAGTCAAGGTTGTTGTGCATGAACATGTTAAAGGTCCTTTCTGTAGGAATTGTGTTTCCTTTTGCTGGTAGAGAGAGTTCTGTGTATGTATGTGCTAAGACTATTACAGATAATTTTGGTTCTCCTGCTAGCTAGGCTGCAATGCAAGCATTTGCCTGCTTCAAGAGTCACAAGACCATGGATTTACAGTCTGCAGTTGGGCCTGAATGCAATACTTCCTGTACTTCTCATTAGTGTGCAATTTTGGACATTTAAGTAATTTCATTTCATTTTCTAATGATGGGTTTGGCAAAAAACTATTGTCTTTCTCAAAACACCAACATTTGGAGTTTTGCATTAGTTTAAATTCTGCCTTTTTTAATTGAAAAAATAAAAGCCTCTATTGATTAGAGTTATCTGTAAGGTAACCCTATCTTCACCCTGTCTTGGGCCTCCTTTCACCCCCTATCCCCTCTTTCAGTGGTATCCGCATAGTAAGGACATTTTATTGAATAAGTATGAAATGCTGCAACTCGGTGCGAAATGCTGAAATTTAACAATTAATGCACAAGGTTTGAGACTAATTATAGTAGTTGTACAAGTAAGAGCAGTGAAAATATATGTAGCAGCAGTGGAGGCGCTCAGGAAGAAGGAAAAACAGGATGAAACTCAGTTTACCACCAAAATTGATGGTTTTCTGAGTTTCACCCCCCACCTTGAATGCTAATGTATTTTTTTGCAGGTTTTTTTTGAATCTCACCCTGTGTATGATGAAACTGAGGGTTCTCGTGCTGTGTATTTCTTACTTTACGGATAACTCTTTTAACCTGACATTAACACTATTTTGTTTCTGTTGAGAGCACATAACTGTGTTGTCAAGGGTTAAAAAAGGAACTTTCTTTAGGGTAACTTCTTAAACTATGAGGTTTTAAGAGCACAAAATGAAATATTCTTCTTTTCCTGCCTTTTGAAGTATGTGCACCAAATATTGACACTGGAGAAGTGAGAAACATTTCATTTGTCAGGAATATATTACCATGCCAATATGTTTTTTGAAAACAAAAAAGAAAATTCTCAAAATTCATCACAACTGCCTACAACATGAAAGGGTGCTTAAGAATTTTGTACTTTCAAATTTTGAATGTCACCAAATTTGTGTAAATGTTCTTATGGATGATTGCCACTTGAGGAACATCACAAAATTGAAAAAAACCAACACTGCTTCGGGAAGAAGTCACATGAATTTCAGTGGAACCCATTTGAAGCCTCAGTTGTATTTTTAAGGGTCGAAAATTTGTAGATTATTTCTGTGGCATTTTTTGCTAAATGTAAGACTAGTGTGAAAGGGAAGAGAGAACATTGATTACCACAAAATCAATGTTTATTCTGTTTTTTCAATGGATATCAGATGCTCACATAAATAACAAGGAGAGTGTCACCCTGTGGCCTTGCCATTTACATCAAAACGTATCTGAAGGCAAAAGAAGATTTATGGAAACTTAAATATTTCACCATGCAAAAATATGATCTTCATAAAATCCTCCAAAAGAAACCAAAATCCTTCAAGATATTGTAACTCTATAACTAATCTTAAGTTTCAACACAAGCCAAAATATCATCTTTCAAAAATCCTCACATAAAAATAGACCTATTATTATTATTACCTAGGGGCCAAAATCCATTAAGCTACTATACTCTATAATGAATCTAAACACAATATCCTTGCCTTGGTAGGGAAGGCCAATAAAGGTTGAGCTGAGCCATACTCAAACAGTTGTGAAAGTATGGAGATGGTAATAAATTGGGTTTGTATTTTCTGGACAGAATTCTTACTGTCAGATCTTACAAGCAAATTTTTTCTCATTTGGATGGATGGATGGATGGATAGTCAGTCATGCTTTCCTTTCACTTCAACCAATCATCCTTTTGGCAGACAGCTCAAGCACAGCAGCAGCAGCAGAAAAAAAAACAATGAAAAAAAAGGGTCATGTCTTCATTTCATATCAGTGAGGGGAAGCATTGGATTCTAGGAGGTGTCGATAAAATGAAATCAAGGTAGAGTTACCAAATGGATGATTCAAGAAATTGAGAAAAATGAAAAAAATGAATTGAGATGCAAAGCCATTTGCCAGTTTTTTTATGTCTTCAAATCCAATGTTAAGTCCAATTACATGAAATTAATTGTTTGTGGAAAAGCCAATTTGACATCATTGCATCCATATCAATAGATCTTTTTCACAATTACAAATGCATGATTGCTATGCTCACGTTTAACATGAGGGTTGGATGAAAGATGACACCATGGGTCATGCATTTACATGACTAAATACTTGAGGAGTTTGATCATTTTGCAAGATGAGATTTAAGTTTTCAACATTTCTATCAACATGATTGCATGAAACATTATCAAACCTAGTAACACACAAATATTTAACAACAATTATGTGGACAAGTTAAATGGATACAAAGATTTTTTTAAAAATTCAAGAATATAATTGTTTGTTCACAAATTGGCAAGCTTGTGGAAATTTCTCATCATAAGGATAATCATAAATGAAATACAGTTGTTCCTTATTTGGACAAATTTGAATATGACCTTTTTGGAGGGCGAAAGCACATTATGGGGATCAACTTGGGCTAAAAAACAAAAAAATTCAACATTTTTTCTTTCATTCCATGCAACATTGTGAGAAACACAAAAAGGGATCTTTGACACAATTATCTCTAACACAATTATCTTTATTTTTCAAATGTGAATAATTTTTCAACAAGTTTTTTTATTTTTTCAAACATTTATGCTAATATGATTGAAAAAAATTATTCAAATATGTTTTTGTGAAATAACATGAATGAAACTCTCTTCATATGAAATTGAAATGGTGCAATCAATTCAAATTCAATATATGTATAGGTATTTTATGAAGTTAGGTGATCATTTGAATGATTTTTGAAATATATTTGTATTTCATGATATGTTTTTATGAATATTATAGTCATATTCATATATATATATATATAATCATTTGATATCAATAAAAAAACATCATTGATTATTTTATTATAAGTACAATTCATGACAACACATTTTGTTCATTTCCATGTTTTGACCTTGGACAAGAATTTAATCAATGATATGGATGAAACACACTTTGTTGTTAGTATGAAAAGTGGGTGAAAACTAGCATTATGTGATGAAAACAACGTCAAATATGCTTATGTTTGTGTCATGAAGTGAAGGAATGACCACAATGGTTTATATCACTAGTTATGTGACCAGGGTTATCAACATTAGTTGCGATGACCATTCATGGATCATTTTGTGTGTCATGTGACATGAGGTATCGAAGCCTTGTTGATGATATCCATGAACGTGAAACTCAACTACCCCATTCAAGGGTTTCCTTATGAATGCTTGGAGTTTTCCATCGATCAAATCAAATGGTTGGAATAATAAGACAATGTTTTTGTAATGGATGGGTGAAAACTGACCATACCAAGCTAATTCTAAACAATCAATCTTTTCTTATTATAATCCATAAACGATGTGATCTATGATATCAATGACATAGAACATGATGCAATTGGGCTCACATACATGAAGAAAGCTATGATCCATATCGCCTAAACTTCAAGCATATATGCCAACAACATGAGAAGCAACAATTGCCATAAGGAACAAACCAAAGTTGGAACAAACTTGTATGGTTTCGTAAAACTCAATTCAACTACAAGTTTGAAAGAATGGGTCTAGAGAATTAGAGCATCTGCATTGACACACAGACCTTAGAGCAGCATCCGCATGAAAACATAAAAACATGTTTTGGATGTACAATAGTAAAAACTTGGTTTAGAAAATGGTTTGAGTGAGACCTCATATTTGTGTAGGATGTGGCAGTTGGCAAAAGCCACTGCACAATTTAAATCATCTTGCTGTGTATTGGCTAGATTCTTTGATTGATTTTCATGGGACAATGTCCCATTGCTATTGACTGGTTAGATCATTCGATTGGTTCACTTACTTTACTATTAGTGGTCTTCCATTTTTTAGAGTCTCACTTTCAAGTTTCTGGGTGCAGTTGAGGATATGTAAATAAGTAATAATGAATATGAAAAATTCTAATGCAGGCCTAGTTACTCAGTATGGGTGAGGATGCTCTTAGATTGCGGTTCAAGCAAGGCTGGAGATTACCAAACAACAAAGCCAGGATCCCACTTGCGGTGATAATTGACTCTTGCAAAATAGCTTGTAAAGAATGACTGCATTTTAAGCTGGGAACTCTCCATGATGGAAAAATTGCTGTACATTAGTTTTCAGCTTAATAATGAATCTAAGGTTGAAAATCTATGCAGACAAGTTACACCCAAACTCTTGTAATATTACATTTCACAAACTGAAGATCTTCTGCTGCCTGATGTGGGAGTAAAAGAATTTACCTCAGTTGTTGCTGCTGCTGCTGAATTATGCACTAAACTCTGAGTTGAAGCTGGGTCCCAAATGCAACACTGTAAGCAGGAGTGCTTTAATTGTCACTGCATGATGTGTGACATGCCCTGCCCCAATTGGCACCAGTGTGTCTTTGTACTGATCTAATCACCATTCGAGAACAAAGATGGAACTGAGTTTGGACTGCATCTTGTCACATTCTGAGGTGTGCATGAAATCAAGGGCTTCTTGAGCCTCTCTCATCAAGTAATATTCCAGGCACTAAATCTGAAAAAATGGGCAATGGTTTTCAATTGGGGCAAAGAAAGGGAATCTGCTCAAGGCAAGGAAATTTTAAACATTACTCTGTGATCAAAAGAGTTTCTGGTGCTAGATATCACAATTCGACCTTCATGTGACCTGCTGGTAATTGACCTGTGCCACAAATGAACACCCACAGTTAGTGTCACTCACCAACGATTTGATGAGTATACCCATGTTTTAATACTGCTAAACATATTTATATATGTGTGTGATTTACACTCAAATTTGTATAATTTCATGAGAGGATTTTTAGAAGTGGCAGTGTGATCAGATCTATGTAATGCACGTTGGGGGGTCATAAATTTCTCGTGCATTGAAAATATCAGAGGTTGGGACAAAATTTATGGATATATTTCATTTGATGTGCTTTGATCGTCTTGGTTCTGCAAACCCTGCAACAACATAGGTGAGAGGAGATCCAGTTTCAGGTTTTCTATTGCAATTCCTGGTGCCTTAGTAAAATTGTTAGCTTAGAATACTGGTAGAGAGAGTGAGAGAGTAAGAGAGCAATCACAAAGATAGGGTTTGGGGTTTAGGGCTTATGAGATATTGGGATAAATACAGTTGTTGAAGCCTTCCAGTAACAGTGATGATGTTGCTCCACTAGCTTGGCCAAATCCCATCTGAAGCATACTCTGTAATTCTCCATCCCACTCAATTGACATCTGAAAGTTACAGCACACATTGAAGTGTTCAGTTGAAAATGAGCAATTTTTAACATCATGATCTTCTTCAGACTTTGTAGACAGGCATATGATAACAACCCTAACCTTTGCTGAACATAGGTCCTTGTAAGAAGAAAAGAAAAAGGAAACTGGTCAGTTCATGTACCTGAGTTGCATCATCTCCAAAGGTGTCCAAATTGGGTACAGAAGAGACTCCAGTGGGAGGGGCACTGATGGTTCTGCGTAAGTGACAACTATCCATTGTTCCAAGAGATTGAAACTCAAGACCATTGGCTATGTGTGGCGGTGTCAATGGCAGATGAAGCCCATAGGTTGAGCTTGGTTCTGGTCCCACTATAGAAGATGCCCCAGATTGCAACATCTGCAGATTTGCACTCTGGTGACAAAATATATGCTACAAAAGTAAGTGTGTGTTTGTGTGTTTGTGTATTCCAACTGGTGTCTCTGGTTCCTTCAATGTTGCATTTTGGTCATCTAACCCTGATCGACAGTGTCATGTATGATTACATTAGTGAACACCAATGTTCCTCTTTTTGGTTTAGATTTGTGGGCACTTCTATTTCATTCCACTTTGGTTTCCATTAGTAGAGTTTCAGCTAGTTGTGATATTTATTCCATGAGTTGAGAGACATGTTTGATCTTAGTGCCAAATGACTCCATGATATATAACTCCAAATTACGGTTATCTCACCACATTATGACAAGATCCAAGAGAACAATCACAAATTGTACAATAGTTTGTTTTGAGTTCTAGGATCATGTATGCAGATGATGGATATAGGGTCTCAGAATCTGGTACCAAGCAGAGAAATGGGTATGAATCACCCAGTATTTGTACATACCTCTTTATTAAAAATACAATCCAGGTTGTAGTCCAGTTGTGGGTTCACAGAAGCAAGCTTCATAGATAGAAACTGCAATAAGAACAAATCATTGAGAAATAGGAGGATTTTAGTTACTTGAATCCAACTTGCAGTTCTACAAATCCACCCATCCAAATTTCCGAAAGGAAACAGTAAAGAACACATGATGTATGTGCCCAGTAATTCCTGAAGAAAATGATTTCCAAAAGAACTGAACAAGTTCAAAACAGATGAAATGTTTGTTGCATTATGCATTACAAGATGTTGGTCTACTCTGCCATTGAAATATACATTCAAAAGTTCATGATGCACATGCAGGGTAAAATAGCTTGTGAAACAAACACAACTCCATTGAAAAATTATGTAACTTACTTCCACTTGACGTTGGAGCGATTGTACATAATTGATTATCTCATCCAACATCACAGCTTTTCCTGTGACCTGCATCATGAAAAAAAATTCAAAATTTTTTTGTTCTTTTCTCAATATGATTTGAAGGTATTGTTGAAATTATTCTGGACAATTGTTGTCGAAAAGAGTTCAGAGTTCAAGGATATTCCCACTTCAGAGGCTCTCAAAAAACAACAGAAAGTCCTGACCTAGCTATGACTTGAGGAATGATGTGCTGAACTACTACTACCTTACTGCAGCCAGGAACAAGATCTTGCAAGTACTTCATACGCTCACTTATCTTCTCCCTTCGAACCTGCAGTTTGCAACAACAGCAACATGAACAACAACAACCAGCATGATGATCCTGGCAGCCTATCAGTAGACTCAGTACTACTGCAATTATGGTCAATAGAGTGCAGTAGGTTGGAAGTTTTGCTGCAGGGGTTAGGGTTTTGCAAGCTTCTTGCTGACTGGGGAGGTTCTTAGTTCTTACTCTTTCAGCAAGTGAATGGCTATCAGTGGCTTGACCTCTTCTCGCACGCACATGGACGTAGTCCTGTAGCTTGCAGGATGCAGCCAAGGGTTCGCTACTTATACTCATGGGTTGTACATTCTCCTTCTGCATCGTTAAAAGATCATTACGTCCCCTGCAGGGACTCGCCCCCGAGTCCCCGGAATTCTCACTGGAGCTCCGTTGATCCGCCTGCTTGAAGCAGCAGCCGGACGTCGCCTTGATCGTGTCTTGTCGCTGATCTAGTATTGGAGTTGCAGCTTTAGATTCTTCACCCAGGCGCTTGTACCGCTTCGGTCTTGAATCCTCATCGCTTTCATCAGCTACCTGCAGCAGCAGCAGCAACATTCTCAAAGCAGATTCAACTAAAGAATGCTCAAGAATGTTCGCTGCAGTGCCGATCTCAGAAGATCGGCTCCTGCAGTGATGGATCTACCTTTGAATCTGTCGAGTACCCGGTATTTGTTTCTTTGCCTGCATCTGAATATTGAATCTCGATCTTTCTCTTGTTCCCCGTATCGTCGCTTGATTCGACTGATCTGCACGCAGCAGCATGCTCTTGATCTGCAGTGCAAGAGAAATCTTCTTCCCTTGACGTTGTCTCTTGACCAGCTTTTGACACATGATCCATATTCTCGTTGTCTGTCGCTCCGGCTGCATCGACAATGCGGGCTTCTTCATCTTCGAGCTGATTCCCAGCGCCTGAGTACGCGGCCCCTGGCAGCTCCTCATCACCGGTGCTGCGGGCGCCCGGCTGGACTTGATCCGGATCTAGAGCGTGATCATCTTGGCGCTGCTCTGCAGCTTCGTGCGTGTCCTGCTGCAGGGGATTGTTTATAACCGATTCAACTTTGTGCGATCGCGAGCTGCTGGCGGCGACGTTGAGCTTGACTCCTGAAAGTGGAAAGCTCGATGCTCTAGAAATTTTTCTTTCAGACTCCGGTTGTGGAGCTCTCGAAACGTTTCCTACTCGCGCTGCAGCACGTGACCTTTCGCTGTCCATGAACGGCAAGGGTTGCGAGATCATCTGCGAAGAACTATACGTCCTGGCGTTGCCGAAAGATGAGTATTTCGCAGCTCGTTCAGCGAAAGCTGGATCCGACGAAAATTGTTCCAAGCAATGAGAAGTCGCTAGCCCGACTCCTTGTAGCGCGAGAGCTCCTTTCGTCGGCTCGACGCTGATACCGCAAGAAGCCTGCTCCAGAGAGTTCCACCTTCGACTGCAAGCTGCAGTGCTGAGTACCAGTTTCGAGTCAAAGATGGCCGAGTGTCCCACGCTTCCTCCTCCTCTCCCGGCCGCGCGACCGGCAGCCCTCAGACTGGAATCGCCAGTTACAAAGCGGCTAGTGTAGCTTTGTCCCGGCCCTCCTAAACTTTCCATGCCTGCATCGGCCTGCACCGAGCTGTTCAACATCTGCTGCTGGCCGGTCGACGCAGGCACCGCCAAGTTGCCGGAGGTTGAAGATCTGAACGACGTCCTGTTGCTTGCAGAATCTAGCAACTGTTGCCAGTCGCCGCTCGTCATTGTGGAACCAAGAAGCTTCTGCTGATCAGAAGCTGAGAAAGAGCGAGAACGTCCTAACTGCAAACTTGAGGCCGACCCGTTAACGCTGCTGCTGATGACCTCCTGATCGGACTGCGCGAACGAGCTGTTTTTGGCAACTGAAGTCGATCCCGACGCTGCGTTTTCCGCAACACGGGCGCTCAATTGCAACTCCAGCGCTTGCCAGCCCGATAGCACGGACCTGTGCTCCGATCCGTTGGAGAATGACGCCCCCTGCAACGTCGACGACGAGCTGTTGACCACAGGCGCAATTATAACTGCTTCTGAGTACCGAGAAGAAGCTGCCGGAATGCTAACGTTAGCCGGACATTGAAGCAGCTCGACCTGACCGCTGCTGTATGACAGATCTGCAGGCGCCATGAAGTCGATGCAAATCGCTCCCCCAAAAGGAAAAAAAAACAACTCGATTCTTTCTTCTCTTCGTCAGAATCATGCAACACACATCCTAGTAACAAATTGATCACAAAATTTCTCCAAACCTTACTCAACAATCAAAATGCTGATAGATCAAGTCTATATTCACTAGTCTCCATCAATAATGTAATGCACAAGCCAGCTCTCTTCTTCAGCGGCATCAGCAGCAACAAATCACATCCCTGTAAAACCCCAAGTGCTACTGCTTACTACTAACAAACTTCTTCTTTACAAACTCACAATGTGCAGATCCCAGAAACAAAAACCCTGTCAAACCAGTTCTTTATGATAATGTAAGTTGTCTACTACTCTAGACTTCCCTGCTGCAACACTTGTGGCACAAAACAAAAAAACTGCTCATCACAACAACACTGTTAGTTACATCATCACCAAGTACTACTAATAACTACAATTCCACCACCTAAAAATCTCGCACTAATAATTGTATTCTTTTTCAAAGAGAGCCACAATCTTCACCACAAAACTAATCTTCACATAACCCCTTTTCTAAGTCTTCTTCAAATCCCAAATCCCAATGTCATGAATATAGAAACAGGGATTGTCCGAAGTCCTTGAATGTGCACAAATATATTTACACTTCTCTGAGTCCACACCCACGCACACACTCTCTCAGAAGACTTAATAAACATTCCCTCAAAATGTGGGACCAAATTAATGAAAGCTCCATAGGTTTCATTTGTAATCCAAGTGTAAAATTACAACTGGCCCATTGAGGTAATGGCACCGCTCACCTTGGGTGAACCAGCATCATCCACACTGGTAGTAGTATCATGGTAAAACTAAAAACCCCAAAATTCATTGAAATCGATTCTAAATGATAGCCTTTGTGTCCTGTTAGACACATTTTTGGGCCTGTAATCTATGAAGCAAGGTTGTTTGTTTGTTTGTTTTGTTTTGTTTTTGTGCTTATGAGATCCACCGAACCAGGATGCTTCAGATCGTGTTCTTGGTCTCTTTGGTAAGCTCTCGATGAGAAGGGGTGCATGGGCTTGGTTCTATGATGTCTGGACTTGTGGTGCAAATTTTCTTGAATATTGAACGATTTCTTCACTGAAAATAATATCTATGTCAGAACTAAGGATCTATTATGCAACAATTATGTCTATTGCTGCATAATAGATCCAAAGTCTTTCAACGGGCACAGCACCAAATATGTGTTTGGGCATCTCCGGAGTTTGGACTCATCTTGGACAGGGGGCAATCAGGCAGACATGGGGAAAAAAGGTGCAGGCAGGACTTTTTGTACTGCATGCAATAAGGATCCTTTGCTTATCTATGGGCTTCCAGGCAGCCTTGTTTTTTTTCTGGGCGAAAAATCGCCAAAAGGTGACACACAAAAAAAGGGCGAGCGACAGGACTGTTGAAAAAATGGGCCCCAAATTCTTAAAATTTCACCTAATGCAATTGCTGCCAAGATCACCACACCGTCTCCATCCTCAAACCCTAAATTGCCTATTGCTCTCCCGCAGCGGCATGGCTTTTGCAACCCTCGCTGCCATCACTGGGAGCTTTTCGCCTAGCTTTCTACAACATGTCTACCTGCATCACCAGCAATGGTGATGCAAGCATAGTAGCAAATCACCAACATTAGTTATAGCCCTTAATATTTTTAGGGTTTTATTGGATTTTGGGCACTTAAATTTTTTTAAAATGGGCGATATTAATATTGTTTTGGTAGAAATCAAGGTTGCCATATGCGTTCGCGATGTGCATTTGTTGCTTGCAATTCCACAAGTTTATGGATTTTGAAAGCTTATAGTTGCTTGAAGTAGATATGGTGTACAAGCAAGAGTTATGGCTAGGGAGTTTTGACTTCAAGGCTTCAACTTCAAGTAGCTACAGTTGTGCAACCTTAAGAATTTGCAAGGCAAAGACCTCCTCAAAATTTCAACTCAACCCTAATTTCACCTCTCTCTCTCTCATTCCCAAAAGCTAGAGGTATGTCAATGTAATGACTCCAATTTCCAAATTCTCATTTTCGATTACCAACATTTCAAACAATTTTTTTTAAATTTAAAGTTTTTATTTTGTTATTTTAATTTTTAATTTTCAGTTTTGATTTTGCAAAAGAGGTGTGAGTTTTGAAAGTGTCTGATAGTCAATAGTGGGTCCAAATTTGAAAGGTCAATGTTGAGAGTCATTGTAAATTGTGAGAACTTCGATACCAATTTCCCAAGTTTGATTCCCAACTTCCAAATCCCCTTACATGTCCAATTACCAAAATCCAAGCTTTCCAATTCTTCTTTTTCACAACAAATTAAGGTTCAATCTTGGTTTTATTTCTTGATTTGCCTCAATTTTCAAAATTCATTTCCAAGTTCCATTTTCCCAAGTTTTTGTGGCTTTGAATTTAAGGTTTTTCTCTTCTCTAGAATCTTTGCAAATCTATTGCATGTTAACAATTTCTTGGTCTTATTTTTTGATTCCCTTCGGCCACTAGAATCCATTTTCAACATTCCACTTTCCCAAATTTTTTGTGGCTTTGAATTTAAGGTTTCTTTTTTCTTTAGAACCTTTGCAATTCTACCATCTTTTAGGATTAGACGAATCTTGTCATCATCACTTTGTCTAATGTCATGTTCATGCATTGACAAAAGTTTTTCTTTCAAAATTTGGATGTCTTTTTCACACACAATTTGAAAAAATTTCAAAAGTTGACCGATTTACTATAAAAGATAGGCAACAAACTCTTTCAAAATGTGAAGACCCATTATATCTCCATGCTCTCTCCAACCAAGTGGGTCTATTCGGAATTTCATCCTCTCATGGTCAAAATGCATGCAAAGAATCAATGGAATGATGTTGCATGGAAGAACCTAAATTCTTTGTGTGATGTGGAGGTAATTTTAGGGCTACCTTGCATACTTGAATGTGTTCATGCTTTGATCAAGGTTACACAAAATAAAGATGTTTTTGTTTGCAACTTTGTGGAAGTTGTGAAGGTAGCCCAACAAGAGCCCTACAGGTTTTGTTGTGACCCATACACAAAATTTGAGAACCTAGTTTTTGATGATTTCAACACTATTGGAACCTTAACTAATTCCAACCTTCCCATGGAATGGGTTTTTGATCTCAATGGTGGAAATGATTATTTGGCATTTTCCTTTGTTGGCCATGAGAATGATGTATATTATAGAAATGATGATGGTGTTGGTGATCTTGAACCCATCACCAAACTTGCATTAAGTTGGGTAGTTAGTGAGGTGAAAAAGAAATTTTGAGGTGCAGCTCAGGGCTTGGTGTCAAGGTTGAAAAAAAAATTCCCAGTTCATGAGGTAATAATTGTTTTGGGTGTTGTTTACCCGCAATTTTAGGCTACAGAGGTTGAGAGTAATTTTTGCTTTCATTTGAATGTCTTAAAGGCAACATTATGTGTGCATTGAAAGGTTGTTCAAAATGGGAAAACTGTGTTTACATTGTTGTCATCTCACAATTTGGATTGTAATGCTCCCATTTCAAGATGACCATGTGTCACCAAAAACAAGGGGAATACTTTCTATAGTGTGCACATCCCGATTGCTGGACATCCATGGATTGAAGTATGATTCTGATACTTTTTACTTAAGCATGACAATCCTGATTCAAATATTTTTCTTTTTCAAGATCTTAACAAACATTTAAATTCTATGGCCTTAATTATATGGACCACAAAGGATCAGGCACTCATCTTGATTTCCTTTCTAAGAATCAACAGGTTGTTTTATGTGGTTAACAACTCATATCCAATAACAAAATCCCCACAAAATATTAACTCTACTACTTCAACATGGTTCAGTCTTAGAGATTGGACAGAAATTCAGGGACAACCAATCCAAACATCACTACTTCCTAACATCCCCTCTATCCCAAAAACCTTCGGAACTCCCACAAGACAACAAGTATTTTTTTCAAAATAAAACACATTCCATACCCAGTTCAAAATCCCCAGAAACATCATGCATGAACTACCACACAACCACTTTAGAAATCCTAGACACACTCATCTTCTCCCTTGTGTTGGTCCCTACAAAAACACATGCAATAGCTTTAGACCTTTTCCTGACATTTTTAGCACATCGGAAGTCTTCTCATCAGGATTCTTCTCATTTAGTCCTCTTGATCAAGTTCTGCTTCTACTTATTTACAACACCCCAAAATCAAAATCAAATCACACTTTTTTAGTCCTCTTTAAAAGTCTAACAACTTAGCTTCTCTTTCATCACCCCTTAGAACCTCCACAAATGATCCCCCCAAATCTTTCTTCAACATGCTTCAAATATCCTCCTCATCACCTCATCTCCTTGCTTCCCCAAAATCCCCCTTGCCAATCACATTACAAAAATCTGATCCATAATTCTCATTGGGCTACTCATATTTTCTTTCATCTCAGAAACTATCTCACCTATTTCTTTCGTCATAACCTGCCAAGCCACCAAAAACACAAAAAAAAAAATAAAACAAAAACATAGAAGTTTATTTTCTTCTTTTTTCTTTTTTTATTATTTATTTATAATATTTATTCTATTATACCA
>Ga0116231_10002846_pt1 | contig 36053 bp, 25 predicted proteins | sample S1TSphgellanicum_2_FD_89695 | JGI IMG/M metagenome (GOLD analysis project Ga0116231, IMG submission 89695) | Host-associated microbial communities from peat moss isolated from Minnesota, USA - S1T2_Fd - Sphagnum magellanicum MG | ecosystem: Host-associated > Plants > Peat moss > Unclassified...
AGAAAGGGAGGATTTTGGACAAAACATATGGGTTTGATATTAGGTGCTATTGGGAACACCCTTGGGGAACACATTGAGAACTTGGGGAACAACTTGGGAACATGGTAGGAACACATCAGCAACCCATGAAAAAAAAAACCTCTCCCCCCTCCCCCTTACCCCCAAACCCAAATTAAAAAGCTGGGGCGCCTAAATGGATGTTGCACCTTCCCATTGGTGCAATTTTTATTTTCAAAACTGTTAGTTACCTTTTTGGCCTAGGCTAATGGCAAGGAAATAAATTTGGGGAAATAATCACCTTTCCTATTAATTAAATGAGTGCCTCTTAAGTTTTTTTTTGGGGCAACGTGTCAATTTGATTGGCCCATCACTCCAAAAAAAAAGAAATAATGGAGACTCCCCAAAACAGAAGACTATATTTTGAACTGTACAATTCCTCCCTTTTTGGCCACCCATATAGGTGAAAGAAGGACACCATTTTCCAAGGCATATAAAAGTGAGGAGGTATGGAGAAAATGTTGGGGAAAATATTGGGAACCCATTGGGAACTTGAAAGGAACATAGTGTGAACACATTGGGAAATCGAGAAAAATGAAAAAAAATCTTTCCTCGCCCCCCCCACACCCCAAAACATAAAAAGAAAAAAAACAAGATGCCTTGAGTGCATGTTTGGGCCTTCCCATTGGCTGCATGAAATTTCTCTTTCCAAAAGACTTCATCACCATTTTTGGCATGGGCTAACACCCCATGCAAAGAACACCCCACTTATTCAGTGTTGGGGCACATTTGATTTAAAAAAATTGATGGGTAGAAGTGGACAAAATGAACTTTGACACATAACACTTTAGTCTTTTGCTTATTTGATCATTTTGCTTGCAAAATGGGTTTACAGACTAGTGCTTTTATAAACCTTTGATTCATAATAATAAATTGTATTTGAATCAAAAGACTACTACAAACATCAAGAGATTTATATTCTTAAAAAAAAAATCATATTTTCCAAAAACTTTTACAATATGTAACAATGATGATGTTTATTGTGCAATATGTTTTGATGATTTATGATTTATTTTAATTTGTACTTGATATGTAGGTTTGAACCTCCAATATTGATCAATATCAAAATGACAAACTCAATTGAATCACAATCTTCAATCATTTCCATGAAAAGGTACACGTTTTGATGTTTTAAAACATTTCAACTTACATCAAACATGGAATTATTAAACATTTGAAATTATTTTTCAAGACGTAACATATTAAATTTAAAAGGCATGTCAGTATGAACAAATATGAAACTACAACCCCCAACACTAGTAATTTTAAATGTTGATTTTAACTTATGTTTATTTCATTATGTAGGAATTTGATATTCATTCCACATTATATGATCAATATGCAAAACATGGCTATCACATCATTAATATAAAAGAATTAGAATGGTTCACACTTCAGAAAGGTTCCAACTACCATAGCACATTAATTAACCTTCAAACCAAAAAGGCAACCTTTGTCCTATTTGTAGGAGTTGTAGGATCATGTTGGTTGGGGGCAAAAGGAAATTTTAACAAAGTATTATTCACAAACACATATGCTGATCCAAGTTCATTAAAGATTACAAAGAAAAGTTGTCACAATAGAGTGAATATTGGACCAAAAAATGCATTGACCTAAATTAGTATGAAAGTCTAAATTTGATATTAAAAAACAAATTGTTGAACACTAAACCAAAAACAACAACATCGGAATCAACATAACATAGTCATTATTGTTTTAAGGCAACATTTTCATATGTAATCCTATTTTGCAATGCAATAATAGTTATAAAGGTTTCTATAAATTGTAAGGATATTTTAGATTCGTATAATAGAAATTCATCACTAATTCTTATATTAAAATTTTATTAGGATTTATCATCAAGCAATGACATTTATATTGAAGAAAATGTTAGTCATTTGATGTAAAAAACTAAAAATTACAAATGAATGTAAAAAGTTAGAAAATTATATGATTGAAATTTTCGACAAAGAAAACAAACTCATTAATGGTGCTTCCATTGTTAGGGGAGACTTAATATCAGTGAAATATTACATTAGATATTGGAGATATTATACTTCAAAATCTCATGAATTAACCCTAAAATTAATTGTCGTAAAACAATTAATCAAAGGCAAATTGATTATCAAAAATAATTACAACTCTCATAGGTTCATCATATAGATTAATTTATGAACATTGGATGGACATATTATTATTTTGTCATAATGTTTCCATTCAAATGAAATAAAAGAAAAATATTTTGTTCACAAAATTGTCATTCCATATCAAACATCATATTTATCATCAATCTAATCATTCATTATCATAATTAACATATCTCGACAATTCATGCAATAAATTGTTAATTTATAAAAAAGAAATACAACATAATATTATCACATAATTAATCACAATATCTCCAATCTTGAAGAAATTATAAATATTTTCATAATGACATCTCAAATTCAAAAAGACTATAAAAAAAGAAAAATAAAAAGATATCAAAATGAAAGGGAAGATTAAAAAGCAAAAAAACGAAGTAAAAGGCCAAAAAAATCAACAATAGATAAACAAGAATTTAAAAAATCAAACATGGTCTGAATAACATAACAAACTATATATGTCTCCAAGATGTAGAAAAAAAATGTCATGATAATACAACTCAACATCAACCCGATCAAAACAAAAGAAGAAACTAAACATATGAACAAATAAAGGATCATTTAAATGCCAAAAAACGAAAAAAAGACAAGAAAAAACAAAAAAGAAAAGGCAAAAAGACAACCAAAACAATAAAATATTAAACCAAGAATATGAACATAAATCCTTTGGTTTTTAGGATGTAATAATAAAAAGTTATCATGTTATTCATACATCAACTCGACATCAACTTGATAATAACATCCATGTACCATTAAAACCATAATAAAAATCAGGAATATGATGAAAAACATAATAAAAAGAAAAAAAATTGTAATGAATATCATATAATAATACAACTTGATAGAAACAAAATAAGAATAAAAAGATATAAACATTGAAAAAATGAACATAAAAATCATTTAAACAATTAAACAAATGATGATTTTCATATGCAAACGCCAAACACTTTTCCATCACAAATTAACACTCAAAATAACATATCATGTTTAAAACAATTTAATGACTTTCGTAAAAATTCTACTTTTGAATTTGGTTGTTGTTGTGTTTGTAATGAAAATAAATATAAACATGAATTTCAAATATGTAAAATAAAAAATCTAAACAAAAATCTTTAAAATATGGAAATTCTATTCAAATTCAATCCAAGACATCATTAGCAAAATAAAGTTGAAATCATTCCTGAAGAATTATTAACACAAAATATATGTATTTGGAATTACAAGGATTACTATTTGCAAAGGAAGGTATTTCATTGATTGGAATGTCTATATGTAAGTATTGTCATAATTGTTTACTCAATAATAAAATGCCAAAACTTGCATTAGTTAATGGACTATGGATTGGAATCACACCCAACTCATTACCAAAATTGATGATAGTAGAAAAAGCTTTAATTACCCGTTATTGTTGCCGAACCGTATTAATTAAACTAAGGTATTCAAACAAAGGTGGAAAAACATGTTTTAAAAGGAAATGTATACAATTTTTCACAAGATCTTGAAAGTCCTGTAAAACTTTTAGACATATTGCCAGTGTCATTGGAATCATTGTCTAATATTGTCGCAGTTCATTTCATTGGCAACACCTGTCCCCCCATAAAATATATAAAAATGTGCAAATTTTTATATGTAGGAAAATTTGCCATATCTACTTGGCTCAACTAGCTGAAATTTAATCATGTTGGGTATAAATATACAATAATGAATACACATATTATAAAATCTCTACCTCATAATAACATACAACAACCCATAATAAGGTTAATATTTCAATCATCAAATATTTATCTTGCAAATGTAGAACATCATACTAACATAATAGATTTACATGAAGAAAAAAATGTCAATGACAATGAAAATTTCATTGGAACATCGAGATTAATAGATTTTGATGGAATCAATATAGATCAACATGAACATATGTCTAATACATACAACAATTTTCAAAAGAATCGATATTCATCATATAACCATAAGTCTAAAATGATCAATGAATACAATAACCCAAATTTAATTTCATGTCTATTTCCCACACTATTTCCTTTTGGAATGGCAAATGGAGTTGTCAAAATATTAGTACAAATGCATGTCAAACACCTTTTAAATTTAGAAGAAACTAAATACACATTTTCAAAACACCATCTATTTCCATTCTTTGTATTTAACATAATACAACATAGACAAATATGTCTTGGGGCAAAACTATCAAAATCATCAAACATGAATGAAAGAGACCATTTGAATAAATTAAAAACCATAGACTTTGAGGACATCTTTAAAAACCCCAAAAATATACAAGGGAATCCAAACATACTTAGTTTATTATGACATTTAAAAGTTTGTAGTAAACATATTATGGCTTCTAGTAGTAGTCAAACAATGCAAAGAGACCAAATATTTAGTATGATAAATTTCATTGGAATGCCTAGTTTATTTTTCACTTTAAATCCAACATTTTTCCATCATCCTTTGGTTGCTCTTTTAAGTGGGCAAAACATCAATCTTGATTTATTTTATGACACAAAAATGTTAACAAAAATGAGAAGAGTAAACAAATAATAATGAATTCGAAAGCCCAAGCAATATTTGTACACACATTTGTTGATGCAATTTTTACATACATGTTACAAATGAAAGACAAAAATCAAACATAAAACAAAAAAATTGGTGTGCTTGGTCATATCGAAATTTATTACAGATGTTATGAAACAACCAAAAATGGAAACTTGCATATACATTCATTGTTGTGGTTCAATAACTTGCTAAATCCTAGTACACTTATATAGATATGTGATAATGAAGGTTTTCGAAAACACATGATTAATTACTTAAACAACATCATCATTAAAACCATTGAACAATATAAATCAACTTCAAAGATGAAACACGTAAATGACGAAATTCAACACATACATCTATGTACCACAAGACCACTTGACACAAGTATCAATATTTTCAATAAATTATTTCGAAATGATGTGTGTAATTTAATAAATGTATGCAATCAACATGTTGATGCTTTAAAAAAACTATGTAGATATAGTTTCCCTTAGCCTTTAATTAATGAAATTCATTTTGATAACAAAACAAAACATTTACACATTAAAAGAATTAATAAATGGTTAAACAATGCAAACCCATGGATATTATCAGCATTTAGATGTAATCATGATCTAAAGTTCATAGTAGCATCAAGTAAATACAATAATTTTTTAATTTATTATATTACAAACTACATAACAAAAACATCCATTTACATTATGCACATGTCTTCTCTTTTACAAATAGTAATAAAAAAAAATAGCCACAATTATTGAAAATACAAACTCGTATGACTTAATTGATAAAAGTCGACATTTGATCATTAGATGTTTGAACACAATTGGAAGTTAATAATAAATATTAACCATAAGAGCAATAAGTTATTTATTGAATCTATCAAATCACATAACTAATTACGATTTCACTTATATAAGTTAGTAAAGTTTATCAACTTCAGTAAAAGAAGAGGAAGAAAAATTGCAAAACATCCATATTGAAAAAAAAAATTATTGATAATAATTTTGAAACATCTACAATTGAAAAAACTTCATCAAATACACAATATTCATAAAAATTACCAACAAAGACCTAATATTTGAATTATTTTTTTCATATGAATTTTCTAGTAAGGTTAATAAAATAAATAACACACATTGCAATCAATTTCATCAAAATCACCCTCAATATGATATTCATAGTTTATATGAATATAAAATACTTAAAATACTAATAATTCAAAATTAATACCATCACAAATAAATGACCCTGAAAATTACGCTAGACCAATATGTATTCTATTTTCTTCATGGCACACACTGTCCAACATAAAAAAAGACTTGGGATGTAACATTAAAAACTTCATATCCAACATTTTCTGATTTTACAAAGAAAAAATAAAAAATTTCACTATCTTACATGAATGCAAAGAATCAAGAGACATTGATCATTTATTAAAAGCTTCCATTGAAACAACGTTGATAAGACAATAAAAATGCTACATCAAATGACCCACTTTAATATGGTGAATTCAAAAACATGATAGAAAAAAACATTCATAACATATCAATTTAACAAAATGAAGTAAAGAAAAAAAAACCATGAAAGCATAGAAATAGAATACATGTTGTGTAATGTAAGCATAACGTGTTATGTATCTGAAATAATTAAAACCCTAAAATTTATGAAATTTTTTTAAAAACCTCAACACATTCAAAATTATGATATGGATACCATCATAAAATATCAAAACAATAACAAACAATGGACTCATATGTTAAATGATCTACAAAGAAACAAACTTGATACACCAATGTAAGAATTTCAAAATCTATATTGTTCCAACAAAAAAAAACATACGCATGTAAATGATAATTCACAACAACCTTAAATATGTGAATTATTCAATGTCCAAACATAAATAAATTTTTTATACAACAACATGAAAAATTTGACATATAATCACAAAAATATTTTTCCACCATATTTTAAAACTTTCATAATTAAAAAATATAAATTAAATGGTCTACAACTTTTTGCTTTTAAAAGATTCATAAAAATGAATTCCACTAATTAACTACTACAATACATAGGGGGTGTTGCGGGTACAAGTAAAGCACAAATCATCAAAACTATTAGAGAATATTTTTTGAAAACAAACAACAAGGACAAATTATGCATTACAACATACATTGCAAATTTTGTTTTATTGATAGGTGAAACAACTATCCATTCCTTATTTAATTTATCAATTGATATAAATATAACTATAAACAAATCCAAAACAATACCAGATAGGTGGTCCAACATTCAATTTATGATAGTTGATGAAATATCAATGGTGGGTTATATGATGTTCCCTATAATGCATTTAAAATTATTGCCATTTGGAGGACTTGATATAAAGTTGATGGGAGATTTTTTACAATTTTCACCCATCATTGACACATCATGTGTTCAATTAACATCCACCAACTTTTATGTTCACAAATTTGATGCAAAATAAAATCATAGGTAAAAATATATGGAAAAAATACATTCATCCAAATAACATCATATTAACATAACAAATGAAACAAAACAAAAACATAAAATATGCAACTTTTTTACAAATTTTTTGAAACGGAATAATTTCAAATTCAAATTTTGATTTGTAAAAAACTGATTTTTTCATTAATACAAATGTAAATCTCTTCGATGTCCCATGGAAAACAACAACCTTCATAATACCTAAAAATGAGTTATAAAATGTAATTAATCAACAAATGATAAACATCAACTCAATAGAATCAAAACAAAATTGTTATATTATAATACCACTGATATTTACAAAAAACATTCAATACGAAATAACTTACAATACCTCATAAAATAAACTGTTTCAATAAGTACAACTCAAAATTCAACACCTTTTTTGAAAGTATACAAAGGAATGAAAGTCATAATTATAAAAAACCTATATCCTAAACTAAGAATTGTCAATGAAACCATTGATTACATTCAAAACATTTCAATCAATGAATCCCAATGGATTTAATGAGATCATTCAGTGCACCCACCTACAAATGTTTATGTTGATTTAAATGAATTCATTGAAAAACTTGACATTTTACAAAACATAACCCTAGAAGGTCTACCAAAAAATGTCATACCAATAATATCGATATCTAAAACCTTTTAATGTCATCATCAAATACTAGAATCAAATACTTCCAAAACATTTAACATAAATAGATACCAACTATTGTTTGCCCCTGCTTTATGTCTCACAGACTTTAAATTTCAAGGACAAACATTTGATCACTTGATCATAGACTTGAAATAACCATTTGTTAATGTACCAATTAACATGCATAACATATATATAAGATTCTTATGATTACATTCCTTGGATGGACTCATAATATTAAAGGATATATCTATACAAGACATATGTAAAACCATATTCAAAAAAAGGTAATTGGAGATGACAAAACCTATTTTAGATCAAAAAAATATTAATACAAATGGTATTAAAACCAACAAAGGTATTGAAATTCCTATGGATTCAAATATTGACCTTAAAAAATGCAATGATAATTTATTACATAACAAATAAACAAAAAGAAATTTGCGATATCAAATAATTCAAAAATTAACTCTAATGAGTATGATAACATTGGTTATTATTGGATCAAAGACCTCTAATTAACTAAAGTAGATGAAAATATCCTTCTTGATCTGAATGAATGGCTAAGTGACCAACATTCAAAAATTGCTATGCAAATATTATGTTGAAAAATTACAATCAATAGGATATGAACAACATACATATACAATCATAAGAAAAAAATGTACATGTGTAAAAAAATGTTTTCAACACATATTCATAAACAACGATCATTAAATATTAATAAAAATTCACATGTCAAATCTTAATTTACATTGTACAATATATGATTCACATATGCCAATGACAAAAACATTGCCTAGCAACATAATCCAAATGTTATGCAAACTTATAAATGTAAACAACTTGTTATACACATATGCAAATATGATGCAACAAATAGACAACTCATCATGTGGTGTTTTCACAATAACATATGCAATAAACATTGTGTTTGAATTTTATCTCGAAAAATTTTAGTATTTTTTGACACAAATGCGAACACGTTTATGAAACTCCATAAGCAACAAATACATCTTTCCCTTCCCAAAATATGAATTAATATGACATATATATCCTTTTAAAAAAAACACTTCATCATCACTAGTAGAACGAAGCAACATGAAGCTCAAGTTTGTTAATAAACATGGATTCATTATATTACTTTCTTTCATGTTCATACCGAAGACAAATTGTAGTTTTTGAACCCATTATAATATTAAATTTTCACATTGATAAATGTGTCACCTAATAAATGAAATTTTTTACATCATTTGTTAATTGGAAACTAAAGACATATTAGCACTCACACATCATCATTTGAAACCTTTAAATAAATTTATTATATTAAAATTATCAAGATGTTTAACATGATCATAAGTTACAAACATTGCACATATTATGCTTTCAAGAGAGAATATATATATTTCAATTCAATTAATCAAAATAAAATCATATATGTGTTTTGACCAACCGCGGCAATGATGTATGACAAATCACATTACATTCATATAAAACAATAACATATGTGGAATCAAAATTTATTGCAACTTATATTATTTGTGACACTAAAAATGCAATATATATGTTATTTTTCCAAATAACTATTGTCCGACCTCTCTTACAACTTTTTTGTACATGGATTCATCATTGTGGCATCAACCTCATGTCCCAAAATTATTTTAAGTGATTTGCACAAATGTTAACAACAAAATGGAATTTTCAACAATGATAATTTTATAGTCACTTTCAACCTCAAATTCCTTAATCATACTTTCACAACAATAAAATAGTTCATTACTTATCATATGGATGAATATCCTAGTAATAATTTTTTTGCACATGTATAAAAGCTTATTACCCAAATTATCATCAAATTATATGTATTTAATATACTTGTAATATAAGGAAAACATAACACCAGTACTTCATTTGGTCATAAAGGGGATGAGATTTCTAAAAAGCAATGAAAAACATATTATAGTTTTCAATAGGCATTGAAACTCAAATTAGCATCAAATTTGGCTAAATTTGAATTTCATTGTATCTTTTTTTTTTTGGGCCTAATTGCGTTCAACCAATCAATTTTTTTTGTTATGTCTACTACAACCATAAATCTTTTCAAACCTCATGCATTTAATACTAAGTTTCAACATTTTATAATCATATTTTATAAATTTTCATTACTTTGTCAATAATGGTGTTTAGAAGTGGAAAAAAGGGTTAGGGGATGATAGAAGGGCCCAAAAAAGGTCACTTTACAAATAATTCTATTATATTTAAATTTCATACCAATTTGTCCATGTTCAATGAAAAACAATTTTTTTTTGTTCTATTCAATCATAACATTTTTGCATTTATTCTCGTGTTCCCTATAAGGAGAAAAACATGTCAAAGTTCTCACAGTCTTGTTTTGCTTCCAAGTTATCTGTAAAGTCATCCTTTCTTCACCTTACTCTTGGGCCTACTTTCACCCCTTATCCCCTCTTATGCAAAGTAAGAAAATTTTATTAAATCTGAATATGAAATGCTGAAACTCAGCATTTATCACATGGTTCAAAGGCAAATATAGTACTTGTACTGGTCAAAGTAGTGAAAATATGTTTAGCAACAGGAAAAAAGAAAAGACATGACAAAACTCAATTTACCCTAAAAATCTGTGGAAAAATTCGTTTGGGTTCCAAGTATTTTTCTTTGTAAAATTTTCATTCACAATTACGCATTTGACAGCCTATTATGCCAAAATTTGGCCACTCTCACCCCTTCATTGGGAGACTTTAGGGATAACTCTAATATGTTCCCAAAGTTTTCCCCTCTCAAGGTTTGTGGAAAGAGGCCAAACTAGGGCAAATGAGAGAAGACATACCTTATTTGTCGGAGAGCTTGTTGAGTTTTTCGACCCTTGTTGTCGAACGAAGAAAGCCCTTGAAGAGGAAAATTGCTTGCCATTGATCCCCTAGTGTTTGCGAACCTGCCTTCATAGCAGGCATTTTGTGGAGTAGCAAGGTGCTACGTATTCCAAGGAAGAACAACACATAAACATTAGCTAAGATTAAAGTGTCACAAGCTTTGGAGTAGAGCAACTTGAAAGAAAAAAAGCAAAAGAAACAAACCTTCGAGATTTGCATTAAAAGATGAAATAGAAATTGCGAAGTAGAGCAGCTGAAATCGATCGACGAAAAAGCATAAGCAAAATCAGTAGAAAAACGTTTGAGATTTGTGTCAAACGATGGAAGAGATTGCCATTAGAGCAACTGCAATGGTCGAAAAGAAAAACATTAGCAAAAGCAATAAATTTTTTTTTGAGATTTTCGTTAAACAATAAAATAGCTATTGCGAAGTAGAGCGGTTGCAATCATGAGAGAGAAAAGCATGAGCAAGAGCAATAGAAAATGTTTGAGATTGGCATTAAACAATGCAATAGAAATTGTGACGTAGAGGAGAGCTGAGATCGTCGGAGAGAAAAGTATAAGCAAAAGCAATAGAGAGCGGTTGAGATTTGCATCAAACGATGAAATAGAAATTGCGAAGTAGAGCAGCTGAAATCGTCGAAGAGAAGAGCATAAGCAAAAGTAATTGAAAGCGTTTGAGATTTGCATCAAAATGATGAAAGTAGAACGTATTAGGCAGTTGCAAAAAGAAAGACAGCAGAAATTTGCACCCGACAAGGAGCAGAGAAGCTTCAAGTAGTTGGAGTTGCTAAGCACCAGAAGAAGAGATGGTTGCATAAAAGAAGCAGCAGCAAGGAGCGTTTGAAGCTCGCTTAAACAGAGAAAAAACACCAAAGAATTCTCAGGTGGTGGCGATAGAAAGAAAGAAAGGAGCAGACAGAAATGAAGCACATGCAAGATATGGCTAGGGTGGCAACAGGATTAGGCGTGGTAATCAAGGAGTCTATGGATAACCTGCGCATTGTTGCTACATGTCTGAAAAACTCCACAGTCGAAACCCTTGAGAGTCTGGCGACTTTCGTACTAGACATAGCCAGGGTTACAAGAGATCGCACTTATGAATATGAAAGACATGCACAGGTGCAGCAGCGGCAACAAGATCTGTTTCGTAACCAAAAGCGGGAGACTCTTTCCATTGCTCAGAAGAAAGAAAGCAGGCAGGAGAGGAGCCCGATGCCACAATCGGAAGAGTTGTTTGCACCTCGAAACCGCAAGGCATGCAGGAAAGAGTTTCGCACATCCAATGTAAGCTTTGGGAAAGCAAGTTCATTATTTCATAGAGTAGGGCTGCCAAGCGTCGGAGAAGAAGTGTTCAGGGACAAGGACGCATCGGAGGATGGAAGAAAGTCTACAGGAGGTAATCTCTTCTTGTACTCTTGATGTACATAATGATATGAGTTGAGTGAAAAACATCATGCAACGATAGACTTGAGAAGAGTACCAAGTGTTGTGTACATTGCCACAGATTTCAGCTCTGGAATGGGTATGACAAGGGGCAGATGATTACATCTGAGGTTTTTCTGAATACAGGTTGCAAAGGAGGAGGAGCTAGCAATGGAATGTGATTATGTGCTGGAAGCAGCAAATCAGAAAAGATTCAAAGAGTTGCTGAAGAAGAGGACAATATACATTACCAGTGTTGTTTGATGAGCTTTGCAGCAACCACATTCTCACAACAGAACTTGTCCCTGGTATCATCTTACTTCAACTTTTTCTCCCCTGTAGAATGGGCATCTTTATGAATGTGCCTCTCTTCTTCCCTTCATTATCTGGAGCTGGATCAATGACAGGGTTTGTCACATCTGGACCAGGGCACTTCCAATCACACAGGCACACAGGTGCTCAGTGTTACACTGAAAAGGCCTTTACTTTCTGGTTTGTAACATATATCTTTTGTGTATTTTCTACTGGATCCTCAATTGAGCCAGACTGCCTCTTCCACCTCTGCCAGAGTTGTCTTTGCTGAGAGAAAAGATATGCTGTATATGTCAACACCCCTGATCACCTGCTCCAGAGTGAATAATGCTAGTGTTGTCCACAGTCGTGGTGCAAACCAGTTGCTACATTGAATCCATTTCCATGCCCTTCCTTTCTGTCTGAATGCTTTTGTCTATCAGGAAACAGGAAAACAGGAATAGGTTTTCACTGAATTCTGTACAGAGGAAATTGCGGTTTCACTGACTTGAGAATACAGTCTGAGATTCAACTTTGAACAGGGAAAGAAAGCTTACCACAATAAAGCACTTTCCCCATTGATTCCAGCACCTTTCCATTCACACTAGTACATGCTATCAAGACGCAAAAACCCCACAAAAGAACCCCAAAGTTCTTCCCACCAGCTAAAACCTCTATGCACAGAGAAAAATCCAGAGCAAAAACTATCATGTTTTGATGCACGACTGCCTTCTTTCCATCTGCAAGCAAAAATGAAGAGATGATATCATGGAAGGTATGGACATGGTGTGAAATGACATGGCTTATTAGGTCTGACAAAATGATGTTTGACAACATTGAACACTTAAGTCAATAGAGCACACAACACACAATTCCTGATGCCAGAATTCCTGAACCTCTTTGTGGCGGGCAATTGCACACCAAACACTTGAGAAGATTAGGAGGATTTGGCCGGAACCTATGCCCTCCCTGTGCACCAATTTGACCAATGCCTATGTTGTACAAGAGGAATGAGACACCAAAGTCAAGAAGAAGAAGAAGTGGAGATCATTGCAGATCTACTAGCCCTGGAAGCATCATAGTTAAGTGGCCACAGGTTAACTCTCCCTTCTTCAGCATTCTTGAGATCCTTCATATCTCTCTCGGCACATTATTACAAGAAAAGATTGACTATAGCTGACTGTCTTAGTGTTCATTAGCACCTTGCAAGTGATTATGAGATCAATCCCAAATAAGGCACATCTCTGAAAGGAAGCTAGTCATCCTAAGAGCACTCTTGTCAACAAACATGTGGTATCACTCTACTTCTTTGAATGTGTCTGAATTTACAGTGTGAAGGTCCTGCAATATGTTTTGTGGAATCCCTCAAACACACTATTAAGTCCTTACCCTTCAGGAGCCAGGATGTGCATTATATTCTTCAAGCATATGCCTCAATCAAGGAATACCTCAAGGTCAAAGTGGCAGCTCTATGGGGCATATGTTACAAGACTATCAGTGTACATTTGCCCCTGTTGTTTGAGTAGCTTATTATGATGTGTCTTTTGCCAACTACTGCAGGGGGCATGCCAATGTTCAGGACAAACAAACCAACCAGTGTCTGTGCACACCTGGAGTTTGCACCAGAGATATACATGAGTGTTAGAAGTGAAAAAGCTGATGGCCTGACGAAGTAATGAGCTCTTGGGTGAAGGTGCATTCTTAACTCTACTGCACATGCAAATTGTTGAAGCTTCTCGGTCTTCTTCCCACCATGAAGAAAAAACAGTATGACAACTTCATTGCCAACAGTGAAAAGAGGAGCATACTTCTGTTCCTTTTAGATGATGCCCATGTCAGAAGCAAAATTACTTGCAGGTGCATAGGCCAAATGGCTATCTGCATATGTAACATACACCATGTCTGTCAGTGTCCAAAATCCAAGATCCCCTGAAAAGCTAGATCAATAGGATGCTGATCACCTGCTTATGACTTGAGATTTGTAGGTCTGGCAGGCCATCAGGGTTCCATCATGTTATAAGTTGGTGCTTCTGTACTGTTTGAGGAGATTTGACAAGATTTTGTTCATCAAACCCAGGGGCTACAAATGTCTCTTTGCTTTGAAGAATTTCATGGACTCTATTTCTGTTCTAGGAGACCTTTATGGAAAGTTTCCTTAGGACATACCTGCATTACCTCATTCATGCATGAAATGTTGTATGTGTGTATCCCGGAGCTTTCCAAGGAAAGAAGTGAAACCGGTGGTTGATGGCTGCAGGCAGGCAGGCATCAGAGTGGCAGTCATCAATGGTGACAACAAAGCCCAAAATTGGTGAAGAATTTGAATCAATTTGTGAAGAATTCAGACTCTTCACCAAAGATGAGGCATTGTAAGGCAATTGTAACATACATGGGGTTTGTGGCTGTGAATGTCTTTGATCTATGGTATCTCAACTCATTTTTCAGTATCATTTATCAGTTGTTGCACTTGGGAGAGAATTTCCTCCACAGTGAAAGTTCCACACAAATCCACATACAGCAAGCAAACCACTTGTACAAATTTGCTGACTCTGTGACTAATGGCCTTGTGTTTCATGGAACTCAGCCACTGAGTTTCCCTGCCCCAGAACCTTGTGTGGACCACAAGAAGAGGTCTTTCCCAACTTGACACTCATGAAAATTTGAGCAGGCCTTAATTTCACAGGCATCCCTTTTGAACACCTAATTTCATCAGGTATTGACAATGATCCACCCACTCTAGCATGAAACACAGTTGGTTTGGCCAACTGTTGAGTAAACCTGTGAAGCTGCTAGACATTGGCAGTTCTGTCATGATGTACAATAGTTACTACCCAACTATAATTTCATGCTCCACTTCTCATTTGCATGATGGTAAAGCAGACAAGGCTACTGCTCGATAGATTTTGATCCTTCCTTAGCAACCACAGATCTCAGCCACCGAGCAAGGTTTGAGATGAAAGGAGTGTAAAAGAAATAGCATGCCAAAACCCATGTCACAGTACTCTGCACCAACAAAACACACTCAGAGCTTAAAACAAGATCTAATGGTTCTCTTAGGGGTGGGTGGCCATCACCAGCTCATTCAGAAAAACATATGCACCCTTCTAGAGTTGGCAATATGAACTTGTTCCTGTTTTGAAAGTGCTACAGCACTTCATATTAAAGCCACTATATACATACATACGTATATATATATATATGTCTTTTGCAAGTCCACCAAATTCAGAACATCATTTATACATAGACAGGAAGAAGGCAAGTAAACATACCTCTCCAAAAAGCTCAAAATTACCATTAGGATAGTGCCAAAGTCCAAAGAACCTGGTGAACCAAATTCAAAGTCAAACCAGATTTCTCAACCAGATCTGAACTCCATATGAATATAAACAAACTACAGGACTCTAAGTTGAATGAGAAGAAGGCTTAGGGAGAAAAGGGAAGTACTTGGTTATAGGAACTTCTGCCAGAGGGCATCCCACTCCAACAACTGACGCAAGGGCAAAACCCCACCAGGTATTGTCAAATAACCACCAATTCAATTCAGCAAGAGCAAAAAGAATATAGGCCTCCACATTGTAGGGTACACCAGCTTTGTATAGCTCTGCACTCACTTCCAGCAGCACTGCCAATGATCTGCAAATTGGCTACAATCACCGTTTTATCACTTGCTCCCACACCATACCACCACCAATTTCAGTGTTCAGCCTTTGAACTATAAGGTGACATTGGAGACTGGGTAAGTGCTCTACACATTGAAAACTTCTATGTACAGTTCTAACAACAACACATAAGCAGGTCCTCCATTAAACCCACCAGAGTGACTGATTCTATGCATCAACCATACAAGCTGACCTAATTTAGGAGTTGTCTGCAGATGTGCACATTTTGTTTGGAGCACATTTACAACTGCAATTTCTGCAGTGCATAGTTTGGTCTTTCTATCAATCAAATGGCAATCTGCTTGTAAAGTGCTTAGATAGGTTGATGAATTGAAGATACACAACTTCCAGCTACCTTTCCACACATGACCAGTGACTGCCTCAGTTCCTTTCGGCTCAATGAACTGCAACTTGGTTTATTTTAAACCTAGGAAATTTGAACAAGAAGGTTGAGCTCATTGGCTAATGGGAGGAACTCACAAGAAGGAAAGGCCAACTCTGTCCAGACTTGCAGTCAGCTTTCGTTCCTTTGGTGCCAGCCAATTATCAAGCACAAGTTGCAGCAATCCAACAACACTATAGAAGACACCCAGCATAGGAAACACCTGCTCACTCAATGCACCCAACATAAGTTTGATGCCAGATAGATGACTCCCACAAGAGGCACACAATTTCTTGTAAGGAACAATTTGATCAGTGAATATAAAAGAGTGATCAAGAAATTGAAAGGACGCACACAAGGTCAGGGATGGAAAACCCTAACCCAGATATCGGTATGGAGACCTGCAATGTCAAGAGCGCCCCTATCATAGATTTGCAGCTCCACACGCGAGTGAATTGCGTCCAAGGGAGGACCCAACACAAACCCAAATCCAAACAAATACAGCCCCACCTTCCTCCACCCTTCAAGGACGGCATTTGCTTCTGTCCACATACACCACCAAACCAAGCTTCACCCTCCTCATTCCATTTCCTTCCATAGCAAAATGAAGGCAGACCAAAGGTTTTTTAGACCAGGGAGGAAAGATGAATCATCAGATAGATACCTGCTGCAATCTCCCCATTGCTCTCGGAAGGTTTCACCAGGAGCTCTTTGTCCTCCTGCTCCTGAGCTCGACAGACAAAGCTCTTGCCGGAAGACAAAGCAGCTGCTGCTGCAGGTGTGGGAAAAGAGTGCGAGAGGGAATTGACAGCGGAGGACATGTTTGTACGGCTGAGGCTGAGAGGCGAGAAGAGAAGACTAGAAGAAGAGCAAGCGACGAAGACAGGGGGGAATGGCGGCAGCTTGAGTAGAGACTGCATCATCATGATGGCAGGAACCACCCAAGCTCTCACTCTACCTCTGCTGCGCTTTGCGTGCAGGGGTTTGCTGCCTCAGCCTGTCAAGAATAGACTAGGAAACCATGTGGTTTTTCCATTTCGTCCCACATTTTGAGAAACAGGGAGCAACAGTCAGATCGTATTTATTACACTCTTCCTTAGCAAACTGCGGATATTTACAGGAGCAAAACCATTTCCCTTAGCCATATGGGCATATTTTGACTTTTCCTTATGCAATTTTAATGTGCGGGGTCACATACTGAGCAGCACTGGGGGTGCTCTTAAATTGGCTGACTCAAGCTTCTTCTCCAAGATAACTTTATGAATTTTAATCACTTAATAAAATTTGAGATATGTTTTATTATCAAAACATATTTGAGCTTTTTTTTTTCTTATGTTTTCATATGGTTTTCAATAATTCATCATTATTTATGTCAATGTCAAGTTTAATTTAATTAATTTACGTTTCACGGACATGAAAAGACACATGTTGATTTGTTTTTCTTATCCATGTTGGTGGATAGGGGGAAAAAGTGAGATAGTTATAAAATGAAGGTTTTTATTTTAAAACATAAGAAATAATTATTAAGAAATTTTAGAGGAAAAAAAGTAGTTGAAGTAGTTATTTTTGAAATTGACTTTAGAATGGTCCATGGACAACCATATGAAGGATTCCAAAAAAATCTTTCATATATCAATTTTGATTACTTGTCACTGGAATTACTATTATCCATAGTTATTTATGTGACACATTTGAAAAATATTTATCAAATGTTACTGTAAAATTTGAGTTCATTTTAGGGAAGAATGTTCACCATGTGTTATTATGGAATTTGAGTTCATTTTAAAAAGGAATGTTCCCCACATGTTATTGTGAAAATTGAATTCAATTAAAAGAATGTTCACCACATGTTATTATGGAATTTGAGTTCATTTTAAAGAAGAATGTTCACCACATGTTATTGTGAAATTTGAGTTAATTTTAAAGAGGAATGTTCACCATATGTTATTGTGAGAATTGAATTCATATTTTAAGGAGGAATGTTTCACCAATTGTGATTTTATTGTGAAGTGAATTGGTGTTCCATGAGAAAACTGGCAAAAAATTAATAGTTTTAAGGTGGTTATTTGATTTTTTCAAAAGTTTATCATTTTCAATACTTGGTTTTTATTTTGATAACTTTTATATTTAATACCCTATACATTAAAAATTGTGCCAAACCACCAAACAATCAAACCCGTGTTTCAAAATATTTAATACATTGCAAGGGTTTGGTGGTTTGATGCAATTTCTAATAATTGTCCAACACTAGAACGTTCACTTAGTTGTGATTATGAATTCTTTTATTTTTTAAATGTTCTTGTAGCGAAAATACAAGGACAACAAAATGTTCCCTTCACACTAATAAGTTAATCTCAATAAAACATAAATTAAACAATGTTTCACAACTCACGAATTCGATAATAGATATTATTGCCAAGTCCAACCAATAATTGTTCTAAATTGTACAAGTGGTTATAATTATGAATCCATGGGGGTCATATTATTATGATCTCTTTTTCATGAACTTCAACTAACATTGTTGGTAGAATAAAGTTTCCAGACACCCACACCCAACAACACATAAAAACAAAAAATCTTAGAAAGGAATGGAAATCGAATTGCTCCAAGAGGTGATGAAGGAAATTGAATAAAAGAAAAATAAATAACAACATCGAAGATATGAAATCTTTAAGAAGTTTGACAAACATAACCCATTTTCCCTTACCAAAGTCAACAATGAAATCCCACAATTGATAGATGAATTGAACACATTTGAAGGTCCCAATAAAATTGGATACTCTTTTTCCTTTAGAGAATGTCAAAACAGAACCCAAGTCACTCAAACCAACATCCCACCTCAAGTGTCTATTTGCTAATTTCTATTGTTCTCAAGATCGCTAGTGACCTTCATCATCCCCCCAATCATAGACTTCTAATCCTAATGTTAGACTGCATTTTTGTAAATGATATATGGTGCAACGGAAACACCATTTCCTGCATAAAAACAATAATCACCTTCGGGCATTCTTCTTTCTAGTGTCACCAAACATTGCAATTTGTCTACAACACAAAAACACACATGCCAAACCAAAAGAAAAACCACAAAAACTTCAATGTTCGTTGTAAAAATCCTTCGATATTTAAACTTCTACCTCCATCCATCCTTGATTGATGTCCAACAAAGAAGATCCGCCCATCAACATCACACCACACATAGCTCACCCACAAGGAAAACCATAAATAGATCAAACACCACCAATCATAAAGACTCTAGGAAGCTCATAACCTACAAACAAACAAATCAATACAAAAACATAAAACTCACAACTAGACTTGCCATTAGTTGCCATCAACTACAAAACTTTTGTTGTTTTCAACTTTTAGTAGTTAACAACATTGTAAATCCTCCATTAAGGTTCATCCCATATTTTCTCATCACATCACTCTAAATTGTGAATTCATTATTTGGAGGAATGTTAAGTAAAGGTTACTATGGGTGGGTTGTGACTTCATTTTTTGATGGAATGTTCACCAGACGCCTTGTTACTCTAATCTATGAGTTCATATTTTGAGGAATGTTCACTAGATGTTGGTATTGTGAACTATGAGTCCATATTTTGATGGAATGTTTCATCAAATGCTAATGTAAATTATGAGTTCATTTTTTAACAAAATTTTGTGTGATGTTATGTAAAGTATGACTTCGTTTTTAAAGGAATGTCCACCAGCTTCTATAGTGAAATTGAGTTCATTTTTTAAAAACTATGTGGCATGTTAATTTTGGTAATAGGTTAGACTTAGGTCCTTTTGGTCATGGCCTTTATCTAGCTTGTGATCAAATTCAAGTCATACCTTAGACTTGGTCCTTTCAATTGCAACCCTTTTTAACTTGTGACCAAATTTTAATCGAATTATGGATTTGGGTCTTTTTGGTTATGGCCCTTGTCCATGGTGCGACTAAATTTTGGTTGCATTTTGGACTTGAATTTTTTTAGCTATGACCTTTATCGATTTTTTGGTTGGGGCCCTTGTTTAGCTTGTGATTGGACTTTTGTCTAGGCCTTGGAATTTCATGAATCAAATGCAATTTTTTGTGTGTTGGTCCAATGAAAGTGACTAGGTGTAAAACCAAAAGAATAATGAACTGCATTATGAAAAATGAGGTGCAAGTAAAATATAATAAAATTGGACATAAGTAAAAGTATGCATAATTCATTATAAAGTAATGAATTTAAACACAAATGGGAATTTCCAATTTTGTTTTTTTAACAAAGAAAGATGGAAGTCAACAATAGGAAAAATTGAAACCCAATACAACAAAAAATTGTTCATATGGAAAAATGATATGTACAATCATACAATGTGGGCAATGGCAATTGAATAACCTTAAACCCATATAAATACATAGCCCTATTCTAAATAAGATTTTACTTCTAATGGCGATGGTTGTTCAATCACATTACCTCACTACTTACCTTGCCCCCATTGCATAGCTAATTGTTGCAAAACACTATAGGTTGTGGTTTCAAAATCTTTAACTAAAATCTCTTGTAAGCCATGGAGTGGCATTAAACCTTGGAAGAATTGGAGCATATAGGGGGTAATTTGGTTGAACAAACAACCTTGAACTACCTCATAGAAGGGTTGACCATGGAATTGGAGGTCATATTTAATTGATTTGCACAAATCCCTAAACAACTATTCCACATTGAAAACATTCCTACAAACAACCTCCCCTTGTGAATTTAACCAATGGTTGTTTGGGTATGTGTTCCACAGTGGAATTGTTCTTGTAGCCTATCCCAATATCCCTTTGCCACTCAGCAAAAGAAAATTCAACATCCATCATTTGGGTCTAAATACAAGGCATGGCAAGCTATAGTGACCATGGTGGTGTATTTTTGAAGTTAACAAAAGTTATTGCAAATTTTAATGCATGCACACCATATTGTCATTTCCATACTTGGTTAATCCGAACTTCTTCTCATAGCCACGTGCATTTTCAACATTCCCAATGTAATGACATGTAATGTTCTAAGTTGAACATTGCATATAATCGTTTATGGAATGATGTTTGACACAACACACATTGCTTACATTGCACCATGAAGGGAATGATCATTGAGGATGGTACATGTGGGCACATGTGCCCAAAACCCACCCCCTTTAGGCCCATATGGGTTGAAGCAAATTGGGTAGGTGGTTCTATCATATGTCAAGGCTCAAGTGTTGGCAAAAAACTCATTTCGCCCATATGCGGGTTGGGCTAACTTGTAAAGACATGTCAAAAGAAAACAAATAACTCAATTGAAAAAAGGACCAAACACATTGTTAACAAGATTCACACACCTTTTTCAAAAATTTGTGAATGTTTTTTTGCTTGGGGTCCATTTGTTGGATGATCATTGAATCTCCATATGGAGGGCCAAGAGAAGCTAAGAACCATTTGGTGCACCTTAGGAATTTTTTTCTTCTAAACAAAGATTGGTGCAAACAAATACTGCAAAAGCCTTAATGTCAAAATCATGAGTCTCATGAAACAAAAGATGTAAAATGAAATTTTTAATGGGTGGCATGTCTTCATGGACATCCTCGTCATCATTGGATAAGTGGAAGGGTGTCATATTTTCTTGGTGGCACTTTCCTTATGGGTCCTTCCAAAAGTTTCATCCAAAACATTTTTACTTTTGGATCAACTTCATTTTAATAGTCCCACCTTTATTTTTCTAGTTAAAGGATTCATTTATTTTGAAAATTGCTAGCTACTCCAAGTTTCCATCATTATATTTCTTCACAAAGCTTGCTCGACATGAAATGGGGCAATTGAGTCCTTGGGGCAATCAAAATACCATTCGTAATCCAACAAATGAAAAAGACCCCAATTATTTGACACATATTCTCTAAACATGGTGTTTTAAAATTTTGGATCACATTAGATTTTGAAGAATGCTGGAATCTTTTGAATAACATTTCTAGGGGAAAAAAATGATTTAAAAATATTTCAACACAAATAATAATAATATATATATAAAGAAACAATTTTAGGATGAATGTATGTTTGAATTGTCTAATTTCAAAAAAAAAAATTCTCATTCAAACATATTTCATTTCGGGGTCAAAACTATGATACATTACAAAGGTACTATTCTATGCATAGGATGTCAAATTTGAACACTTAATTCAAAGATTCCTACCAAATACTTGAACAAAATCCATGACTTTATCTCATGAAAAGAAAAAAAATTCAAAGATTTGTAACTAATGTCTAAACAATTTTTTTTGGCCCAATATTTTTACCACAAACACCTTATGTGTTAATGTGTATAAAATGTACAAATGTGACAAGAACTAAATGCCCTATTGTAATGTAAAAAGTTTCAAAAAATCAATTTTTTGGGAATTTTGGGCCATTGATAAAACATTACCCACATTGGATAAATTTGATTATTCTCACTTTCATAAATGAAAAAAATAAAAATTTTAGAGGCTTGTATAAAACTTGGAACAAAATTATTTTATTTCACATGGGAAAAAAGGTGAAATGTAAGACAAGTCGTGGGAAAAGTGAAGAAAAAGGTGAATTTGGGAGCCGTTGAAATGAATCTTTAAGATTCAAATGTAGTACCCCAATCATGCTTAGACCTTTTGTATCAAAGCAATTGTGAAAGTTATTTACATTGAAACATAATATCTCCAACATATGAAACTCAAAAAACAATGTAATAAAAAATTTGATTTGTGAAAAGGTAGAACTTCAAAAAAGTTCCAAAATACATTTAACATATTGAATGTGGCTAAAATTATGAAGGAAAAAATCAACAAGCTTGAATAAATATTAATAAATCTTATGAGAAAATTATGCCTTGTGATAATATTGTGGACTAGAATAGGAATACATGTAATATGTAGGTTGGCATGGAAAGGTCAAATGCAATAGACCATTTGCCATGGTGGAACCAAGATAAGGATCTGTCATTGTAGTGGAATTGGCCAAAGTCAATCCAAATAAATGGAAACATGTTATTGAAGTTTGCAAGGAGTTTTTGAAGATGAAAGGCTTGCTAGGGAAACCTTGGGTTGCATTCAATTAATGGCAATTAAACAATGAAATCATAAAACACACCGCTTGAACAACAAAATTGGGAAATGGTGGTTGTATTTTCATTGGAATAGAATGACAAGCAAAACATTGGTTCAAGAAACTAGAGGATAGACCTCACCCAATGAAGTTTGTTCATTACTAGTAATGTCTCCCACACGCATTGGAAGTTGGAGAAGGGGACAAATACCTAACCAATGAAAAAATGTCACACACCAAAGAATGTCACATATAGTTTAGATAGTGACATTGATGATTTCATTTTCTCATTGATTAAGTATCCAAGCTTTTTAATTCCAACAATAGTAGTAGCAACATCTTTTAGTCCTACTAAAATACCTAGCCACAACTTTCCAATATTATTGAGTTGCATGAGTAAGAGGGGGATATGACTAAAAGGTAATTATGATTATATGAAATCTTTGCAAGTAGGTTAGTAGAAATAATCATTTGGGCAACCACATAAAAGTTGTTAAAAGCTTTTATAATTCATGATAATAATACAAGGAGCATTTTTTTAAATGGGTCATTGTTGTTGTGTGTGAACATGTGTGTTCCTCAAGGTAAGGCACAAAATGAAGAAATGTAAATGGTGGAATAATGTTGTGTGAATTGTATCTAATAAATTTATCCATCGCACATTAGTAATTGTAATATAACACGAATGCATGTAATCTAATTCCAACTAGCTCTATAATTTTGGTTCCCCCTTTCATGCAAAATATAATCCAAATTTTTTATCCAAATTTTTCATCCAAATCATTAATCCACATTATTCATTTTTCATCCATTTGATTATAAATTGAAAAATGTTCATTGAGGACCAAACTTTTTGTCCACTTTTGCCTTTGGGGGGGTAGAGGGGTCATCCAATTTTAGATGATTTGTTAAATTTTTCATCTAGGCTAATCAAGGTTCAAAGTTCAAGGCTCAAAGTTCATGTCATTGTGCTCCTACATTTTATTTGCAACTTGTGAATGTGGTTGCCCATTACATGTTCACACATTACATCACCAATTTTAAGAGTTTGTTACTACCTTATTATATGGTCTTTTGTTTCACTTTTGTATTATATCAATGTAATTAGATCTATGTATAAAATAAATAAAAACATTGTAATCCATTTTATTGTTGTGGAAAAGCCTATCATGTTCAATTGTGTTGCATACATTTTTATTATCTCCATGGTGTGGACTTATTCTAAATCTCCTTTATTTTAAAACCTTGTGGTACATCCACAAAATTTATAAAATTTATTTTCAACATTTCATTATATTGGACAAAAGTATAATGTGCAATTGTTCATGTACATATATTTTTTAATTTCAAAAACCTTCTTTTTTTTAATTTCAAAAAATGATCCTTAGGAATGTTGAAGTTAATAATGTTGTTCCTTTCAATGTAAAGTTGTAATGAAATCAAGTGAAACAAACAATTCTAAAAAAACAAAGAAGATCATTTTGACACATGATCAATAGACATTCATTCATAGACAACATCATGCTTTCATGAATTTTGTGGGTTTGAAACATACAAGAACACATACAAAAGTTATTTAATTATGATGTGTCCAAAAGGCATTTGATCTAAGTACCAACTCTTTAATCAACCATTCATTGTTTACAACATTTGATCCTAAATATATGAACCAATTGTTTTCTTCAAATTATGTAGTTTGTGAATTCTTTTCCAAAACTTTCGAAGGTTTCCACGTAGTTAAAAAGTTCAAATGTGGTCATCAATATTAAAATGTTAGTGTATCAATGTTATAACTTCTTAACATTTGAGTAATATACATGGCATCCAAGCAATACATTATGCAATTCACTTCATGAATTGATAATGCGATATTCAATTAATTTCTCAATTTAGCTTTCTAATGTATTTGTTAAGATGTAGTAAAAACTTTTGTAATAAATGTCAAGGAAATAGAACGATAAATATAGTAGCAAGAGAGGATAGGTGGTTTGAAAAAATAAGTGTTGTTTTGAGATTATAATTTGAAACTTTAGGGATTTCATGGAGATGACACCCCTAAATTTTGGGTGGATGAGGCTTAGATCAAAGGGGATTAGGAAGAAAGATTCATTTGAAAGAATGTGAGACAAGAGATCCAAAGATAGTGACAAAAAGGAACTAGAGGAAAAATCTTCGTCCATTATAATTGAGTTCCAAGTTCATTGTTTTGATTTTATGTAGTGAATTTTTTCTTGTGTAATGCATTTTTTCATTGTCCTTGTATTCTATGATTTTCTTATCTAGCTTATTATTTTGTTTGTTTTTCCATTGTCTTTGAATATGTAAAAGTTTCAATTATATTTCAATAGGTTTAGATATGTTGCCCTTGATTTGAATAGATTAAGTTGTTGCAAGTTTTTAATTGTGTTATTACATGTTATTTTATTTGAGTAGTTGTAGTACAATTGCAAAGTATAAAATGTATGCATGGTACCCCCAAATAATACCTTATTCGACGCACATGGTTTTAAATTTCAACACTAAGTGTCCCCCTCGGTTTACTATTGAACATCTCACCTTACCAACACAATGCTAAAATCCCCAATCCATGATTGAGTTGTTAGTCATTTAGGACATCCATGACTACATTATTATGCAACATAAATATTTTGTGAACATGCGAACTTAATTCTTATGAGCACAAAGGAAGTTTTTTCAAATCTTCTTGCCACATATACATAGTATTCTTACCATGTATACCCAAAAAATTTGTTTATGTGGCAAAAAATTCCATCTACATGGAATATTCCAATCAAAAAAAAAAATTTCCTACCTTTGTTTAGGGGTAAGAATAAGAGGACACAATTGGACCACCCAATATAGTGTTGTGCATTATTAGTCAATATTTTATTAACACAATTAATTTGATGTGTGAGTTCTCACATAGTGAAACATGATTCATACTTATCAAATTTATGAATCAACATTAATTCACTCCTTTAATAAATCAAAACACATTAGATCAAAACAATAAGAATTGGCACAATTTTTGATCTTAGAACAAAACACATAGCATTATCTTGAGTTAAAAATGGACATCGGTTTTTTACAAATTTTTGTGTCCCTTTTGATTATTATTCCTACGTATGTATGCGTAAAAATACAAAACAAAACAAACAACGAATTTCATTGCAACTCCAAGTCAAAAAATGAATGAAAATTTCAAACTCCCCACAAAACATGACATGCTACAATACATGGTACATGTGTTTACATGGCACCCATTTCCCTCATTTCCCCAATGAGCTTGAAATCATATACAAAATCCATGCAAGTGTAGGCTAGGAAGTTCCCAATTGTAAGTTCATATTGCCTTTTGTTTAAATTTTTGCCACATGAAATCTTGTAGATTCGATTATATCTAGGAGCAAGAACCTCCAATGGTTGCTTGAAAATTGTTATAAAAAATCAACTAGCCTCCCATCGACTATAATGTTGTTTTAACATTATAAATGACAATGTGCATCAAATAGCCTTCCCATTTTATGTTGTTGGCCATGACATTGCATCCGATATGTAAACATGCAATCGATAGACCAACAATGTTCCCCCATGCAACGATTCATGTCATATGCACATAACAATAATTTGTGAAACTTGAAGGCTACATTTGTGAACTAAAATGACAAACCTAAGTAAGCAAGGGCATGAACACTAATGGTAGTCGACTTGGTAATTATCCTTTCGATACAATAATGCTTGGTGGTATTTTGCAATGTTAAACACTAGACATGTGAGGTACGAAGACATTGTTAATTCTATATGCCACATTCCATCTCTACATGGAGTTTCTAGGACCTCAACATTTCATCAATGATATTCATGACCTCATATTGTTTAGCATTACAAAAAGGTCATTCAATTTGCATGTGCAATTTTCCAATCTAGGTGTTAACACATGGGTGAACAAAATTGACATGATCATGCCTAAGTAAATCCCTTTCAATTTTGGAGGCAATTTTGGCTTCTATTTGCAAGAACCTTTGAAATTCTCCTCCCTTTCCACATGTGCAATTATAGTTGTGGGAGATGAACCGATTTCATATTTTAGAATTGCATTTACAAATTACTTCAAGTCATTATATTGGTTTATTTTACAGAAGAGAAGTTCATTCCTATAATGCCCTTGGCCTAATGGACCACCCTTCTCGAAATAGTAGTACAATGACATTGTTTGCTTGAAAGTTCAAACATAATCATCAAAAGTTGTAGCATGCAAGAAAGCTCCCCCCCCTTTTTTTAATTGTTGAAACCATATGTTATGCATTGTTTTTGAGAGGTTGTAGGTGGGCATGTCTACAAGCTCCTCTGGAATAAATTTCTACAAACATAATATATGTTTGTTAGCATCATTTTCAAATGCATTTTAACATATTATAAACATGCCATCTAGACATGATGGGATGGAAAATGCAAAAGAGGGACGGGAACATTACATGTATCATAAAACCTCCGCATTGTCTAACATGAAAGTGCTAAAAATTGAACCAGGTTTCCAACTCTTGAAGCCTAGTTACATCCATAGCCCCCAAGGAATACCACTAGCACCAAATAGTTTCATAATAAGAGCATGCGCTTTTTCCAACGATGTGGCATTGTTGTATTCATAACACAAGGTTTTATGTTATTCGTGCATCTTTGGTTTGATTTGTTATTTTGTGTGTCTATTCGTAAATTGAGTTTAATGAAAGTAACACATTCATTCCCTATTGACCATTAGTTCATTTGGATCCCTAATACCATACACGATTCACATTGCATTCCAATTGGTTTGAACATTATTGACCATGAAACCCTTGAAATTTAGATTACGAACACCATTCTTTGACATCACATTATTCAACTTTTGCTATAACTAATAAAAATAATGAGATAACATTTCACATGACCACAACAACACATGTGTATCCTCCCATCACACGTGATGCATTTCCAATTACATGCATCACACATCCCATTACATGTGACACAAATCTACTACACACCATCAATGAAAATAATTCATCTCAAATATGATACAAGTGTTACTTGACTTTTAATATGCAAATAACAATTTTTAATCATTAAAAATTGCAATAAATGGTTTTAAATTGTAAATTTAAGTTTGATAATAGTCTTGACAATAATATTTCAAATTATAATAATTAAAAATTTGTAGAACTTAAGTATTATAATAACCTTGAAAACAATTAAGATTATTGATATCCTTGTCATATATTTTTAATTTTTAAAAAAATTGAATGTTTAATAATAACCAAGTGTCAAAGCTTTATGAATGCGTTGAATTTCATATAGAATTGAAACACCTTTAGAAAAAATTGTGAATAAATGTTAAATTTGATTGTGAAGAAGTTGACTTTCAAAAAAGTTTTTTTTTTCAAAATGCTTTAATTTTTTTGTATTTATTTACTTATTTCTTCTAAAATCTTGGTAATTTTTTAAAAACGTGTTTTAATTTGCTTGATTTGAGATTTGAAAAGAAAAGGCAAGTAATTAAAGTTTGGATTTCCAAACAAGTTTCAATAAGAACCGAAGATTTTTTTGTGGCAAAATTTAACTTGACATTTTTTTTTCAAAAACTAAAAAATATATATAATTGTGATTTTTTCACCATTTTTCAAAAAGAAATAATTAAATTAGCCACATCTAAACTAGGCATTTCATAGGTCATCACTTGTATCGACACTTTTGTAAATTGCTACAACCCACTTAGGATGGTCATCATTTTATGCTAATTAATGTTAAGGAGCCTTGTACAAGACTATTCAAGGAATTTGAAAAAACAAAACCCTAGTATCAAAAGGTTAGATAATTTTGTTTAATATCAACATGTAATCTTGTGTTTAGGTGGTTAAGGTGTTGGCTCCATGTGTTGAATTGAGGGTTCAAATTCTTGGGGAGCAGCCATGTGTACTCTATATCAACCTTTTTTTGAACTATAGTTAATTGTTTTTGTGGCTACATTAACAAGCCTTGAAACAACCTAGTTGGCTAAGTAATTATGTGAGGTAGAGTTGAATTGGGGATATATATATTTTAAAAGGTGGCTAGGATGGTTATTTATCATTTTCAAAGGTCTGTAATATGGTTACAAAGGTAATGTACGTGATCAAACAAATTGTCAAAATGTCCATTGTTGAGGGGAGTGCATTTGGTGATATCTTAAAAGAGTTCCACCCAAGACAAGAAAAACATGGGGGAAATTGCAAATAGGAAGAACATTTGGTATTCCAAAGCACAAGACAAGCATCCCCATAATAAGAGCTATATGTAGTTTGGGTATAAAATAGACCCATGATACTACTTGGGTTTGAGAAGTTGATGAACCATAGCTTATAGTTTATGTTAATGCAAATAATTCATTCTTTTGCAAAACATGATAGTAGTTGTTGCTACCAATAACGTACACAACATCAAATTTTTCTTTCATATTTTACATAGGAAATCATCTCCAAAGAAAGTTTTCTAAAAATGGTACCTTTTCTTTTTTCTATTTGTAATTTTTTTGCCTTGTTATTTCCATGGTTGTTCTTGCTTGCAAAACACACAGTAATGCACATGATAATGTCTACATATTAGTTGGCAATAGTCACAAGTGCACATTGCATATGCGTCATGAAAATAATGGCATCAAATTTCTAGATATGTACATAGAAATTGAACATCTTACATGTTCTAGATGGATAGTTAAAATTTGGCATGATCATTGTATGCTTACAAAAGATTTAAATGGATTAACATGAACATCATGAAAGTTGTATTCCAAAAAATTGCACTAATGTATTTATGGAATTTGGATGCTACGCTTGAAACATTAATTAATGAGGTAAATCATAAAAATTAATGTGAAGCCAAAATATAAAAAGACATAAATCCTAAATAACTTGAAGGGGATTTGAACCCCAACCCCTAAGAGAATGTTGCCTTATGTAGTTCAAGTCCCTACTTACACCAAATACCCAATTAGTAAACAAATTCAAGATTTGTTAAATGCAAAAGCCTAAATTGGGATACATGCTTGGAAATGTTGCAACCCGGATTCAACATGAAGTATGGAGTTTGGAGTCTAAACTATTACGTATAAAGTGGGTAGTAGTGAGTGCTACAACATCGTATATGAAATTTTGGTTTATATTTTGGCATTGAACAATAGTGACATGAAAATTTTTGTGGCACATAAAATCATCTGATTTGTTAGCCACATTTCATGTTTTCACTTTGAAAACTTCCAAAAACATACATGTTGTAACTTGTAGTCATTTGCCACCTATGCATCAACACAATAACATAGTTTGCCAAGCCACTCGGTAATGGACCATTCACGAGGAAAATTTTGCACAAAGAAAACAAGTTGGTTGTAGACATTGGTGCAAAGGTCCAAATCTGGGCTAAATTAGTCGTGTAATCTATTTTTCATGAAACTAATAGTATTAAATGTGTGTTCATCCTCAACAAAACCAAGCATTTGGACTATTGCAATTTTGGCTAATTTGATAAATTTTGAGAGCTTATGATTGAAAATGGTAAAGGCAAAAATTTTGTGCTAAATCCTAGTGAGAGGATTCAATTCATTTTCTTCTTGCAAAACTGCTTCAAACTGATGTAACATGGTCACCTTTTAAAAAAAAATTGCAAATCAAAGGTTTAACTAGAAAGCAATGTAAGAACATACTTCCCACTTTCACCCACCCTCCACGGCACACAAAACAAGGCTTTCAACACACTCAAGTGAATGTGAAACATCTAGTTTTCTTTTGTTGGGTTAGTAGCCCATAATTTGGGTAAATTACACCAAAAGTTGTCATCATTTTGTTGTCAGGGAAATGATGTTCAAGTTCTATAATAAGGCCTCACATTGCACCTTCACGTTCATCTTTAACTTTATTGATGGCCTGATTGAAAACATCATTGGTGACAAGTTGTAGATTTCTAGCAACATCAAGTCGAGATTGGTAGATGGGGTACCTCCAATCAACAAAGGAAAAAAACAAGATGAACAACATCCTCACCTCCATTTAAGTTAGAAAACCAACTCATAGGTCGTTTGTCATTTATAAGGACCACAATAGAATTGAAAATCATCAAATCCATGATCATCATACTTGGCATACGAATCACAACAAAGTTGACACAACTCTTGTTAGGCTAGCTTGATAGATTCCACAAAATCACATACAAAAACATCCTTGTTCTATGCAATCTTAATTAATGCATGCACACATTCAAGCATAGGGGGGATACATGGGATTTTGGAGGATGATTTCAACATCACAAATAACATTCAAGTTCCTGAAAGTTGGCTCATTCCTTGCACTTTAGTGTGCATCTTGATAATGAACAGATGATATTATGAATAAACTTGCTTCACTAAAAATAAAATAGAAATCCACCTAGTTTTAACATTCCTAAACAATTTGTTCACCTTGGTGTTCAACAAATTAACAAGCTTATGAAATTCTTGGAATTTTTTAAAATTATGTGAAAAGGAAACATATAGAGCATGGAAAATGCTTTCAAATCACTACACCAAATCTAATTCTAAAAAAGTAACAATAATCAAGTTTGTCTTCTGAATAAAACAATGGACACCATTCAAAAAGGGGTTGACCTTTTCTTTGAACTACATTGTAACACTAGTTTAATGCCTTTGAAACACATTGTTGCTATCATAGCCCATGTCAATTAGCTTGGCTCCCAACTCCTAAAGCCTTAATCCACCAAATTTTAGCAAAATTTTAACCATCAACCCAAAAACATTGTTAGATGTGGCAAAAATTCCCACAATTTCCACACATAGGTGGATTGGAATTCTTTTCCAACCTTTTCCAACCCTAAACAACATAACAATGGATTGATAACCATTGAATGTTGTCAATCATTATGATTTCATTTATAGAAATGCTTGTGAAGACAGTAGGTGCAAATGCAAGTTTTATAGCTTCCAATAGTACAACATGCATAATTTATGCAATACCCCAACTTGATGAGTTAGACTAATGTTTTATGGAAACATTATTCATAGACAACATTTGGTACAATGTTTTGAAACCCTCAAAATTAGTCATAGGATGACCATGAACAAGAATATAAAAAATAATGGCAAATTGAATATATTTTTGTTTGTGATAGGAAAATACATCACATTTGAGTAGGTCCACAACAAAAGGGCATCCACTAGTTGTGTATTGCTATTCATTCTTGGCATGCACAAAATTTTTGTTCATGTAATATGAACCAGCATCCACCCCAAGAATGGAAACTTTTGTTTTGCGATGGTTATTGTGTTTTTGTAAACTATTTAACTTTGGAGCCAAGAATTTTTCTTTACCCTCCATAATTGTGCAAATCATGCATCACATTTAATTCACTTTTCCTTTCTCATTAATCATTGACTAAACCCAAGGTAGGCAAACAATCCAAGCATTATAGAATTTTCAATCCTTTTCATATAGTTTCTTTTTCTTTTGATCGTGACCTTTCTTGGATAAAAGCTGAATCACACACAATAATGGGTGGTAATGGTGAAGGAGTTGATGGACCAACTCCATCTTCAAGGGGTGAAAAAACGAGATAGATAGGAAGATATTTGAAATTTTTGGGAACCTATAAAAGGACCATCTTGCTCTAGGTTTTGACAAATCAAACAAAATAAAATTATCAAAATCTAAACCTTGAAACATTAATGTGTAAAAAACTATAAGAACAAGCATAAAAAATGGATATGGGAACTTGAAAGTTTGGTCCAAACTTTAAGACCCCAATATGCACAAAACTAGAAGCCCAAGTTGAAGCTTCAAGGGATAAGGAAGGTTTGTTCAAAACCCTAAATGCTTCAATAAAAAATAATTATAAAAGTAAAAGAGATGGGTTTTAAAATGTTTTAGTTGAAGAAAAAGAGTTTGCTCTATGTTGAAACTTAGAAGTTAGCACCAAGATCTGGAGACTGAAATGTACACCTAGCCCCCATAATTCAACTTTGAAGTTGAAATGTGCTCATAGCAAGCTAACCCCCAAGTCTTAGAAACAACTTGTAATCAAAATTCAAGAATTAAACAACCAAAATGTGTAAAATTTAATAGACCATACATGTAACCTAGTTATTAGATTGAAAATGAAACTTTAAATTCTATTGTTGGGTTTTGGGATTGTTGTAGTTGCATTCCATAAGAGAAATTTCAAATATTTGGTTATTGAATTATGGGACCATTGTAATTTTTGCCATTTGGATGCTTGTAACCAAGGTCACTACTTTGGCAAGTTGTCTTGATGGGTCAAAACATAATTAAAGGAACCACAAAAAGTGTTGGATGTTAAATTCTATCATGAAAAACTAGAGATTTTTTTTGTTTTGCCATCTGAAACCATGGTAATCATGGCACATTATTCATTTTTAACACACATGAATGTCAAGAAATTCAAATTAAAAATCCATTTGATTCAATTTTAAGTTTTGGTTTAGTTAAGGACTTTTGAAAGTGAAAATTTCTATCATTAAATTATTTTTTTTTACAAAGGACTTCCAAAAGATTCATATAATATAAATAAATTGGTAAAAAAATGAGATGATAATAACCTATTAGACACACTAAAAAAACATTCAAAATTTAAAAAATGTGGAATTTTAACACTTTGAAAATTCAAAGTATGTACATTTGAAAATTCAAAATTTTAAAACTTCAACAGTGCTTTATCACATATAAATGAGGTATAATGTACGTGATGTATTAAACAAAGTTTTATTTTATATTACATTCAATTCAACTTTAGGAAATTAACATTTTTTGATATTATTTCAAATTTATCATCATTTTTCAAGGTGAAACATAAAATATGTAAGAAATTTTTACATTTTTACAAATTCATATTTATTCAAAAACGTTCAAGGAAAAAAAATTGACTTTTTGGGACATTTCTAATGATTTTTCATAAAAAGTTTTTTTTTAATTCAAAAATTCAATTGTATGAAAAAGTTATTTTGAAAAAAAAAAAAAAAGACACTAAATTAATGTAAAGTAACACTTATGACTCATTTGATCTCGTTTTGACCCTAACACTAAATCTTATTTTTAGTTCTTTTCAAATCTTCCCCAATTTGTTTCTAAGATTGAAACAATTAAGTACAAACTACAGCTTCCAATGCCAACTTCCAACTCCCAACCATAAGTTTTCAAAATCCATGAGGATGGACCACCAAAAAAATCCATGTCTTTTCAATTTCAAATCTGGAATTTGAAATCCAGATTCAACAATTACTACAAACTAGCCGATCATACTAAATTATCGTCACTGTGCAACTGCTAGCAAATTTTAGGTGTGTTCATATCGCCACATGCTGGCAATTCTTAGGGTCACTCATGTCGTTGCTTGTTGATGAATTGACAAATCTTGTACAAGGTATGGTTACGAGAAGGTCTATTACAATGGCAGCCTACTTGGTGAGATTGCAACGGGAGGGAGAGACACAGCGGCAACCTAAAGCTTTAGGATATTTGAATGGCAGCGATGGTGGCACTTGGCACTAGGAGGTTTAGGCAAATTAGTCCAAATTTTGGCCTTATTTTTACAATGTATCACAAGCCCTTTGTGTGTGTTGCATTTTGATGATTTTTCGCCAAAAAAAAAGGTTGCTCCATATATCAAAAACCCATATACCATACATGAAACCCTATATTTAGTGGCATTGTCAATGGTGCTCACCAACAGACCTAACTTTGAGAAAACACATTTGATTTACATTTAAAAATTTTAAAAATAGATATTAAGAAATAAATATTTGATAAATGGAAATTAAAAATAGCGATATAATTATTTCTTGATAGTAATAACTGAAAACTGAAAATCCACATTTGAACAATGTACAGGTGTACATGCGATGTACTTCACATGGTCAATAGCATTGGTCCTAGTTCACTCAATGTTCACTTGTTCACATTTCAAAATTTGAATTCATTGTAGTTAATTTCATTACAAAATGAGTGAAATGTTGAGTGAATTGGGTCCATGTTTTTTTGTAATGTATGTGCGGCACCCATGTAAGTGAAAATACTAAAAGTCTTTGGACCTTCACAACCACTTTGAAAATTAAACCAAAACAAAACTTTAATTCTATCTTTGCCAAATTAGTTCAACCTACTTATTCACCTCTTCAATTAACTAGATGAGGTGCCTTCCAAGTTCAATTTTTTTTTTTTTTTGCAATGAGCCAATTTGATTGGCACATCACTCACCGTGGGGGCTCCTCAAAATAGAAGGCTCTGTTTTGAAGTATAGAGTTCCTCCCCTTTGGCCCACCTATATTAGTGAGAGGATGACAACATTTGCCAAAACATACCAGATAAAAGTGAGGGGCTATTGGGAACTCTGGCACAGCCCCCCCCCCCCCCCCCCCCCCCCCCCCCCCC
>Ga0116231_10002847_pt1 | contig 36052 bp, 26 predicted proteins | sample S1TSphgellanicum_2_FD_89695 | JGI IMG/M metagenome (GOLD analysis project Ga0116231, IMG submission 89695) | Host-associated microbial communities from peat moss isolated from Minnesota, USA - S1T2_Fd - Sphagnum magellanicum MG | ecosystem: Host-associated > Plants > Peat moss > Unclassified...
GGGGGGGGAGAGGGGGGGGGGGGGGGCGTGGGTGGTGGGGGGGTGGGGCGGAGGGGGGGGGTGGGAGGGAGGGGGGGGGGGGGGTGGGGAGGGGGGGGGGGGGGGGGGGGGGGGGGGGGGGGGGGGAGAGGAAACCGAGACTCAGGTTTTGGAAGGGACGCTTCTAGAGGCAATTTGGAGAGCGATGACGATGAACGGAGGTGAAGAATCTTGCCAGACCGCAGTCGCACATTTAGAAACGCAACTCCAGACAGAACAGGGCTTTGCGGCCGCAACAGAAGCGTTGACCAACCTCATACGGGATCGCTATACTTCCGCGTCTCCATCAGATCGAGCAGCAGTACGTCTTGTTCTTCATCATCTTAGTCAGTTGCTTCGATCTATAGTCGTGTTTCTGGCCTCCTTTTCAAGCCCCTTTTCTAACTCCTCTTTCCCCTTTCCGATGATGCTCTCTGAACTGATTCCAGTAGCTTGTGAAATTAGGGTAGCTGATCAACTTAGCGAATGTCCTCTTATCTTGTGTGTGTGTGTGTGTGTTTTCTTTCCCTTGCAACTCTGCTCGATTGCTGCTGCTCCTGCTGCAAGTGTGTTGTATTTCTTACCTAATGTCGGTGATTTTTCGAAGAAGAAAGTTGCACGGCAGTTGTTTGTGTGCAAGCATCACAGACTCTATTCTTGACTTACAATCCTCCAGGAACTTTTGAGACAAGTGCAATATTCTCTTTGCATTCTCTTCCTGTGACTTGTTGTAACTTTCATGGCACCAGATCCGAGGAAGTAGCACTGCAGTTGTTTGCGTGCAAGCATCGCAGAGTCTATTCTTGGCTTGCAATCCTCCAGGAACTTTTGAGACAAAGTGCAATCTCTTTTGCATTCTCTTCCTGTGACTTGTTGCAACTTTCGTGGCACCAGATCTGTGAACAGGTTGACATCCATCTATGTTTTATATGCATGATCCACCAGTCAAGTTGAAAGGAAGTGATGATGTCCGTTGTCTTGTCTCACTGACATGTTGTGCATCACCCCCCCAGATCTACATGTGGTTTTGATGCTGCAGGAATACTTGCACTTCTCTGTGCTTGATTAATAAGAAACTCTGTACTTGTCAGACCACAATGGACACTGTGGATTTGTCATGGATTTGCAAGATTTGTACAGTGCCAGAATTGCAGCTTGGTTGTGGATGGCATTCTGTTGTGTGAGTTGTATCCTGTCTGTTGTAACCCTTGAGACAGACTAGACTGGCTGCGTTTCCTGTTGCACTTATTTTCTTACATAGCACTTTCTTCTTGAAGCTGAATTGTGTGTATGCATGTGAGTGTATCAGTTATATGGAGCTGCATGCAGTGTGGAAACTCTGCTGACAACCAACTTTGATACTCCTAGCTTTTGGATGTTGGGGCGTAAGCTTTTTGAAGCTGCTGTTGTGGTTGTCAAGGATGCTGATGAGGCTGAGAGAATGCATGCATGCCTTGAGCAGGCAACCGCTGCAAGTCAAGCAGAGGATACATTTGCAGTGGGTAAGTCTTCTGTTTGTACCATTATGATGTGTAATCGTTATAACTGTCTTCAGAGTGATGGAAGGTGAGTTGCATGTGTAGTATCCATGAAGATGCCTTCCACAAAAGATGTTGGTTTGAGTTGTACAAGGACTGATCACATGTTAAGTAGAAATCTCTTGTGAGTCTTCTGTGATCTCTCAGAAAACTTAGTACTGCCTTCATTTTGTCTGGTGACAATTTGTGGACATCAAAGACCCACTGAAAACTTCTTTTTATGCATTTGATTGTACTACAAGCAGCCTTACAATAAGCAAAAAACACACTGCTTTTTTCAGGTTCAGAAATCTTGTCTGAAAATGAGTTGACAGAGAATGGTGAAAATGCTCCTTCACCTGTCATTGAACACGAGACTGCGTCTGATGACTGGAATTCAACAGTGGCCAGTGGACAAATGTCAGGTTGGATCAGTGTGGATGGACCCACAGAAACATCTAATGGTAATTCTGCTGTTGATGGTTCTGCCACTGAGCCTGGTTTGCTTGGATCTGGGCCCCAACAGCCTGAAGGGAAGCCTGTGGAGTTGCCACCAAGGGAGTTACACACTTACTACATGGTCAGAGTCCCTCGGCCTGTTGACCAAACAGGGAAAAATGAGATCATTTTAGCAGATTTGCGCTTGAAAGAGAAGACAGAGGAACGTGACTACTACAATGCAGCAGTACAAATGCAGAGGTCAAAGAGGAATGAGGCATTAGACAGGCTGAAAGCTGCACGCCAGCAAGAAAGAGATTGTCGGAATGCAGCCCGGGCTAAGTTGCAGGAGATGACACCCTTGAAAGGTGACTTGAGGAAGTTGAAAGAAGCTGGGAGAGCACCTCGAGAAAGTCGTGATCTACCCACTTCAGAGGAGGAGCTGGACAGACGAATTGCATATTTGAATCACACTATACAGCATGAAAGCATTACACTCAAAGAAGAAAAGCAGCTTGTGCGAGACATAAAGCAACTGCAATCATCACGAGACCAGGTCCGGGCCAATGAAGCACTTCGTGCCCAAGTCCATGAGTCACTGGGCCAACGTGAGGATATTGAGGAGCATCTTAAACTGTTAAGTTCAGATCATAGGCAGCTGGAAGGGGAGTTACATGAGGCTGTTACAAAACGCGAAAGTATTGAGGAAGAATTCGAGAAGCTGGACAAAGCTCTTGGTGACATCCAGGCACAATTGGCGATGGCTAATCAAGTACGACAGGAAGCTTATGAAGCTCGTCAGAATCTCGTGCGAACAGAGAGTGCTAGGAGTGATGAATTTTATAGGAATAGGAGAGAGATTCAGACAGCAAAACAACTTGCCATCCAGAACAACAGGAAAGCAGTTGAAGAGCACTGCAATGCACAGGTAGAACGCGTACTCAGTTTGTGGAATGGTGACAAAGAGTTTCGTGAGAATTATGTGAAGAGCAATGAGAGAAGTACCTTGAAGCGCTTGGGGACATTAGATGGACGCTCTTTGGGGCCAGATGAAGAGCCTCCACTGCTATCCAGTTACACAGATAGGATTCCGCATTCTGTTCCACCATCAACTGCTAAAGTACAAACCACTGTGGGTGGTTTTGAAGCTGCAAGTTCAGGTGAGGATGGTACAGCTGCCAATGGTGCAGAGGTTAAGGAAGCAGTTGGCAAGAAGAGCAAGCCAACTGGGACTGAGATCAGTGAACCAGAGAAGTCAGTAAAGAGGTATGTGGAAGATGTGCATGTGGAACCCACTGCAACAGTTAAGGAAGTCAGGAAAAATGCAGTGGAAGTGGATCCTGTGGCTTCTCAAGAGGCAGAATTGAAGCAGAAACAGCGAGCTTCTGAAATGGCTAAAGCAAAAGAGGCAGAAGAGCGGAAGCGGCGTATGGCAGAGAGGTCACAGTCAAAGGCATTAGCATGGGCCCAGAAAGAGGCAGAGAGAAAGGAAAGGGAGAAAGAGAAGAAAGCTCGCAAGAAAGCTGCCTCAGCCCGGTCCACAGAGACACATAACCCATCAGACACAACTCCATTACCTGAGAGCAATGGAATGGTGTCTGAAATAGAGGAAGAACTGGCAGCTGTGGAGACTGTGCCAAGTTCACAACAAAAAAAGCGTCCTGTTACACAGAAGAAGCCAGTGAAGGCAGCAGTGACGAATAGAGTTCCTGTAAGTCTGCCTGTAAGGGGACGTGCAAGTGCAAGTAAAAAAGAGCTATTATTTGGGCTCCCTCTTCAAGTATGGCTGATTATTACCGCCATTGTAGTACTCCTCCTTCTACTTTTGGTTTTTGTATCTTTCAGGGGCAATTTGGAAGGGGAAACAGGTAAGGTGTATGAAAAGGCTGCAAGTTGGAAGCAGAGTTTTGATTTTTCTCATTCTCAGAGTCACTAAGAACTCTAGATCTTGATAAGTGATGGGTTTTTCTAATTACCAAGGTGCACATTCTGGGCGCACATCTGAGCTGTAGGTGTTTTGTGTACTTCCCATAGCAGCAGCCCAAGAGAGGTTTATCTGCATAGATAGAGTCCATCCCAATTACATGAGTATATTGGCCTCCAGCAGTTCATTCGGAAAACGTGTGCTTTTGAAGCTGGAATACAAACATTTGCTTTTGCAATATAAGACAGTGGAACTAGGTTAGTACTAGGGATTACTTTTTTAACCAGCATGCTCATCAGCTTGGAACATCTGTTTCTATGGCTGTGGCCTGTGCTGTCATATTGCTATTGCTTCCTCAAGCTCTATAGGACTTGAATAAAATTTCTTGCAGTTTTGTATGGACTTTTAAAAAGCTGGCAGGCCATACATGGACTCTGGAGCATGAGAGCCATTGAGGTTTCTATGTGCATTGCAAAATATTCTCTATCCTTTTTTAGCTTTGTAGCAGAAGCACAGTAGATTTCATTTCATTTCAGGAAGCTGAAAATTTTAGTGGGGGCATTCAGCTGGGAAGTGCTATTTGTGGATCATCACAAAGCTGTGACTTAAGGAGTCATGCACCAGTGGCAACAAGAAATGAACCGTTCTTTTGTCTCAGCAGATTCTAGAGTTCAGACTGATCACAAGAGATGCTTGACAGGTGATGCCTCTGATTCATATGTTAATTTCTGATATGTTTGCACAACTAAGTTCATGCTGATGAAGTCATTGGCTGTCTTGCTACCTGATGAATTATCTAACCATGTGGACATGAAGACATTCTCTGCACTTCTGCAACTTTGCTGTTGTTTAAAAGTGACAATGTCTATTTGCAGTTTGGGCTTCCATTTGTTGATTTTCAAGAACTGTAATTCATTGCTTGAAGAGTGAATCTGCTTCCTGTTTTTTGGTTGCAGCCAGGTTTGACTGGTTGATCTCAGTTTGACTAAAAGGGTACCACACATCCTCTTTCAAATGCAAGAGCTGATCTAGTTGTTTCTCTATCCCATCCAAACAGGAATTGAAGAAGGTTTTTTAATCATGTGTTACCCTAAACTCTTGAACACTCTGGAGGAACATTCCTTTCCTCAGTTAATGATGATGCCTTATGAAACCATGTTATGCATTGTGGGAATGTTTTACAAATTGATCACACATAGCAGACCAATCATTTGATTTTACTACAATTGTGATCATGGTGGTTTGGTAGTTGTCTCTGGGCAGAAGAAGAGAAAGAAAAAAGAGAGAGAAAACCCTTTTTCTTTGAGTCTAAGAACTCTTCTCTGGGTTGTAGTCCAAAGGAATGGCCACCCTGGTGACATCATTGATGATCTTGCAAGTGGCTCTTGTATGCATGGTGTGACACTAGTGACATTGGGCCTGAATGTGTCCAAGATTCACTTTCCTCATGGGCATGAGGAATCACACAACTGGGCAATTAGGAGTACCTTCTGACACAGGAAGGGGTGGATTCCTTGGGAGCACTGCATTACAAGGAAGGTGTTCTGGCATCAAATGATTTCATCATTATTTTGCTATGCTGATTGTTCCAAAGCAGGAGCCTTGGGGTTTGGTCAAAGCAAATTTCTTAGACCATCTTGTAAGTTACCTGAACAGTACTTATCTTGTGCTGTCTGACTGTTTTTGTCTGGTTGCAGTTCTTTTGCAGCTGGCCTGTTGTGTCAGTCTATGTAAGAGTTGCAATGACAAGGGAGAAGAAAACTGCACATCGTGATAGTATTGCTTCTTGATTTTTGCATTTGAAAACTAATTGCCTTCCACACCTGTCCAGAAAAGCAGCGAAGTCTTGGTTGAAGTCAGTCTTTGCTCCTTTTATCTTGATATAAGTCTTCTTTGCTCCTTCTATATCACTGATCAGCAGCAAAGGCCATAAATGGAAGGGACACACCTTTGACATGGGTATCTCAAGTTGCTCTTTGAAAGTATTCTTGAGCATTAGTATACTGGTGAGTGATACATCAGTTGTCAAGTCAAACTGCTGCCTATGTTCTGCTTATGCGTCAAAGCGTGCATAACCTGCATGTACTCGCGACTTGAGATCTCAGATGGACCTTGTTGCACTACCCCATAGCCATTGATTTGCATCAGCATCAAAGTAGAGTGGTCTTTCTTCAGGTACCTTTTTAATATGAGAAAGAATGACAGATGAAAATCAAGACTCCACAAATCCTATTAATCCAGGACTGGAAGCACCTGGCAAGTGTTCTTGGAGTCCCATCTACATTCATCTGTCTTGCTGCCAAGATATGACCTTTCTGTTCAATCATCCTACTGATTTGAAATCCAACAGCCATCACTTTGGATTTACCTACATCATGATCCTATGTAATAGCAAAAACTCTTGGATGCCACTGATATTGCACTAATAGATGGTTTTTATGCTGAGCACTTTGCAAAGTACACTGAAGTTCATTGGATAAGTATTCACTGTAGAATCACAACCATTGTGATCAGTGTTTATGTTACACACTATTTGTGATATATCATTAACATTTAGATAAACTTCTAATGAATATAGAAAATCCAAAACCACTCTCTCAAGTTAACTAGTGCTATTACACACATTTTTGACAATGTAACTAATGTAAAAAGAAGATTGAGTAATGATCAATCCCAATTTTGTACATCCATTTCTCAGTCCTCTTTCCAACCACCTCAGCATGCACCATCGAAGTCCTTGTTATTACTTGATAGTTAAAACTGATTTGCAGATCTACACTTGTAAAGAAGATTTTGAAATTGTTCATCAGGTTATAGTAGTAGGTGGTGTTTTGTTAGTCAAACTGCAATTCTTCTGTACAAATGGATGAGACGACACTACAATTTGTGAAATGTTTGTGGTGAAGCAAGATGATGTACACACCTTTGTAGTGATTTAATCTCTATTGCCAACCTTGAATGATAAATGCTATCACTCTTGGCTTTGAAGACTGGGTGGGGAACCTTCTCCAACCAAACCAAACCAAAATGAAGGCATTCCTCAGTGTCAGCAAATCCAGATCTTAAACATTGATAGCTGTGCTCAACAAACACCACAAACTCCATGGATAGGGTCAATCCCACATTCCAACTCAAATCCCTACTTCACTCTTCAGAACTGGCACTACAGAAGCTTTGTAAGTTCTGCATTCTTACAGAACCTTCTGGATTAAGACTCTAAAGAGTAAAGTTTTCCACATGAACAAGCATACATCAGGATGAACATGCTATAAATTAAGCTTTGCAACAATACACAGAGCTCAACAAAGATCAGAGGAAAAAATGACACTTTCACCTTGCTATTTTATGGGCCCCATCAGATCATTAGTTCATGAACGGCAGTGAAGCTAAAAAGAGGAGCTATTCATATCTTCATTCATGCTACAACACACTTGTGAGGTTAAGAATCATTTCAAATTGGCTTTAGAAGCAAGCAAAGAGAGCTACAAGATGACAGTGATTGGTGTCTCCTGCAGCCTGAAATTATCTGTGAATATCTGTGATAGTAAGAAAGTATGTGCTTCAACTAATAATACTATGGTAATACATAGGCTATAATAAAGAACCTGAAGCCATAGAGCAATATAAATCAGCTCTTTAGGTGTTGCTGTTGCTCATGGAAAAGGAAGAGCAGGCAGCCTCATAGTTGTCAGCCGGAATTTCCTTCAAGTCTTTGTCAAGACTCCCTACTCGAAACACAGCTTTGGATGTGCCCACAAACATTTCCTATTTACTCAATTTCAATGATCTTGACAACAGATGAATCCCCTACTTTTTGGCATATGACAACTCGATCATGTGATTTAATAATACCTGCAGCTTTTCCATGATCCAATGCAACCTGAAATGTGTCAACAACAGAAGTATTTTAGCTAGACTGCAAAGTGTTCCAAACACCCTTGGTACTTTCACACTAATTACAACATGGCCGCCCAACTTCTTTCAGCCCCTTTAGCTGACATGTATAGCTGTGTAATTCTTTGTGGAATAGTGAGAAAGACCACATTTTACTACACCATAGAGTGGGCTTCAAAACAATGTCTCTGTAACAGGCTCGAAATAATTATCCCACTCAGGGCTACCTGGGTGGAACATCCGAGATTCACACAGAATACCCCCAAAAGAGTCAAAAGGGAATTTCTAACAAAATTAGTGAAGCAATCAGGAAATTGAACTCACACCCCAGTACCTGGGTCCTGCAAGCACAGACTGTTGAGGTCATAAATTCAATGCTTCAATCCACAATGCACAGTTGAACAAATTAACTCCATATAATGACCACAATTTGGAAGGGAGATTAGGCAATTTCAGGGGAGTGTTAGAATTGTAGTTCTGATAACTGTGTCTGAGAATTATGAACTGAATCCCCTTCAAAAGTAATGAACTGTAAGCAAGGTCATTGTAGGAATGATGAAGTCCATTCAAGCCTGTAGAAGATCCTTTAAATGGCATCTACCAAACTTGGTTGTCTCCAAACCTATCTATGAAATTGCAGAGAAATCTCCACAACAAGAAGTGAAGGTGACACAACAATAATCACTCTCATGAGAATCAGAGAGTTATTATTGTTATCCATACTCACAATTAAGAAAGCCATAACATGGTTACAACTTTTCCTTTAAGTCAAAGGACAACTTACAGATAAGGACTTACAGAACTGTGAAGACAACAATAAGTGCAGTCATAACCTTATGAGAGTCACGCACAAAGTGTCAGACTATCACCTTCATCACAAATAGCAGTGCTGAGCTGCCATGCCTACCCACTGTTTTCATGAGCTCACAATGGTGGTAGGAGATCAGTGTATAAATAATACACCCAAAGTGTGAGCAAGCCATCATACAAATCTGCATCCTGAGTTTTTGTCACATTTCTGGAAGCAACATGAAGACTCAGGGATTGATGTTGGCTAGCACTCAAAAGACATAGCTCATAAAAAAGACAACAGTATTCTCATTCAAGCTACCACAAGCTTTTTAGAGTAAGCTTCATTTAGTTTTAGCTTGTCCCTGTACAAACAAGCATCTAAGCCAAAGGCGTGGAGAGGCCTAAGTAGAGGATAGTGGTCAGGCCACCTGCACCCTGAACATATCCTTTAAGCTCACCACTGGTGAATACTTGGATGCAGAACATCTGCCAAAGCCACTGGAACACATATCTATGAAATTGCAGAGAAATCTCCACAACAACAATTTGAAGATAACACGACAATGAGGGCCGTCATAACCTTGCGAGAGTCGCTCACAGGGTGTCAGACCATCATCACTACATCATGAATAGCAGTGACAAGCAGTGATGACTACCTAACCATCATCACTTCATCAGGAATAGCAGTGACAAGCTGCCATGACTACCCACTGACTTTGGCAGTGGTGGGTGTAAAAAAGTATGTCACAATAGGCTCAAAATCTGGGCAAACAGTGCATTGAAAGCTGAGTAGCTCATTGGCATTGACAGCAGGTTCTTTCAGGGTGGTATGTGTGCAAAAGTTTGGCATCAAAACTTTGTTGATTCAATGAGAATGATCAGATGTTGTGAAGAGATGTGCAGATTTAGGTTAATTAGGTTTCAGGATTAGAAGAGCACCTTTAAGATTGACTCATTCGTGGTGTTGTCGGTTGAGTGTCGAGGATCTGCAAGCATTGGAAACAGACCTCTCACCACAAGGCATTGCCTGGCCTGGAAGGCTCCAGTAAAACTCCATCGCAGGCGATTAGTAGTCAGCCTGGGAACCACAACACAGAGCACTGGCATCGTTGGACGGTACTTGGCAATTAAGCGCGCTGTTCGGCCTGATGATGTAAATACCACAAGGACAGAGGCCCTAACTTTGGTTGCTGCTCGAACGGCAGAGGATGCAATAGACTCCAGATGCTGCATCGGCTCTGGAACGTCTTTGATTGCTCGTTTGAAGTACACAGCTTGATTGAAAACTTTCTCGGCTTCGCCGCATATATTGTAAATCGTGGTGATGGTTTCCACAGGATACAAGCCACGCAGAGTCTCGGCTCCAAGCAAGATACCGTCCGCCCCGTCAAGGACGGCGTTGGCTACATCCGTTGCTTCCGCCCGAGTAGGTCGGGGATTGTCGACCATCGAATCCACAACACGTGTCACAATTGCTGGCTTTCCTGCCCTGTTACACTTCTGGATCGCTACTTTCTGGAACAAGAACACTTTCTCCGGAGGAAGATCGATACCGAGGTTACCTCGTGAAAGGATGATTCCGTCAGCTTCCTTCAGAATCTCGTCGAAGTGTTGCAATCCTTCGTAGTTCTCGATCTTGGCGAAGATTTGCGTCTGCGAAAGTTCCCCTAGCTGGTTTAAGTGTTTCCGCGCTTCGCGCACATCGTCCGCGTGCCGGGTGAAAGAGAGGGACAAGAAATCAATATGGTTGCGCACTCCCCACGACGACACCACTCTCTTATCATCCTCACTTAGGGTCGGGAGATCCAGGTGAACTTGAGAAGCATGTAGAGTGAAGAGAGAACCTGTGAGAGTTGCGGTATTCTTCACCGTGCACACAACATCTTGTCCCTTCACTTCATTCACCTCCAGCCAGACAGATGTGGTTTCACTTCCTGTAAACAGATAGTGTCCAACAAAGATCGTGTCCTTCGGCTTGGCCGCAGATACAAGAGTGTCGTAATTCACAGGCAAGACCTTATCCGAGGCTTTCTTGGTCTTGTCCGCAGTGATGATGACGCTAGCCCCTTCCACCAGTTCAATCTCAACCTCATCAGTGTTCACAACGCAGAGCTCAGGTCCTACGGTATCCAACATCACCGCGCACAGACGCCGCGTATTTTTCACTGCTTGTATCAAATTCCCCAGAGTTTCTTGGTGGTAGTCCTCACTTCCCCAAGAGAAATCGAACCTGGCGACTGACATACCAGCTCTCAGAAGATCCTCGATAGCTTCCACAGAACGCGACTGCGGCCCCAAAGTCCCGATAATCTTGGTTAGTGCAGAAAACGCCCTCGGTGAGGATGGCTCCAGTATGGAAGCCAGCCTGATCGGCTCCTCCAACAGCAAGTGTGATGCTTGCATTGCGACTGCTGCTTACAACAAACCCCTCCCCCAAAAACCAAGAAAGAAAGAAACAAAAACCTTCCTCTCACAATTCCAAATAGACGCAACTCCTGCAAATCAGAAACAATGAAAAGACGGAGCTCGGAATCGAAACGGTCCACAGATTTTTCACTTCCGGATCGTAAAGAGAAGTAGCAGAAGCAAAAGAGACGACGAAAGGACGCTCGAGGAAAGAACCACCGTACGTGCTTTGCCCCTTACCACCCAGCAACAAGAGTCGCCGTCTGTCGAGCGGCCTATAACATATCGCCGATCGCTGGATGTCCGCTCCACCCACCGGTCGCCCGATGTCGATACCGTGCAATCAAACCAAAATTTAGGGTACCACGTAGTAGCCAGCGTCTGCCGCCTATTGCGCATTCTGCAGGCGGAATTTCGTAATCCTAGCGGTCCAATGTCATTTGGTTCTTTCCGTTACGGAGGAGAACCACTCAATTAGCCAGCATCTGCCGCCTATTGCACATCCTGATTTCCTATTCACAGCGGTCCAATGTCATTTGGCTCCTTCCGTTATGTAGTAAAACCACTTATTAGCCAGCGTTTGCCTCCTATTGCTCATTCTTCCTATTGCTCAGCTGGAATGTCTTACTACTAGGGGTCTATTGTCATTATGGTTCTTTCCAGTTCGTAGGAGGAACACTAATTTGCCAGAGTTTGCCTCCTATTGCCCACGCTGGGGGCGGAACGTCGTACTCTCTAGGGGTTAGGGTTCAGTGTTTAATGTTGTCTGGCTCTTTCTGTCACGGAGGAGTCTTCCAGACTCTTTGCAGGTAACACCTGTCACTATTTCATTGTTCCCTTTTTCTTTGGGAGACGCCAAAGGCTTCGAAAACTGAGGAGCCTTTTTTTTTTTCTTTTTTTTTTGGGGAGAAGGAAAAGAGGATACCATACGCTAGTACCTTGGCAGCTTCAGCAGAAATTATATTATTTGTTGATACATAAACACATGCTGAAATTTTTTCAAGTTACTTTTCTCAAACAACAAATTTTCGTCAAGGAAAATGTTGGAGCATTCAAGAATATTCTATTTTTGAAATGGAATCTTCAAAATTAATTAATTATTTCCAGACATGTAGCTACTCAGATACAGGGTTTGGAACTTACGATACATACTTTAAAATGAAACCTTTCCAAACTTTATAAAAAGAAAGCACCCAAGAAAGGGAGAGAAAGAGAGGCAAGGGGCAAAGACCAAAGTCCAGGCAAACAAACAGCCCAAAAGAGGTGGGCCACCAGGAGAGGAAAGGGAACAACTAAGAACCGAACCCTCCTCAAGTCACATGAAGCATATCAACTAAAGAAAGGGGAGGTAAGGTAAAGCCAATAAAACTCCAAGCCTAGAAGAACTCTCTCCCCTGCAGTGACAGCTCGTCTCGAGATAACGACAGCCTGCACTCTTTATAATGCTATTGATATTTTCTGTCTACTAAAAATGGAATGCAACACCCATAAAGAAGGGCGTCTGGTGCCCTTTAAAAACGTTTTCCTGATTTTTTCCTCTACTTTTGCCCCCTTTTTGGGTTCATGTTTTGTTCTTGAGTGTGTTGAAAAACAAGTTAATATCTCTCCCAAAAAAAAATTGGTGTTGTAATCCACATTAGGGTTTACAAGTACAAATCGTGTCACTATGTAATTTGATTCAGATGGCAGAGCAATCTTGAACCTTCAATTTTCATGATGGAAGGTGTGTCAATTGCTGCATAGTTATGCTGGGGTTCTTCCTTTGGGGCCTTCCTTTCATTTTGTTGTGATGGTTTGATTTAGGTAGGACCACATTGAAATTTAGATTTTGGGCCAAAACCAATGGCCAATGTGGGGGGCGAGGGGGCGGGGGAGGGGCGTGTTTGTGGGTCAAATTGACCCCAATCTGACCATTAGAAACGCAACAACAAAGTCCAAGATATTTTGGTTTCTTATTTCGGGACAGGCAGAACTTCTTCCTTCTCTAGCTCAATATATCCTGCCCAATTCCGCACTAGAGGGTGGGCCGTAAATGGCTAATTTTGCAAGGTGAGCATGCCCTAGCCAATGCAGTTAGGGCATGCCTGCTGCACTTGGCAGAATCTGCTGTCTTCAAACTACTCTTTACAATTAAAAGGTATGGATCGTCATGTCGTGAGAATGCTCAAGACCATAGAGGGGAATGCTACAGAATCCACCACCAACACAATTGGCAAGGTAGGCTGGTCTTGCAGCAATTTGGAAATGGGCCCAATTGGCCAGCCCTCACATCAATGTGAACAATAGTCATTAGCCTTTTATCAATAGTAGGTCGTTTATGGTAAATAAGTAGATGAGTGAATAAGCAGGTAGGTAAATAAGTAGGTGAGTGAATAAGCAGGTGGATAAACAAGTAAGTAGATAAATAGTTTAAGATAAATAATAGGTAGGTGAGTGAGTAAGTAGATAGGAAGGTGAAAGTAAATAGTTGATCATTTAAGTAGGTAGGGTGGTACTTGTGGGTATGCTAGTCCTTAGGTAGCTCACCAACTCAGCATGTGCATTCAGGTGGTCTATGCTCTAAACTTCAGAGGGGCCAGATTGAAACAGAACACACACCACACCATGGATGGAGGATGAATGATATATTGACAGGAAACATTTCGTTGTTGTATGCCTGTCCCATAGCTAACCATGGTGATTTGTTATGTGGTAACCATTCACATGTATCAACATACCTAGTAGTCACCAAGTGTCTTCCCTAATTACCTATTATACATAGTAACCACTTTTTTTTGGGTGTACAATGTTTGGATTCATTATTCTTGGAATCAACATGAAGGACCTGAAGTCACACCTAAGTTGTTATGGTCGTAAGTTAATGGCCAAAATTCAAGGATATATATCAAAGTGCTTGGAAATTGGGATTCTTTTTTAGTTGGAAATGTTTAGGATTCATATTTTTTCTGATTCACCACACCAAGGATTGAAAGTGGCACCTAAGTTTTTATTTTTTTGGGGAGCTCCCAAGATCTATAGCATATCAAATTGCTTGGGAATTGTGTGATTCATTTTCAAAGGTGGCACAATTGGATTCATATTTTTTCATTTCAATACCCAAGGCCCAAAAACTCACAACTAAGGTATTATACTTAGAGCATCAACATTCATACCACATTAGAGTACTCCAGAATTGGAGGTCCTTTTCAAAATTGAATGTTTGGATTCATAATTTAAAATTTTTGACACCCATGGCTCAAAAGGTCACACCTAAACTCTAATGACCATGATAACATTGAAGCTAGTAAATGAGAGACGATTATGAAGTCCAAATGCTTTCATTTGATTAAAATATATTTCAATATGAAATATGTTTTGAATATAATGGAAAGGTGTATTTTCGGATTGATGTCTTTTCAAAGTTGCTTATTCCCAACACCATAGTCACAAACAATGATGGTGAGTTGGTTTTTTTCAACACCATAGTCATGAACAATGGTGGTGAGAAGCATATTTTCATTATTTTCAATTCACATCCCATTTTTCATTAATTGAATTGAATTGAATCTAAATTCATTTGAATTTCATTAATTCAAGTTGGCATGCAAAGTCGTTTAATTTTTCATTCAAATGGAACTTAATTTCCACAAACTCAACTCAATTTTTTCATCATTTCATTGCCAATAGTAGTATCTAGTAGCATGGAGCCCAAGCAAATTCTTCTATTTGAAAATTACAAAAGGATGTGGTTTTCATTTGATCTTATATTTTGAAGAATGTTCATTGAATGTTATTGTGAAGTTTAGAATTAAGAGTTCTTTTTTTTGGAACTTAATATAACATCTCTGTTTTTTTTAAATTGTTGTTGGTTTGAACTTGTTACCATAAGTGGGTAAAGCCATTGCCCTTGTTCACAATGGAATGAAAGATTTTGAAACCTTTGGAAATTGTCCCCTTTGTTGCCATGGGTGTTATTGTTTTATTTCTATTTTTAAATATATAATTTGATTTTTTTAAATTTTTGAAGAAGGCAAATCATTTCAACATTGAAGCAACATTTCAAAAGGAACATATGAAAACAGGCATTGGAACAAGAAAGGGACAATAAAAGGAAAGTTTAGAAACATTTTTTACTTATCTTAAAAATTTCTCTGCATGATTGTGAAAAGGGGAAAAAAACCATTGGCAAAAATTTGTTTGATGTTTGAAAGCCTATTTCCCTGTGTCACATGCATTTTCTTTTCAAAAGGAAATCATTGTATGGTTGCAACATTAGGCACTTTTTTTTGTCGCCCATCTTATTTGTTTTCCAAGTTCAAGGTGTTTAGTTCTAATTTTTTTGTGGAATTTTATGTATCCATTTGATTCCTCCATCACTTCAATGCAAGTACAATGATGATACATTCACTTCATGAATTTACAAGCTTGGGTGGATACAAATCAAATCATCCACATGTTTTGTAAATAATTTTTATGATTAAGCTATATTTTCATTTACATGATGTATTCATGGATGGAATGTTTGTAAGTGGAGATCAAATTGTTGAAAGAAGGATCAAAATAGCATAGTTGAGTTTGGATATTCATATGCATGCATTTTTGTAATATCTATGGATAGTGATTGTTCTTGAAAGATCAAATATATGAATATCACATTATCAAACCACAAATTATCTCTTGAAAATAGTGGTAGGATGAATATCAATCACAATCCCTCACAATTATACATTCCACATGATAACTTCTTTATTATAATAGGGAGTGCTACCTAACATTGTTAGGTTTTAAATAATTGTATTTTTTTCACAATCAAAATGATTGTAAAACACACATGTCACACAACCATTCGACTGACAATTACAAACCTAAAATATTAATACATTCATGTTTCTTTACATGCATGACACATTTCTATTACACTTTTGAAGACACACATAAGTTTATGAAAGGAAGTAATGGAGATTTGAAGCAAAAACATGAAAAAACTTCAATAACATATGCAAGCAATTCAAAGTGCAATCATGTATAAAAATAATTTGTAAATAATAATCATTCCACCTTTAGAACATTTTAAATAGTTGAAGCTTCCACACTTTACTAACCAATACATATCAAACAAGTAATGTGTCACACAATGATTCTTATCTTGAACAAATTAAAATTATCTTTAAAGTAATCTTTACTTTGACCTTAATCTTGATTTTCCCTATATTCATTCATCTTCCTTTTTGAATTGTCTTTAAAGATCATCAAAATGACAATTTGTTAAGAATATAATGCTTACCAAAATAGGGAGTAGTGAATAGTTGTAAAAGTTTTCGAAGCCTTGGGAATATTCCTATTGAAATCAGGGAGTTTGTCTATCAAACTAAAATAGTTGTTCAATCGAATTAAGGTGTCTACCTTATTGAAATTCAGCGGATACTATTTGGCAAGGCCCTACTGAATTTGGATGTCATCATTATTACATGTCAAACTTATGGGTCTGTTGAAACAACGAAGGTTTTAATAATATAAAGGTTTGAAGAGTTAAAAAGGAGAATGGAAATATAAGGGGCAAAAAATAGTCTTTACCAAACAACCCGGCATGAAAAATATTTTTATATTCAAACTTGATAGTACACACTACACTAATTCCTTGTCTAATGATGTTTCTATGTGCAAATTCCATTTCTTACATTGTTTGTTAATAGCGGATTGTAGCCTTGCAATATGTTTTAACTACTCAAGTACATGGTATTGCGTGTAGCTTGGTTATAAACAAGAATTTAACAACGATGTCAAACTTAATTATCATCAAAAACATTGTTAACATTTGGCAGCCATGCTAGGGACTTGTGTTGTTAAATCTAGAATAACATAAGTTTATAATGGAACATGCAGAAATGTATATTGTAAATGTAGGATTTTGTATTATGTATATCTTGAGCAAATGGATACAATTACAATATGGGGGTAAATGTTATTCTAATTTAAAAACCTTTCGTGTTGATCAACCTAGTAGTATTTAGGAGATATGTTGTTGGAAGGTGCCAACTATGTCCACCTAAATTATTATCTAAGATTGAATGATACCATGCAAAAGAGATGTTTTTAAAAGAGTATTTTATTCATAGACCCAATAATGATATTAAAACATGATAAGAGGATATAATTTTGTCCCTTGGGAAAAACTTACATTACCAATAGAATAGGCAAAACAATTGCTTAAATATCATTATACGTATGGGTGGACACTACATGCATATTTATATACCCTAAGATCATCTCCACAAAAAGGCAATTGGAATGAATTCATTGATAAAGTTAAATTATTACCGATAAGTATCCAAGAATTAATTTTACAAAAATTACATGGAAAAACAAATGTATGGTCATTACAAAATTATATTTTAAACATTGATAATGCAAAATTACATCAATATAGAAAATGGCTACCAATAATAGTTTGTATTTTTATCTTAACAAGAGTGGACAAAGTCACAGTGACTAATCATATTGTGAGTATGAGAGATGAAAAATAATACTTAAAACCAAATATTAATGCATTAATTAAATGGTGGACACCTATTGAATTTTTACAATTACGGTGTAGATGGATCAAGGAATTTATAACATATAATTGCGGAAATGAATCATATTACTCTAAAGAATTATTCACTGAAAAAAAAATACCACTATTATTACTATAAATGTCTGAAGAAACATTTGTAGAAGTATATGAAATCGACTTAGAGTTTTGTTATTTGCACATTTTAATAAATTTTTTTCCATGTGGATTTAAGGATTTTTAAAATGACTATATATATATAATTATGTACTCTAATTTTTTCAATTATTATGAACAAGGTATGGAAAAATCAAAATTAATAGTAAATTATTATAATAATGTTTATCAAGGTTGGCATGAGCAATGGTGAGTAATGTCTACGATCATTCAAGGAAAAAAGAAAAATTAAAAGAGGTCATCACCATAGACATGGCTCAAGAAAGATTACGTCAATTAAATAATTTTGGGTGGTCCATAGCAAAATATTTTTACACACCTCAAAGAATACTAAAAGAAGAAACATGGTTGAGTTTTATGGAATTATTTTCGGAATTACCACAGAATGTTCAAGTGATAATCATAGAAAAATTACACGGGAATACAAAAACATGGTGCATTCAACATAAATCGTTGATTATAAATGCATTTGAATTAACATAGTATACACGATGGCTCCCTAACCTAATTTGTTTACTCATATTGCTGAGAATTGAAAATGTTTACATAACATATCATATTATTAAACTACTAGATCGTAAAGAATTTGACAAAGTAAACAACAACGCTTTAATTGAAAAATAGATACCATGCGATGCATTATGGGTACCTGGAAGAAAACAAGGGAAATATTGTTTAAGAACAAGGGGAAATGAAAAGTATTCTTTAGAATAATACAAAAAAATTATGTTGATACCTACTTTACTTATTCCACCCTTAACAAAAATAACATAACCAACTAATATGAGGGATAAAAAGGGTAGAGGGTACACATTCATGGGAACCCATGATGAACGAGAAGAAAAATCGAAAACAAGTTAACATAGAGCGGAATTTAAGAAGAGAAATGAGGGAAGATTTTAGGAATGTTGAATTTAATACTTACAGTCGATGTAGAGAGTTAGGCATTTTGGGTAGTAAGAAAAAAGATCAGCTTTGAGAACCATTGCTTCAGGAAGCATTTGTATTAGCTACACAAACAATAGTTGAAGGAGTGTAGTCCATTACTAGTGACGTTGATGCATAGTCCACAACATCAACAACACCTAAAGAACACAATGAAGCTAAAACATTAACATGATAGGAGGGAAAAGTTCAATCCTAACTAGAAATTCTCATATTTGAATAAAAGCCTATCGAAATAAGAGCATAGTCCTTGTAGCTAATACAAGGGTTTCTCACTCTAACCAAATATCTACGAACAAACTTATTTGGTATTAAAGTAAAAAAAAAATCAATCCCATGTGAGGATAGTAGTGCAACACTGAAAAAATCAATATAGTAAGAAATTCATTGTTTGAAACAGTTGAACAATAACCATTATAGTCGGAAACACCAACATTTGTTGTGCAACGAACCAATTTATTTTCTTAATTCACAACAACTATCATACTTGCACCCCCAATAATGGCAATAGTGGCAACAAATGTATTGCAAATGCCATTGCCCAAGTTCCATGATGGCAATGATGTAGTAACTCAAATTGGAAGATTGACCAAAATATGTGTAACAAATGGTGAGGATATTGATGCACATAAATTACAATATTTTCCTACACAATTACGAAGAAAAAATGCAAGTTGGTTTACTCATTATGAAACAACAAACCTTGTTGCAACCTAGGGAGAGGTTTAGTGTGCATTTATTTCAAGATTCAGTGATGTGTGTAGCAAAAGACAAGCCATAGTACCTTTGAGAGAAATGAAGCAATGGAAACATGAAACAATGGAAAATTATTACAACAAATTTTTACAATTATGTGTTGTTATACCACAACAACCAAATGATGTATATTTGAGGGAGACCTTCAAAGAAAGATTAAGGAAAAAGTTAAAACTAGCCATTATTGGAATGCCTAGGGCAATGATTGTCAAAGTAGCTAATTCGATAAGAAAAATTGAAGAAAAGATGACTACCGCATGTAGGAGTAGATGATCTCAACCACTATCAGATAATGAAGATTGAAATGAAGAATCAGTTGATGATGAGTAAAAAAAGGAAAGAAGGAAAAATTGCAAAAAACAAGATGGCCAATATTGACGAGGCGTGTTTTGTCAAAAATGCCATAATGAAGGTCATTTAACAAAGGAATGTAAACTTCTACAAATAATTTGCAACATTTATTAAAGACAAGGGCATGAAGCCAATGACTGTCCATTGAAGGAGTTAAAGGGCAATATGTCATTAAGGATATTCCAATCAATGTAGTGCAACTTGAAGCACCCATTGAATAGGTTAAACAAGAACAAATTTTTCGATAATCACATAATAATCAACAAGGAAGGAATCAAGGATGGCAAAATAATTAAATGTATCGACAAGATTGAGATGGCTAGTCTAGCCAAAATGGATATAACTGAAACAATTATAGCAAAATAATTACAATTGAAATAATGGAAATTGGCAAGGAGGGGATATATATGAAACATTTCTGCTACCAAAAAAAAGGACATCAAAGAAATGATTGTCCACTATGGAAACAACATTTTAAAAATGAGAAAAAAAATTCTTAGCCCAAGGTCGGGGTCAATGTTCCTATTGTGGAGTAGTGTATACCCATTATACCAACATTGTAACCATTCAAAATCAACATTTGAACTGTAGGAAGAAAATATCATTAGCAAAAATAGTCCCACAAAAGGGATAAGGATGAAATGGGATTGGGAGAAGGTAATACATCAAGAACTTGTAGGTGAAATACAATGAATACAAGTCGAGATGGATGTTCCAGCACAACTATATCTAGATACTTCAAAAATATTCAAAAATATTAATTGATACCAAAGAAAGACCAAAGCAAAATGGGGAAACTTTACCTTACTATGAGGAAAATAAAGAGAAGGAATCATGTAACAATACAAGAATAAAACAACCAAGGCTAACGAACAACAATTTGGTACAAAGGAAAGCTTAAGTATTCTTGAATGGAAGTTGGAAGGAATGCCAAATGATCAAATTTTTAATATGAAGATGGAGGTTAAATTGGGCCAATTGACACAATTTGCCCCCAATTATGAAAAAAATATTAACAAAATTCTTCTTGAAGATGCAAGAGGAACATGTATCAAATGTGTGCAAAGGTAGTACACACCACACAATAATGATTTTGATGAAGTTATACTTGTTGTATAAGTATCCATTGGGAATTGTGAAATCATGGATGTTTTACTAGATGGTGGGTTTGGAGTAAACATTATTTTGAACATTTATGGAAAAAATTAGGCTTAAGAAACCATAGTCAATGCCATTCATGGTAAGAATGGCATATCAATGAAAGGTACAACCAGCAAGGTTGACACAAAACCTTAAAATCGACTTAGTAGGGTGTACATTCAAAATTTCAGTTATAGTGCTAGAAATGGAAGATATTCCAGTGGTTTATTCAATGTTTTTAGGGAGACCATGATTGAAGCAAGCTAAAGTTCACCATGATTGGGGTAATAACATTTCAACAATGATTGTTGATACCAAAACAGTGACATTGAGTACAAAGAAATGGGTAATGGTACATCCTTCCCAAAGACTTTGCAATCTAGATTATATTTATGATTGGGAAGGAAGATTGATGGATGGAAATGAGGAATATTTATACCATGTTATACCAAAGTTGTGGCATGTTGGAGAAGTAAGTCTAGAAGAATTAAAATTCCTACTTGAAATATATGTGGAAATGGTGCAACCTGAAGAAAATACCAATTATCTTTTCTAGTATTATCAACATGAACTTGGAGAAACATTAATCCTTGATGAATCTGCAAATATTACGATTAAAAATAAACAAAATATAGGATGGACATTTATTACTAATGAACAGTTAAACAAATTAAATTTGGGCACTAATGAAGAACGTCACATAGTGTTTGGAAGCGTTGCCATACCTAAACAGTTCCAAGTGAAAGTTAAACAACTGTTGATAAAGTTTAAGGATGTATTCGCATGGAGTTATAAATAATTAAAAGGAATTCCCAGTTCAATTTGTAAACACAAAATTGAATTGATTATCTACACATGCCTAATTAAGTAATGACCCTACCGAATGAATCCTAATTATGTTCAAAAAGTAGGAAAAAATTTCAATAAATTATTGGATGCACAGTTTATTTTTCATATTGAAACCACCCAATGGTTATCACCATTGGTAATTGTACCAAAGAAAAATGACAAATTATGCTTTGTGTGGATTATCAAAAATTGAATTTGCAAACGAAGAAAGATCCATTTCCATTACCTTTTTTGGATTCAGTATTGGATACAGTTGTTGGACACGAAATGTACTCCTTTATGGACAAGTACAGTGATAACAATCAAGTGAAAATGGTAGAAGAAGATAAAGAGAAAATGTCATTTATTTGTGAATGGGGGAGCATATGCCTATAACATTATGCTAATTGGATTGTGTAATGCTCCAACTACTTTTCAAAAAGTAGTCACGTAGACTTTTAAAGAATATTTTAACAATTTCATGCAAGTATTTCTTGATGGTTTCAGTGTCTACGGACATAAGGAAGAGGATCTCAATCATCTCAAAAAATGTATGATTCAATGTAAAAATAATGGCATCAATTTCAATTTTAAAAAATGTGCATTTTGTGTCAACTTTAGAATATTACTAGGACACATTGTCTGTGAAGATAAATTATTAATAGATCCTAGGAAAATAAACATCATCACAAATATGCCTACTTCGATGAGTGCGATAGAGTTAAAAAGATTTCTAGGGGGTAGCAAGTTCCTATCAACATTATTTTAGGAACTTTGCCATTAAAGCAGCCCCAATGTGCAAACTTTTGAAGAAGGACACACATTGCTAGTGGGATGAAGCGTGTGAACAATCCTTCCAATGGATGAAAACATCTTTAACTACATTACCAATCTTCATTATTCCTAACTAAAAAAAAGAATTCCATGTTCACATAGATGCATCAAACTATGTGATTGGAACAATGTTAGCTCAAAACCTTGACAATACCATTGATAAACCAATTTATTATGCCAATCAACTGATGACTAGAACTAAGAAGAATTACTCAACCACAGAGAAGGAAGTTCTTACAGTGATATATGTTTTGAAAAAATTATAGCATTATTTGTTGGGAAATAACTTCACATTCTTTGTAGATCATCAAGCCTTGATCTACTTAGTCAATAAACCAACTTAACTGGATGAATAACATGATGGCTATTATTGTTACAAGAATTCAACTTCAAAGTAGTTTATAAACCGGGATAGGTGCATTTTGTACTAGACCAATTATTGTGTGCTAAAAATGGTGAACTTGTTGTTGGCGTGGAGGATCAATTACTTGATGCTACTCTTTTCTTATTAACTACTAATTGGTATACACTAATTAAAGAATATATATGCAAGGGTTATTTTGAAGATGATGTCCCTCAAGAAGAGAAAAAATGTCTCACCATAAAGTCAATACCATAATAGACTTTATGGAAAATATATATATTAATTGGGACCAAATGGCATTCTCTAGCAATGTTTTTCACTTATCGAAGCAAATGCTATCCTTATTGAACTTCATGATGGGTTGGTAGGAGGACATTATGGCATAAGCATGACTATTAAAAAGATATTAACAAAAGGATACTAGTGGCCAACAATTCAATGAGACAAGGCAAAATTATGCTAGTCTTGTGATATGTGTCAATGACTAATGCTTATGTATAGAAGTGGCAAAGGTCCATTACAACTAGTTCTTGTTTTTGAGCCATAAATATGAAATGGGGGTTGGATTACATGGGTCCAATCAAACCTCCAACACGCTATATTGGAAACTAATATATTATAATTTCCATGGATCATATAACAAAGTGGGTTGAAGCGAAAGCATTACGAGATAATATAGTTAGAAGCACTACTAAGTTTCTTTATGAAAACATTATTGCATGTTTTGGTTGTCCTACTCAATTGGTTAATGATCAAGGAAGCCATTTCATAAACAACTTTATTGAATTATTGTGCAAGAATTTATGATTACACATCATAAATCCACCACTTATTATCCTCAAAGAAATGGTTAGGCAAAATCAACCAATAAGATGTTAAAACAAATATTAATGAAATTGGTGAATGCTAACCAAAATGATTAGGATGTAATGTTGCCTACCGCATCATGGGCCTACCGAACTGCATACAAGGCTTCCACACAACAGACACCATATGAACTAGTATATGGGTTAATGCCATTATTAACTACCAAATTTGTAGTCCCAACCAACCGAACACTTGTTGAGAAGATAACAATTGGATGAATGCATTATTAGTTCAAATGGAAGATTTAGTCCTGCTTGATGAAAAAAAGATTATAGCAAGAAAAAACATTGATTATATTCAAATATTTAAAAAATAGCAAATAAATGATGATAAACATTTGAAGAAATTCGAAGATGGGGATTTAGTGTTGTGGTTTCCAAAGGATCCAAAAATTAAGGAAGGGAAATTTTCTTTTCCTTGGACTAGTTCGTTTTGGGTAAAGAAAGCTTTCATTAATAATATTGTCCAATTAAGCAGATTAAAAAATGAAAATATAACAGTGGTTAATGTCAATAAATTAAAAGCCTATCGAAATCCAATCATTATGGTTGGCGTAATCACAATAATCACCCAAGATGAAAATAAAATCTTACCAATAAAATACCAAGAAGAATAATTGGTGGAAGGAGGACAAATTTTTATGAATGTTTCAAGTTCAACGAATGTAAAGGCAAGGCGCAACATAATAAAAATTACAACGACAAAATTATTGTAACACTACCCAAAAAGTGGATTAGGGATCATAACTAATAGATAAATGACACGACCATTCATTATGACATGACAATCAAGCCAATTTTCAGGATAGGAGTAATTGCACTTAGTAAACCTTTATGGCCATTAATTTCGTACCTAATTCATCAAGAAAAGAACTACTTACAAAGTTTATAAGAACGGTTTCAACATCATGTGAAGTTATTACCAAAAGAAAAGAATTATTTGAATGAGTGGAATGAACACGTAATAGAATTCAAGTTCGATGATCTTTGTACCAATTATTTTGCAAAATAAAAAAAACATCAAGTGGAAGGACAAGGAATTTCTTTAGTTCAATGACTAGGAGAAGAGGAAGGGATAGTGGTGCGAAGAATGGAAGAAAGCAACCCGTGTACACCCATTCTTTAGAAAAACTTTGGTTATCCTAGAGTGAGAGACAAAGCAAGAGGCGCCTAACAAATTAGACCTTGAGCATAACATTTCTTTTTCCCATCCCCATCTAAATGTTACAAATCGTTGGGAGAAGTTGAAACATATAATGAAAACCTTGGAGCCTACAGATTTCCGAGTGTTTATTATTACAAAAAGAAAATATATTAATGAAAAATTGGAGCATAATTTTTTTGAGGGTTTGGAAATACTTGCACATAAAGCAAAGTGGGAAGCTTGTAGAAAAAACAACATAAGAGGAAGTTGGAATCGAAAAGTTGATATGTCATTTAGGTCTTGATTATTTTTTTATAAGTGTGATCAGGCAACCAATACACCCACCCACTGTGATGATGATTCTCGTGTTGTGGAATAGAGAGTTCAATTATTACAAGGAACATTGCCTAAATTAGTAATGGGGAAACACAAACTCAAAATTGCATCATCTTCTGGAGCTAATAAGATGAAGTCCAAAATGAAAGATATAGACGTGGAGATCTAGCTTGCATTGTTGGATGAAATTCATTTCCTAGCGTGCATCTATATCACAATGTGGGTAGCCAAGGAGGAGCATGATTGGATGATTAAAGCAAAGCTTGATGATTTCCATTGGCTTGAATAGAATATAGTCGACCCCTGTCGTAAAATAATTCATATGTAGCTTATGGGTTTCCAATGTGGGAAACGTTCTGCATGGTAAGTGGATTTCTTTGGATTTTCATGCCATCAACCAAATTTTCAAGCTACCACAAAAGGGATTGCAGTACCTTCAAGAGAATCGTACAATGAAAAATGGTCAGAGTACTTTGAAGGAGGGAAAGACGAATTTGTAGACGAACATTACAAGTAGGATTTAGGGTATATCCTTGCAAAGATGCACACTTCTAGGATGTAGATGCAACTAACAACATTGGTTGAGGTTGCAACATTTTGGCAAGGTAATCATTCTATCTCAGGAACCCTACTATCTATAGTAAGTGCCACTGAGAGAAGTATGGTTAATTGGGCCGAATGGTTTAAAGTAGGATTGCATAAGGAGGTGATTGTAGTCCATAGGAAGGTAGGAAAAATAGGGAATAGTTTGATTGGACCTATTTTACCCTTGTGGCAAAACACTATGTTACATTATAATACACAAAGGAAGATGAAGAGGAACCAATCGCACATCTTCAATGCCCAAAGAGGACAAGGAAGATGATGCTTCGAATACCATCGATTCCATCAATAGGTGTTAATTTGATTGTAACATTGTGACAAGTGGGAATTCTATTTGTGGAAGGGGAGCACGTGCAGGAGCAAGCATATCCATTGATGGAAGCAATGTAGGAAGGTGGTATTCCTCAAAACAATGTGTAGGAAGATGAAGAGGTGCATGAGGTGGTTATATTTCAACCCAATTCACAAGACCAACAATCCATCGAGAAACTGCAAGATACTTCCATGGTGGATGCATTTCATGAAGAGATTGTCATAGAGGCAAATGAATTCAGAACTAATAATGCTCAATCAAATTCAACAGGCGACCCAATTGAAGTCTAGTCGAATTTGGAAACAGTCCTTGTGACCCAATCGGTGTTGGCATGCATAACCACAAGTGGACATGCAAAAAAAGTGATCCAATTGGATTTGGTAGGCATGCTTGTCAAGCATGAAGCATTAGGGTTTGTTCATGAAGGTGGAATAGACCTTACCTAACTAAGTGATGTTAAAGATGGCTCTTACCCTACACTTGATTATTGTTGAGAAGGAATAGGGGGTAGATGCACAATCGAGTGGTTCATTTTCATGACATTTTAGTTTTTTTCTTGGGTACCTTTTATTTACATGCATATGGTGATTAATATATCCTTAGATCCACTAATTGGGACTTTGATCTAAACTAAAAATTTCATTATGAAGAGAACTGTGTGGTTATTTATTGATAAAAAAATCATTTGTTAGTAGTAATGGACTTTTGAAGTCAAAAAATAGGGAGTGGTCATCTAACTAGAACATCACAAAATGAAAAAAATTATATTAATTCACATTACAAATTTGTTATTGGGACTCAATATATGATGAAATACAAAATAATAAATTCATATCATGAATTGTTTTTTGGAAAACATTAACCATTTAATAGTTAAGGACTTTTGAATGGTTCAAATTTGACCATATTTTCATAAGTCCATATGAGTTGCAATTTTTGTTTGTTTTTCAAATTTTTTGTCCCAAAAACATATCTTTTTGAAAGTTTTAGATGGGCCATTATTCATATGGATTTTGTGGGTTTTCCTTTTAGAACCTCCAAGTTAAAAAATAACATTAGCTACATTGAAGATAATTTTTCACATAGATTTGGGAAGGTTTGTAGGTGATTGAACACATATTATTCAAATATTATAATAATAACATTTTTTAAAGCAACAATTGTGTCCATTTGAATCATTTTTTTGAGTTTGACATCAAAAAACAACTATGAAACTATCAAAATAGCTTTCAATTCAAGGATGTTTTTGATGTTGACTATGAGATTTTTGATTTTATAGTTCATAGTGCCTTATATGTTATCATTAAATAGATCTCTTCCAGAGTGCGCCAAAATTTTTTTTTATAATTTTTATTGGCCATGCTTGCAATTCAGAAAACAACTAATGATTAGTCAATCTTATTTGATTATATCAAAAACTTTGTGGTCAAGGTATGGTGAAACTAATGAATTTTCTTCTTCCATTGCATTTTTTTTTGTTTTTGGTTGATTTCCATCGATTCCTATTTTTTGATGATTATGTAGGCAAATGAAATGGATAAAGTCAACCTTGTCATTGTGGATGTCCCTAACAACCTTCCAATCCTTCTTGCATCTAATTTTGTGGTTCCCAAATGGAACAAGAAAGTTGCCAATTCCATTGAGGCGATGATGTTATTTTTCAAATAGGTTTCTTACCCATAATGGTGTTGCATTCATTGTCCATATACATAGTTTACATATACAATGTTTACATAGTGATATTATAGTGAAATAACTTTAACTAGGGTGAAATCACTAAAATGTAATGAAATTATTTCACTTTTAAGGTTCCATAGTGATTTAAGCTAGTGAACTGTACCCCACTTTTGTAGTATTGCATGTTAATGATTTGCACATCTTGAAGGAGATTTGGTCCTTCTTTGATAATTAGAAATTCAAGCCAAATGGGTGGTAGTCAATAACCTATGTCATACTAGAAATTTTTTTTGTTAAACTCTTTAAATCTTTTTTCAAGTCTTCCTTTCCAATCCTTAATCTTTCAATTAGTTGTTATTTTTTTTTACACTAACAAATTTCTTTTATCTTAGAATCTTTTGAATAGGGTGATCATGTTGGTGCGTGATATTGTTAAGTTTCATTTTTTCCCTCTTTCCTTTTAATTCCTTGACAAGGGAGTCAAGGTTGGGAATGATGGGAATGAGGATGTCTTTTATAATTGGATGTTTACTTCTTCCATGACCAAGTCTTGCACTAGAGCCATTTTCAAAGCATGGCATGAGATGCATTTTGTTACACTAAAAGCCCTCATACAAGCTTGTTGTATGCTCCCCTCCAATGTTGTTAACCTCTCAACATCCACAAATTAAAGATCTATTCCACTTATTTATTTATTAATTTGTTCCATTGACATTGATGACATTTGTTCCTCTCTTGCATGCAATAGTTTGAAGGCTTACCAATCACTAGGATGTAATTTTCTTGCATTGGAGCCTAATCAAATCTTTTATGGTGAAATTTTGGTCCCAATTATTGGACATGACAAGGAAAGTAAAGGAGAATCAAGTAGGCATGATTCTAATTCCAATTCCTTTGTCTTTAAACATTTGAAATTTAATTTGAAAATCTAATGAGTAAGTTTAGGTTGAAAAATCATTTTTTTTCTCTTGTGTATTGTCATAAATCAAATTATTGATTGATTGTCTTCCAAATTGTAAAGCTCTACCCCAACAAAGGTAGAGGTATTTTCCTTTTTTCGCTCGCAAAAGTTATTTCACAATCCCTTGGCACCCCTTAATTTGTCATCTTATGCAAATGCTATAATTGAAAATTTGACCACCATGCCTTTGCTTTCTTTCAATCTCATCTTCCCTTTCATTTGACTTTTGTGTGTTAGGTTTTGTTGACAATGAAACTTTGTGTTAAACATCTTGTTTTTTTTGTGTGTGTGAGTTTGAAGGTGGACCCAAGTTTTTAACAACATCTATGTGGTCCTAAGGCTGAGTGGAGAGCGTTAATAATTTTATGTATTGTTTTTCATCTTGTAATCAATCTAATTTTTTGGTTTTACTTTTCTCAAAATTTTTCCCCTAATTATTGTTATTTTCACTCTCCTCGTATTTAGTTTTCATTTCCATAGTGACTCACTAATGTATCATGAAGCCTCTACAATTGGCAGAATAAATAAATTGCAATGTGTGGCGTTCACTAGTGAAGATTGGTGTGTGGCAACACTACATTATAAGTGTCCATAAGCCACAACACTTTGCATTGTCATTTTGAGAACAACCTTCTATTGCAATCAATGTCCAATGACAACCAAATGAAAGGGCACAAGCCTAATAAGAAAGATACACCCTATATTCCTTTTGGTCTACAAAGTCCTAACCTAAATATTGGTGATGATAATGTAAACATAGAGATGATAGAAGTGTTACTTGGTGCCATTACCTTTTTGCACCTCCTTATAGGTATATGAAAAGTTGTAAACCTACTCTTCTTGCTTGTGGGTCTACAATAATTGTAGCAAAATCCTTGGACCAAATGAGGGGATGAACATCTTTGTCCACATCTTTGTGTTTGATTGTTCCCAGCAAAATAGTTGATGAGAATTGAAAACTGAACACCCAATACTAAAGAAATCACATTGTGCCATGAAAAATTGGTTCCCAATTGTCAAGACTATTCTGTTTACAAGCAAGCAAAGTTTTCACACACCAAGCTGCATCAAGAGTAACTGCTTTACAAGTGAACAAGGTTTTAGACACAAAGCTATTCAAGATCATATTAGGATTCTGTAGAGTACAATTGGATCTGGCTTTGGCTATACCTTCCACTGCATATCATTTAAGATATCATTTGGATACCCAAATCTTCCACCTTCTTCTTGTTCTTATTGTAAGCTATTTGTGTTTTTATTAATGTTCTTATGTAGAGTGAGTGTGGCAGCTGAGTGAGGCCTCATCCTCATCCTCTTTGCCCCCACTTCAAGCTTGTCCTTCAAGTGATCTCTCTCCCTCTCCTATACTGAAATAAAACAAAAGGCAAAGAAGAATGGTACTCCTGTGCTTGCTTATTACAAAGAGATCTTGTAAATGTGTTGCAGATCTAAAACTGCCTCCATGAAAAATGTTGTGTCATTAAAAAAGGAGTGGAAGAAAATCTTCACATGAATCATTCACAAGTCACAAATTCTGTTCACTTGCAATCTGTACATCAAACTTTATTAGATCAACTACATGTGAAGCTTAACTTACAGCCACAATCCGACAACATCTAACTGGCTTGTAGTCTCATGGATTAAACTCTTATGCATCATCAGTTTTGGTCCATTCTCTCAAATTTGCACTCTACTTTCTCACCAGGGCCTGAGTTGCTGCCACATCCCATCATTCCTCATAGACTTTGACAACATTTTCTCTCATATCCACTGACCAGCTGCAAGTCTACTATTGCACATTCCCAAAACATAGAGACTACATGATGACTATGGGATGATCCCTTTGCAATTTCTTTTCCTCACACATCAACACAACATGACAGACACATGTATGTGCTCAATAATTCATAACTGCTGTTCTTGCATTAATCTTTGGCGCAATTCCCACATTCAAAAAGAAATACCTGCATTCCCCAATCATTCATGTTTGTCCACACTGTCTTTATTCAAAATTTTAAATCCCTTTTCTCTCACAGTAGAATCCCAGTTCCCACATCCTTTTATGATTTACTTCATATGATAGAATCAAGACGGCCCAACTAGTGGTGAATTTTCCCAAAACCACAGAAGACACAAAACACCCCTTATTGAACCCTGATTATTCTCAACATTGTCATCACACTTCAATGAGACTTTCAAGATAAAGAGTACATGCATTGCAGCCTGCAATACTATGATGATGCAGTGGAATTACAGAGGTAGTATAATTGGATACTCTGCATCTAATAAGCACAACATTAAAAAGCACTAAAACAGCAAAGAAATCACAAATCAAAGCTTCTCCATGTGTGCAAAAGATGCCCTCCACATCTCTTATTCAATTGTCATGATCCTGAACCCTAAACCCTAAAACCTAAACCCATCCAAACTTCCTCCACAATTTTTTTTCCAAACAAAAGACTCCAACCATCATGCGCTCCATGGAACACTGCCCCTTCACTCACTCACTCACTAATCATGGCCACAGGCACACCAAGAGCCAGAATCAACCAAACCCTGCTGCTGTCTAAGAAGACAGAGAGGCCTGCAACATAGAGAGAACCTCAGGGATGCTCTACAAGGACCTCAATAGGAAGTGAAAAGTCAGCAGATGATCTGGGGCAGGACCAGCAGCAGTAGCAGTCCAGGTGATGGGTGAAAAGGGTTGATGGGTGGAAGGGTGCCAGGGAAGGGAGATACGGAAAGGTGCACACTGCTGACCCCACACCAACAGTCTTCTTCAGTTCCCATTTCTGATCCCTTCTTCTTCACAGCATGACATTCTCATGCCCCTTTGTCTCTGAGTCTTCTTACAACACTTCCTCTTCATCACCCATGATCTGTATGTACCTATCTATCCATCCTTGAGTTCACTTCTTCATTGATTTTCCACATATGGATCTAAAGTTAATTCAACTTCTTGCAGGAGATTTCGCAGAGATGGGGGTTGCGAGTGAGGGGAAGGATTCAGGTTCTCTCCCTTGTCTGAAAATTGGTTTTTCACGAATCCAACAAAATGCAGGACCTGAATCCTGATACCATGAACAGTAAGTAGTAGTAGTAGTAGCAGCACATGTTTGTTGAGTCCAGGTGGAAGCTGATGAGGTGCAGGTGTCCAATGTTTCTGAAGACCTGAACCCAGCAGAGTCTCTGCATGCAAAATGAGCCGGAGCAGCAGCAGCACCTCATCAGGAGCAACAAGTCTATTTCAGCAGCATTGTTGGTATACGATTTATAAGGAAAGAGCTGGATCATCGGAAAGGATTTGTTGTTGCAGCGTCAGTACTACTCTGTCGAGAGTTGAGAAGAGAAAAAATTATTGTTGTCTGAGGCTGCAGGCTGGAGGATAAAAGCCGGGCATCTAGTTAAAAGCAAAGACGGCCCAAAGGCCGTCACAGAGGGGGAGCCGGCTGGTGAATGCGGCAGATCTCAAGGCAGCCGGCTCTCCCAAATTCAACAGGCAGGTTTCTGTTTTTGTCCCTGGTGCAACGGCAGCCAAGCCCAGCATCGTTGCCTCCTCCTCCTCTGAAGTCTCTGGAAGCAAGTCTAGCAGCATTGCTGCCTCACCAAGATCAGCATCTTCAGCATCTTCACGTAAAATTTCCACTACTGGCATGTCGAATGCCACAACCCCATCATCTCCTCCTGTGTACCCCATCATCAAATCGACTGCATGCTTGGGCAGACATCTAGCTCGCAGGTTGGTGGAAATTGGGTGCACGGATGTTTTCTCAGTGCCGGGAGATTTTAACCTCATCTTGTTGGATCATCTGTTGGCGGAGCCAGGACTAAACAACATCGGTTGCTGCAACGAGATCAATGCCGGCTATGCCGCGGATGGGTACGCCAGATGGAAGGGTGTGGGAGCCGTGGTGGTCACCTTCACCGTCGGGGGTCTGAGCGTCATCAACTCCATCGCCGGAGCTTACAGTGAGAACCTGCCGCTCATTTGCATCGTGGGTGGTCCCAACTCCAACGATTTCGGCAGTAACCGGATCTTGCATCACACTATCGGCATTCCTGATTTCAGTCAGGAATTTCGTTGTTTCCAGACTGTGACATGCTACCAGGCAATGTCTTTTCTTTTCCAAAACCCTCTTTTCATTTTGCAAGTTACCACTTCAGATCCACTTCATTGCCAGTGCCCTTGCTTCTCTCTGCTTACAAGAGATCTGCTGAAATCTTCTTAGTGTAGTTGTAGTAATAGGTCAGTGGGCATTTCTTACTTTTTTTCTCATGACACTCAGCTGTGTGAAGCCCTTTGGGGTGGGCTTTATGGGAATTGAACTTGTGCTCAGCTCTGCCTCTTGGGGCCCTTATTCCTATAAAGCCCTCCCTCCCCTTTGGACTTTACCCTACATGTAAAGACTTGCTGAAATTTTCTTTTAGTGTATGTATTTGGATCGCATGTTCTACACTGAAAATTGACTTATGAGAAATCGCAGGGCATTCTGTTTTATGAAGGTATCTCCTGTTTTTCCAGTGTGATGTTCAGTCTTGTTTTGTTGGAGGTATCTTCCATTTTTTCACAAATTCTGGCAGGTCTTTATGCGGGGGTAAGGCCTGAGGTTGAGGGTATTACCAAAAGCAGGTTCATGCTTGGCTACTGTCTCGTGCAGTCCCTTCTTTCTGGCAATGCCCTGGCCCTCAGGGCTTACCCCTACACATAAATTATGGAGCTGCTGGTTGGAGCTAGACTCTGTGCACTAAATTCTGTAAGCACAATGAAACTTACATGGAGCATGGCAGGGCCAATTCTATTGTTTCTTTCTATCATGGTGGCAACAGGCGATCATAAACTGCTTGGACAACGCACATGAACAAATCGACAAAGCTGTTTCTGCATGCCTGAAAGAGAGCAAGCCTGTGTACATCAGCGTGAGCTGCAACCTCGCAGGAACAGTGCATCCTTCCTTCACCCGCAGCGCCATTCCATATGCCATTGCACCACAGTAAGTGAGATTCAGCTCCCACCTCCAAAATCCTCTCCTCCTCTTTTCCCAGATCCAGATCCAGCATGCCATATCATTTTTGAATTTTGCATGATATGTTTGCAGCAATGGGTTTTGTTTGGGGCATTTTTCTAAGGTAGCTGCTCTAAGTGGCAAGCTTGTCTTGGAAGATTTAGTGTAGGAGAAGGGGTCGAGCCAGAGCCCCTTCCTTGTTTTGAGGTGTCTATGTATAAGGGCAGTGGCCCAAGTGACAAGGGTCTTAGCAGCCCAAATGACAGGCACCAAAAAACAAGGAAGTGCAAATGGCACTAAATCGCCAGATTTTGAGTTTTTACAAAAATTGCCAAATTTCGAACCAGTAGATTCTGAAAACTTCTTACTTTCATGTCTTTATCTATAGCCAAATTTGGGTGGGTCACAAAATTGGAGGAAAAAAACCCCTGGTTGGTAGAGAGTGGAAGTTCTTAACATCCTAGATTTTGTGTAACTTTGGAACAATCTTTTCTTTACTGGCCAAAAAGAAAAAAATAATAATTAAAAAAAATGAAATGATTTTGAAATGTTTCAATCGCCAAAAAGATAAAATCGAAAAAATTGCCAACATTCTATCATTTTTGGTAAATAGCCAAAAGCTTGAAAGGATGATGAAATATGTGTACTTTCTATATGGTTAATAGCAGTGTTGGGCGGTTCTCACTTTTTGGAACCAATGGGTGAAGGGTAAGATATATGTATATCCTTGATCAATGGTTCTCAGACTCAAAGAACCGGTTGTGAGCCTTGACCAAGGGAGTTCTGCCCATTTATTGGGGTTCTAAGGAAATCAAAGAATTAGGTCAAACAACTTTCCCTAAACCATCTGGTAGTTGCCAGTTCTTTCATGAGAATCACTAGTTTTTTTGAAAATTTTCAATAGCCAAAATATTAAAGAACTGGAATTAGAGGTTTTGAGATTCTAATTTTTTTTCAAAAAACTAGAACTGGAGGTTTTTTTAATTTGTAAAATGAAAAAAACCCTGGAACAAAATCAAAGAGCCACCCAATACTGGTTGATAGCCAGAGTTGGCTAAATCTTCCTATGGGTACCAAAATGAAGTGATTTTTGAGGGTTTGAAATAATTTTATTTTGGGAATTTTTTTTCATTTATTGATTTTGTCACATACGAAAGGATTTTTGTGAAAATGATGGCCTTAATTCACTAGATTTTGACTCCCAAAAAAAAGTTTTCAACTCACCAGACTTCTACAAGAAGTTCCAATAGGTAGCCAGAATATAAAAAGATTCTTAAAAATTTCTAGTTTCATATTTGGTCTATAGCCAAATTTGACTTAAATCTTCTGGTAAATGATTGCCAATTTGGCTACACCGCAAAATTGAAAATAAAACCCTAGTTTCAATCTCAAAAATAAAATAGCAAAAATCACCAGGTTATTATATCTGGTTTCAGTAAGTATCTGAAAGTATGGATGTATGATTCAAGATTTGTACTTCATATTTGGTTTATAGTCAGATTTGGCTAAATCTTCCTATGGGTTCCAAAATGAAACAATATTTTAAGGTTTCAATCAATGTTTTTCTTTTTGGCAAATTTTTGCACAATGGGAACCAAAAAAAAAGAAACTATTAAAGTATAAATTGAAAAAAATCTAAAAATTTGAAAAAAAATCATCAAACCTTTCAAAAGCACAAAATAGAAAAAAATAATCTTGCTTTCAATCTCCCCAGAAAAATAATACATTAGAAATCGCCATTTTTGGCGATTTTTAATATTTGGTTTAAGTAGCCAAAAGTATGAAATGAAAATTAAGGATTTGTATTTCATATCTGGTTTATAGTCGGATTTGGCTAAATCTTTCTATAGTTGATGATTGCCACTTTCGTCACACTTCCCATGGATGATCCCCACTTTTGTTACATCTTCCCATGGATGATTTCCACTTTGGCTACATCTATTCATGGATGATCGCCACTTTCGTTACATGATTGCCACTTTTGCTACATCTTCCTATGGATAATCACCACTTGTGATCATCCATAGGAAGACTTAACAAAAGTGGCAATCCTCCATGGGAAGATGTAACTTACATCTTCCCATGGATGATCACCACTTTGGCTACATCTTCCCATGGATGATTGCCACTTTGGCGACATCTGCCCATGGATGATCACATGAGGAAATTCCCCCAAAAACCCAAAAAAAAAAAAAAAAAAAAAAAAAAAAAAAAAAAAAAAAAAAAAAAAAAAAAA
>Ga0116231_10002848_pt1 | contig 36048 bp, 25 predicted proteins | sample S1TSphgellanicum_2_FD_89695 | JGI IMG/M metagenome (GOLD analysis project Ga0116231, IMG submission 89695) | Host-associated microbial communities from peat moss isolated from Minnesota, USA - S1T2_Fd - Sphagnum magellanicum MG | ecosystem: Host-associated > Plants > Peat moss > Unclassified...
CCCCCCCAAACTCCTGAAAACCCCCCACCCCAACCCAACAGTCCACCCATCCTGAAAGAGATATAAAAGGACCTACCAAAACCCCCTTACTCACCAATCCAGAATCCCCAAAAAGAAAAAAAGAAAAAAAAGAAACTCTTGCAACCAACACCCATTCACCCACCTAACTCACCCACCCTCAAGAGAAAAGAAGAAGAAGAAAGAAATCTCCTCAATCCCTCTCCCCTCCAAAAAGGTGGACGGTCAAGACTCTTAGTTTGTGGAACTCAAGACGAGTTTGTGGAGATCTCTATTGGTTGGATAAGGTGGTGGGTAGGTGGCCTTTCATGGAAATGCATCCTAAGAGGCTCTTTCTATTGCAGGCTGCAGAGCCAGTCACATAAATAACCTGGCTTCAGTAGAGGCCATAAACCTTAAAGTTAGGAAACCTTTGCATATGTAAGAAATCATTAGAAATCTGACAAAGTAATAAATTATCCCCAGAGAATGCAAGTAGTGTTCTGTTGACATCTGGCCTCATCAAATGGGTACATAAAAGACAAGTCAACCACAATCATGTGAAGCCGATCAATACCAAGTACTCAAAACTATTTCTTTATGATATACCAAACATGGCATCACAATTGTAAGGGGGACTCATCACCAGCTAACAAGTGGCTACAGACTACGTAACAGGTTTGAGTGTGTGATGGTTATCATGAATAGAGGTGGCCCGACTATTCAGAACCACCACTGTGCACAAACCTGTTACCAGACATAACCAATTATACAAGCTCACAGGTTATGGGAGACATAAGAATGTGAGTTATGAGGTTTAGCCAATTAGCAACCAAAAACATGCAAAAAATAATCAAGGAGATATGAAAATGTCAAAAGTTGAAATGATACATGACATAATTGGGAAGCTCTGATCCAATGGTCTGCTGCCACATTAGTGACATGCTCCTTACAATTGGTTATGAAATCATATATATATAATATGTGTTCAATTCTGTGATGTCCCCAAAGTGAAGATCCATGGATAAGAAGATTTAGCCAAATGGGCTACAAAGCAAAATATGAAAGTAAAAACATTTATGCACCCTACTATGTAGTTCACTATCTACTATTAGGTTTTCTAAGTAGATATGTAGGTAGGATAATAAGTGGTTATTAGGTAAGTAGATGGGTGTACATGGTCAGTTCATGGCCAAGGTACCTTCACCTTGTTGAGTGAGGTCTTTTAGTGGCCATATTAAACTCAAGAAATGTTAGATTTGGACTCAGAGATCCTGATTTAGTTCAAGCATGGGACATTTATAAAATTTAGAAGCAATTTAATACAAATTTAGGATTTTTACCATGGTACCAGTTATTTCACCCCAAGGGATTGAGTGTGGCCTCATAGAGGCTATATTTAACCAGGGAAATGTTAATTTCTGCAGTGAGAGTCAAGAGTTAAGACCCTGATGTAGTTAGTGGGATAGGATATTCATAATGTTGAAAAGCAACCCTACAAAAATTTATGTTTTTACCATGGTACCTACAATGTTGTTGGTGGTATGAATCTTAGGTTTTCATTAAAGGATACCATATAAAAACGGAGAAAACCAGCTTGGCAATTTGGCCCTTCAGAGGCTTTAGGGAAACTTTAGGGTTTTGGTTCTCAAGAGCAGTTTTGAATGCTGGGTATGGCCTTACATGGGCAAGAGGATTTGGACTTGGGTTATAAATCAAATACTTTGTAAACACACAAAATTATGACTATAACCATATCCAATATTTTACCATAATTCATAGTTGTGCTCTAAGTTAAAGCTATCAAATGGATGTTTGGAATTCATGAAAAAAGGACCTCAAATAGCAACATGGTTCATGTAGTTGAATGCCAATTCAAACTAAACAAAATGAATTTTTTTTCAAAAACTCAAAACAAAACTCAATATCTTTCAAAAATGTAAAGTGTGAAAGGTTGAAAGAACAATGATGGAGAGGTTGAAAAGGAGAGTCATGACTGTATGTGACATTCAAATACTCTCTTACATACTCAAGAACTAGACGTGAATGAATGAATTTGATGGGTAGGAAAAGTCATGTTGCAAAAGCTTTTGCTTGAAAAAAACCATTTGTTTAGCAAGTTTTCATAATTTTGTTGTAGGGACTAAAACTAGGCTAACCCTTGTCCCTTAAAACCTTGTTACCCACCCAACACCAAACAGTAATGAGGGTACAATAATGATTAATGACAATTTGCCAAGTTGAATGGAATGGGTTCTATTCTGTATCCAACTAGGGTTTTCTTTTTCAATTTTGTGGTTTTGAAAGTATTGTGAAATTTTCCAAAATTTTAGCAAATTTTTTTTTCTAATTTACATTCTTTAAAAAAAATTCTGAAAATTTTCAAAGGTTTGTTGTTGCCATTGTGTGAAAACGAAGCCTCCTCCCTTCATGGGCCAAATGTAGATATTTGCATATGAACACCCTAAACCACAATGTGTGACTTGAACCAGGCATCCTATCACACATATGAAAAAGCTAACTACCTACCCAAAACACTTTAAAATCCCATCACTTGGAGGTTGGTAGTGAAAAATTATCAACATTTATGCAAGTTAAAAATATGATCATTGATCATGGATGCAGTGGAGACCATGATGTTGGTCGGGTTTGGTGTTGAGTGAGAGTCCAGACATAAAAAAAAATCAGATTGTCATGACTAAGTTATAAAACTCCAACCATAAATTAACCAAAGCACGCAAAAAAAAAAGGTGCAGGGGAAACAAGGAACAAAATTGAATGACACATGTCCAAGAAGACAAATGAACCATCTAAAAGAGCGGACAAAGAAATGAAAAAAGGACTCAGTGCCAGGAGCCAAGTTTTCACATATTTTTGAGAGAAGGTGAATTTATTCTTAGGCCATTGGCAATTAAATACCTTCAAAGTCTTCAAGATACCTTGTCTTGTGAATTTACATATCAAATTTTTGAACAAATCATTCCAAATTGGACACATGATGCCCTTCAAAAAATTTATGACCCATTTGTCAGTCTAGCAGTAAATGAGTGCTTGATTTGGATGGGGATGGATAAAGGAGCTGAAGAAGTCCTTCCTAGCTAGCTAGCTATTGCAGGCAATTGATCAACATATTACCACCTTCTTCTTAGGAGATCTATGCATGAAGATAGGTTTATGTTTGTTGGCCTTGTAAGGCAGGGATATTGTGTTGAGAATCATTATAGAGTACCGTAGCTTCAAGGGATTTTGCCTCTTAGAAACTATGTGAGATGATTCATCCTAATTTGATTGTAAAAATTTCACTTTCATCATTTGACAATTTGGTTTCTCAGCCATCTCCTCAAATGTGTACCCAATCCCAAGTGACTTTGTCAACAATCCAATAATCCACAATATTAAATTTAAGATTATTTTTTCAAAAATAGTTATGGCACCCATCATATGCAAAAATTCATGTATTTTTTTTCAAAATGTGACAATGTGATTGAAAACATTCAAATGCACATGTCGCAATGCGTTTTAAAAATTTGGTTTGAAATTTTGCACAAATGTGAAAAATAAATATGAAAAGGGAATTATTTGATCACCTTTTTTTTCTGCGAAAAAAATCATTAGATTTGCGAAAAATTGAAAATCATGTTGGAACATTTCTTTATTGGTTTTGGTTTGGTAACAATTTTTTAAATGTATAGATATGTTCCTAGAACATGCCATCATTTAATGTGAGATCCTTTTAGCTTTCTCACAACCAATGTGATGTTACAAAATGAAAAAAATAAAAATAAAAATCACGACAAATTTTCTTTTATAACAACATGATGATGTATATTAAAATAGATTTATTTTTTATTTTCCCCCTAGCTATGACCAATTTATCATACAATATCAATTGTTGATATTAAAATTATTGGCAGGGCCATTGTGTATAACACAACTTGTTTTGTTTGGTTGGATGTGATGAAACCCTAACCCTCTCAAGTTGTGAGCCCCTTCCCTCCACTTTTGGAAAGTCCTTGATGATCAATGGTTCGCATTGTGTTTTGTAAATTTTTTACTAAGGGAACAAAAGTTATTGAATTTTGAGTTATTTTTATCTAAGGGATTTAAATTTTTAATTTAGAAAAATCAATATTTCGATTCCATAAGATCTCTGAAGGTAAGCCCACTTTGATCAGAACAATATTGGGATGGGTGACCAAGCATGAGGTTTAATATACTTGGTTCAATGGCTCGCAATGGCCCACTAGTGGTTACTTAGATGTCTTTCAAAAACATGTTATATCAATGATGGATTATTATTTATTTACTTATTTATTTATTTGTAATGAACTCAATTTGCAGAACCACTCATGAACAAAGGTCATAGAAATTTCACTAATTTTAGGTATGCCCCACTCCAAGGGCAAATATTTGGTTTCATCTTGGTAACCAATTTTGTAGGAAATGGGTCTCATATATTGGCAGATAGGTAGGAAAAATAGACAACTTCTAGGTAAGTAGATGGTTTTTATATAGCTAAGGGCTGCTTTTATTACCTACCTACTAACAAATTGGTTGTGGTTGTTAGTGGGTAGGTAGAAAAACAAGCAACTGAGTTAACAACCATGGTTAGCTTGGGAACTGGAACCCAACAGAAAACTGTTTCCTGATCACTTACCCATTCATCCTTCATGGTGCGCTGGGGGGTGTTGGTTCATTGTGGTCTGCATTTTGTAGAACCATTTAATAAAACATTTAAAAATAATTCTTAAACTTTTAAAATATTCAAATTGAAACTGCACATGTCTGTCCAAGTTAAATATTTACAACTAAAAGGATTACAAGGAATAATTGTGATATAATAATCAGTGAAAAAAAAATCACAACTAACATAATCAACAAATTGATTATGGGTACCAATTGATGAAGGTATGAATAGCTCCAAATATGTAGCTGGCCAACATCATCAACGGAAATGCATAATTCATTCTTTGGGGGAAGGATTAGATGTAAACTCTAATTAGATATCTGCCTAGCTAAAGGGTTGCCTTAAACCCTAAATGTGGGAATTGGGCAAAATTTCACCATTGGTTCCATCTGGTACTCACCAATTCACTTTTTCTCAACCTAGTTTCAGATCTTGTTAGGTTTAGGGGTTTTGCTTTTCATCATTTGAAGCTCATTGATGTTAAGCTTTCCTCTTCCTATCACCTTCAAACTTGTTGCTTTCAATCAATTGTTTGTTTTTTCACCACCTGTCTTTGGAATTCTACAAGCTATGATTTTCAAATATCTTTCTCATAGTACTTTTCTTGCAATTTTCAAGTAAGGTTTCCTACCTTTATTGTTGTTCATGATTGTCGAGAAATGTTTGCTTCATGTGTTTTTGTTTCTTGATAGCGTTGTTTTTTTTGTTCAGGTTTGTGACAAATCTCCACAATAGTCCTTTCAACAACTTCAACTTCCAAACCTATATCTTATCATTTCTCTCCTTTGTTTTTTATGCTATAATTTTTTTCTACCTTTTTTTGTGTTTTTAAATTTCCATTTTGTGCTTTCGAGTGGAGGGCCAAAATGGTTAGGGCACAATCAAATCTTTTTCTTTGGCCCCCTGGCTACGCCTTTAGTAAAACTTTTCATGGTTTTCATGTTTACATTGAATCCCACCATTGTTTAAATGTGTTGTTGCTTTTCATATTTGTAGTGGATTTCCATGTCAATGTCCAATCTCTTCAATTTGGTTTTTCTCTTGTTGGTGTTGTTAATCCTTGTGTTTGTTAGTTAGACTTTAAACTTCAAACTTCCATGGTGTTCTCTTCATGTTTGTTATTCAAGGTAAGCTCATAAGTTTTTTCACAATATTATTACTATTGTTGATGTTTATTCATGTATATTTGGTTAAAATTTTTAATGGATGACATTCTTCTTTACAATTCAAGGTTTTTTCTTTGACCCTCTTCATTTATTTTTATTATTATTGTGCTTGTGTTATAAATGAAAGGATTTATATCATAAACATTTTTGGTCATGATTTGATAATAATAATAATATGAAATCTATTTTTCATAAGTTTGTATTGTTAAAACATAAATGTCATGTGTATAAAACATATGAAATGTCAATGAAAATGAAAAACTTGTGAACAAATTAAATAATATCATAGAAAAAATCATGAGAAATATGTTATGCATTTTCTTGCTTCTTGTGTTACATGCACAACATCTTTTGATCTTTAGATGTCTTGTGGTGGACATGACACTTTTGCCATGGTTATTAGTTTCAATAACAATTTACGAAAACCCACACATATTACAATGAAATTTTTTTAGGTGCTTAACATAACATGTGCAACAATGTCAAACTAGATAAAGGTCTTGTTAGATTCATTTAGTTTACTTGACAAAGTCATTACTTATGTCAAGGGTGAAAGGTTTAATTTAAGTACGTTGATTATGGCATTCACAAGTGTTACTACTTGTTTTCTCTTTCAATTATGCAACCCATTTGTGGCTCATTGTTTTGGCCACACCATGCGAAAGTCATGTCAATATTCATTTGATGATGGCAAAACAATAGGAGAAAAACCAAGGTTTTCAATTATGGTTTTGACTACATTTCAACTACATTTTGAAATTGAAAACGTCACTTCAAACTATATAATTTTTTAAAAACTCAACATGACGTTTTCTACCGCCTACCAAAATAGTTGACAATGTTGAATCGAACCCACAACATAGTTGAAGCCTACTTACATGTGTCAATTTTTCAATTAACATTGAATTGACAAGATTTTAGTTGAAAGTGACAGACCGTTTTAGTTGACAATTAATTTTCGACTTCTGGATGAAGCTAATCCACGTTCATCCATACTTCAAAATTAAACTTTCAACTATTTTTCAACTTCAGGAATTGTCATCAGGGGTAACCTCCCATTGAATGAACTTCATCCACTAACAACCATGACATCATCAAATAATGAGTTGAAAATTCAACTACATTCTAATTAGGTCATCAAATTGTAATTTTAACTATTTTACAACTAGACCAATCAAAGAGTCTAACCAATAGTTTGTTGCCACATGGCCCTACTCATAATTATGTCTAGGCAAATAATCTAAGCAATAGTTTGTTGACACGTGTCCCTACCAAAAATTATGTGTAGGCTTAGGTTTGAGTATGTAAGTCCACCTAAAAATAAGTAGATAAGTAGCTACCTACTAGGCCTATTTATTTATATAAACCTTCCTAACCTAAACCTAGGTAGGTGGATAGGTAGGTAGGCATAGGTAAATAAATAGACCATAGTGTTATTTAGGTTTAAGGTAAATAAGTAGGCTTCAAATAATTGGTTTTTTCACCACGTGGCCTTTAAGGTCAAACCTTTTTTATTAGTTTGTCCTAGGTGCCAACTTCACCTTTTGAAAACACTTGGTGCACCAACTTCATTATGTAGTTTACAAACCTGCAAGCTATGACAAACAATATGGGATAAAAATTATAATTGCACTCTAATTGATATTTTGTCTCAAATCTTTTGAAGAAAAAAAATTTAAACCCTTTCTAATTTGAAACCCCATATCTTTTATATTTTAAGTCTGTTTTGAATGATTTAAAAAAAAATGGGTGCATCAACTAGTGATTTACAAGACTTCTTTGAACTCAAAATTCAGCAAAGTAATGAGAAAATAATTTAATCTCAACATTTGAAACTATGATATTTTGTTTCAAATGTTTTGAAAAAAAATTAAAACCTTTCTAGTTTGAAACCCCATATCATTTTCATTTTAGGTCCATTTTGAATGATTTAAAAAGCTCTAGGTGTGCCAATTAGCAATCTACAATATCTCTTTGATCTTCAAATGCAACAAAACAATGAAAAAAAAGTTTATTTTGAAATCCAAAACTGTGATATTTTGTTTCAAATGTTTTGAAAAAAAAACTTTAAAGCTCTCTAGTTTGAAACCCCATATATTTTTCAATGTAAGTTGGTTTTGAATGATTTAAAAAACTATGAATGCACCAACTAGTGATTTACAATATATTTTTGAAATTCAAATTCAACAAAAAAATGACAAAAAAATTTATTTTAAAATCCAAAATTGTGATATTTTGTTTCAAATGTTTTGAAAAAAAACTTTAATGTTCTTTAGTTTGAAACCCCATATCTTTTTCATTTTAAGTTCGTTTTGAATGATTTTAAAAACTATGGATGTGCCAATTAACGATCTACAAGACTTCTTTGAAATCCAAATGCAACTAAACAATGATAAAACAATTTAATCTCAAAATTTGAAACTATTTTAACAAATTTATCACCAAACATGAACCCCCTTACACAAAACAATTTATATCTTCCTTGTTTTTTGACTAAATTGAATTTTTTTATAACATTGGAAATGTTAAATAGAAGATTACAAAATTTATTTTAACAACAAAAAGGAGCAATGTGTAAAAAATCAACTTCCTTTGAAATCTTAAGTGTAGGTGGTAGGCCTATTTACCCTAGTTGAAATTAAATTGCAATTTTGGATTTTGAAACTAAATTCTTTTGTCATTGTTTTTAGATTTTAAAAAGGTTTTATAAATATCTAATTGACTCACCCATAGGTTTTTAGTTCGTTCTCGAAAGAATCTAAAGATGATAAAGATATGGGGTTTGAAAGAAGAAAAGGGCTTTAATTTTTTTCTTCAAAACATTTGATATTAATTAAACTACAACCACAATTTTTATTACATGGTGCTTACTCTTTACTAATTTAGGGCTAACCATCTAAGATTAATTAAATGTCTAATATCAACTAGAGTGCAACTATAATGCATCATAGATCTACTTGCAATTTCTTTTCAAAACATTTGAAACAAAATATCACAATTTCGAATGTTGAGATATTTTTTTGTTGTTTTTTTTATTGCATTTGGAGGACAAAAAGGTCTTGTATATCCCTAGTCATGGGTTTTTAGATCATTTAAAATGGACTAAAAATGCTAAAAATATGAGGTTTAAAAATAAATAAGGTTAAAAAAATTTCTTCAAAAAAATTGACACAAAATATTACAAATGTCCTTTTCCTCCTTTTCATGTTTTTTTCCTTGTTCTAGAGAAAATTTGTAATCCTTCAATTTGCAATTCTAATAACATAAATATCGTTATTGATTTGGTTAAAAAATGAAAAACATATTAAATTTTGTAATGGTTATTAGGTTTGTGTTCAATGTTGGGTGGTTCCAAGTATGTAAGATCCAATTATTAATTAAACTAAAACAACAAATATTTATAATAATTAATTAGTTTAGTCTACCTACTAATTATTATAAATAATATTAACTAATAAGGAATAATCTTCATAAAAATTTTAATTTATTGTAATGCAATTAATAAAAATAATATAATTTTAATAATATAAATTATTTAAAGATTTTTTTAACCATAAAAATTGGGAAAAATACATACATTAATTTAATAACATTATTATTTTCAAATGTTAAATTTTAATTAGTTTTAAGCTAGGCTAATTATATTTTTATAATTTAAATAATTAATAATATTATAATATGATTTTAATTTAGGCAAATAATCAGTAGTTAATTCTTATTAATTAATTTAACATACATGGTGCTTAAGATTGGCTAAACTAGGGCTAACCATCTAAGGTTTAAATGTCTAATGTGACACCTAAGGTACATTTAAGGCTAAGCCATGAAACACCTAAGCTACATTAGCTAAACCACATACTTAAACCTTTGGTGCATGCCATGTGTGCAAGTATTTAGTATTTCAAGAAATAATTAATTATTAATTAATTAATTCACAAATCAAATTAATCAGTAAATTTTTATGTATTTAATTATATGGATATTACTTATAAAAATAATATAATAATTTATTTATTAAAAATATAAATAAAATTACTATTTTTACTTTTAAAATTATAGTGATCAACTAATTAAATGAAAAATAAATTAGGTTTTTAATTGATTATATAACAAAATGTATTATTAACTAATTGGTAATTCTTGAACATTAAATATAAATTATTAAATTTGTAACTTATTAAATTAATTTGTGGATACTAAATTAGTTCTAATTAATCATTAATATTAAATAATTAATATTTATTAGTTATTAACCATAATGATATAGTTGGGATAATCCAATTTATAAATGAGATGATGCCGGATTTTTAATGGCCAACTTTCGACATATGTTAATGAATAGCAATGAACCATTTGTCTTCCCATCACAAGTCCAACAAGTTTTTTATTTTGATGATTATTCCAACCCATGGTGGAAGGTTATATTGCATAAGGAGCCATGAAGTAGATGCATGTTCCTAGACACCTATGGAAAGTACATTAACACAAATGAATATGGAAATGTGTTGGATGCATGAAGGGCAATGCCAAATGCACCAATCACTCCAAGTAATGTTGGTGCAATATTCCTTTCTAGGGAGGAGTCATTATTACTCAATGAATCAAAGCACTTTAACCTTGAAAAATAATTCCAAGGAAGAAATTTGAGGACATAGATGTTTGTTTCAATTAGCAAGGACATATCAACTTAATGTCCCACACTTTTTAACCATTCCAATACCATGCCCAATGACTTTAAACAAAGACGTTTGTGTTCTCCCACTTCTGATGTCTTATCACATCTAGACACCATGAAATAGAAAATTTTCCAACAAACTTAAGGCGAGGTGTAGTGTAATGAAAGTTATTGACTTCAATATTTAAGGGTTTTGAAATTATAAAAATTGAAAACAAGTCACAACAAAGTTGTAAAAAAGTCGCAATTAAGTTGAACCTAAAGTCAAATGAGAGTTGAACTATAATGGAAAACACAAAAATTATTTCATTCATCAAATTTTCCAACGTTCATCCATTCATAAACAAGGTTAATCAAGATAGTGAAATGGTCGACATGATAGAGCTTGACAAATTTTGAAAATGGATCTCTCTATTATAGCTCGATTATGAATTTATTAATTAAAAATAAAAATCAATGGTTAATTGGCAACAATGGTCAACGTCGTACACTTACCAATTTAGTCAAAAAGTCGATAAATTGAAATGTGAAACATGCCATGTGGAATTTATTGAAATAAATATAATTATGTAGCGAAGGCAAGTTGAACCCAACATGTAATAAAAAACTAGTTGGTTAAAAAATGGTTTTAATCTCCTAGTGAAATTTGTGCTAGATTTTCAAAAGTGAGTTTGAATTATGTTTAAATGTCATTGTAGAAGAGTACAACTTGGACAAAAAAAATGGGAAAAGGAAACGAGAATGAAAATATTCTCGCATGATTGTAAATGTCGCAACCTTAGCCTTGGGCTTGCGACCAAGGCAAGGGCTTGCAACAATGCGAGCCAAAAGTGAAGCCCGAAAGTCGCATTTTATGCTCTCGGGAGTGTAGGAAAGTGAACAAATGAACCCCACACTCCCAAGTGACCTCCCACTTTGGGAGTTGGACTTTCAATGGACTCTTAAATTTTCAGAAGGAAATTACAGGGGTCAAAATTCATTGGATTCAAGATTTCCTTATATCATTAGAAATATCTTGGAATGTAGATGTCTAAAATAGGCACGCATGACCCATTTGGGTACTTAAAACATAAGTTATGGCCAAAAGAAGGGTTGGAAGTCAAATTGTTAATTTGACTTCCGACCACTAAAAGTCAGGAATCGCCCTGATTTACTTGGGCTCAGGTGGCTTGCCACATATCGTTGGAAAATCCTTAATAAGGGCTATGACTTTGCTTTAGACCTCACCTCAATCAAAGGTACGCACAAGAAGTTATGGGTTTCCAAAGTCGCAAGGAGTCCCAATTTCGATAATTTTGAGACTCCCAACTTGGGAGTCCCAAGACAAAATGATATTTGGGTGCAGGCCCTGTGGTCATGCACAAAGAATAATATAAAGGGGAAGGTGGTGACTTCCCTCAAGTCTGGGCCGTGGTGAATCTTGTGAGTCCATGTTTGCTCGTGTCTTGTCCGTGCATCAAAAATGCTCCAACTATGCACTAACCAACTTGTTACTTGGTTTGTGCAAGTATGTGCGAATAATTGACCCACTTATTGTTCACCCTAATCTTTATCCCGGAGCTCCAACATGCCCCTACACCTCTGAAGTGTTGTGAATCAGGGAGCGTACCCCAACTCCTTATTTTTTCGTTGTTGTCACATTTGAATTCGTAATTGAATCTATCAAAGAGTTTGGGGGTGCATCAATAAGGTTGCCAACAAGGATGCTGAAAACTCATATGAAGATGTAATTTGCATCATGAATCATCATGTGTCAAAAAACATTGGAATATCAATTAAATGTAATCTCCATTTGTTATGAGCGATAATAATTTTTACATTTGTCATCACAAGTCCCAATGTGTCAAACTTGGGGTGTTGTTGAAGCTATTACAAATATCTTATTGCTAGTGGTTAATCAATGTGTACTAAACCAAAATTAGAGCTTTTGGTTGTTGTCAAATGCACTTGCTTTTGCTTTCACCTTGTGCATTTCAATGAAATTTAAAGTGAACATAATTCAAGCTTTAAATCAACTGTTGATTTGGATTGACTTTGACTTATAATTAACAAAGTTCAAATTGAAAATGATGACACAAATGAAACTTTCTGGCATTCTTTAATTCTTATATTTTTGCAAAGACATAATATGTTTAGTCATCATGTTGGACCCTTGTTTCAAAAACATGAAGGTCATACAATATTATGTGGCTAATATTTATTGTTGAAGTTGTCGTAAAATATGATGTTAAAGTTATATATTTGTTGTTGTTGCAAGTATATTAACATTTAAACTTTATGACAACATCAATAGAACCAACAATGTCATTGTGCTTGGGTAGCTTCGACACAAATTATATATTTTTTGTTTTGTCATAAAGGTACTGAATGTTGAAAATCTTGGAAATTCAATCAAGGTAGGTGGGCAAATTAAACCCACGATTAATACAATGAAATATAAAAGCATTTCATTAGTCTACCCAAAAGCACAACAAGAAACCAATGAAAACATTAAGACTTTTATTGAATTTATCCTTATATGTTGTAATTTTCAAAATTAAAAACTCAACAGCCGAATCAGAATCTTCAAATTATATTAACTATTTGGCACATTGATGCCGAAGCTACCAAAGTACTATGGTTGTTGAAAATGATGATTATTTTTTCAATAGATTATTTTTGTTGATGATGTAATCATGTAACCTTGAAAAATGAATTACATATCTTCAAATGGTTATGTGTACGATTGGTAAAAATTGATAACTTCTTGGGTTAGTGGATGACACATGCAATACAATTTCCACACATGTTTTTTATTTATTTGTCAAGTACTCAACATAATAGGTTCACAAATTGGGATTGAAAAAAAATTCAATGTTGTTGGCATTATCACAAAATTTTCAATGATTTAGGCTTGGAATTGACAACTTGAATCACTTCATTTCTATTATAAAAAATTAGCCTAGTGATGTTTGTGTTAAGTGTGAATGAGTCAAAAAATCACTTTGAATGATTTTCTCACATGTGAAAACATTTTGATTGAGGAACATAGAAAGCACATTGAAGAATAAGGTCTTTTTGAAAGGACTTAAATTTCAATTGTTTTCAAAATATCATATGAACAAATCGTAATTCAAAAGTTCATTTGAGTTTTTTCATGATTTCTAATATCTACAAATCAAATTATATTGTTGCAGGAATGTTAATTGTAAACTTCCAATCATGAGGTGGGAGAAAATACAATTGGAATATTCAAATAGATAGTTGGAACTTAAAAAAAGGTTATATAATTTGTATAACATTTTTGTTATTATGTTGATGAGTGAAGGCAATAACTCAAAAGTTTTTTGGTTTTTTATAGTTATGTTGTTATGTTGGTGTGTGAGGGAAAAATCTTAAAAGTGTTTTGGCTTTTCTTTTATGGGTTTTGTTGATGCATGAAACATCCTAAAAGTGTTTTAATATTGATTTTTGGTTTTGTTGTTTTGTTGATGCATGGGAACATATAATAGATGTTTTTACATTGACTTTTGGTTTTGTTGTTCTATTGATGCATTGAAGCAACAACTCAAAAGTCATTTGGCATTTGCTACTATTGTTATGTTGACATGTGTGGGGGGTAGTAATTCAAAAGTTGTGTTTTTGTTTGTGTGTGTGTGTGTGGAGGGTGGGGTATAGATATACGAGGATTCAACTTCTAGAAGTTATGTTTTTTGGGTGGTTTTGTCAATGCATGGGGGCAATAATTCAAACATAGTTGCACCTTTTTTAATATTAATTAAAAATTAAATTGAACTAACTTTCAAAAAGGCACAATTGTGTTTTGTTTCTAATAAACAAAGTTTTGAATATTCATTTAGATCCTTCCTACCTTCATTAAACTTTAAATTACTCTTTTAAACCTTAACCCCTAGTGAATTAACTTCCAAAAATGCATAATTTTTTTTTGATTTTTATAAATGTTGAATTTTCATTTGGATTTTTCCTTGTTTTTTGTAACCCTAAACTACTTCATTACATTGCACATCCTTGATTAAATTAACTTCAAACAATGCACAATCCTATTTATTTCTTGCAAATAAAATTTTAAATCTTCATTTGGATTTCTATGGCATGTGTCATTGACCCAAGTGTGAATAGGACTATATAACTATTTCAAGTGTGAATAGGACCTTGACGACAAAACCCAATTGTAAAAAAAAATTAAAAATTTAAATTAATTTCCAATGAAAAATTCGTTCAAAATTCAATAACTCCTCCCACCTTAAGTCTAAAAATTACAAAACAACCTCCAAAAAATTTCACCAATCAAGGGCTTTCAACAATATCAAGAATTTTCCCCAATTTCCCTAAATTTTTATCTTTAATTTTCTTGAATTTTCTTTGACGATATTCAATAATATTTACAAAGCAAGTCTAAATGGTCTATACATTATGAAACCACCTTAGTGCATCCTTATTCATCAAAGGTTTTCCAATGGCACAAAGAAGGTAGTGGGGGGAGGGAGGCACCATGCTTTAGGATATTTCAAGGTGACAAACAAACAAACAACCTTCCTTAATAGATAGATACTTCCTTCCTTCTTTATACACATAAAGATGTGTCCAAAAACAAAGATGTATTTGAATAGCATGTTTTCCATCAAAATTTATTTTTTGAAAAAGTGCATGACATTCTATTTTCCTAAGGTATGTCCCATTTTTCTTGCAAGATCTTCCATTTTTTGGGAGGTATTTTCTTTATTTTCTTCACAATTTCAACAAGTATTAATATTTACATGGGGTAAAGGCCCTCAGTCAAGGGCATCACAAAAAATTAATTATGTGCTTAGCTACTTCACTCACATGACCCTTTCTTTGGTAAATGCCTTGGGGCCTTACCTTACATGAAACTATTTTTTTCAACCTTGAAACCCAAAACTGTAATAACTCCCTTTGAACCCAAAACCTTAAAACCCTAAACATGAAACTATTATTTCAAACCATGTTGCTATTGTTTCCACTTGTGGTACTGCCATCAATGGTTGAGAACAACCTTGCATGATGTGAATCAACAATGAAGACCGCTAAAGAACATTAGTTACATTTTGAAACAAGCACCTAACTAGAAACCATTTACCTAAGAAAAGTTGTTTAAAAGACTTTTCTTTACACTATAGTAACCTTTTGTTACCTTCTTTGCTTTAGAAGCAAAAACTTGAATAGGCAAGAGGAACCTAGTCTACCTACCTGCTTGCCCATAGGAATTAGCTTTGGGGATCCCAAAAAAGTTTTTGGAGCCCTTCCCCCTTTGAAGTTCTCTGAGTGTAAGTAGTAGAGTTGACCAATCTTTAACATCATTATCCAATGCTATTGTTTTTTCTTTCTAGGAATTAGTTGTGTGTGTTAGTTTTACTTTTTAACTTGAGGAAAAGGAAACTCCCAAGACAACAAGAAAATTGACAATTGAGAGGAAACAAAGGAGTTAGAGAACAACAACTTGGTAGATGAGAGGATTGTAAGGATTGGAGCCACATGTAACAATAGACAGAAAAAAAAATTAGTGGAGAAAATTTCAATTAGGGTTAGTTTTACTTATTTCAGCCTTCACCCAATGTTTTGATTTTGGTTAGGCTTTTGTTTCATTTTAATTTGTGTTCTAGTGGAACCTTTGGGATTTTAGTGAAATTGACTACTAGATCAAAATTTATGGGCATCAACCTGTTAAAAAGAGCTTTAAACTTTTTGTAGGATCTTTTTTCAAGGGTCTAGGTTCTTGTGGAAGATGAGAAAGTAGAGTGACTTTTTAAGCATGTGGGCCTAGAACTTGAAGATAACCTTCCCAATTGAAAATTTTGTCCAAAAAAAAAAAAAAACATTTTTTTTTGTCAATGTTATACATAGTTATTAGAATGGATTGGGATTTTTGTGAAGAGGGTATTTAGTCCACCGCAATTGTTTTTTAAGAAACTTTTACATGACGTTACTTATTTTAGGTCCTCCAAGATTGGGAACAAAAAGTGAAACCTATAATTTTTTAACATTAATATGTTTAGATCGTGTTGAACCCAACACATTAGTGATTGTGCCACTCAAACCTCTAGTGAAATTAAGGTTTGGCTTTGGCATAATGCCCTTGCCAAGGACTTTTAGGCAGTTTCTTATATTTATCTTTTCGATTTGTTCAGCCTTCTATGGTTGGTTTTATAGATTTAGGATTGCCATATACTAATAGGTAGTTTTTTAATAGGTGGGGCATGTGCTCCTATTAGGCCTCCTTCCTCATGGGCACCAAACGTCCCATGTCCCCTAGTTCATCATGTCCTATCGAACCTCATCCTTCCCATCACCCATTTGTTTTATCACGTGTCACCATAGACCTAGTTTCCACCCCACCTTCCATGTAAACCACGCATCTCCCACTAATTCCCCCTCCCATTTTAACAAATCACACACCACTCATTAATTCCCATTATTAGCCCCCAGCCTTTTGTGTGAATGTGAAGCCCTAACCCTACACTTTCCCAAACCCCTTTGAACATGCACATTTAGGGCCTTTTCCCCTTTCCACTCTACTAGCCCCTCTAGTTGCACATGATCATACCCCCAAACCTACCTTCATTTCCTCAACATGTTTATAATTTCCACCTAAAGTCTCTTACCCCACATGTTGGCACCAATTTACCAGTCAAGGGTTAGTTCGTCATTAGGGTTCCTATCAGACATCTAATTCATCTAATCTAAACCCCCATGACCATCTTGATTCAATACCTTCCCTTGTTCTCACCATGTATGCATCAACTTAGACTTGGGTTTCATATTTGGATGTCCTTGGGTCCTTTCATTTAAGCTTTTGTCATCCTCGATTATATAATTGCATCTTTGTCTCTCTACAATGTGATGTACAAATGGTGTTTCATTTTCTATTGGATAAGCTAGCACAAGACCCCTATGACATGGCAATTTGGCATTTTCTCCTTTTATTACGCTAGCAGTGTCTTTTTTTGCCCCCTCGTGGTGAGGTAGCGGGGTAATAAGGCATAGGGAAACGCGAATTTGACTCAAATGTTTTCTAGCATGTGATTGGAAAAATTTGCAAAAGGAGTTTTCTTAGCAAGCCCAAGCCTTGGCAGCAAGTTTAAGTTTAGTGCCTTTTCCCTAACATGATCCCCTAATTCATAAACATTTTTTTTGTAATCCAATTCTTAAACGTGTAGGGGAATACTCTAGAACAACCTAGGCCTTGGCACCATTTTCCCTTGCACCCATATCCTTTAACACCACTTTAGTTCTCACCCCATTACACCTTAATTTAGAAAATTATTTTTCGCTTATCCTAGAAGACTATGAACCAAACCAAGACCTCAAACTTTCTTTTGATTCCTTTAAATCGACATTCCAACGCACGCCCCATTTGTTAGCAAGTGGTTTTTTTGGGATGGTTTTTGAACACCTTCAAGATTACTTTCATCGAAAAAATTTAGCAAGTGGATTCCTTCAATTATTTCATCTCTAATCTCATATTACTAAAGGTCACATTCCACTTCAAATTGTATATGTCCTTGTCGCAATTTGCTTATTAATCACAACCAAGCTTTCAAGTGGAGTTCATCCCATTGTAGTGGGGGAAACATTATATCGACTCACAAGCCGCATTTTATGCCTTCAATTCCATGACTTTTGCAACACATTTTTCCCCACACTAATTCGAAGTTTCAATTAAAGGTGATTGTGAAATAATAGTCCATGGCATTAGGTGCACCATAAACCTTTACCCCAATTGGGTTGTTCTGTAGTTAGACATGGCAAATGCTTTCAATTTGATGCCAAAAAAGGTCATATTTCAAGAAATTCATGTAGCAAATGGAAACATCATGTAATTCATCCCCTTTACTCGTGCATTCTATACATTTGTATCTCTCTTATTTTATAACCATCATAATCATGAATGTGATGTTACAATCATCCTTTTCGCCATGGGAATTCACCAAGGTGATCTTTTGGAGGGGCACTATATGCATTAGCCCATTTTAAGGCTTTGCGTTGTACAGCCAATCACTTCCCTTCTTCTTTATTTCCATCCATTGTAAATGACATTCACATCATAGGTCTCCCTTCTATTATATCATGTGCATATGAACATTTCCAAACTAAACTTCGTGCAATAGGTCTTTCTATCAAACCTCATAAATGTGTAGCATGGTCACCCTATGGCCTATCATTTGACTTCAACACCCCATCTTAATTTACCACCCCATTAGAAAAAAATAGAGTTTTGGGAATTCCATTGGGCACTTCATCATTCACATCATCCTTCATCAAAGGTGCCATGTTAGAGGATGTTGGACATGTGGATCTTCTCACTAGAATGGGTGATGTTCAAATAACCTTTGTAATTTTAACTCATTATTTTGTGCAACAACTTTCATATCTCTTACAATGTACACTTACCTTTTCCACTTTCATAAAGTCTTCACTTCTTTTGACTCCTCCATCTTTCAAATGTTTAAGCACCTTTTGGGTCCAAAATCCTTTGACAACCCAAAAGGACTTCTAACACGTAAATAAACTTCCCTCCCAATAATTTTCGGTGGCATCAGGCTCATACCAACGACAACCATCACCTCATTAGCTTATTTAAGGAGTTGGGCCCTTGTAGCTTTAATCATAGTTATTAGGTTTATGGTTGATCAACATCTTTTCTTTCTTGAAGCTTTAACACGAGTTGATAATAACACCTTCCCTTTCTAGAAACACTTCAAGGCAGCATGTGATCTCTAATCGCCATGAGCTTGTGCATGTCTTCCTTCGTTTGAACAACTCATCAGGCAACAAAAGGTTCAACTTCAAAGATTTCATCTCAGAGCAATTGCACCATCATACCCTTTCCAACACATTTCTAATGAAATATTTAAAATCCATCGTGCTTCAATTTTATCATGTTCTAGCCCAAAAGCAAGTGTTTGGCTTATAGTTCAACCAATCTTCCCAAGCTTTTGACTAAATTCCCTAATCTTTTCCACAATGTTTCAAATATGATTTGAACTATTTCATCCCTGAATTGCAGGTATCCTTCAATGCATGTGCACACATCCCATTGACCTTATAGGTATCCACCTTTTATGGCAATGAGCACACAAGAACCCATAATGCAGTTCGCAACACTTTTGTTGCCATTGCGCAGGATTCTAACTTCCATGTGAGGTGAAAACAATTACATGTGCTTCTTTCAAACACATTCAACTCCTCTCGTCAACGAGTCAACATTGTGCTCACCAAAGATGGCATATGCACCTTAGTTGATGTTGTCATTGCCGACCCAACACAATCGGATTTACTTCCCCAATCTTGCGCCACCTAAGGATTTGTTGCTTCTGATGTGGCTCAAGCCAAATAACGGAGCTATTGCAACCAACATTTTATCAATTGATTCCTCCCCTTAGCAATGGAAGTATTTGGATGCCTACATAAATAGGCAGATGAGTTTTTACACAATTGTGCCAATGTCATTAGGAGTTTGCAAGAACTAAAAGGCCCTCCCCTTTTTGTTTTAATTACTTTTCTTTGACAAAAAAATTCAATCACATTGCAAAGGTTGCAAGCATCCTCCATTTTAAATCAGGTGATAGCCATAGGCCTAGCTACTTCCCAACTTCCACCCCTTCAATACACATCTCCCATCTCCATGATTGACTTATTGCAAGCACCCGATTTTTGATATGGAAAAATATGATAAACTTACTACAAGTGGTTGTTTTTTGACATGAATAAGTCTTGACATCTAGTTTGAGCTAACTTGATGTCATGTAACTTCTCCCTTTTCTTTTTTCTTATCCCTTTGTACATTTCTCTAATTTACGGTGTGTCTATCAATAAAGTTTGCAGGGTTGCACCACTTAAATAACTCCCTTCGAACCCGAAACCCTGGAGACTGAAATAAGCCTTCTGCAAATTCTGGAGCGATGGCGTGGACTCTGGAGTCTGGAGTCTTTTGCGTAGTAGAGGAAAGATGATGATGATTGTAAACTCGCAAGTACTTAGCCTACTTACTTGAATATCGTAGCTTGAAAGAGCACGAATTCTGAAGTGGTGGTGTCAGATATGGCAGTCATGAATGAATGCACACTAGTGCTTCCATAAATGATGCTCTGTGCACCACAACCGACTCTTCATCAGTGAGGACTCTGGAGTCAGAAAAACCTTCTTAAATATGTGTTTGCAGAGCTGCAGTCACGTGGTGACCCAGACTTTTGCCAACATGTTTTGCAGCAGCAGCAGCAGGAGGGTACTACCTACTGTAGTTACCCTTTTCTCCGCTTCATTTCTTTCTCTCTTTATTTCTCCTCTCGAGTCTCATCTCATCTTTTAATCTGAGTTTTTTGACCTGCAAATCCCACGAGATCCATGCATCGCAAGTAAGTTGGGTCTTGGGTTTAGAAGCTAGCTCCCCGTTAAGTAGTTTCAAATGGATCAATCAAAATATATAATCTACATGCGCCTCTCGAGGCAACCAGAAGCGACTTGCAAGGCTCTTCAGCAGTTCACAGTTTGAAGGCAAGAGAATGCTGCAACAAACGACACATATGGCCTGGCTTCTAAGTATACGGGGCCCGTATTGGCTATTTTTCGAGATACCCATGATTTCGTGCCGTATTTCTCACGGCATTTTCGGCTTGAAGAACTGAGTTCAACAACCTCCTTAAATCCCCCCCAGCTAGGTCATCTTGCTGTTTGTTGGTATCTATCTCATGTGCACAATAATAATTCTCATAGCCGTGCACAAGCTCGTGTTGCAGAATGCAATGCATAAATGAGAAGCTGAAGTAGGGGAAGAAATGGAGAAGAAGTCGTCTCGGAAAGGAGAGCAGCGAGAGCGAAAGAGGTCTAGTGAAGAAGAAGCTGAAATACCCAGGTCACAGCTGAGAGAAAGATGGAGAGGGACGTGTAGACTACACTACAGGAGTTGCTGCGTATCCACGAGTCCCGCATTGGGCTCTTAGCTTGACAGGATCATCTAGATCTATTCAACTGGATGGCAAGAGAAAGAAGCAGTTCTTGACCCAAGCTGCAAGGAGGGTTTAGTGCATTTCCTCTTTTGTTTTGAGCTCGAGAATCTTCCGCAACCTCATCATTGATGGAGCGTGCACAGCAGCAGGAAGGCATTGTTTTCACACTAGTGACATTGATGCTGGGTATCCTGTACACAGCTGTGACTGTGGAAGCTCAGTATAGTAACTACGAAGTCCAGTCGTTTCTGGATCCACAGAATGAAGCTCGAGCGCAGGTGGGACTGCCGCCTTTAGTTTGGAACAACAACCTGGCGGCATTCGCATACAACTGGGCAATGGAACGATTGGAGTATGGAGACTGTCGACTGGAGCATTCAGGCGGGCCTTACGGCGAGAACATCTTCTGGGGAATAGGCAAGGACTGGCAACCATGGGAAGCGGTGCAGGAGTGGGTGAATGAGCGCAACTGGTACGACTACTACACCAACACATGCTTGTATTACGATGCTTGCGGTCATTACACACAAATCGTTTGGCGACAGACTACCCAAGTCGGATGCTCACGACAAGAATGCCCCGATGGCAACATCTTCATGACTTGTAACTACTATCCTCGCGGCAACTGGATTGGCCAACGCCCATACTAATCATGTCAGCTTCTTTCCTGCAAATCTTGACAGGAGCAAAAAGTAGACGAAATCCGAAACAGCTCCAGAGCTCCAAGATCTGCTCATCTTCTACTGTCTCTTGGTCTTGAGTCCCCGCTCCCCCACCTAGCTCCTCATCTTGTTCTTGTTCCTTCTTCTTGCTCATCATTTCTCCTCCGATCAGCAGTAACTCAGCAGCGTGCAGGATGGATTCTTCACAAAAGATTCTGGATTCTGGATTCTTTGCCAAAAGGATTCTGGACTCTTCTGGACTCTTTGCGAAGTATTCTTGGAAAAGGATTCTGGGATTCTGGATTCTTTGCAAAAAGGATTCTGGACTCTTCTGAATTCTTTGCAAAGTATTCTTGGAAAAGGATTCTGGGATTCTGGATTCTTTGCAGAAAGGATTCTGGACTCTTCTGGATTCTTTGCAAAGTATTCTCAGAAAAGGATTCTTGGATTCCGGATTCTTCACTTTGCAGCTAGACTTCATATTATTCTGCAGATTTAGGTCTTATGATGAAGAGCATTTCAAGCTCATTGTAATCTATAATTCATTATTCATCAATAATATAAACTGCAAGATGATCACAGCTGATCACCTCAGTTTAATAAGTAAAAACAAAGCTAGCTCTAGAAGAGCACAGCCAGCAGGGCTTTAAGTGATCACAATATCCCAGATTGTGGTACAGCTCGGTTGATCCCCAACCACCCATGAGGGACAAATTCTGACCTTGTAAATTAGGACTCTCAGGCTCTTCCATCCAACAACTGCTCAAGGCCATCACATCTGGTGAAGCATTCAAAGCTGCTAGCTGCTGCCGCCTCTTGCAGCATTTGTCCATTGCAGGGGCCACCAGGGCTTGGAGAAATGCAGTGAGCAGTTGATTGGGGTGTGGACAAAAAATTTAGTCTGAGAAAATTGAGTGCCCATCTTTAATACCTCCAACTTGCTGTAGACAAAAACATATACCTATGAGTTTGCAGAGGAAAAAATGAAACAAAAACCCCACATCATGACTTAACACTTTCAAAGATAACCAACCACATGTCAATTCAGTTGTGACCAAACCAAAACCAAACACAACAGGAATGAAATTGAAGGATTAGATACGAGAGAAGCCAGCATAGAGGCTAGAGCTGCAATATCGGGCCTTGGTGCAGCTGGAATATATGATCCTTGAACCATTGGTGCAGCACTCTTGAAAATACAACAGAAGTACAAGAACTTTGTTTAGCAGCACAAGCTGATGATGATGATGATGATGATGATGATGAGCATCACTGGCCTGCTCATCATGGCCAGGTAATGTCCATCATCATCATCATCAACAGCTTCAATCCACGCAACTTTTACAATCACATTGCACATGAGCATCATCACTGTCAACTTTCTTGGGCCGCAAAGCTTCCCAAAAACAAAAAAGACATGATGATTTGAGGAGTGGACAAGGCAAAGAAGCTCATGCCATGATCTGCGATGAAGGTCAATAGTCATGAGGGTTGCAGCTAGCACTGCAGGCTGCAGCAATGCAGATCAACAACAACAACAAACCTGAAGTGGCTGGCTGGGTCTCAACAACCAGCACACTGCATGCTCGTGATCTGATCTCCATGAAGAGCTGGTGAGATTCACAGCATTTGCAAATGGACTTGAGTAGTACTGCTCATTGTCGTCATCGTCGTCGTCATCATCATTGTTGTCATCATCCAGATCATGAGAAGCCATGAGCAAACGTTGATGTGTGCCTCTAATATTTGGCTGCAAGCACCTGTTCTGTGATCTGCAATCTGCTGCCTTACAGAAGAAGCAAAAGACCCATTACTAGCTTGCTGACAAATCTCAGCTGCAATCGTACTACTGCAACTGGTTTCAAAGAGTCAGTGATCAGAAACTGGTTTCAGCTGGGAATGATGTAAAGGTTAGGCAAATTTGTAGTAAGTACTACCTGCGAGCTGGGTGAGAGAATCTGTTTGTTTTTTGCAGCTCTGTTTGTTGGCTCTGCCCTTCGGGGTAGATACTAGGGACATTGTGATGCACCCAGAAATGGGCCAAAGTTTGATATCCCTACATTCTAGGGTCATGTGGAGTCCACTGGAGAACCATTTCTGGCATAACTGAAGAAGGATCCACTTGGGCTTCACAATGCTAATTGCCATGTGTTTCCAATTTAGTATGTTGAATTTCATCATCCTTATGGATGTCATTTAAGGGGCAGAGCCATCATGCAATGAGCTGCTTGCCGTTTTCTGCAGCTGTGTCTGTTAGGGAGAGCTACTACAAAATGATGTAGTTTTTATCTGAGTCCCACATTTTGAGGAATGTTAAGTAGGTGTTACAATTTGGTGTAGTTTTTTCATTTGGTCCTCACATTTTGAGGAATGTTCACAGTAGGTGTTACTATGTGAACTCTCTAAGTTCGATTTTTGGGAACTTCATGAAACACTTCCTAATCTAACTGATGTAATTTGAGCTTGCTGGAAAGGCTTGAGCTACATTATGAGGAGCTTGAATGTTAGCTATTTCTTCCCCCCCCAAATTGACATTCTTGTTTGGATTCTTTTGAGAGGGTCTCTTTGGTGTCCTTCCATCAATCTACCGACATTTCAAGTGATCTGGTTAAAGAAAGGCTGTTGATAAGGTTGTGGCTTTGCAGAGTGGAAGGTTAGTGAGGCCTATTCTGTTATTGAATTAGATCTTTGAACTTTGGACATTTTCCATCGTGGCGTATGCACACATCAATAAAATGCAACAAGACAAGTTGGATAATAAGTTGTTCTCAAATGCATTCTTGTGTAGTATGACAACCAAATCAAAGGATATTGTCCTTATCAACCAACCTTTTAAGTGACTCCTTATCATAAACCACATTATGTCAACTTCAATGAAAGTTGTTTTCCTTGTCAGCTAGCTTCAAAGGTGTCACCAATATACCCTTTTTATGCGATTTTACTTTCTTATTGTCTCTCTTGCTCACACCTTTTATTTTCCTCCCTCTACTTTTAACGAACCTCCGTAACATAGATTAAAGAGCACTAAGTTTTACCAACCTTCCTCTACCTACTTCTCTTTGTCCTTCTCAATTTCAATTTGAACATTAAATTGACATTGTCATCCTCATGTTCCAAAATTCAAAGATCTAAGCAACACATAGATTTACTCACTAAATTTAAAGATTTTTTTGAGTATCATTGAAACCTTATTGCAATTACTCGAAAGCTCACCTCTAAGCATGAAACCTTTGCTCATTTCAAATGGAAAGAATCAATTTCTCAAGAAATTAGATTCATTTATAATAATCACATAGTCTTTCATAAACTTTTTAGTTGATGTTACAACTTTCAAACCAAATGGATATTCGATGCAAAATTAAGAATTCAACATGGAAAGTTTTAAGGCAAGGTGAGTTGCCAAGGGCTAGCAACAATATTGGGGGAAGCTAATTTTGGTATGGGTGTGGAGGCCTAGGTGTGGAAAGTTGGCGTGCAAAGATTTTGGGGTGCATAAATAAGGGTGGGGTTCACAGATTTTGGGTGCATTTATTACAAGGGTTTGACACGGATTGGCATTTATGTTACCCTTGCCAACTGAAACAATGATGTGAAAGGTGACACCACACTTGTGATAAATGACATGTCATCTAATGGCAGATGATGTATTATATTGCCATATGGCCAATGACTAGCACTTATGTGGTGGATGGTTTCATGTACTTTAATTTTGAAGTAAATTTTGTGGCATGCCTTATCTTTGAAAGGCCAATGTGCCTTTCACATGACGAAGATTGCTCCAAATATTGCCCTTCATATTGAAAGATTGCCACCAAATATCATGTCATTCACAATTTATAGACAATTCGAAAGTATGCCCTTCATGGAAACAAATAAGTATGACTTTTGTAATAAAAATTTATTTGAAAGGTACTTTTTAGTGAATTTTTGGAACTTGGCTAGAGAAAATGGAAGAGTGAATGATACAAAGAGTTTTTCTTTGGGGAATTAAGGAATGGGTCCAAGTCACCATTTTAAGAGGAGAAAAAGTTTGTAATCATTATATTTAGAAAATAAGTTGTAACATGTTGCAAAAATATAGGAACAATCCTAAAGCCTAATTTTTTGTACTTGCTTCAAGGACATGGTTAAGTCCTCTTGTAAATGATCACCAACTTGCCAACTTCATAATTTCATTTGAAAACATTGTTTATAAGCATGGTAAAATTTCATGAAAAAATCACATAACTTCTAAGCCATTTTTACTACAAAATTGAATACAATTGAAACATTTTTCAAATGCTTCAGTTTTTTCAAGAGTAAAAAATGCTTACCAACAGTTACACCAAGGATCCTAATCCTAAGTGAAGAAGATATAGATTTTAGAATGTCTAATTGAACCTTTTATTTCAATTAATAACCATATTGTTTAAGCAATAAAATTGCATGAAGGTTTTATTTTATAAGCAACCTTTGTGCATTGAAAGTTTGATTAAAAAATTACCTTTCATGTGAAGGGCCTCACTATCTTTTGCCCTTCATTAGAAGGGCAAAATGTTGTTGATAGGCATCGAAGGCTTCAAATTTATGACCTAGGTAGGAATGTTCATTGAATGTACATTGAAACTAGTGTTGACTAGTTATTGTTTTTCTCTTATAACTGTCAAATATATATATTTATAAAATGTTTTGGGACCACACATTATCAATATCAATATTTAAGAATTGTGTTGCTCGGCAAGTTATCAAATATGTTCGGATAATTATAATCATATGTTATGCATGGGGATAGGTCATCAAATAAGCAATTGATAACCACCTATTATCTTGCCAATTATTAAATATTTATAAGGTTATTTATATTTTTTTTGTCTTTAATTTTTTTGGTAGTAATATTTAAATATTGATAACCTACTTGGATGAAAATTAGGTCATTTAAGTAGGTTATCAAAATTTTGAAAATTCAATAGTAAATAATTATCAATTTAATTGGTTATAAAAAAAATTCATAACCAATTGGTAGGTTATTAATAACCATTTTCATAATTGGGTCAAAATTCTATAATTGGCCAACATTGGTTGAAACCCTATTTCACATTGAAAAAAATCATCCATTGTTGATGATAAACCAATGCATAATTAATCCAAGTGTAGATGTTTATTCTTTGGAGGTATTTCGATCATTAGTTGAGCACTTGTGGTCACCATGTACTTTGTTGGGTAACTTGTATTTGAAAAACCCTATATAGGATAGAAAGAATAATCATCCATTTTTGAAAAACTAGTCATAATGAATCCAAGTCCAAATGTTCATTCCTTGGATGTATTACAATCATTTCTTGGACACTAGGCGTTTGGTTCCTTACTATCCATTCAAGATTTGTTTGGCATTTTCATTGTCTTGGCAATTGGACTTGCAAGCTCAAGGGGTTTATAAGAATTTACCACCAACAACAATGCTTATGTCAAAAAAGCTCAAGGTGAAAATGCATTACTACAAATTGTGGGTGTAATTCATTAATCCTTGTTCACTTGACCAACGAATTCACTACATCCCCACTAGGTCCCATTCACTAGGACTAGTGAATTCACTCAAAATCCAACAAAATCACTTGGTGTAAATGGGTGCATTTTGTTATAATGATGGGAATTTGAATCATGCATCAAACTTAGGGTTGTTGGTTAATACCACCTTGTGTTTTTCACTTTTGGATACTCTTTATATTTTGTTTTTCATTGCTTAATTTTAAGAGCTTCAATGAATCACTTTGTTTTCCTTTACTCCATGGAAAAACTAAAGCAAAGTTTTGAATAACATGATTATCCTGATTTAAGTTATTTGGGGTAAGGTTTGTAGATTTTGAATTATGAGGAACATTTTGAAGGTTTGATCATCTCTACATTTTGGAGGTGGGTTAAGGGTGGTTGTGTGATCCTTTTACAAAAAAATTAACATGTTAGTTTTTTCACAATGAAGTTTAAGGTTTAGGGTTGTTGTGCAATTTTCAAATATTGTAAATGTATTATTTAATATGGTTCATTAGCAAAATTTGTTTTTCTCCTTCAACAATTTCATGTATCCACCAATTATTTAACACCATCATGCATATCATGTGCCAAAGTTTTGCTTGTTGATTGATGTAGATTATAATTAGAACTTCACACAAATGGACCATGACAATCAAAATCATGAATAATTGTAAAACTCACACTATTACAAAAATGGGGTGTAATTCACTAACCTAAATCACTATGGGACTTTTAAAATGAAATAAATTCACTACATTTTAATGATTTCACCCTAATTAAAATTATTCATTATAATATCACTATGTAAACATTGTGTTTCATTATTAATTGACATAATTCACTATTATAATTTATTGTGGTAAATAGGTTCATTTTTATGTTGTTGTTTTAAATACCCTATGCTACTTTATGATATACCCTATATTATATTAGGCGATTTTAATTATTTGAATTTATGCCCTAAATTATTATAAGTTATTATAAAATATTATACCCTAAATTATATATGTTATTTTATTTTAAGGTATCCTAGTTATTTTATTATAAGCTTTTTATTTAAAATTATTTAAAATTAAATTAATATATGATATTTCAAGTTATACTTTAAGTTATTCAAGGTCATTATATTTTATGTTATTGTAAGTTATTTTATCCTAATTTTAAAATTTTAAAATAATTAAAAATAACCTACAATAAAATAACTACTAATAACCAATGATAATATAACTTATACTATCCAATAATAACTTATAATATAATAGCCACCAATAGCCGTAATATAACTCAAAACAACCAAAACAACCCACCAATAGCCATTCTTAAAATAGCCACTACTAGCCATCAATAACTACCGATAGAATAATCATCAATAGTCACCAATAAGATAACCACTAATGGCTTACAATAGAATAACCAACAATAACCACTAATAACCACCAATAGCCTATGATAATTTAACTTAAAATAATCACCAATAGCCATTAATAGCCACCAATAAAATAAATACCAATAATTTTTTAATCAAATAACCATTAATAACCACCGCTAAAATAGTTACCAATAACCATTAATATAATAACTAACGTGCTCCCAAGTTCCTAGTTAAACCCAAGATGGGTCTAAATTACTCAAACAACGAAATTGTGAGGAATTCGAAGCACGCTCCCAGCTCTTAACACTATAAGGGGTAGAGGAGCGTGCTAAAGCTCCGGGATGGGATTAGGAAGAGTGACAAGCTTCAATTACTTACTCGAACATGCATAAACCCAACCAACAAGTTGGTTAGATAACTTTCTAGAGCACCTTTAGTATTAGGACAAGCCACAAATGACTTTGGACTCATAAGACTCACCACGGCCCGGACTTAGGGGAAGCCACCACCTTCTCCCATATAGTATTCTTTGCATCTCTCTGCGGCACCTACATCCGAATGGCTTTTTGTCTCAAGACTCCCAAAGAGAAGTCCCGAAATTATCCTGGTTTGAACTCCCGAAACTTTGCGAGGTCATAACTCTTTACTCAAACCTCCGATTGGGATGAGGTCTAAAGCAAACTTATAACTCTCCTTGAGAGCTTTCCAATGATGTATTGCACTTGACCTGCACATACCAAGGTCGGGTTGATTCCCAACTTTTAGTGGTCGGGAGTCAAACTGACAGTTTGACTCCCAGCCTTTCTTTTTGCCATAACATGTGTTACAAATGTCCAAATGGCCCATGCGAGTTCATTTTTGACATCTACACTTTGATAGCTTTCCATTGATATAAAGAACATTCCAATGTGAGGTGTTTTGACCTTTATAATTAAACTTTGAAGTTTCAAGAGTCCCAGAGGACTCCCAAGTCCCCATTTCGGGAATGTGAGTTTCATCTTCACACTTTCTCAAAGTAAGGATGTGACACCCTCCCCCGTTAAAAGAAAATGTCAATGTCGTCATTGACACTTATAATTTCTTTCAAGAATTGCAATTTTTTTTTTCGGATCCTTGGCCATCAAGTGCTGACTTTTGCGACAAGACCTTGCCTCAAGCTAACTTAGGCATCCCCAAGTTTCCAACATTTTCTTGGCAAGTCCAAAGGTATCTCATAAGAAAAACCCTTAACCTTTGTTCCGTCAAAAGACCTAAACTAGCCTAATTAACGCAGCCCTCATTTGGGAGGCCATTATTTCAACCTTCCCTTCAGGAGGAACTCAAATCAAGTCTAATCTTGACCTAAGCTACTTGACATGATTCTTTTCCCAACCTTGCACCTCAATCTTAACAATCAAGCCTAATTAAAGGTATGTTTATTAAGGTACAAGAAGCAACGTTTAGGTTTTACAAAAGCCTAAGTCCAAAGCTACACAATTATAGTATGCGAACGGGGTCATGACTTCTCGCATTGGCCGCCACTACCAACTAACCCTTTGGGATGCATTTTAAACATGTGCACATCCTCGCAAGCTCACCTTGCTTACCTCCCCTTTTAGGGTCAAGGTTTCTCTTAACCCCAAGGTAGGAATCCAATTTTGATTTGGGCCTACGTAAGAAAGTTCCATTTATCCAATGTCAACTTGATAACCCTATTTGTACTTATACATTATTTTCGTGATATAATCTCTTGGAAGTTTTTAGCCTTTATTTCATTTGCAACTTGATGTGGTACATTTTATGTGACTCCCTACCCCACTAAAAGAAAGGTGATGTCCTCATCACATTCTACGTCTCTTTTTTGCGAGTCTAGTGTGGAATTCCTCTATGGCTTCTTAGGCATGTTCCATATCGGATTCATTCACTCAAGATGCCTCTATTGGATGGTATCCTTTCCACTTAACTAAGTATTCATGTTCTCGTCCTTTTAGTTGCCTTGACTTGAGCACGACCTCCACTTCAAATTTTGGTTCATTATGAACCAAGTCTGGTGGGGGCCTTGAGTTATGCTCCCAATTAGGCCTTGAGGCATCGCATGCGACTAGTTTCAAAAAAGAAACATGAAATATGGGGTGAACTCTAAAATTTTCCAATAGTTCTAATTTGTAAGTGTTGGAAAGTTTCTTTTCCAACACATTGAATGGGCCCGCATATGGGCCCAAGAACTTGTGACTCAAACCTTTTGGTAATCGAAAATTCTTGATGTTCAAACACACTTCATCCCCTTTTTGAAACTTCACCTCTCGTTGGGACTTGTCCACAAAATCCTTGTACCTCTTGTGTGCCTTTTTCAAGTTGGCCTTTGCTATTTCCCACAAGCGTCGCCTCTCTTCATCAAGTTGTGTGACCATGGGCACTTCCTCATTTGCATCACTTGGGGGTTGCCCGACCCAAGTTGTGGGCACGATTGGTGACTTGCCTGTCACCATTTGAAAGGGGGTGGTTCCCGTTGTCGAATGCTCCGAATTGTTATAGCAAAATTCGGCCAACTCCAAATGGTTCACCCAATCTTGTTAATCCACCGCCACATAATTCCTTAAGAATTGTTGGATGACCAAATTCACCCTCTCGGTTTGTCCATCTGTTTGGGGTCGAAAGGATGTGCTCATTTTGAGCTTTGACCCCATGCGCCTTCATAAGGCTCGCTAAAACTTGCTTATGAACTTTAGGTCTCAATCCAAAACTATGTCCTTTGGGAGGCCATGATGTTTAAACACGTGTGTGAAGAACAACCTTCCCATCTGTTGGGTTGTGGCACTATCCTTGGTGGGAATGAAATGTGCCATCTTGTTAAATCGATCCACCACCACCATGATGGCATCAAAACCCCTTGATGGTGGCAAACTAACCATGAAATCCATGGACACACTTTCCCACATCCCTTTAGGAATCACTAATGGTCGCAACAATCTTGCTTGTTTTTTGTTGAATGTCCGATTTTGTTGGCATGTCAAGCAAATCTTCACATATTCTTCTATATCATCTTTCAAGTTGGGCCAATAGTAGGATTTCTTAAAGAATGTTGTGGTGCGTTTTGCACCACCATGGCCCGCGAACGGCCCATCATGACACTCCTTCAAGAGCACATCCTTTCATCCTCCCTTCTAGAACATAGAACTAATTTTGTTTATACCACAATAGTCCATTTTGCAGGTGGAAATGTGACTTGATTCCCTTTTGAATGTTTTGCCTCACTTCCTTGGCGAATTCGTCACGCCGGCTTACTAATCGAACCTCCTTTTGAAGTTTTGTTTCCCCCACATACACCACTTTAAGTTAGTGCTTTCAACTAAGAACATCGGGCACTAGGTTCTCCTTCCTGAGCTTATGTCGAATGTCCACATTGAACAAGGCCAATGTGTCTCATTTCACTTATTTTGATGACAATTTTGGTTGAGTGGCAAAGTACTTCAATGTTACATTGTCAGTCCACACCACCTCATCTTTGGAGCCTATGTAATGGCCCCAAGTTTTGAGACAATGTATGACCGCCCACATTTCCTTTTCATGTGTTGGCCACCTTCACTCTATCTCACTCAACTTCTTGCTCTTGAATGCCACCGGCCTTCCATCTTGCACTAAGACTCCTCTAATCGCAAAGTTGGAAGCATCAGAGTGGATCTCAAAATCTTTGTCAAAGTTGGGTAACTTTAACACATGCGTTTTCACCAAAATGCCTTTCAAGGTTTCAAAGGCTTCATTACATACCTCATCCCATTCGTAAATTCTGGAGGATTTCTTCAAAAGGTTTATCAAAGGTGCGGCTATTTTCACGAAGTTCTTGATGAACTTGCGATAGTAGAGGCCAATCCTAAAAAGGTTCTTAAGGCTAAAACCGACCTAAATGGTTCTCAATCCAAGATTGCCTTCACCTTGTGATCATCCATTTTCAAACCTTGCGTGAGGCCCAAGGAAGTCCACTTCCATCACCCCAAATTCGCATTTCTCAAACTTGGCATACAATTTATTTTCCCTTAACTTTTGGAACAACTTTCAAAGGTGCTCCACATGCTCTTCCATAGAGCCGTTATAGATTAAAATGTCATTTATGTATACGACGACGAAGTCATCAAGCCATTCTCGGAAAATGTCATTCATGAAAGTGCAAAATGTGGCTGGTGCATTGGTGAGCCCAAAAGGCATCACAAAGAACTCATATGAGCCATACCTTGTGCGGCAAGCAGTCTTTTCTTCATCCCCTTCCACAACTCGAATTTGGTAATACCCCGAACATAAGTCAATCCTACTAAGCATTTTAGCTCCTGAGAGTTGATCAAAGAGATCATTGATCCAAGGTAATGGGTATCAGTTCTTCACCATCACCTTGTTGAAGGCTCTATAATCCAGACGCATCCTTAACATCCCATCCTTCTTGTGAACAAAAAGGATGGGTGCCCCATATGGCGATTTCTTAGGTTTAATGTATCCTTTTGTGAGGAGTTCTTCAAGTTGAACTTTAAGTTCTTTCAACTCCTCATGGCTCATTCGATATGGGGCCTTGGCGGGAGGTGCCACTCCCAGCATCACATCGATTACATGATCAACTCGTCTTCTCGGGGGCAAGTCTTCGGGCATCACATCTGGGAACTCATTCAAAACTCATTTAATGCAATTCGGGGAAGTCACCAAGTTGGCGGCTTTCTTGGGTTCATACTCATCCAACACCCGCATCACACACAACATGCCGTAATCTCCCACACATTCTCTTTCCCAAGTTTTTCCTAACATAAAGTGGATGGTTGATCCACCCACACAAGGCACTTCGTGTGCCTTCACCCACACGATCCCATTTTTGGACAAGATTCTAACCAATCTATTGTGCCCTTCTATGAGCACATTGTTTCAGGTGATGAATTCCATTCCCAAAACGCAATCCATTCCTCCTAAGGTGGAAACTAACAAGTCCACCTTTCCTCTCCAATTTCCTAGTTGGAAAGGCATTTCCTTTGCTTATAACGTAGTGGGATGGGGAACCCCATCCGTGAAGTGCACCTCAATGGGTGCTTTGTGCCTTGTGCCCAAATGGAACTCCATCCTTTCGGCGCTTTCTCGGGTTATGAAGTTATGAAAAGCCCATGTGTCTAAAAGACATAACACATCCCACTTAACAATCTTCCCCTTCAAGAAAATGAATCAATTACATTCAGCTTGGGTTAGGTTGGCGTTGAGGGCAATTACCTTAGAGCCCCCATTCCCTGCTTTGGACTTGGGACAATCTTTGGAGTAATGCCCCACTTTGTTGTAATTGAAGCATGTTCCCTTAGGCTTCCCACTAACGTTTCCCTTGGGTTGGCTCCCTTTGAAAGGAGGTATTTTCTTCACAAAATTTCCCTTGGGCTTAAACCCCGAGCCTTGGAATTGTTTAGGTTTTTCCTTTCTTGGGCTTTTTTGCCCTCGGTTCCATTCTCCCTCATGGCATGGTTTCTTGTGAAGGAACTTGTGATCTTTCTTGAACCTGAATTTTTCACCCCGCCCACATCCGAGAAGCCTTCCACTTTCATGATGGCTTCGGATAGTGAGGAAGGCTAATTTTCCTCAAGCTTACGTTTCACCCAAGTTGGAAGTCCCATCACAAATTGGCACACGCAATCCAACTCATGCATGTGCCGGATCTCCAGCATGAGTTCGGAATAAGCCCTCACATATTGTTGCAAGGTCCTGGAGTTTGCACCTCAAAATGTAGTCAAAATTCCTTGGAACGAATTCGGATTTGATGCGTTCCTTAAAGAATTCCCAAGTGTAACCATGGTTCTTCCTTTCCTTTTGTCTCCATGTCCTCCACCATGTGGTGTCATAGCCTTTTAAGTAGGACTGGACAAACTCCATAGCCGAATGTCGTCCAACCTTGGCGGCATGTAAATAATTTTCCATTTTGGCAAGCCAAACATCCACAACCTTTTGATCGCGGGCACCATCGAAGTTCCTGAGTTTGGCCGATTGAAATCTCACATCCTTGGATGCTTTTCCTTTGAGTGTCGCAACCAACTCGCTAAAGTCAAGCCTATTCATTTTGAGCAAGACTCCAAATTATTCCTAAGTGAATAGGACCGAGTTTCGTTGCTCCTCTTCACTGTCAGGCTCATCTTGGTCCTCCCTAGTTTTCAGTTCTTCCTCCCCAATTGATTCTAATAGGATTACTCGATTTTCAGTGGGTTCTTCCAACATGGTCTCTTGTGCTTGCTTACGGTTCTTCGTAGGTGCCATCAGAAACTCCCAAGAAATGAATTGAGCTTTACCGAAGCTCTAATACCAAGTGACATGTTCCCAAGTTCCTAGTTAGACCCAAGATGGGTTTAAGTTACTCAAACAACGGAATTCTGAGGAACTCAAAGCACATTCCCAGCTCTCAACACTATAAGGGGTAGAGGGGCGTGCTGAAGCTCTGGGATGCAACTAAGAAGCGTGACAAGCTTTAGTTACTTACTCGAACCTACATCAACCCAACCAACAAGTTGGTTAGATCACTTTTTAAAGCATCTTTAGAGCTAGGACAAGCCACGGGCGACTCTGGACTCATAAAACTCACCACGGCCCGGACTCAAGGGAAGCCACCACCTTCCCCCATATAGTATTCTTTGCATCTCTCCATGGCACCTACATCCGAATGGCTTTTTGTCCCAGGACTCCCAAGGAGGAGTCCCGAAACTGTCCTGGTTTGAACTCCCGGGACTTTGCAAGGTCATAATTCTTTGCTCAAACCTTTGATTGTTAACAAATAGGAGATCTATTCAAGTGCAAACATAAATATTTATTGAAAGGAAACTACAACATGATGTTCACAACATGAAACATAACATCAAGAATTCCTCAAGATTCTTGTCGTTTGAAATACACAAACTTGTGTAATGAAAAAAAAAGAACCAAACCATCAACACCAAGGTATTTAACTAAAAGACCAAACCACAAATAACCAAACTAATATAAGTAAAGAAAGTAATTCAACCTTATGAAAGTAACCTAATTACTTTCCTATTCCAG